>ERZ809074.58-NODE-58-length-165688-cov-16.406513_pt1 | contig 165688 bp, 132 predicted proteins | sample MGYA00520795_ERZ809074 | MGnify/ENA primary metagenome ERZ809074 (study PRJEB31570, sample SAMEA3212989) | Homo sapiens | biome: human-gut; feature: human gut; material: fecal | place: Sweden | collected 2011 ... | reverse complement strand
TATTCAGTAGGTCTGCGCACATGCTGCGCTGACCGTAAGAACACATAGGCTAGAAGGCAAAAATCCCATCAGCGAAGCTGATCTGGAATGGATTTTTGTTCGTAACTATGAAGGTACTGAATAGTTACGTCAAGATTATCACACGATGTAATTTTGTAAATAGGTTTCCTCCAATATTAAAGAAATGTTCAGGTAATCTTAAAAAGGCCGCCAGACAAAAATCTGACGACCTTTCCATAACCTATTCTTCTGCTCTTGTGAGCATCCGCAAAATAAGATCCACGGATCCGGTAATGCCATAAGCGGCACTGTTCATACATAGATCATAATTATCCGCATTGCCCCATCTGCGTCCGGTATAAAAGTTATAATAATCCTGATGCTGGCGGTCTAACTGCTTCAACATCTTTTTGGCTTTCTTTTCATTGTAATCTTTATGCAATTCCATAATGCGCTGCACACGGCGTTTAAAGGGGGCGGTGATAAAAATACTGATGTGCGGGATGTGATTGTTGGTCAGGATCACATCGGCGCAGCGCCCCATCACGATAAAATCTTCTTTTTTCGCCATATCGCAGATCAGATCGCTCTGGTTAAAGAACACTGCATCCCTCTTGGACAGACCATGATAGCGGCTGAACTCCCTTATCCGTTCTTTTAAGGTCATTCTTCTCGGTGCTGCAAATGCGACCTCCTGGTTGGCTTTATCCGCAGGATATGCCGCATTGTCCCTGATCTGCTCATCCTGATCTGCCTGAAGACGTTTTAACACGGCAGAAAAGATCTCCGCGTCATAATAATTGATCTTTAACTTATCTGCCAGCATGAAACCAATCTCATTGCCGCCGCTTCCATAAGTACGGCTGATGCAGATGATCCGGTGATGGTCATTACCAAAGCGGGTCTTGAACTGCAGGGTATTTAAATCCGCGATCTTCTCATCCAGTACATCGCTGCTGGCGAAGCTGTCCGGAAGAGCGATCACTTCCATTAAAATACGGTTGTATTCGGTCATGATCATAGATCTGACCTCTTTTTCCTCGATCGTACGGGCCATGTTGCTGATCAGCGCCAGTTCACTGCGGAGCTGATGGGAATCATTGCCCAGCATCAGACGGATGATATCGTTGACGCAGCCTTCCCGGTCACGGTTGAACACGCGTCCCAGGGAAGAACCAAGCTGGGCGTAAACCTCTGCGTCCAGATCATAGATGCTCTCCGCCAGTTCACGGAGATATTCCTTCGTATACTCCATTGTTCCTTCCCCTCCTTACAAAAAGAATACGAGCATGTCCAGGATAAAGACCGGGACTAAAAATGTAACCGACCACAGCAGATATCCAAAAAATGACGGCATCTTGATACCGTTTTCATCAGAAATGGCTTTCACCATGAAGTTTGGCGCATTTCCAATATACGTGTTTGCTCCCATAAATACCGCACCACAGGAAATGGCTTCCAGCATGGCGATCGGAACCGTTCCCAGAATCGTCTGCATACCTTCTGTGAATCCCAGGGAACCGGCTGTGGTAAGGAATACCAGGTAAGTCGGCGTGTTGTCCAGGAAACTGGAAAGAAAACCAGTCGCCCAGAACATCTGAAATGGCTGAGTGATGCCAAGCTCCGCGCCTTTTGCCTTTAAGATCATCAGCGCTGGCTGCATGGTGATGAAAATACCGATAAACAACACTGCCACTTCCTGGATCGCCCCCCAGGTGAAATGGTTTTTCCGGCGGATCTCAACATGAGTCGTTTTAAAGGATAACAATGCTGCTAACAGGATGATCGCCACTTCGATCAGCGCCGGATATGTCAGTCTCACGCCACGGAATACGGTGATTCCCTTTACCGCACCAGCAGCATCCTGGAATGCAGCCATTCCTGGCAGTGTACCGCTTAAGATCACTGCGACTACAATCATCACCAGAAAGATCAGGTTGTGAAGCCCCAGAATATGTACTTCCGTACCAGGCTTGCTGATGTCTGGTTTTCTTCCCTCTGCGATGTCTTTCCGGTAAGCCCTTCTGTCCAGAAAATAAAATACAGTCAGAAGTACTGCCACATTAAATAACAAAACAGGAAACAGATGCAGGCTCCAAAAGAACGGAACCCCACGCATAAATCCCATCAGCAATGGCGGATCACCGATCGGAGTCAGACAGCCGCCGATGTTGGAGATCAGGAAAATGAAGAACACCATAATGTGACTTCTGTGTTTTCTCCAGGCATTCATTTTGATCACCGGACGCACCATCAGCATACTGGCGCCAGTAGTTCCTACCCAGCTGGAAAGCAGTGTTCCGATTAACAGAAGCCCCACATTGATCCTTGGGGAACCCGCCAGATCTCCTTCCAGGGTGATGTTACCTGCCACGCAGAACAGTCCAAACAGCAGCACGATAAAGGTCAGGTAATCGTCCACAATACATTCCAGCACCTTCTCCGCCGCTTCTCCCGCGCCAAAAAAGATTGCAAACGGAATCACAAACAGCAAAGACCAGAACACCACCGCATGAGGCTGATGGCTCTCCCACCACTCTGCTTTTATCAGAGGCAGCACAGCGACACAAAGAAGCAGTCCGGCAAAAGGAATACAATATACCAGCGAAATACTCTCCGCTGCCCCGTCTGCCGCCAGTGCTATCATTGGAAATGCCATGAAGAAAAAGGCAATGGCTTCCAACAGCGAAACAAACTTTTTCAAGACTCTTTCCTCCTCTATGAATCAGATTTTTATGTATCAATGAGAATTGCACTTTTTTACGTGCAAGGTAAAATTGTAGCACGTTTTGCAAAAATTGCAATAATTGATATTTTATTCACAGGAGGATGAATGGATGATTATTTACTTGGATCCCAGACACCATCCTTATTTACATAATAACCATCCGGCGTCCACTCATCCATGTAAAGGGAACCATATGGACGTCCTACGCCTTCTATGTAAGACCATTTTTTTGATTCTTCATCGTAGGTCCATGTCGGCTGCGGAGCATATGGATTCAAGTACATGTAGCCCCAATCTGCAATCCACTGCCAGTCTGTCAGCATCTCTCCGGTGATCTGATCCAGATAATACCATTTACCATCCTGGGGATCCAGATACCAGCCAGTCTTCATGCCAGCGTTTTCATCTACATAATACCATTTGTCCGCACTGTAATCATAAACCCAGCCAGTCCGAAGGTATCCATCCGCGCCAAATGCCCACCAGGCATTTCGGATCTTCTTCCATGCAACCTGTTCTACAAATTTTCCTGTTGCAGGATCCTGAACAGTCTTTCCAGAGAAATAAGTACCATTTACCAAACAATATTTCCACCCAGTACCCTCTTTTACCCAGGTATTTCTCTCCTTATCCCGGCTGGAGCTGTCATTCTCATGCGAATTCCCAGAATCAGATGTTCCCGGTTTCGTCGGCTCCGGTTTCACCGGCTCTGGTTTGGACGGTTCTGGTTTCACCGGGTCTGGTTTCACTGGGTCGGTTTTATCTGCCTCTAATGTCCGAAGAATCACTGCCTCACTGGCTGCGGATGCCTCGTTATTTGTACCGGCCTTGACTCTCACATAGAAATGATACGCCGTTTCAGGCATTAATCCGGCAAATACTGGTGAATCCTGCCATTCTCCCTGATCCAGGCAATACTCCAGCTGACAGTCTTCTGAAATCGCTGTCTCATCCACAAAGGAAGCTGGTGCTTTCAGAGTAATACTGTTTTCTGTTTGCGCCGCTGCCAATGGCGCTTTCGGAGTCTTCGGCACAGATTTCCGGATGGTTAATCTCACCATGATCGGATCAGCCATATAGTTTAGGTTACTCTCCGAAATGCCGACCGTACAAGAATACGTTCCTGCATTCGTCGGCGGCATCTTACTTGAATAGATGGTTCCGTCTACACCTTCATATTGCACTTCATAATCATCCTGAAGAAGTTCTGAAATGTTTGTTCCGTTAATTTCTGCCAGAATCTGGTCATGAATCGACTTCGGAGTACCATCATAATCAACTTTTTTTGCGTCACCGCTTAATACAACCTTCTGTTTTTCTCCAAAAATTACATCGGTTTCAATATCCTGTGCTGGCATTTTTAAGGAAGCGGTCCAGATTCCATTGGATTCGGTAAATTTCGGCGGGAATACAACCGCAGTTAAGCCTCCGCTGTAGGTAAAGACTACATTCTGATTCGGCATCTGCTGCATACGTCTGACACCTTCTTCTGTCAGTGTCGCTGTTATGATCTTCCCAGCTTTCGCCCTATATGTGTTCAACGTATAGTAAGAACGATTTCCTGGCTTCTGCGTAATGTTAAACTCTGCATTTTCGTCATTCTCAACATCAATATCCACGCTTACCATACCTGGGCCATCTAAGTATACCCAAAGCACTGGAAGCCCATCGGTATCACATTCCACGCAATAATCGCCATTTGCTAAAAGTTCCACTTTACTGCCCACCCGTTTTGGTGTAATTGGCGCGCCTTTATAGACCGACATTGATTTTACATCAAACTGCTTAAACTTTCTGCCATTGATGATACTTGTCACTTTCAGAGAACCGATATGGTTGCCACTCCATGAGGTGGTCTCATAGGTTGCTGTAGTTCCCCAGGTACTCCATTCCTGTCCCACAAACCAGGTATACTGGTATGCATTCATATTTTCCGCATAAGAAACCTGAACAGAAGTATCTGAGCATGGCATCGTAAAGCAATACACCGCCGGATTCTCCATGTTACACAACTGTACATTTACCTTTGAGCCATTAGCATCCGCAATTTCTACCCTGCTTACCAAATCTTTTGAATCCACATCCGTAAAAGCAAGATAAAGTTCCTTTCCTGCTGGCCATGCAAATGTAAAGGTTCCTTTTACATCTCCCTTTATACCAATCGGATTCTCTCCAGAAATTGCATCTTCAAGAGACGCATACACGTTTGCTTTTGCGTTCAGAGAATTATCACTGATTATTCGCTTCACCGTAACGGCATGTTCCGTATTATCAACCATAATCTGGCACTCCGCTTTCTGCGAAGGATCTACCGCACTGGTGGCCGTAATCGTATAGATTCCTACTGCAGATTCCGAAGCCGTTACCAATCCATTTTCCACCTTTACCGCAGGATCACTGCTTGTCCAGATTATCTCCCTGGATGCGCCGTTTACCGCATCTACCGTTGCTGTCAGCTGCACATTTCCTCTCTGATAAATCGTTGCACTTGTCTTATCCAACGTAATACTGCGGACCGCTGCTGTCAGATCCAAATTCAGAGTTGGATGTAAGGTCTGCTCTTTCAGGATCGGGAATGCATAGCCGCCAGTCGGATCCATCGTCCAGACAGACTCAAAATTCCAGCCCAGACTCTCATAAAATGCCTGATCTTTTAGCTGTTCTGCACTTGCGTCCTCTCCATATGGCTTATCTGCACCAATCTCATCTGCAGATGGTGTCAAAATGGTACCATTTGCCTTCTTTGCGACCATTCCGCCAAAACCATAGTTATTCGCAAAGTTATTCTGAGAAGCGTTTGATGCCACTCCAATTCGATTTAACGATGTCATCTCCGGGAAGATGCTGACACTGTTGGAAATCGAACCATTATTGGAAATACCTGCTGCAGAGGAAGTCACATAAGCTTTCGTCAAGGCTTCGCCAGTCGCATAACTGTTGGAGATCGTCACACTGCCACTGTTTCCATGTCCTACCAGCCCGCCGATAGCGGTTCCATGGTCAACATCCATATCCACCACCGCATAGCTGTTTTCAATCACTGCTTTTCCAGTGGCATAACCGATCAGACCGCCTGCAAAGCCACTACTTGTGAGTTTCTTCACCTGTGGATTCGCATAACAGGACTCAATCTTAACACTTCCTGCACTGTGCACATGACCAATCAGGCCCCCCGCAAAACGCACTGCGTTGGTTCCTGTTATGGTTCCGCTGACGTAACAGTTTTTCACTGTCAGATCTCCATAGACATTTGCCACAAGAATTCCCGCCTGTGCATCAGAATCAGTCGATGTATTTTCAATTTCTGCATTCTCGATGGTCAGGTTCTGAATCGTCGCAGTCGATGAAATGTCCCGAAACAGTCCGGTATAAATGCCATTCTTAACTGTTTTCAGTCCCCGGATCGTATGGCCACCTCCATCCAATTCCACCAGATTATTGGAAATCGGCACAAATGGATGTCCGCCAAGATCAATGTCACACATCAGTTTTGCTTTCTGCATGGCATGATTTTCACTGCCCTGGAAGTACGCAAGCTCCGCTCCTGTGCTGATCTGGTAATAGTCGCCTACTTTAGCTGGCTCCTTTATTAAGTTTCCATCCCACTGGTCAAGACTCCATACTGCTTTCAATGTGACATTTCCTGCCGGCATCGTATAGCTTGCTCCGCTGGCATAGGTAGCGGTTCCATCGGTCCAGCCTATAAAATCCATGCCATACACTGTAAAAGGATTGTCCTGAAGTGTAATCACGGTTCCCGCTGGGATATGTTCCGGTGTTGGCACGTCTCCATGGGAATCATCGCGTCCAGACTCATAGGTAAGCTGATATTTTGCGGCAATCGAAAGATTAACGGTAATTGTTTCTCTCTCTGTCTCGTCAGATTGATTGCTCAAGACAATCGTTCCGGTGATACTTCCTGACTGTCCCGGAACTATTCCATCGGTTGCTGGTGTTATCTTAAAACCGTCAGTCTCAGACCAAGCCGCCTGAATCTTTTTATTGGTAATCGCATTCTGCACAACCTGCAAAATCTCCGCGTCTGTAGTATCATTTGTCACAGACATGGCCTGCAGCTCCGCCTCTGCCGCCGCTTTGACCGCAGATAAGGTCTGCTCCACAAACCGGTATTCATCACTGAAAGTTTCCGGGCTGTCTCCATAAGTTGCATCTCCAGTTGCCCGGACTTTAAATGTGTACGTTCCACTGTCTGCAATCTGGGATGTAAAATTATAGCTGGTTTCCCCTGATGAAAGTTCCACTTCATTTCCAACTGGTGAATCGTCCTTATAAAGCTGTACTTTGTATCCCGCTGCATTGGGAACCTGATTCCAGACTGCTCTTCCTTTTACGGTCTCATCCCATTTGACGCCATCTGGCTTTGCAAGCTGGACAGCATTTACCTGCCTGATCAATGTGAAAGAACCGATCAGACTTTCTTTATAATGGACATACAATGTTTTTTCATTGGCATTGCCAAGATCCAGTGATTTTACAAATCGGATCTTTACCTTTGTTCCTTCCGCTGAAGTATCCACTGCAACAATCTTAATTCCATCACATGCGTTTCCATCCTGTTCTGATGAAAGGATAAAATCATCCGCAGACAAACCTTCCGTTCCAGTATAAATAAGCGCAAGTTCCCCTTCTGCCGTAACGTCTGCTGCATCGGTTGTCTGGAAGGTTCCTGTCACGGTCTGACCTGGATCCATGGACACGGGATTTTTCTTCAGAGTAAATGTAAACGTTCCTGGAATCATGACATTCTGGATTGTAGTTGTAAAATATCCGATCTTTTTGATCGTCACATCATAAGTTCCATTGGCAAGGTCAATCTGAAAAGCTCCGTCTTCACCAGTTGTTGTGGTTTTTTCACTGCTTTCTTTCTTAAAAGTAAGTTCTGCGCCCTCAATTCCACTTCCTGCACCATCGGTAACGGTTCCTGTTACCTGCCCAGTGGTTTCCAGATACTCTGGGATATCTGCGCCGGAGAATATCACCTTGCCATTTGTTGTCTTAAGAGTAGGGAGCTGACCTTCTTCCTTAATTGTCCAGCTTGTATTTCCTGCCCAGCCAATGGTGTCGTTCCAGAAATTTGTCGTCAAGAGATCCTTTTTATCTACAGTTTCACCATTATGTTCTGATATTGACGGGAATTGTCCATCACCATCTAATCCGCCTGTCATACCCGCATAAGCATAATTATGGTCTCCCGTTACATGTACATTCCTATCATTACTATAGCCAAAAATTCTTCCAACACAAGCTTTAAGGCTTTCTGTAGAAACCGATTCCTGCAGTGCTGCGCTGTTATGAATCGTAACCATTCTATTTTGTCCGCCAACCAATCCACCTGCGCCTTTGCCACTCGTCGTTGAAACACTTCCCATGGCAATACAATTTTCAATGTTTAAGCGGTTATTGGTGGAAACAGATCCGACCAACCCGCCCGCCAGGGAATCATTCGAAACAGTTCCTGTATTTTCAACATTGGCATGAACGACACAGTTTTTGATGGTTACAGAACCAGAACCACTCTGAACCTGGCCAATCAATCCGCCTGCTGCACAGTTCCCTCTGTTGGCGATAAAAGCTTCGCTATCCGTACTGCCTGTTACATAACAATTCTCAACAGTCAAAGCGCCTGTTACTGCTCCGGCAATTGCACCCACATGCTTTCCATTTGATGTCTCCTCAATTGACACACCAGACAAAACCAGATTCTTTACTGTACCATTCGCAACTCCAAACAATGGTTTTGTAAGATTCTTGATCGAATATCCATTTCCATCAAATGTTTTTTTGTTTAAATTTAATGTCTGAGCCTGGACAGCTGCATCCAGCTTGTCAAATTCAATATTTTCCTCCAGCCGAATACATCCCTGCAAATTACCCGAATTACTATATGGACTCCGCGTTGTAACTGTTACCCAATCTTCATTACTGTATACAAGATACGGATCATCCTCTTGGCCACTGCCCCTTATCCCTGTCCTGCTGCTATACACCGCAATCTCAGCTTCTCCCACCTGGACATGAATCTCTGGCAGACTGGTTTCTTCCGGGATTTCTTCTGTCTCTGGCATCACCGGGAGATAGGTGTAGCTTGCGCCATTGTACTCCTCGTTGGCCTTTTCATAGCCTTCCCAGGTCTTTTCTTCGGTTTCCTCTGGTTCTCCGTCCTCCGTAAAATGATCAAAATAGTCTTCCAGCGCAAGTCCGCCCTGAAATTCAGAATAAGTGCTGTTTTCTGCATCTAATTTCCATGTAATTCCCGTCAATACCCGCTCTGTGGTCTCTTCTCCCGTTGTCTCACGTACTGTTAACTGCTCTGGAAGCTGGATATCAGACTCTTTACTGCCAATAGAAAGATACTGTTCGGCAACTGTCTCTTCCAATGGTACAAATTCCAATGCCGTGGTCTCCTGACCCTTTTCCATAACTGTGATCTGGATGGTAGGAAGTTCCTCTTCGTCCACCACGTAATTGCTGCTTTTCTGTTTTGCTCGGAACAGATAAACACCTGGAGTTTTTCCATCATAACTGGATGCCTGGCTTTCTTCCTCATCCAGGACCCAGGTTACCTTAATCTTTCTCCAGAAACCGTCCTCATCCTCCTCAGCGTCATTTTCTGACCTATCCACATTGTCAGAATCCTCCGTTTCGTCTACACCCTCTTCCTGATCAAAACTTTCATCAGTTTTCTCTGAGACAGAAGTCTCCTCTTCAGAATTCTCTTCTGTGGATTTCTCTTTCTCTTCTGAATCAGAATCAAATTCAGCATCGTTCGCTACAGTTTCTTCACTTTCATTTTCCTCTGTGTCGTCTACTTCAGACTCCACTTCTTCCGATTCTTCTGTTTCAATGGATTCAGCTGTATCTTCCCCTTCGGTGGCCTCTTCTATTTCACCAGTCTCTTCTGGTTTCGCTGCATCTACTTTCTGCCCCCCCCAGCTTAACAAAAACGTCGATGCTGTCTGGCATCTGCAGATCCTGATAACGGGTACCATATGGAACCTTCTGATACTGAACCTGATCGGATAGATCCTCAATTTCCTTAATCTGATAAAAGCCCGTGTTCGCATAAGCTTTTGGCACAGAACCATACTGGCTGCATGTAATTACTACAGCCATTCCTGCTGCCAGGATTCTTCTTTTTCTTCTTCTCATACGTCTTTCCCTCTCACTTTCCTATACTGCTGTCTAAACAAATTTTTGCTTCCGTATCTTCTGATAATGCGGGAGCACACTTTATCAATTTATAACTACAGTATAGCACCGATCCGCAACCGGTACAAGAAATCTTCCATTACATAAAATCTGCCAAACTTGCAGAAAAGATGGAGAAAATGTTTTTTCATCCTCTCCATCTTTCTCAATATTTCTATATTTTAATTCGTATACCGCCAAAACCTTAGATTCCCATCAGCTGCTTCTTCTTCGCCGTAAACTCCGCCTCCGTGATCACCCCGGCGTCAAACAGCTGTTTGTACTTCTGGATCTCCTGGATGGGATCAGATGCCTGAGCTGGAGCGGCCTGTGGTACTGACTGTGGAGTTACCTGTGGAACGGCCTGTGGTCTGGCTGTCTCTACACCGTCATAGATTTCCTGCGCACCCGGATTCATCATGTGAATGAAGTCTCTGGCAAAGGCGTGAAGGTTATCAGCCTTTTTCTGATAGCTCTTTAAGTAGGAATCCAGACTTGGGTAATCCCGGTCAAAGCTTGGTGCAGTGATCTCGCCGCGGAAACTCCTCCAGTACGGATGGTTCAGTTTCAGATCCACAAAGAAACTCTCAAACGGAGCCGGGACATCAAAATAAGGACGTTCTGGTCTGTTGGAACTGTCGTAACGGTCCTGCTTCTGATCGCCGCCCTGCTTTTCTAACATTCTTGCCATATTTTCCATGTTCTCAAACTGCTGGCGCATCAGTACAAACTGGCCAATCTGCGGAGCCATGGCATTGGCTTTCTCTGGAACATCACTCTGGAAGGTGCGGAGATTCTTACCTTCACTGATAAATAACGGACGGGAATCTTCTAATACCTGGAAGGAGATCAGATCTTTCATCTCAAATACCAGGGCATTTTCATCATTTTTCAGCCGGAATAAGCCATGTGCCTGGTCTAAGATCAGATCTCCAGAGAAGGAATTGAATCCCACACGTTCCGTCTCTTCAAACAGCTGGCGCAGAGGCTGGTTTGCCTCATAAAAATCCAGATAAGCCTGAAACTGATCCAGCGTCATGGTATCAGTAGTTCCCAGCGGAAGCTGATCCGCTTTCTTATCGCACTCTTTACAGATCGGCGTTCCCTCGACCTTCGTTGAAAAGATTCTCGGTGTCGGATTTCCACAAATCGGACATAATTTTTTGTTATTGCTGAATAAACCCATACGCGAACCCTCCTTTTGGAAAATATTATAACATATCGGTTTATTTTCTGTAATTGTCCGAAATGAATGACTTTTCTCAGAAATGAACGACAGAATAACCTTGCTTTTCTCTCATAATTATACTAAAATTGACACAGAAAATCTCTTTATGAAGGAGGTGCCTATGGATCTAAATCTTGAAGCCTTAACGGTACAGCTGATTGAAGAATACTACGCCAATGACCGCAGGCTATTCTTCGAATATATGGACGATGACATTATCTGGATTGGTCCTGCGATCCGGCAGTATATAGAAGGCAAGCAGAATCTGTTAAATGCTTTTGCACAAGAAAGTCATTCCCTGCAATTTCGTACTGCCCAGATGTCCTCCCGTATCGTCACCGGGTCCCGCTCCTCCTGTGAAGTTCTGGCCCGTTTTCTCGTGTATACCTATTATCCCAGCGGTCACATCTCCATGCATCACCAGCGGGTGACTCTGTTCTGGAAAAAGCACAAAACAGAACGATTTCCACAGTGGCGGTATGCCGTGATCCATATTTCTAATGGAATGGAAGTGGATGAGCGGGATACGATTTATCCAACCCATTTTGATGAATTCGAGCGGAAACATCTATTGAATCATTTTGAAACGCTGCAGAAAGAGATGGATGCCAACCGGCTGGTAGTCCGGGGAACGGATTCCTCTACCTACTATATCCGCCACGAAGATATCCTGTATGTCTGCGGCGGCAAAGGCAAATTCTGCGATATTTATACCCAAAATGGAACCATCCGTGTCCGTCTGCTGATCGAGCAGATCCGGAAGATGCTTCCAGAACAGTTCTACCGCCCGCACCGCAGCTATCTGGTCAATGTATTAAAGATCCAGAACCTGTCCCGCTATGAGATCCAGATGCAGGACGGTACCGTGATTCCGGTCCCACCGAAAAAATACGCACAGGTCAGCGAAGACATTGAAACGATCATGGCTGACAGCATCCAGAACAGCCCATCAAAACCAATAGAACAACCAGGTAAATGACGATCGAATCCTCCTTGAAAATGATGCTATAAAAATGTCCCGCCACAGATATCAACCTGCCAGCGGGACATTTTTTCATGGATATGCTGAATTGTTACCCTTTTCTACGTTTACCGTTCTTCAAATGTTACTGTTCACGCGTTGCGCAAACAGCAACGGATTTTGCCGATGCTTCGCATTCTAAATCGGCAAAATCTGTTACCACCACTGTATCATACGGCATTTTCAGTTCAGAAAATGCCTACCTGTGTACAGTAACCTTCAAATTTCTCCATGATCTTTAACAGTAGCTCCACGACCTTCTCCATAGACTGCACGCACACATACTCAAATCTGCCATGATAGTTATGACCACCGGTACACAGATTTGGACATGGAAGACCCATATAGGAAAGCCGCGCGCCGTCGGTTCCGCCACGGACCGGAGATACCACCGGGGTGATACCCATATCGGTCATCGCTTCTTTCGCCAGATCGATCAGATACATATGTGGCTCGATCTTCTCTTTCATGTTGTAATAGCTGTCTTTTAAGATCAGTTCGATGGTTCCCTGACCATATTTCTGGTTCAGGTAATCGGCAACTCTCGTGATATATGCCTTTTTCTCTTCAAATTTCTGCTTGTCATGATCACGGATGATGTAATCCATGACAGTTTCTTCTACATCACCTGCGATGCCATCCAGATGGAAAAAGCCCTCATAACCTTCCGTACACATTGGATTCTCGAATACCGGAAGCATGTTCTGGAATTCCATGGCCATCAGGATCGCATTTTTCATTTTATTTTTTGCGGAACCTGGATGAATGCTGAAACCGTGGACTTTTACCTTCGCAGATGCTGCGTTAAAATTCTCGTATTCCAATTCTCCTAAAGCACCGCCATCGATAGTATAAGCCACATCAGCGCCAAAGCCGGCCACATCAAAGAGATCTGCGCCGCAGCCAACTTCCTCGTCCGGGGTAAATCCGATGCGGATCTTGCCGTGTGGGATCTCCGGGTGGGATAACAGATAATCTGCCAGAGCCATGATCTCTGCCACGCCAGCCTTATCATCGGCTCCTAACAGGGTAGTTCCATCGGTGGTGATCAGATCCTGTCCTTTATAATTTAACAGCTCTGGATAATCCTCTACCTTCATGGTAAGACCAGTCTCTTTGTTCATGAGAATGTCTTTTCCATCGTAGTTGTTGATGAACTGCGGATTCACATTCTTGCCCGAGCAGGCTGGTGAAGTATCCATATGGGCGATCAGACCTAACACTGGGATTTCCTTCTCAGAGGTTGCAGGAACTGTGGCATACACATAAGCGTGATCATCCATTTTTACATCCTGCGCACCCATCTCCTTTAACTCTTCTACCAGGATTTTTGCCAGGTCAAACTGCTTTGCAGTGCTTGGGATCACATCCTTTTCTGCCGCAGACTGGGTGTCCACTGCGATATAGCGTAAAAAGCGTTTTACTACTGATGTTTCCATAACCATTTCTCCTTCTAATATATATTTACATTACATTTTTCATCTTGGCGGCAGAAAGCCATGATCCGGCTGGAACTGGCATTCCCTTACCATGGCAGCCACCGCCGCCTCATAATCCGCCAGGGACTGAGCCTTTTTGATCTTCTTCTCCTGCTTTTTGCAGTCTGCAAACATGGAAGCCATGTAGCACCAGATCTCTTTCATCTTAAATAATACCACACGCTGTCCAGACATGGCTAAAAAGAAATCCTGATAGCCCTTGTACAGACAATCATGGAAGGTCATAAACTGCTCCAAGGTCACTGGATTGCCTGTTTTTAAAGCGCTGACCAGTCCAGGATTGGCACAGACGCCTCTTCCGATCATCACCCGGTTCAACTGCGGGAACTTCTCTTCTAATATTTTTTCCTGGGAAACGGTGAATATATCGCCGTTATAGCATACCGGGCTTTTGCTCATGGCGATGCCTTCCTCAAATGCCTCCATCCGCACAGATCCCTTATAATAGTCTTCCCGAACTCTTGGATGGATGATCAGTTCTTCCAGTGGATACCGGTTATAAATCCCTAAGAGTTCCTCAAATTCCGCCGGATCTGCTTTTCCCACTCTGGTCTTGATCGAGATCTTCAGATCCGTTTTTGCAAAAATCTCATACAGAAACTCATCCAGTTCCATGGGATAAGCTAAGAATCCAGAACCCCGGCGTTTTGCCACCACGGTCCCAGACGGACATCCCAGATTAAAGTTCACTTCTTTGTAGCCCAATGCCTGGATTGCCTTGGCGGTTCTTAAAAATCCGTCCGCCTGGTTGGTCAGGATCTGGGGCACTACATAGAGCCCCTCATTGAATTCCGGACCAATGTCATTGTAATCCTTCGGGCTTAATTTTCCATTATCCGTTGGTGTGATAAAGGGTGTGAAATATTTGTCAAAGTCTGGAAAACACCGGTGATAGGCATTGCGGAAAATCCGCCCGGTGATTCCTTCCATAGGCGCTAAATAATAGTTCATTCCTGCTCCTTAAGCTTCCCCGTGATCCACGGTCAGATCTGCCATCTGATAACGGATCACCTTCGCTAAATCCCTGGGGCTTAATTCCACCTGATAGCCGATCTTTCCGGCGCTGATGCAGAATGTCTCACAATTTTCCGCCGTGGAATCAATGGTGGTCTTGAAAAATTTCTTCATGCCGACAGGGGAACAGCCACCATGAATGTAGCCGGTCAGCGGCAGAAGATCCTTAGATTTTAACATCTCGATGGACTTCTCTCCTACCGCCTTTGCTGCCTTCTTCAGATCCAGTTCTCTGGCTACCGGAATCACAAACACGTAATTCTGCTTCGTCTTTCCCATCGTTACCAGAGTTTTGAATACATGGGCCGGGTCCTGCCCCAGCACTTCCGCCACTTCCACACCGCTGACGGCATCGGTATCCACATAGCAATGGCCTTTATATGGAACTTTTTTCTGTTCCAGCACACGCATTACATTTGTTTTCTCTTCTGCTTTCATGTTCTGCCTTTCCTGTCATCTGTTTTTATCCACTGGACCGCCTGCCTAATAGCCAAGCGCACCATCTAAGGACTCATCGTTTTCAATCCAGTCCTTTACCTCGATCCTCCGATAATGATCCTCATCATCCCGCACATAGACGGTCTCAATTCCGGCATTGATGATCATCCGCTTGCACATGGAACAACTGTTGGAATTGCGGATGTATTCGCCGGTGGAAACCTCCCGTCCAGATAAATAGATGGAGGAACCGATCATTCTCCCACGCTCGGCGCTGATGATGGCGTTCGCCTCTGCATGAACGCTGCGGCATAACTCATAGCGCTCACCTCTCGGGATATTCATCTTCTGGCGGATACAGACACCAAGATCGGAACAGTTTTTCCGTCCTCTCGGTGCGCCCACATATCCAGTAGCAATCACCTCATCATCCTTTACGATCACCGCACCATAAAGACGTCTCAGACAGGTTCCACGCTTCGAAACCACATCTGCCAGATCCAGATAATAATTGACCTTATCTCGTCTCTCCATCATGTCTGCTCTCCTCCATTCAAGTTCAGTCCCGCAAGTGCCTGGGCAAATGCGTTGTTTAACGGCGCTTCTGCCTCTTTTTTCTGCTGGCTCAAGTATTTCGCCACATCCCGTTTGGAAACACCTGCTCCCTCTTTTTTGCGCCGCTCCTGGAATGCTTTTAATTTTTCCTTATAACCGCAGCGGCAGACAAAGATCTGTCCGTCACCCTTTCCCTTGAGTTCCATTTTCTTATGGCACTGCGGACATCTGGCATTGGAGATACGGGAAATGGTCTCCCGGTAGCCGCACTCCCGGTCCTGGCACACCAGCATCTCACTGTTTTTACCCTTAACTAAGAGCATCCGTTTTCCGCACTGCGGGCATTTCTGGTTGGTCAGGTTATCATGGCGGAATATGCCTTCGCCTTCCCGGATCTCCTGGATCAGTTCCTGGGAATAGCTGCGGATATCTTTCATAAAGACAGATCGTTTCAGGCTTCCGTCTGCAATCTTTGACAGCTTCATCTCCCACTGGGCGGTCAGCTCCGGCTTTCTTAGGTCGTCCGGAACCAGCTTCAATAACTGTTTTGCCTTGGAGGTCAGGTAAATATCCTTGCCTTTTTTCTCTAACAAGAAGCTGGAGAATAATTTCTCAATGATGTCCGCCCTGGTGGCAACAGTACCCAGTCCCCCTGTCTCTCCCAGCGTTTTCGCCATAGCCTTGTCATTGCTTTCCAGATATGCCACCGGATTTTCCATGGCAGAGAGCAGGGTAGCTTCGTTAAATGGCGCCGGTGGCTTGGTCTTTCCCTCGGTGATGGCAAACGCTGCTCCGGACAGCTTCTGGCCCACGTGGAACTCCGGAAAATGCTCGGAAGAAACTGCAGCCTCCTCTTCTTCCTCATCAGAGGAATTCATCCCCTCGTAAACTGCCTTCCAGCCCATTTTCACCATATGGTTTCCACTGACATAGAAGTGTTCTCCTGCTGCCGTTGCTTCCACCGCCGTCTGCTCATATTCACAGGCCGGATATAAGACTGCCAGGAATCTCCGCACCACCAGATCATAGATCCGCCGCTCATCAATGGTCATGTGATCTAACTGGACGAACTGCTCTGTCGGAATAATGGCGTGATGGTCGGATACCTTCTTGTCGTTGACGAAGGATGGCTTCGCCGGAAGCGGCTGGTTGATCAGCCGTCCCGCCAGCAGCTTGTATGGACCAATGGAGCAGGCCCGAATCCGCTCCTTGATGGTCGGTAAAATATCTGCCGTCAGATACCGGGAATCAGTTCTCGGATAAGTCAGTACCTTATGATTCTCATACAGCCGCTGCATGATATTCAGGGTCTCCTTGGCAGAATAATCATACCGCCTGCTGGCTTCCCGCTGAAGCTCGGTCAGATCATATAATAACGGGGCTTCTGTCCGTTTGGGAGCCTTTTTTACAGAAGAGATCACCGCCTCTTTTCCCTTTAACCCATCGAACAATTTCTGGACCCGTTCTTTGTCAAAGGACTGGGCTGAATGGCTCTTTTCGTCCTTCCACTGGAATCTCACCCCTTCTGCCCGCATGGAAAGCCCGTAGTAAGGCTTTGGCACAAACTGACGGATCTGTTCCTCTCTTCTGGCGATCATGGCCAGGGTCGGGGTCTGGACTCGTCCACAGGACAACTGGGCGTTGTACTTGCAGGTCAGGGCTCTGGTAGCGTTGATCCCCACCATCCAGTCTGCCTCCGCCCGGCTCATGGCCGCGTCATATAAAGGTTCATAGTCCTTTCCATCTTTCAAATGTGCAAAACCGTCCCGGATGGCCTTATCCGTGACCGAAGATATCCACAGCCGTTTCAGCGGCTTTTTGCATCCTGTCTTTTTTAAGATCAGCCGCGCTACCAGTTCTCCTTCCCGCCCGGCATCCGTGGCGATAACTACCTGATCCACATCCTGACGGTTTAACTGGGCTTTCACTGCCTGAAACTGCTTTGCCGACTGTTTGATCACCTCCAGACGGAAGGTGTCTGGAAGCATGGGAAGGTCTTCCATCTTCCATTCTTTGTATTTCTTATCATAGTCCTCCGGGTCTGCCAGTGTCACCAGATGCCCCAATGCCCAGGTAACGATGTATCTGTCACCCTCCAGGGCTCCATTTAAGGATTTCTGGCATTTTAACACTCTGGCGATATCCCGTGCCACCGATGGCTTTTCCGCAATCACCAATGCTTTCATATGTTCAAGACGCCTCCATTTATCTATAGATCTTGTCATTCTCCGGCAAAATCACGATCCTGCCGCCTGACTTACACAAACTTTGCGTTAGGATAGATCTCCTTCATTTTTTCATCTGGAAAATGCTGGTCCAAATATCGTTCAAGCCTGCTCTGGACAGCTCCATTTCCCGCCTGTCTTTCCGAATATCTGGCCAGCGCCAGTCCCGACATGCCAATGTCAAAGACCATGAACACCACCAACACCCTGCAGACGATCACGCCGGTTTTCTTCGGAATCTGCTCAATGAACCTGGACAGAAACGGATAACACAGCTTCAGCCAGATCACTGACACGATGCCCCAGAAGAAACAGTATAATAAGTTAATTCTGCCTCCCAGGTTAAACGGAATCTTACTGTAATCCCAGAACACTGTGCCAAACAACAGTTCTGTCACCACACTGCATATGTATTCATAGGCGCCGCCCAGAACTGTTCCTGCGATAAAGATACAGCTGTCGCTTTTCTGCCGGTACGGATAAAGAAATGCGGTCAGCAGCACACATCCCAGTCCCCAGACAATACTGAAAGGCCCGTAGACCACGCTGCTGCGGCTCATCAATACACCAGCGGTCACATAACAGAAGATGGTCTCGATGATATCTCCAAGAAATGCTCCGATAAAAAACAAAGAAATCAGCTTATAAACACTGCATCCTTTGGCAAATACCAAAGACGCCTCGTTTTCCTTCCGTTCCCGATCCAGGGCTTCCTTCTGCTGCTTTAAGATCTGCTCCAGGGACAGGTTTGGATAAGCGTTGATCATACGGCGTTGGATTCTTCTGGTCAGCACATTTCCCAAAGACCCGGAAAGCCGCTGCATGTCATAGCTGACCTGGAGCGCCAGTTTCCGCAGCCGGTAGTGCATCTGGAACACCGCTGCGCTGGAACCGATGGCATCCAATCCTATCACAATGCCGATCCCCCACAGGCAGATCTTCCCGATCAGCCCAGGGATCCGTGCGATCAGGCGAAGAAGCAGTGGATTGGAAAACCGCACCATGATCACTGCACAAACACCCCAAAGCATCGCTGTCTCCAGGCACACATAGCCCCCGATATGGAACCGGTGATCGGAATAATCCCACCATTTCCGTCCAAAGATCCGTTCCAATAGCTTACCGCTGGTATACTCGATGAATCCAGCGATGATCACACCGCCTAAAAACAGAAAAAACAGGCTGTTCTGGATCTCTGGCAAAAATACCGCAAATGCCACCGCAGAAAATCCGTAAATCACACAAAATGGGGAATTTAAATATCCCACATTCACAAATTTCTTCCGCTTTACTGCCGCATTGACTACTTCCAGACACCACCCGCCAAAGGAATAGATCCAGAAAAGCCAGATGAACTGATACCACGTATATTCCATGCTATTTATTCCTCTCTGCCGCATCCCGCAGGGTCAGATCTCTCTGAAGCGGCTCCAGATAATGCACCAGCACATCTCTCTTATGTCCGATCTGCCAGCTATGGTCAATTTCGTCGTAGGTAAAGCTTTTTCTTCCCCCATCTTCCATCCGTTTCCAGAATTCATATAATTTTTCAAATGGAAGATAGACGATCTCATTTTCAGATTTCCAATATAAGATAATAAAGGAAATGCCCCCCTGTTCCTCAAATTCCTTCATAAACTGTACCTGGTGTGGATGCACGTTCTGCAAAGGAAATGTCTTCACCGCACACTCCTTGGCGTCAAAGCACACCGGAATCCCCTGTACCGTACCGATATAGTCCACCGTACTTTTCTGGTCGAAATACGCCAGAGTGATATGGCGGGTCTGCTTCTCAATCGTGATGGGGGTGATCGGCGTCGGCACCTTCTGGATCAGGGCCAGCTTTTTCTCCCGGTACACCTCATTGGAATGGTTGATCATGTCCTCCAGGGTAGAACCCCTGAGCCCTCTGCTGTTCCAGGTTCCCATACATGCTCTCCTTTACTTCCATTCTTTGCAGATCCTGGAAAACTCTGCCGGAAGCGGCGCAAGGAAGCTTTTGCCGCTTAAATAGGCTAATGGCTCCGGAAGCTGTGGAAATACCACCTGCCAGCTGTGGAGCATCTGGGAACGGATCCGGTATTTCTTCTGGGCCGTCTGATTGATCAGCTTATCCCCATATTTCGGATCGCCCACAATCGGGTGTCCAATCGAAGCTAAATGGGCACGGATCTGATGGGTCCGTCCGGTGATCAGTGTCACCTTTAACAGGGTACAGGAGAATCCGTCCCGGAACACCGTAGCTAACGGCTCGTACTCTGTCATGATCGGCGCACTGTCCGGCTGTTCCTCTCTCCAGATTTTTACCTGATTGGTCTTTTCATCCTTGGTGATAAATCCAGTGATCAGCTGTTTCTCCTTGATCACACCTTTTACCACACACTGGTAATACTTGTGGATGCTGCGGTCCTTAAATACTGCCGCCATGATCTGCAGTCCCGGAAGTGTCTTCCCGGCAACCACCAGACCGCTGGTATTCCGGTCCAGACGGTTACAGACAGAAGGCCGGAATGTCTTTAAATCCTCTTCTTTGATCGTCCCTTTATCCAGAAGATAGTCAATAAAATATTCCACTAAGGATTCGTCTGTGTCCTTCGCCTTTTGGGACAACATTCCCGACGGTTTATTGATCAGGGCAATATGCTCATCTTCATATAAGATGTCCAATTCCTGCTTCCTGACCTTCTGTACCTTTACCTCAGAGAATTTCTCGATGGTTTCCTCTGCCAGAAACAGCTTTACTTCATCGCCACAGGATAACTTCTCTGAACCATCGCATTTTTTTCCATTTAAGGTAATATTCTTTTTTCGGAGCATTTTGTAGATAAAGCTTTTGCCTGCCAGGTTTAAATACTTGCCCAGCAGCTTATCCAGACGCTGTCCCGCGTCTTTTTCTGTTATGATCAGTGATCTCATAAATGGGTTCCTTTACATGGATAGATTTTTCAGTACTCCTGCGCCATATTCCACGCTTCCGTCATCCTCTGACTCACTCATAGGCTTCAAGGACTTCAAACGGTTGAAAAACTGTTTTTCATCCTTGATCACCTTGATATTTTCGTCCAGCTTGTGGGCGCGGAAAATCTCATTTAAGGCTTTCTGTGCCTTCTGAACATCAGTTTTGGGATTGACGCAGTAAGCAAACACGCCCATCGGATGAACCAGAATGCCGTCAAATGGAAGCACCTGCTCTCTGGTCGTGACGATCAGCTCATAAAGCACGATTCCCTTATCCTCATAAGCTGCCAGAGCCCTGTGGAAATCCTCTGACGGAGTCTTCCATTTCCATGCGGCAAGCATGGGAGACGCCACATTGGCCGTTGGAAGAACGGAAAGGATCGCCATCACCGTCAGGATATTTTTCGCAGCCTGGTTATCAGTCAGCATTCTCGCAGCAAGCTGCAATAAGATCGCCGCCGCACCGATGGCCACCTTGATGATCTGCTCTTTTCTCAAGGCACTGCGATAGCCGTACTCTCCCTTTTGTACTTTTTTATTCATAAATAATCATTCCTCCATAAGTCGTAAGATCAGGCTGTGAGGCAGAATCTTGCAGAGCAGGAAAAATGCCTTCATGGTGATCCCATAGATGGAAATGTTCTTTCCCACTGCCGCGTCCATGATCGCCAGACGCACCACCCGTTTTGGGTTTGCCATTACTAACCGTTTATATAATGGAATCTTCCCTGTGGTCTCCGCAATGTCGAAAAACTCTGTTTTTACCGGACCCGGACAGACTGCTGTCACGCCAATGCCTTTTGGCTTTAACTCCTGCTTCAATGCCCTGCTGTAGCTTAGGACAAACGATTTGGTCGCTGCGTAAATGGCGAATTTCGGCTGCGGAAGAAAGGCTGCGGAGGATGCAAACTGAATGATCCGGGAACCACGGCTCATGTAGGGAAGTACCAGATGGGTCATGGCGCACAGCGCCTCGCAGTTTAACCGCACCATGCCGCACTCATCGCCCTCACTTAAATCTCCTACATTTCCGATCTTTCCGAAGCCTGCCGCATTGACCAGGAATTTCACATCCGGTTTTTCTTCTGCGAGAGCCATCTCCAGCTGCTTCCGTTCTGTCTCATCGGTAATATCCAGGGCAAAACACCGGATAGCTGCCGGGAACTGACCCCTAAGCTCCTCTAAGCGTTCTTTTCTTCTGGCGATAAGCCAGATCTCCTCCAACACCTCAAAACGATCTGCCAGCTGGAACGCCATCTCTCTTCCCATACCTGATGACGCACCTGTGATCACTGCGATTTTCTTCATGATTTCTGCCTCCTGTCTAGGTTCGTTCTCCCTCTTCCTTCTCCTATTTCATTCTGCCGCAACGGTTCTTGTTCGTCGCAGCTTCGCCCTTTTGGGCCCTCTTATTTGTTTTCCCTTTATTTAGTCTTTCTTTTGTGAAGATTTCGAATCGTTTTCTTTGGTTTTTCCTTCGATGGTTTCTGGGAACGTCCCTGACTGCCGCGGCTTTCATGGAATACGCTTTCTGCCTTCTGGCCATAAGCATTTCCCCCGTTACCACCCCTCGGACGAACCAGACATTTCTTATCATATCCGATCAGGTCGGTTCTTCCGGCGATCTTTAACGCCTCCACCACCAGATCATAGTTTTTGGGATTCCGGTACTGGATCAACGCTCTCTGCATCGCTTTCTCATGGGGATTTGTTGGCACATAGACCTTCTCCATGGTCCGGCAGTCATATCCCGTGTAATACATACAGGTGGAAATGGTGGACGGTGTCGGATAAAAGTCCTGCACCTGCTCCGGCATATAGCCCAGATCCCGCAGATGCTCCGCCAGCTCCACTGCCGCTTTCATATCGGAACCCGGATGGGAGGACATCAGATATGGAACCAGATACTGTTTTTTACCCAGCTTCTCATTCATGGCATTGTATTCCTTTACAAACTGACGATATACACTGTTTTTCGGTTTTCCCATCAGTCTCAGAACGGAATCTGCCACATGCTCCGGCGCTACCTTCAGCTGACCGCTGACATGATACTCACATAACTCCCGCAGGAAATTCCGGTTCGAATCCGCTAACAGATAATCAAACCGGATACCAGAACGGATAAATACCTTTTTCACCTTCGGAATCGCCCGCAGCTTCCGTAATAGCTGGATATAATCGCTGTGATCTGCCCGCAGGTTCTTACATGGCTCCGGGAACAGACACTGTTTGTTCGGACACGCGCCCTTGGTCATCTGCTTTGCACAGGCCGGATACCGGAAATTGGCTGTCGGACCTCCTACATCATGGATATAGCCCTTAAAATCCGGCTCCTCCGTCAAAAGCTCTGCCTCCTTGATCAGAGACTCATGGCTTCTTGCCTGGATGATCCGCCCCTGATGGAAAGTCAGGGCACAAAAGCTGCAGGCTCCAAAGCAGCCTCGGTTACTGATCAGGCTGAACTTGATCTCCCTGATAGCCGGAACACCGCCTGCCGCCTCATAGGACGGATGGTAGGTTCTCATATAGGGAAGATCATAGACATCATCCATTTCCTCCTGACTCAATGGTTTTGCCGGTGGATTCTGTACCACATAGACATGTCCCTCGTAAGGCTCCACCAGACGTTTCCCGGAAAATGGATCTGTGTTGCTGTACTGAACAAAAAAGCTCTTTGCATACTCCTTTTTATCCTTCTGAAGCTCCGTAAAATCCGGAAGCAGCTTATAATCGTAGACCGAGTCCAGATTTTTGGTCCGGTACACGGTTCCATCAATAAACGTAATGTCTTTGATGTCGATTCCGCTGTCCAGGGCATCTGCGATCTCTATGATCGAGTGTTCCCCCATTCCATAGGAAATAATATCTGCCTGGGAATCCAGCAAAATCGAACGTTTTAATTTGTTGGACCAGTAATCATAGTGGGCCAGCCGTCTTAAGCTTGCCTCAATACCGCCGATAATGATAGGACTGTCCTTGTATACAGAACGAAGAAGATTACAATAAACAATGGTGGCATAATCCGGCCGTTTTCCCATGACACCGCCTGGCGTATAGGAATCCTGTGCTCTGCGCTTTTTGGACACCGTATAATGGTTCACCATGGAATCCATATTCCCCGCGGAAACTAAAAATCCCAGTCTCGGCTTTCCTAAGATCTGCACACTTTCCGGGTTCTTCCAGTCCGGCTGGGCAATGATCCCCACTTTATAGCCATGGGCCTCCAGAAGCCTGCTGATAATGGCAGGTCCAAAAGACGGGTGATCCACATAGGCATCCCCTGAAATATATACAAAATCGCACTGTTCCCATCCCCGCTGCTTCATATCCTCCCGGCTGATGGGTAAAAAATCCATTGTCATCTTCTCGCTCCTATTTTTTCGCTCCTAATAATTCAAAGTAATCCCGGATATAGCCATCGGCCAGCTCCCGTTTTTCTGCTTCCATCTTCCGGGAAAATTCGTCCTCAATGGCATAGACTGTCATCCCGGCCCGTTTTCCAGCCAGGATACCCGCCGGGACATCCTCGAATACCATGCAGTCCTCCGGTTTCACGCCTAATTTTTCTGCCACATATAAATAAATATCCGGGGCCGGTTTTCCGGCGTTCACCTCACAGGCTGTTGTCACCACCTGGAAGAATCCCCGCACACCTAAAGACTCCAGTACTGCTTCTACCATCTCTCTGCCATTGCTGGTAGCGATCCCGGCCTTGATCCCATGATCCTTTAAATACGTTAAAAATTCTTTCGCCCCCGGCTTTAACGGCACCTCATTCCGGTATTTATCAATGGACATTTCTGTCCAGATCTGCTTGATCTCCTCGATGGACAGTGGCAGGGAAAACCGCTCCTTAAAATACACGGCAGTTTCTGTAAAACCCATACCCTCAATCGTTTTCTGCAGCTCTGGAGGACAGCTATATCCGTATTTCCCTAAAAATTCAATATCGATCGTTTCCCACATCCACATGGAATCCACCAGGGTTCCATCCAGATCAAAGATCACTGCTTTTACATCATCTAACTGCTTCATCAATCTTCCATTCCTGTCATTATTCGTAAATTCGTAGCTGTTCAGTACCTTCACAGCTACGAGCAAAAATCCATTTCAGATCGGCTATGCCGATGGGATTTTTACCTTCTAGCCTATGTTTTCTTACGGTCAGCGCAGCAAGTGCGCAGACCTATTGAACAGTTACGTAAATTCTTAAGTTCTCCTTCTGTCAACGGGCGGTACGCCCCGGTTTCCAATTCCGGATCCAGCACCAGATTGCCCATGGATAACCGCTTTAAAAATACCACCTTGCAGCCAAGTGCCTCAAACATCCGTTTCACCTGGTGGAATTTGCCCTCATGGATGGTCAGAAGGGTTTTGGTAAACTCCCCTTCCTTTTCCGGTAAAAGCTCAAGCCTGGCCGGTCTGGTCACAGTACCGTCCTCCAGTGTGACGCCCTGTTCCATCTGGCTCACTGCATCCGCAGGAAGCTCTCCCTCGACCAATGCGTAATACTGCTTATCTACATGATGAGCCGGTGATAACAGCCTGTGAGCCAGTTCTCCGTCATTGGTGATCAGAAGAAGCCCTTCTGTATCAATATCAAGCCGCCCCACCGGAAACAGATCCTTTCTCTGGCGGTCAGCGATCAGATCCACTACCGTCTGGTATTTCCGGTCTTCCGTGGCAGACACCACCCCCTGGGGCTTATTGAGCATATAGTATTCCGTATGCACATAGCCGATCACCTGACCGTCCATGATCACCTGATCGTCTCCCGGCGTGATCTTCCGGTCGGTTTTCTTCTCCGTCTGCCCGTTGACCTGTATCCGGCCCTTTTTTGCCGCCTCTTTGATCTGGCTTCTGGTTCCAATGCCCATATCTGCCAGATATTTATCAAGTCTCAACTGTGCCATCACATCCACCGCCATCCCGGATAATATTTATTTTTCAGGTTCATGCCATTTCCCTTGGCAAACCCTAATGCAAAGCCGTCCACACAGACCAGTACCCATCCTTTTCGTGGTTTTTCTCCCTCATTTAAGGAAATCGTCTCGCCCTTCAGATACCGGATCACCCGGTCATCCCCACGGTTAAAGGAAATACAATCCTCAAAAGTGTCCGGGCTTAACGCCATGGCAAGAGCCTGGGACGGCTCAAACCGCCCTTTTTTCAGAGTTCCCACCAGCAGCCCTGTTCTCAAATGGCGGATTCCCTTCGCCGGTTCAAAATTCTCCGGCAGATAGTAAATGGAATCTTCCCGCACCATGAAACGGGACGGATCTTCAAAAATTCCACATTTCTCTAAAAAGGTCTTTAATTCCGGCTCTTTTTCCAACACCGCAGGTATTTTCGTTTGTTTTCCAGCTTTTGTCTGTTTTCCGGCTTTTCCCTGTTTTGCTTCCTGCCCGTCCGCATTCTTTCTTAATAATACAACAAAATGGCCCTCGCCCTTGATCTTATGAGGGAACAGACGGATCGCCCCGGAAAAGCCAAAGCTGTCACAGGCGCCCGCAAACCGTGGCAAAGGAACCACCTCCATCTCCGGATATGTCTTCAACAGATCCAGGATCTGTTCCTCGTCCTCCCGCTTATCAAAGGTACAGGTAGAATAAACCATCATGCCGCCTGGCTTTAACATGGCAACCGCCTGATGCAGGATCTCCTTCTGGATCGGCGCATAATATGCCGGTCCATGCTCCATCCAGTCTTTCACCATGTCTGCATCCTTCCGGAACATTCCCTCACCGGAACACGGTGCGTCCACTAAGATCTTATCAAAATACTCCGGGTAAACGGACGCTAATTTTTCCGGTGTCTCGCTGGTCACACAGATATTGGAAATACCAAACAGTTCCAGGTTTTTAAGCAGCGCCTTAGCCCTGGAATTACTGATATCATTGGCGATCAGAACGCCCTTGCCCATTAATTTTGCGCCCAGCTCTGTGCTTTTTCCACCTGGAGCCGCACACAGATCCAGTACCCTGTCTCCTGGCTTCACCGGAAGCACTGACGCCGGCGTCATGGCGCTGGGCTCCTGCAGATAATATAACCCGGCGTAATAATAAGGATCCTTGGCCATCCGCCGTTCCTCCGGGTAGAGGAGACCATTGGCGATCCACGGCACCTGCTGGAAATCCCCATAGACCTGACGGCACTGCTCTGGAGTCCACTTTAAGGTGTTGACCCGCAGTCCATAAATTCTTGGCTCCTCAAAGCTGTCCAAATACGCCTGGTACTCATCCCCCAGCAGGTCCTTCATGGATGCTGTGAAAGTTTCTGGTAATTGTATCTTCATATAATCATAGACTCCGTATTCTCTGGTTTCTTACTATGAGGCTTATCGTCATAGAGTATAACACATTCTCGGTCTCTTGGGAATCCGGTGGATATGGAATTCTTTTGTTCTTCTATTTTCGGAACCGGCTTCTTATGGAAAGCTTTTGCAACGATGCAGTCCCTTCATAGTCACAAGATTTTATCATATAATAATAGAAATAAATGCTGTGGTCCTATGAAAAATCCCATGAAAAAATCCACTTCCTTCCCCATCCCCGTAATGCCTCTGTTTTCCGTCCTTTGCTTCTTTCTCCTTCTTACTTTCCCGAAGCTTTCCATCGAAGGAGCCAGAAATGGACTGCTCTTGTGGTTTCAAACCATTGTCCCTACCCTGTTTCCCTTTCTCATCTGCTCCGGTCTGGTCACTTCCATGGGTGGAATCTCTTATCTGGTGAAGCCCATTTATCCGGTTTTCCACACGTTTTTCGGAATGTCTGAATCTGGCATTTATACATTTCTCCTTGGAATCTTCTGCGGTTTTCCCATGGGGGCTAAAACCTGCCGCGATCTGCTTGAGGGAGGAGCTTTATCCCCCAAAGAGGCAAAGTGCCTGATGGCAGTCTGCAATCAGCCCAGCTCCATGTTTCTGCTGGGTTATACGGCTTCTGCCCTCCATAACGGCATATCGATCAAATTGATCCTTTTCTGCCTCTACCTGCCTCTGATCCCCTTATGGTTTCTGGCCAGAAAGTTTTATCATTTGTATGCCAATAAAACTGTCACTGCATCTGCCCATATAACCGCACCTCACATTTCACCGAATACACCAACAAATACACCCACGCCCCCGCTGTCCCTGGATCACATGATCCTGTCCAGCATGGAACTACTGATCAGGATCGGCGGCTATCTGATGATCTTTTCCGTGATCTCCTTATTTATCCGTCGTTTTCCCAGTCCCACTCCCATGATCCCAATCACGCTTTTAACCTTTACCGAGATCACCTGCGCCATCCAGACCATCTGTACAGACACCGCTCCGCCCCTTCAGGGACTCCTGGTCACCGCTTCTCTGGCTTTTGGCGGTCTGTCCTGTCTCTTTCAGGTAAAAAGCGCCCTGTCCACTCCAGTTCCAGCCACTGGTCCTGCCGATCCCGGCAACTCAAAAAGGGACTCTGCAACGCAGAATCCCTCTTCCTTATCCATTCGTCACTATCTCTTCTGGAAGCTGATCCACACCGGTCTCGCCACAGGCCTCTTTCTCGCAGTCCGCGCATGGCAGAAGCTATACGAAGCATCGATCTGACTTCCTGTGAAAATCCGGCAATTACTGCTGGTTCTGCTGCTCCGGCTCTGCGGCTGCTGCCTCATCATTTCTCTGGATGCTGTGATCCAGTTCTGCGCGGTTAGCAGATACGATGTCATAGCTGGATTTTAAAGAAGACATAAAGGAATCAAAACGTCCCTGAGCGCCTTCCATCGTGTGGTTGATGATGTTCTCCACGCTCTTTAACATATCCTGGGTATACTGCACAGCGCCCTGACGGATGTTGTCCGCGTCTCTGACTGCTGCATCCACGATGGTCTGAGCCTGATTATTGGCATCCTCGATCACCTGGTTCGCTGCCTCATAAGCACGCTGCATGATCTCATGCTCATTCACCAGCTCATTCGTCTGTGCAGTTGCTTTCTCGATCATGGCATCTGCCTGTGTGCGGGCATCCGTAAGAATCGCATCCTGGTTGCTGATGATCTTCTGGTACTGCTTGATCTCATCTGGAATACGCAGACGCAGTTCTACCAGCAGTTCCTCCAGTTCTTCCTTATTTACCAAAATCTTTGTATTGGATAATGGCTGGAACTTACAGCCGTCAATGTACTCTTCAATTTCTCCGATTAACTGCTCAATTCTGCTCATAACTTTCTTTACACTCCTTCTATTTCATCCGACTGACTCTTACCGGGCGTTCCGCTCTTCCTCTTCTACTTTCTCTCGGACTTTCTCTGCCACATATGGATGAAGAAACTCATTGATATTGCCATGATATCTGGCAATCTCCTTCACAATGGTAGAGCTTAAATAAGAATATTTCAGATTGGTCGTCAAGAAAATCGTGTCGATCTGGGAAGCGATCACACGGTTGGTCTGGGACATCTGTAACTCATACTCAAAATCCGTGATGGCTCTTAACCCCCTCACGATCACATCTGCCTTCTGCTGCTGCACAAAATCCACCAGCAGACCATCAAAGGAGCTGACCTCTACGTTAGGCATATCCTTTGTGATGTTCTTTAACATATTAACACGTTCTTCCACAGAAAACAACGGAGTTTTGGAATTATTCTTCAAAACTCCCACAATGACTTTATCCATGATCTTCGCGCTTCGTTCAATAATATCCAGGTGACCCAGAGTCACCGGGTCAAAGCTTCCTGGGTAAACAGCTACTGACATAATCTTATACTCCTGTTCCTTTTCTTGTAACCATTCAGTTTCTTCATAGTTACTTCTTTCTTTTTATGAATACATGCTTGTTGGTCTTGTATTCTTTATTCCGTACAATCTCAAACCCCAGAGAATCCACATAGGAAAAATCTGTCTCCAAAGACGCTTCCACGATGATCAAAGTATCCTCATTGATCAAATTCGAATCTTTCAGAGCCGTCAACACCTGCTTCTCCCACAGGCAGTTATACGGCGGATCCATAAATACCGTATCAAATAAGTACTCTTTGCCTTCCAGACGTGTAATGGCGCTGATCACATCACAGGACATGACCAATGCTTTTTCTTCTAAATGAGTCGTCTTTAAATTCTGGCGGATACACTCCACCGCTTTTGGATTTTTTTCAATAAATACTGCTTTGGAAGCGCCGCGGCTCAATGCCTCGATTCCAATACCGCCGCTTCCGGCAAAACAGTCCAGAAACTGTGTCTGGATCAGATCTGCCCCTATCATATTAAAAAGCGTCTCCTTGATCCGGTCTGTGGTCGGTCTGGTCTCCATTCCCTCAACCGTCTTTAATTGAAGACGTCTTGCACTTCCTGCAATGACTCGCATACTTTCATTTCTCCTTATAAGATTCTTTTGTATACAAGAATCCAAAATAAGTATAATATGAAACCTTTTTGGACACAAGTATTTTTTTAAATAACATACCATAACGGATGGCGAAAAATGACAATTTTATCAGAACCTTCTAGTGTATGTTTTCTTTCCAGGCACATACTAGGAATGTAACAAGCAAACGATTCATCTGAAGAACAAGGAGGCGTTTTTTATGTCAAACAAATCTTCTAACACCACAAATGTACCAGAGGCAAGAGAAGCAATGGACAAATTCAAAATGGAAGTTGCAAGCGAGCTTGGCGTTCCGTTAAGCGATGGCTATAACGGCAACCTGACTTCCGCCCAGAACGGTTCTGTCGGTGGCTATATGGTCAAAAAGATGATCGAAGCACAGGAGAAACAGATGGCAGGTAAATAAAGCCTATCGTTCTCAAATCTGCTGAACCTGCCATCTGCAGCTTTTAGTGGATGCAAAGCAACGGAAAAAGACCTGACGGATCTGCCCGCCAGGTCTTCTTCCTGTTGCTGTACAGAATCCATACCCGTCTTCTGCCAACACCACAAATTTTCTCTTATAAATTTAATTTTTCATAGCTCTGGCTTAAATACCGGTTCATCTTCTCCTTCAGATCCCGGTGTTCTTCCATCTCTAATTCTGGATCTTCGTCCAACAGGCGGTTGACCTCCTCGGAAACGGTCTTTAGCAGGTTCGCGTCCGTAAAAATATCCGCGATCTTAAATTCCAGATCCCCGCTCTGGCGCACGCCGAAGATATCCCCAGGCCCACGGAGTTTTAGATCCTCTGACGCGATATAGAAGCCGTCATTGGAACGGTTTAAGATATCCAGACGCTTCTGGGTTCCGTCCTGGTCACCGCAATTGACCATGATGCAGTAGGACTGGTATTTTCCACGGCCTACACGCCCCCGCAGCTGGTGAAGCTGGGCCAGGCCAAACCGCTCTGCATTCTCGATCATCATCACCGTGGCGTTTGGCACATTGACACCGACCTCGATAACGGTAGTGGAAACCAGCACCTGGATCTCACCTGCTGCAAACCTCTCCATGATCTGGTTTTTCTCTTTGCCCTTCATTTTCCCGTGAAGGTATTCCACGCAGATTCCCGGAAGGGCTTCTTTTAATCTTGCAGAGTAATCCAGGACATTTTCCGCTTCGATCATCTCACTGGCCTCTACCATAGGGCAGATCACGTAAGCCTGTCTGCCCTGCTCCACCTGCTTTCGGATAAAGGCATAGGCTTTCTCCCGGTATCCGGTGTCTACCACGCAGTTTTTGATAGGCAGACGATTAGACGGTAACTGATCAATGACGGAAATATCCAGATCACCGTACAGAATAATCGCTAATGTCCTTGGAATCGGCGTGGCGCTCATGACCAGCACATGGGGCTCTTCACCTTTATTGCCAAGCATCTCCCGCTGGCCCACGCCAAACCGGTGCTGTTCATCCGTGATCACCAGCGCCAGCTTATCGTACTGGACCTTTTCCTGGATCAGCGCATGGGTTCCCACGATGATATCTGCCTCGTGATTTCTGATCTTCTCATAGGCCAGTCGTTTCTCCCTGGCTGTCATGGAACCGGTCACCAGAACCGGAACTTTGTCGATACCATGGGCCTCAAACAGCTCCAGCATGCTCTCATAATGCTGCTTTGCCAACACCTCCGTCGGCACCATCAGCGCCCCCTGGAAGCCATTATATGCAGCATGAAGCAGAGCCAGGACAGCAATAATCGTCTTACCGGAACCGACATCCCCCTGGATCAGACGGTTCATCACCAGACCGCTTCCAAGATCCCACTCCACTTCATTTAGCACCTTCTCCTGAGCGTCAGTCAGATGGTAGGGAAGATGATCCTTCAGTTTTTTCACCTCCGGCGCCAGCTTCATCACCCAGTGGCTGTGCATATCTTCCCGCTTTTCTTTTAATTTCCGAACTCCGGTCAGAAATAAGAAAAACTCGTCAAACACCAGACGTTTCCGGGCAAACAGCAGTTCTTGCCGGTTGGCCGGAAAATGGATATGCTCAACGGCAAAATTATACTCTGCCAGCTCATATTTTCTCCGAAGCTCCGCCGGAAGATAATCCCGCTCCATATCCCTCAGATCCAGTGCCTGGGCCACTGCTTTGCTGATGGTCTTATTGCTGAGGCCCTTGGTCTGTCCATAGACCGGCTGCATACTCTCCGCCACCTGGGCGTAAGTTTCCCTGGTGTAGATCTCCGGCTGTTCCATGGTCAGACGGTTATTCTTCCGTGTCACCTTTCCATAAAAAATATGGTAGGTGCCAGACTGGAGGGTGTTCCGTAGAAATGGCATATTATACCAGGTAAGCTGCACGGAGCCTGTCTGGTCCTTTAGGGAGACCGTGATCACCTGGATCCGCTGGAAGCGGCGGACAGAAGCATCCTTTTGCAGAATTCCCGCCACTGCCTGGATCTGACTTTCCTCTAACTCACCGATGGATACAGGTGGATCGTAAGCCTGGTATGCCCTTGGATAATCATGGATCAGTTCTTCTATTGTATGAATGCCAAGTTTTTCAAATAGTTTGGCTGTTTTGTCTCCAATCCCTTTCAGAGAACAGATAGATTCCTGATTTTTCATACGATTGTTTATCCTTTAATTAAAAAAGAATCCTGCTTGCAGGATTCTCCGCCTGCGGCAGGTCGCTTTAGCGACACTCTTCCACTCCGCCGCAGTGCGATCCTTAGCGGAGCGTTTTTGTGTCATAGGACGAAGTTTCCTATGACATGAAAAAGAATGTGCCCTGGCATATTCTCGCGCCGAGCGCGGTCATTTGCGACATATTTCTTCTTCGCGCGAGTGCGCCTCCCACGGAGCTTTTTTGTGTCATAGGACGAAGTTTTCCTATGACAGAATGAAACAGGCCCGCACGTTTGTCGCACAGGCCTGCCAAAGCTTTATGATTTTTATTCTACCGAAATCAGATAATAATAGATCGGCTGTCCGCCAAACTGCAATTCCACATCACAGTCTCCGCAAATCTCCTGCACCTTCTCTAAGAAGCCCTCTGCCTGCTCCTCAGTCACATCTGCGCCGTAGTAAACAGTCACCAGCTCAGACTCATCGTCTAACATGGTCTTGATGGTCTCTAAAGCAGTATCTTCTACCTCTTTGCCAACTGCCACAATGCCCTTATCTGCGATGCCCATAATATCTCCCTCAGAGATCTCCTTATCATCGATCACCGTGTTACGCACCGCATAGGTGATCTGACCGGTCTTCACTCTGGACATCTCCTCGATCATATTGGCCTTGTTCTCTTCCGGAGTCATATCCGGAACAAAATTGATGATGGCTGTGATACCCTGCGGAACAGTCTTGGACGGAACCACGATGATGTTTTTGCCCTCTGCCAAATGAGTCGCCTGCTCTGCCGCCAGAATGATGTTGCTGTTGTTTGGCAGAATGTAAATGGTATCCGCATTCACATGGTCAATGGCTGTCAGCATATCCTCAGTACTTGGGTTCATGGTCTGACCGCCCTCGATCAGATAATCAACGCCAATGCCCTTGAAGATCTCGCCAAAGCCCTCTCCAATGGATACAGCAATGAAACCATAAGGCTTTCTCGGTTCCTCTGTTTTCGCTTTCTGAGCCTCTTCCTCTGCCTTCTGCGCTCTCGCTATCTTCTCCGCTTCTTTGATCAGTTTCTCCTGATGTTCTTCTCTCATGTTGTCGATCTTGATCCTGGAAAGAGAACCGTAAGTCAGCGCTTTCTGGATCGCAAGTCCCGGATCATTTGTATGGACATGGACCTTGATCACATCATCATCAGAAACCACAACCACGCAGTCACCGATGGAGGATAAATACCCTTTAAAACGATGCTCCTCATCCATATCATAAGGCTTCTCTACGTTGATAATAAACTCGGTGCAGTAACCAAATTTGATCTCAGAAGTCTCAATATCAGAGGACTCTACCTGAATAGCAGGACGATTGCCCTCTACCGCTGTCAGATCAATCTCTTTGCCTAACAGCCCGTCTAAAGCGCCCTTTACCACCTGCATCAGGCCCTGGCCGCCGGAATCTACCACGCCAGCCTGCTTTAAGATTGGAAGCATCTCCGGTGTCTGGCTGAGCACATAATCACCATGTGCGATCACCTGCTCTGCAAAGGAAATGATATCTTCTGTCTCTGTCACCAGTTCTACTGCCTTATCAGACATTCCCTTGGCAACCGTTAAGATGGTTCCCTCTTTTGGTTTCATGACTGCCTTGTATGCAGTCTCTGTCGCACGTACAAAGGCATTGGCAAGCACCGTTGTTGTGATGGACTCTGTCTGACGGATCTCCTTGGTAAATCCACGGAACAGCTGGGATAAAATAACACCGGAGTTACCTCTTGCGCCGCGCAGGGAACCGGAAGAAATCGCTTTCGCCAGAGTTTCCATGGTCGGGTCTTCCAGTGCAGCCACTTCTCTGGCTGCAGACATGATCGTCATGGTCATGTTCGTACCGGTATCTCCATCTGGAACTGGAAAAACGTTCAGTTCATTAATCCATTCTTTTTTCGCTTCAAGATTCTGGGCTCCGGCAAGAAATGCCTTTTTCAGAGTCTTTGCATCAATTATCGTCATACCCACGGGTTGCTTCCTCCTTAATCAATCACACGGACACCTTCGACAAAGATGTTGATCTTGTCTACTTCCATGCCTGTAAATTCTTCTACTTTGTATTTGACATTCTCGATCAGATTATCTGCCACTGCCGAAATGCTGACTCCATAAGCGACAATCACGTGGAAATCCAAAATGATGTGATTTTCTTCGATGTCTACGTTAATTCCATGTGTCAGGCTTTCTTTTTTCAGTAATTTTACAAGTCCGTCCTTCATGCTGACAGCAGCCATACCGACAATACCGAAGCACTCCACCGCCGTAATTCCTGCGTACTTTGCAATCACTTCCGGGTTGATCTGGATCTCGCCCAGTTTGTTATTAATTCGACCCTTCATAAAGGAACCTCCCTATCTCTATTTTTTATAACAGATTGTATCTGTTTTCACAGACAAGTCTTTTACTTTCATTTTTGCCGCCTTTTCTGCCTTTTAACTATCTTAGTATACCACAGACAAGATATTGTGTCCATTCCAAGATGGTCTGCAACAAAAATTTCTCATATTTTTTTAAAATGTACTTGCAAATTATGGATATATCTGTTATCATATTCGTGTTGTGGATTCTCAGTGCAGAATTCAAGTAGCTTTGAAGGAGGTGCAATCATGGCTAAATGTGCAATTTGCGAGAAAGCTGCTCACTTTGGTAACGCAGTGAGCCATTCCCATAGAAGATCCAATAAGATGTGGAAAGCTAACGTAAAATCTGTTAAAGTTAACGTTAACGGAGGAGCAAAGAAGATGTATGTATGTACATCTTGTCTGCGTACAGGCTTAGTTGAGAGAGCTTAATTTGATATTGATTTGTATGAATTGACTCCCAAGAGGTGACTTTTGGGAGTTCATTTATTTGTATCATAAAAAGGACAGTACCAGTACTCGGCAGCACATATGTGTGCCTTATACTGGTACTGTTCTTTTTATCCCAGCCGAGAAGACTCCCACCTCTTTTAGATGATGAGTAATAGACTTGAATTTAACAGCAGCAGAACAAATGATACCCCACTGCCATCAGACCTACAATAAATATAAGCAGCGTCAGCGTTGTAGGAAACAACACCTTCAGCGCCATCCCGGCGCCAACGCAGAACATCATCAGACCGCACAAACGTTTCACTTGATGCACATCACTTTCTTTTTTGCTTACTGTATCATATGCAGGTTTTCCAACATTTACATCTGGCTTTTTGCCTGTGCTGCCCTACTGCTTCCGCAAGTCTGATTCCTATCGGTTTTTCTACTTCTGCTCTTTGGCCATCTTTTCCGCTGTTTTTACTGCATCCTGGGAAAATTCTTCGCCAACGCTTACTTTTCCACTGGTAAATTTATTAACAATATCTGGAACCATGTCCAGGACTTTATTGACTGTATTCTGGTTCTTGATGTTCACCAGTCTGGTACAGCCGTTCTGAATCACCAGGATCGCACTTGGGCTCATCTTGGCACTCATACCTCCGCCTGCCCGCTTTTTGGCATTTTCATCGAAAGCGCCTGCAGCCATACCGCAGGTAACGTCCATCAGAGGAAGAATGATGGCATCATCCACCCGCACTGCATCTCCTACGACGGTCTTCGTTGTAACAAGCTGATCAACGCCCTGGAACATGGCTTCGATCGCTGATGTAAAATGATTGGTACTGTCTGCCATCTTATATTCCTCCATTCTTATACTCTTTCCGCAGCATCCGGAAATCTTTATGAAACCATACTTTCGCCGCCAGATAAAGCAGAGTTCCAAGACATATCCGACCGGAAGCTTCCACCTCTCCTTCCAGGATTTCCTGGTCAAAATACGGCGTCACCTGGATCCTGTCGCCATAAAATGCATACAAAATACTGGCAGCCGCCAGCACATTGCCGGTTGTGGCCGGATCATCAAATCCAATATCTGCCTGCAAAAGCACTTTTTTCGGTAATATGTGATGCACCAGCCGTTTACTCTGCCCCAGGATCATAAAAAACACCCGCTGGTTGCGCTCGTTGGTCACAAAATTCCGATAACTGATCATTTTTCTATAGAATCCATTCCATTTCCGGCAAATCTGGCTTTTAAAATGTAACCCAGCAGCCGATATCTGTTTCCAACGATTTCCTGCACACGGACGGCCAGATCCTTTTTTTTCAGACTGGCTGTTGTCATCCTGATCAGCCTCGCGCTCCTTTGCACTTTGTTTTAACGAGTGCGTTTCTGACCGTGTTTCTGATTGTGTATCAAACTGTCGTTCCAACTGCGTTTCTGACTGTATTTTCAACTGTGGTTCCGACTGTGATTCCGACTGTATCACCAGCTGTCCTGACGGTTCCTGTGGCTGTTTTTTTTCTTCTGTCTCCGCAGGCTCTTTCTTTCCACCGTCTCGCAGCGGATGGAACCAAAGTGCTCTTACGTCTACATCCAGTTCCCCATCATATACCGCCTTCAGTTCCGCCATTTTCAGCAGCCAGGACACGGAAACCTTTGCTTTCAGGCTCTCCCGGTATTCCATCCAGATTCTGTAGCGGAGTGGAACAACAAGTACCAGCAGAGCAGCTGAAAACAGCAGCCCCAGAAGCACCAGTAAAAGAATACCTATGATTTTTAAAATCGTCAAGACCAGCAAGCTTCCACCTCCGGAATCAGCCGTTCCAGATGGAAATCCCCGGTTTTCTCATAGAGTTCACCAACGATCCCGGCCGCCACCTCCAACGCCTCCTGGTAACCGTCTGCGACTCCAAGAATCAGAAATTCCCGCCCCCGATAGGCCGGATTTTTCAAATCATCTGCCCGGTAAATATCCAGGATGTTCTCACGGTTTGACGCCGGTGTGACCACATAAACCCAGGGAAGGCTTTTTCCATCCCGGATCTGCCGGATCACATCCGCCCGGTGCAGATCCGCTTTTTTTCCTGTGTAAAGTCCACTATACCAAAGCATCCTCATCTAATAATTCCCCGCTCAACAGTTCCATAGAGGTCTCCCGCTCTGTCACATCCGTACAGCTTTCCAGGCTGTTTTTGATGTAATCTTCCAGTTCCTGGGCGTTGGTAAAGATGTTCGGAAGAGCCGATAAGATCTTCGCCATCACAGCACGCATCACCGGCTTGGACAGCGCTTTCAGCGTCTCATCCAGCCGTCCGCAAAAAGCTTCGCCCTGCTTCTCGATCCATTTCCGGTCCGCAGGTTCTTCCTGTCCCTTTTCGATTTCCAGGCCGACAAAGGAACTACCGGATAGCAGAAGGTCGATCTTGACCATAACCGGATCTTTCTCCTGTTCCTGATCTCCGCTCTGGAGGAAAGAACCGAAAGCCGACTCCTGGATTCCTTCTAATTTAGAAAGCATCTCTGTGATCTCATCAGCAAGCATTTCTTTTCTTCCTGCCTCAAAATGATCCCATACACCTGATAAAATCTGGCGGACAGCCTGTTCTTCCATGCCATCCATCAGTGCCTCTTCTTTGCATAACTGCAGCACATAGAGGTCATTGATCAGATCCATCAGGATCAACAGATCATCAGCGGAATTGTTCAAGCGACTGCTTCCAAGGGTCACACAGCCCTGGCAGTTCTCAAAAGCAGCTTTCTCCATATCCCGGTAATCCGCCTGGCGAAGCACCTCTAAAAGATCATACAGTTCTGGCCTTTCCTCTTTCATACCAGCCGGAAGCTTCACCATGGCGGAAGTCTCCAGCATATAGAGCAGGTCTTCCAGGCTCTTCTTCCCTGCGCCTGCGTAAACAGTCAGGCGTTCCATCACCAGACTGTAAAATTTCTGTCTGGTATAACGGATCGGAAGCTGTCCCATAACCTCCTGGATCTGCTGGTTCATCAGTGCCGTATCTCCATTTCCGGCAATCACTCCAGTAATTCTGGATGCAAATTCATCAATAGACATCGTCACCGGATCTGCTTCCAGGAATCGACGCTCCATGCGGTTCAGCACATACTCATAAATCTGAAAGCAGTCCACATATGCGGTCAGGATCTCCATATCGTGGATCACCTGATTGCGCAGGGAATCCAATGCCTCCAGATCTATAGTTCCATTTAAAAATCCCTGCAAAAGCGGGTGGAATGCTTCATAACGAGCCAGTACCTTCGGATCTGCCGATGGATTTTCATATAAAGATTCATAAAAAGCATAGTAATTCAATGCAAGCCTGGAGCTGGAATAACGGTAAGCCCAGGTCATCTGTTTTCGTTTTGCGTGAGTTCCCATTCAGGTCCCCTCCCATTACTTTTCTTATTTACACTGCTCCAGGATGGTTCTCCGGAGCAGATCCAGTGCCTTCACCACAGACTGTTCCCGGATCTTGGCCCGGTTGCCTTTAAACTGATACTTCTCCACTGTCACCTGGTCATTCATATAGCATGCCATGTAGACAAGCCCCACTGGTTTCTCCTCAGAACCGCCATCCGGGCCAGCCAGTCCGGTCACTGCTACACAGATATCTGCATCTGTGGCAAATACACCGCCCATGGCCATCTCTTTGGCAGTCTCCTTGCTGACTGCGCCATATTTCTTTAAGGTTGCTTTATTTACATCCAGGATCTTCCGTTTTGCCTTATTGGAATAGGTCACAAAACCCTCGCGGAACACCTCGGACACGCCTGGAACATTGACCAGACGTCCAGCCAGAAGGCCACCTGTGCAGGATTCTGCTGTAGTCACAGTCAGCTCATATTTCTTCAAAAGGCGCACAACCGCCATCTCCAGGGTTTCTTCCTCTTTTATGCTGTAGACTGCATTTCCGAAACGCTTCTTGATTTCTTTTACCACCGGCTTGATCAGCTTCTCCGCCTCTTCCTGGCTGGCAACTTTCGCAGTAACCCGCAGATGTACCTCGCCAGTTTTCGCATAAGTCGCGATGGTCGGATTGGTCTGGGCGTCAATCAGATCCAGCAATTTATCCTCTACCTGGCTCTCGCCGTAACCGCAGATCTTCACCATCTGGGAGACAATGATCTCCGGCTGCAGCTTCTGCAGATATGGGAACACCTGTCTGGAAAACAGTGGATACAGCTCATTTGGAGGTCCTGGCAGTAAAATGGCGTGTTTGCCGTTTTTCTCCATGATCAGACCTGGCGCAGTGCCATTGTCATTATCCAGTACCATCGCTCCTACCGGAACCATCGCCTGTTTCCAGTTATTATCGGTGATCACCTTGTAGATATTGTTCTTAAAATACTCCTGGATCCTTGCTTTGGTATGTGGATCCTCAGCCAGTTCAAAACCCATGACCTCTGCGCAGACTTCCTTCGTCAGATCATCCTCTGTCGGCCCAAGACCTCCGGTCAGGATCACCACGTCGGACCGGTCTAACGCCGTCTTAATGGTATCTGCCAGTCTGGCTGGATTATCTCCAACGACAGACTGATTATACATAGATAACCCCAGAAGTGCACATTTCTCTGCCAGATACTGGGCATTGGTATTTACAATATTGCCTAACAACAGTTCTGTTCCTACGGAAATCAGTTCCACTACCATAATTACATGCTCCCTTCTGTCAGCACCTTATGATTTTTCGCAATATAGTCAACTAAAGAAATAACCGTCAGCACCAGAGCTGTCCAGACGCAGATCTGGGTCAGTACCGTAAGTGCCGGAATCCGGACAATCAGCAGGATCACTGAGATCATCTGGAAGGTGGTCTTAAATTTGCCCCAGTAACTGGCTGCAATGACGATTCCATTGTCGGAAGCCACCAGACGGAATCCACTGATGATAAATTCCCGGCTGATGATCACGATCACCATCCAGGCTGGAAGCTGCTTTAAATCCACCAGACAGATCAGTGCGGAACATACTAACAACTTGTCCGCCAACGGATCCATAAATTTGCCAAAATTCGTTACCAGATTATATTTGCGGGCGATCTTACCGTCTAACATATCTGTCAGGCTGGCTACAATAAAAATCGCTGCGGCTATGTAGCGGTAAGTCTGGTTCTCACCGCCATTCAACAGAAGCATCACCACAAAAAATGGGATCATGCACACACGCAGTACCGTCAGTTTATTTGGCAGGTTCATCACAAATCTCTCCTATCAGGTCATATTCTAAGGCTCCGGTCACTTTTGCACGGACGAAATCGCCGGACATCAGATCCAGATCCGTATTGATAAAGATCAGGCCGTCTACGCCAGGCGCATCCATATAGGTACGTCCCACATAGGCATTCTCATCAGCCACTTTGCCTTCGATCATCACTTCCAGCACTTTTCCGATCATGGACTGGGATTTCTCATAGGAAATTTCCTGCTGAAGCTCCATGATCTCGTCTCTTCTCTCCTCTTTTAACTCCTGAGGAACCTGATCTGGAAATTCTGCTGCCGGTGTATCCTCTTCCTGGGAATACGCAAATACACCGAGACGTTCAAATTCCATCTCATCCACAAACCGCATCACTTCTTCCTGATCTTCCTCTGTCTCTCCCGGGAAACCGGAGATCAGTGTGGTTCTCAGGGCAATATCCGGGATCTGGCTCCTCAGGGAAGCAATCATTTCCCGAAGCTGTTTCTGGTTTGTACGGCGTCCCATGCGCTTTAAAATCCGGTCGCTGGCATGCTGGATCGGGATGTCCAAATAGTTGCAGACCTTCTCTTCCTCACGGATGGTCTCGATCAGTTCCTGGGTGATCTCCTCCGGATAACAGTACTGGATACGGATCCACTGGATGCCAGGTATCTTGCATAATTCATGAAGCAGCTTTGGCAGACTCTTTTTCTTGTAGAGATCAATACCGTATAAGGTAGTCTCCTGAGCCACCAGGATCAGCTCTTTTACACCCTGGGAAGCCAGCTGTTTCGCCTCCTCGATCAGACGCTCCATCGGAACACTGCGGTAGCTGCCTCGTAAATCCGGAATAATACAGTAAGTGCAGCGCTTGTCACAACCCTCTGCAATTTTTAAGAACGCATAATATCCACCGGTAGTCACGACACGCGGCACTTCCACATTCGGAAGGGCATTCAAATCATGGAAACAGCTTTCTCTGCTTCCGCCTAATACTTTTTTTAATACGTTGGAAATCTCGTCGTATGTAGAAGTTCCCAGAATACCGTCTACCTCTGGAATCTCGTCCAAGATCTCCTGTTTGTAACGCTGAGCCATACAACCGGTTACGATCAGGGCCTTGCATCTGCCCTCTTTCTTTAATTCTGCCATCTCCAGGATCGTGTTAACGCTTTCCTCTTTGGCATCTCCAATGAAGCAGCAGGTATTGACCACCACCACATCTGCTTCATGTTCATCGTCTGTAAAGGTATATCCGTCCTTGTTTAACAGGCCCAACATCATCTCGGTATCTACCAGATTCTTGTCACAGCCCAGGGAAACGCAAAATATTTTCATATAGACTCCTATTCTTTTTTGCTCTTATTCCTGTTAGACGAAAAAGCCATCTCACAACACTGGGAGACGGCTTTTCCTATCATCATCACTCCTCAGAAGCAGCATCCTCATCCTCTGGAAGAATCTTAACTTTCTGCTCGTACAGCTCTTCAACAGCAATAGAAAGTGGTTTCTTATTATATGCCTTTGCGATCATTGGCTCATCGCCTGCAATGATCTGTCTCGCGCGCTTTGCAGTCGCGATCACGATAGAATAACGGCTCTGAACTACCGGCTCGTCACCAGACTCTGCCGCTCCGCTGTTAACTGCGTTAATAAGATCTGTGTATGATGGATGTAACATAAAAAATCTCCTTTCAGGTTGGATAAATTATAATTTTTTTAACTCTTCTTTCATCTGCTCGATGAAATCCAGATTGTTGCTCACTTTATTATGCTGTGCCTGGATCAGCTGATGCATCTCCTCCACACAGGTATCGATCTGATCGTTGACCAGAATATAATCATAGGAATTGATTCCAACAGCTTCCTCTGCTGCCCGGTGAAGTCTCGCTGCGATCACATCTGCTGTCTCAGTTCCTCTGGAAGTCAGACGATGCTTTAATTCATCCGCGCTTGGCGGCATCACAAACAGCAGCAGCGCCTCCGGGAAACGTTCTTTGATCTTCAGCGCACCCTGGATCTCAATCTCCAAGATCACGTCCTTGCCGTCAGCCATCTGCTGAAACACATACTGTCTTGGAGTCCCATAGTAATTATTCACATACTGGGCATACTCGATCAGTTCCTCCTCCTCGATCATGCTCTCAAACTTGTCCCTTGTCACAAAAAAATACTCTCTGCCGTCCTGCTCACCCTCCCGCGGACTACGGGTTGTGGCAGAAATGGATAACGCATAGTTATGATATTTTTCCAGAAGTGCCTTCATCAGAGTGCCTTTGCCGGCTCCTGAGAATCCAGAAACAACCACTAAAATACCCTGCCCGTTCGTCATCATGCTTCCCCCTGTATTATTCGATATTCTGGATCTGCTCACGCACTTTTTCAATCTCGGTTTTCAAGATAATGGCATGTTCAGAAATCTCTAGATCATTCGCTTTGGAAAGAATGGTATTCGCCTCACGGTTCATCTCCTGGGCGATAAAATCCAGCTTTCTGCCAACGCTTCCACCAGCTAAAAGCTCCTTTCTGGTATGTTCGATATGGCTTCTCAACCGGACAGTCTCTTCGTCCACACAGATTTTGTCTGCGAAGATAGTCACCTCCGTAGCGATCCGGCCTTCATCGATGGACGCGCTCTCTAACAGTTCATGAACTTTCTCCTCCAGCTTCATGCGGTACTCTGCGACAACTCTTGGAGAACGTTCTTCAATAAATGCCACCTGCTCTAACATATAATCCAGCTTACCAAGAAGATCATTCTTTAGATGCTCTCCCTCACGGACTCTGCTCTCCACAAAGCTGTCTGCCGCCTCTTCTACCACCTCTGACAGAATCTTCCACATAGAATCCTCGTCATCTGGTACTTCCTCCATAGTCAGCACCTCTGGCATTCTGGAAAGAACGGATACCTTAATATCATTGGCAATACCAAACTGCTCTTCCATCTTTTTGAAATATTCCATGTACTCAGCCGCCAAAGAAGCATTGTACTTCAGGCTCATTTTGTTTTCTGTGTAATCCTCATAATTTATGAAAACATCGACCTTGCCTCTCTGAATATCATTCTTCAGGAGATTACGGATACCTGCCTCGAAGTAATTGAACTTCTTCGGCATCTTGATGCTCATATCCAGATAGCGATGATTGACTGCTTTCATCTCAACTGAAAGCTTGTATTCTTCTGTCACCTTTTCGCATCTCCCGAAACCGGTCATGCTTTTAATCATCGGTATTCCTCACTTTCATCTTGTCACATAGTTAGAAATATTATAGTTCATTGACGAAAACAAGTCAATCACTGTTTTTTAAGAAATGCATTGAGTAGCGTGCCACGGCTTTCTGTTGGTTTTCCGCTGCAATTTCTGATCTGATTGCAAATATAACTGGAATCCTGTATAATATTTTAGGTGACTGCCCGGACAGGTCTGATATTTTCTGGCTTGTCCCGCATCCCAAAAAGGAGGAAAATTACATGGCATTTGACGGAATGGTTGTCGCCAATTTAACTTCTGATTTCAGTCAGAAGCTGACCGGCGGCAAGATCAGCAAAATCGCTCAGCCAGAAAAGGATGAGCTTTTATTTACCATAAAAAACAACAAAGAAACCTATCGTTTACAGATTTCAGCCAGCGCCAGTCTGCCCTTTATCTATTTTACAGAAAACAACAAACCAAGCCCTTTAACGGCCCCCAATTTCTGTATGCTTCTGCGTAAGCATATCGGCTCTGCCCGCATTTTAAAGGTCAGCCAGCCCGGGCTGGAGCGCATCATCGAGTTTGAGCTGGAACATTTAGACGAAATGGGGGATCTGTGCCGGAAACGTCTGATCGTGGAATTGATGGGAAAGCACAGCAACATCATTTTCTGCAAAGAAGACGGCACTATCTTAGACAGCATCAAGCATGTGTCTGCCCAGGTCAGCTCTGTCCGGGAGGTTCTGCCAGGACGGACCTATTTTATCCCTCACACCACAGAAAAAGAGGATCCTCTTACGATAACAGAAGAAGCGTTCCACACCCTGATGAAAGAAGCCAGCTCCCCGGTACAGAAGGCGCTCTATCAGAAACTGACCGGAATCAGCCCGGTGATCGGAACAGAGCTTTGTCATTTGGCGTCTATCGATGCCGATGCCTGGTCCGGAGAACTGTCTGACCTGGAACTGACCCACCTCTACCACACCCTGCATCTGATGATGGAGGACGTGGCAGAAGGACATTTTTCCCCGAATATCATCTATCATGGAGAGGAACCGGTAGAATTCGCTTCTGTTCCTCTGACCTGCTACGACCGTGACGGATATCATGCGGAAAGCTGCGCCTCCATCAGTGAACTGCTGGAGATCTACTACGCTTCCCGCAGCGTCATCACCCGGATCCGCCAGAAATCCGTAGACCTTCGTAAGATCGTCCAGACAGCCCTGGAACGGAATTATAAGAAATACGATTTACAATTACGGCAATTAAAGGATACAGAAAAACGGGATAAATTCAAGGTATACGGAGAACTGTTAAATACCTATGGCTATGAACTGTCTGGTGGGGAAAAAGAATTAAAATGCCTGAACTATTATACCAATGAAGAGATCCGCATCCCTCTGGATCCCCAGCTGACTGCCAGAGAGAATTCCCAGAAATTTTTCGACAAGTATAATAAGTTAAAACGTACCTACGAAGCGTTAACCGAACTAACCGAAGAGACTCACCGGGAGATCGAACATCTGGAATCCATCAACACGGCTCTGGATATTGCTTTAAAGGAGGACGATCTGGTCCAGATCAAAGAGGAAATGATGGAATATGGCTATATCCGCCGCCGCGCCGCCGGAAGCAAAAAGCCAAAGATCACCAGCCGCCCGTTCCATTATGTCTCTTCTGACGGTTTCCATATTTACGTGGGCAAAAATAACTACCAGAACGAAGAGCTGACCTTCAAATTTGCCACCGGCAACGACTGGTGGTTCCATGCCAAAGGCATTCCAGGCTCTCACGTGATCGTCAAATCCGAGGGCAAAGAACTGCCGGACCGCTGTTTTGAGGAAGCTGGCGCATTAGCCGCTTATTATTCCAAGGGGCGGGGCAATGATAAGGTAGAGATCGATTACATCCAGAAAAAGCATGTAAAAAAGGCCGCTGGTGGTGCACCGGGATTTGTGATCTACCATACCAATTACTCACTGGTGGCAGTGCCGGGGATTCCAGTACCAGAGGTCCACGAAGGCAGATGATTTACAGTCTGATTTACAGTCCTTAACCATAAAAGAGGCATCCAGTTCTGAACTGGATGCCTTTTTATCTGATATCTGTCTTTATTTGTGTTTTGGAACCAGAACCGTCTTACCACCCATATATGGCTGCAGGACTGCCGGAATCTTCACACTGCCGTCTGCCTGTAAGTTGTTCTCTAAGAACGCGATCAGCATACGTGGCGGAGCAACTACGGTGTTGTTTAAGGTATGGGCGAAATACTTGCCGTCCGGACCGTCTACACGGATCTTTAAGCGACGTGCCTGTGCATCTCCTAAGTTGGAGCAGGAACCTACCTCGAAGTACTTCTTCTGACGTGGGGACCAAGCCTCTACATCACAGGATTTTACCTTTAAGTCAGCCAGATCACCGGAGCAGCACTCCAAGGTTCTTACAGGGATATCCATAGAACGGAACAGATCTACGGTGTTCTGCCATAATTTATCATACCAGATCTTGGACTCTTCTGGCTTGCAGACAACGATCATCTCCTGCTTCTCAAACTGATGGATACGATATACGCCTCTCTCCTCGATACCATGAGCACCTTTCTCCTTACGGAAGCATGGAGAATAGCTGGTCAATGTCTTAGGCAGCTCGGACTCTGGAGTGATGGTGTCGATAAACTTACCGATCATGGAGTGTTCGCTGGTACCGATCAGGTACAGATCCTCTCCCTCGATCTTGTACATCATAGCATCCATCTCAGCGAAGGACATAACACCAGTTACCACATTGCTGCGGATCATGAAAGGTGGGATGCAGTAAGTGAATCCACGGTCGATCATGAAATCTCTCGCATACGCTAATACTGCAGAATGCAGTCTTGCAATATCACCCATCAGATAGTAAAAACCATTCCCTGCAACTCTTCCTGCTGCATCCAGGTCAATACCATCAAAAGTTTTCATAATATCGGTGTGATACGGAATCTCAAAATCCGGAACAACCGGCTCACCGAAACGCTCGATCTCTACGTTCTTGCTGTCGTCCTCACCGATCGGAACACTTGGATCGATGATGTTTGGAATCGTCATCATGATCTTTAAGATCTTCTCATCCAGTTCTGCTTCCACAGTCTCTAATTCAGCCAGACGGTTTGCATTGGCAGTTACCTGTGCTTTCACAGCTTCTGCCTCTTCCTTCTTGCCCTGGCCCATTAACTGACCGATCTGCTTGGATAATTTATTTCTTGATGCACGAAGACTGTCTGCTTCTGCTTTTGCAGCACGGTTCTTCGCATCTAACTCAATCACTTCATCTACCATCGGCAGCTTCGCATCCTGGAATTTGTTGCGGATGTTCTGTTTTACTACTTCAGGATTTTCTCTGACAAACTTTAAATCTAACATGGGTCTCCTCCTAAAATATACCTGTTGGCCACTGTTTTCTTTCATTCATACAGTTAGGCCGTTTCCTGTGATTATACACCACTTTTTAGACAAAAGAAACCCCTTTTTTCTGATATCCATCGAATTGCCCGCGGAATCCATAAATTTTTCTCCGGGCATTGCCGGTTTTCCTTAAATATGGAAAAACAGTCCTGCCTTTTTCAATACCGGGCGTACTGCCATGTAAACAACTACCACTACGATAGTTCCTGCCACAGCATTGATAAAAGTTGCGCCTGCTGCCCAGGTTGCCATGATCTTTGCTGCGGAGGACTCCACTCCCAGGACATAATTCTTGTAAAAATAACCAACGATCGGATCCATGACCACATTAAAGCCCAGTCCTGCGACAGATGCGATCAGGCTCCATTTGAAAATGTATTTTTGATCATGGTCATCAGTGATGTGCGCGATCTTATGTGCCACAAAGCCTGCAATTAAACCGATGCAAAGCTTTAAGATAAAGGTCTTTGGTGCACTGGTGATATAAACCGGATCCAGAATATCTGCAATGGTCATACCCAAAGAACCCGCCAGTCCACCATACCAGCCGCCTAAGAGCAGTGCTGCCAGCACACAGAAAGCATTACCGATATGAAGGGCTGTCATATCCCCTCCAAAGGTCGGGATCGGGATCTTTAAAAAGGTAAATGCAACATAGCAAAGTGCCGCCATCAATCCGGTGATTACCACCTTATATAATTTTTCATTCTGTCTGTTCATAAAAATAGCCACTCCCTTGTACGATGTTTTTAACTGTCCGGACGCCTGCAGCTGCGAAGGCGCTCTGACTGTTTCACAAATCATAGCACAGAAGTGGCTTGGTAAAAATAGCCAGTTTTTTATTTTCAAACCAGTCCAGTTGGAGTTCTCATTCTTGAGATCTGCATAATTGTGAAGACACGAAACCGTTACCGGTCTGCTTAATCTCTGGTCTCCATGCAGATCAAAATACCTTCCGTAAAATGGAGTTCCGCGGTTTTCTCTTCCAGTTCATTGCTGACCATACGTCCAGCCTCTATCCCAATGGAGAAGGACTTGTCTTTCAACGGATACTTAAATCCCTCCAGCGTAATCCCTTTTACCTGGCTTGTCATCGGGATAAAGGAAACGTATTTTCCAAAAGCTTCTTCCCGGGCAAACACTCTTCCTGGCGGAGCGATCAGGAACACTTTATTCTGACGGTCTAAAAGGCAGGCGTCTACGTTCTGATCCAGACATGTCTTTAACAGATGGACATTACTCCACTCATGATCCAGACGGCCACCAGTTGCACCAAGGATCACCAGTTGGTCACATCCCAGCTTTACCGCTGTGTTAATCGCCAGCTCTGTGTCTGTCTCATCCTTCTCCGGCTTATGGACATCCCAAAGAATGGAAGGAATCTGACGGTACTCATCCAGGATCTCTTTGTGGATGGTATCAAAATCTCCTACAATGGCATGAGGCATCACATCCAGTTCTTTCGTATATTTTAATCCGCCATCCACGGACACTACGCAGTCGAAAGAGTGGTCTTTTAAATATTGGCCCGCAAACTCCAGATCAAGCGTTCCTCCGGTTATGATCAGTCCCCGTTTCATAACTCACAGTCCTTTAAGATTTCCATGAATTTTTGGGAATTTTCTTCCGCGTTTCCGCCAAATACCGCTGATCCGGCAACGATCACGTTGGCACCTGCCTCTGCGATCTCACGGACATTCTTTAAATTCACACCACCATCCACTTCAATATCCATCTGCAACCCCAGTTCTTCGCAATGCTTTCTCAGCGCACGGACCTTCTCTACCGCATATGGAATCAGTTTCTGGCCGCCAAAACCAGGATTTACCAGCATGATCAGTACCATATCCACCTTCGGAAGTACCAGGTCAATGGTCTCAATCGGAGTAGCAGGATTTAACGCCAGACCGACTTTCGCTCCTGTCTTTTTCACCGCCTCGATAGAGGAATCCAGATGACGGCATGCTTCTGCGTGAATGGTAATGATGTCTGCTCCTGCTTTGCGGATATCCTCTACATAACGTGCCGGTTCTTCTACCATCATATGCACATCAAATACAATATCGGTACAGCTTCTGATAGAAGAAAGCACCGGCATACCAAAAGAAATGCTTGGCACGAAGGCTCCATCCATCACGTCCAGGTGCAGGTATTTTGCTCCACCTCTTTCTATCCGCGCAATTTCCTCCTCCAGGTGTTTAAAATCTGCTCCCAAAAGGGACGGTGATAAAATCATCATCTTGTATATCTCCTTTTCTCCTTTAATTCCTGGTAAAACAACCGGTAATTCTCGTATCGGCTTTTACTGATCTTTCCCTGCTCTACTGCCTGCTTGACACCGCAGATTTTTTCTCCAATATGAACGCAGCCTAAAAATTTACATTCATCCTCAAAAGGTGCAAATTCCGGGAAATATTCTTTTAGCTCCTGTGGCTCCATATCTTCCACGAACATAGAACTAAAGCCAGGTGTATCCATCAGATAGGTATCAGTATCTAAGCAGAACAATTCCGAATGTCTGGTGGTATGCTTTCCTCGTTTGATCTTCTCGCTGATGGAACCGGTCTCCATCTGGGCTTCCGGCAAAATCTGATTTGTTAGTGAAGACTTACCAACACCAGACGGACCAGCCAGAGCTGTGGTCTTTCCTTTTAAGAATTCCCGGATCTGATGGATACCGGAATCCTCATAAGTGCTCAAAAACATCACCGGATACCCGGCTGGCTCATAGATTTTCCGGTAGCGGTCCATCATAGCCTCATCTGCCAGATCGATCTTATTAAAAGCGATGGTCACAGGAATCCCGGATGTTTCCATCATCACCAGAAACCTGTCTAATAGATTTAAGTTTGGCTCCGGATCCTGGATAGCAAATACCACCAGGGCCTGGTCAATATTCGCTACCGCAGGACGGATCAATTCTGATTTCCGCTCCAGGATCCGGTCGATATTCCCCTCCGGCGGATCGGTGTTCAATACTGTAATCTCCACATTATCTCCAACCAGAGGTTTGATTTTTTTATTTCGGAATATCCCTTTTGCCTTGCACTCATAGATCTGATGATCTGCGCAATGTACATAATAGAATCCTGCGATTCCTTTGATTATCTTACCTGTCACGCTGTCACTACTCCGTTTCAAAGAATTTAACCGGGTAACTCTGAACAACCAGGCCAGTCTGCATATTCACCACTTCTACCTCGCCGTAATCCACCCCTGAGATTCCCTCAATGCTTGGATAAGAAATCGGAAGAAGATCCTTGCCGGTCAATTCTGTCGGCTGCATCAGGGTACGATAAACCGCACGTCCATCAACCTCCTGTTTTAACCGCACTTCAACCACCAGGCTGGAATCCACAGCTCCAGGACCAATAAGATTGCTTAACTGATAAGTCTCACTGATGGCACCAATATAACGTTTTCCCTCTGGTCCAATGCTCACCACATAACCAACAGCATCTCCGGCTTTGACCATGGTCTCCGGTGCGATGCTCTGGCTGATCACATAACCGATCTCTACCGTATCGCTGTGTTCTTCTGTCACCTCGCCGATCTCTAACTGGGCATCTGTCAGACGGGCAATGGCCTCATCCTCGGAAATATTCTGGATATTCGGCACAGTCCGGACTTCTGCCTCCGATCCCTGGCTGATAAACAGGGTTACAGACTGTCCAGCCTTTGCTTTTAATGGATTGTCAGGATTCTGGGATTCAAACCGGATCACTTTTCCGGCTTCTACTGTATCGCTGTATTCCTGCTGGATCACTGCCTTCATCTGATTCTGGTCTAAAAGTGCCGTTGCTGCAGTCTGATCCATTCCGATCAGCCCCATACTGCTTATATCGATCAGATCAGTTCCATTGCTGACATACAATTCCACCATGGTACCCTTATTTATGATCTGTTCCGGCTCAATCTGCTGGGCAATAATGTGATCTTTTTCCACCGTCTCAGAATCCTCATAAGTAAAATGAAAATCCAGATCGCTCTTCTTTAATTCTGTCACCGCATCATCAATGTAAAGATTCCGCACATCCGGCATACGGACCTGGGATTCACCTAAGGATTCCTCCGTTGCCACGGTTTCTGTCTGGATTGTCGGTGTTTTATCACTATTTCCAAAACGGATCAGACCACCTAACTTTGAAAACACCACGATCAGGACCGCTACGATCACAATTGCAACAACCACGCCTACCGTAGTCATGATTTTCTCAAACTGCGGGCTTACATCGTCATGGGGCTCATTTCTTTTGCGGTTCTGACTGCCTTGACGGTTCTGATGCTCGCTCTGATACTCCTCTTCCTGCTCTGGTTGACGATATTCCTGGCGGGAGGTACGATCGCCGTGGTAGGAAGACTTGATCGCATTTAACTCATCCTTACTGATGATCACCGTCTCTCCGCCCATATCCTGCGCCGGGGACATGGTCACAAAGTTCTCATCTGGATGGATCAGCACCCGTCTTAGATCCGCGATCACCTCTTCCACAGAACGATAACGATGCTCCGGCTTCTTCTCTGTACATTTTAAAATAATATTTTCCAGGCTTACCGGTATCTGCGGATTGTATACACTTGGTCTGGTGATCGGCTCCTCCAGATGCGCCAGCGCCACCGTCACTGTATTATCCCCTTCAAAAGGTACCCGCCCGGTTACCATTTCATACATGGTAATACCAAACGAATAAATATCGCTTCTTGCATCACTGTAACCGCCCCTGGCCTGTTCCGGAGAAATATAATGGACAGAACCGACGGCAGACACGGTGATCGTCTGGCTGGTAGCCGCTCTGGCAATACCAAAATCCGCCACCTTCACCTTTCCATCCTTGGAAATGATGATATTCTGCGGTTTAATATCCCTATGTACAATGTTCCGGCTGTGGGCTGCCGCAATACCCTGGGCAACCTGGATGGAGATACTTACTGCTTCCTTCACATCCAGTCTCCGCTTCTGGGCAATATAGCTTTTCAACGTGATGCCCTCGATCAGTTCCATCACAATATAATGAAGTTTTCCCTCATCCACGACATCATAAATACTGACAATATTCGGGTGAGACAAACAGGCCGCCGCCTGGGCTTCCATTTTGAACTTGCTGACAAAGCCCTCATCGGAGCTAAATTCATCTTTCAGTACTTTGATCGCCACATATCGGTTCAGTTTATGGCATTTGGCTTTATAAACATCAGACATTCCACCGGAGCCAATCAGCTCCAGGATCTCATAACGTTCCTGAAGATACGTTCCTGCCCTTAACATGCTTTCACCTCACTTATCTGCGGATCAATCAAAATCACCGCAATATTATCCAGACCGCCATGTTCTTTGGCCCGCTGGATCAGCTGCTCCGCTTTTTGTTTCAGAGAGCCGGCCCCATTCAGAAGATCTGTAATCTCCTCGTCAGAAACCATGTTGGAAAGGCCATCTGAACACATAAGCACCAGATCCCCATGATTCAGTTCTACCTCAAAAAAATCTGCCTGGACAAAGGGTTCTGCTCCCATTGCCCTGGTAATGATATTCTTCTGCTTCCGGTAATCATTGCTTCCGCGTTCCAGTTCTCCCTTGGCTACCAGTACCTCCACATACGAATGGTCTTTTGTTATCTGGGAAAGCTGGCTGTTATGAAGCAGGTACAGCCGGCTGTCTCCTACATTAGCTACGTACATGGTCTGCCCCTGAGCTGACGCCGCTACCAAAGTCGTTCCCATCCCTTTGTATTCTGGACTATTCTGTGCTTTTTGGAACAGCTGACCGTTTACCTGGCTGATTCCCTCCCGAAAACGGATCACGACCGGAATTCCCTTCTGCTCCTTCATATAGCTGACCAGTCCCTCTACTGCATACCAGGACGCATAATCTCCCGCTTGATATCCGCCCATTCCATCTGCTAGAAAGAACAGGTTCTCCAGATCTCCTGTCTGCTCTGGGGAAAAATAGATGTAATCCTGGTTTCTGGTACGGACACACCCGGTATCCGTCTGTCCATATGCCTGCATCCGCTAGTCCTCCTTCTTCTGATCCATGTAACTCTTACGCAGCTGTCCGCAGGCACCTCCGATGTCACGTCCCATCTCCCGGCGCACTGTCACATTGATGCCATGCTTCTCCAGATAACCCTTAAACTCCTGGATCGCTTTCTGGTTGGACTGGACATAATTGCGTTCTTTAATTGGATTGACCGGGATCAGATTTACATGCGCCTGCTGGTCTTTGATCAGGTTCACCAACGCCTTGGCCTCATCCAGATTATCATTGACACCGCTTACCAGACTGTACTCAAAGGTCAGACGGCGTCCAGTTTTCACAAAATACTGATGACAGGCTGCCAGGATATCCACCAGCTTATACTTATTGGCCACCGGCATCAGAGTCTTACGCACCTCATCGTTAGGGGCATGAAGGGATAATGCCAGCGTAATCTGTAAATCCTCCTCTGCCAGTTTTAAAATACCCGGCACAATACCGCAGGTAGATACCGTAATATTTCTCTGACTGATATTCAGCCCGTGTTCATCCGTCAGCAGATGGATAAAACGGATCAGATTATCATAATTATCCATGGGCTCTCCAGAACCCATAACTACCACGTTAGAGACCCTCTCCCCAAGATCTGTCTGGATCCGGTAGATCTGGTCTAACATCTCTGATGGCCGCAGATTTCTCTCCAGTCCATCCAATGTAGAAGCACAAAAACGGCACCCCATACGGCATCCCACCTGAGAGGAGATGCATACCGAGTTGCCGTGTTTATATTTCATCAGAACACTCTCAATAATATGTCCGTCCGGAAGCCCAAACAGATATTTTCTGGTTCCATCGATCTGGGAAATCCGCACATCCACGATCTGCAGGGTGATCAGCTCATACCGTTCTTTCAACTGATCCCGCAGTCCTTTTGACAGATTAGTCATATCATCAAAAGAAGCCACCAGTTTTTCATGAACCCACTGATAGATCTGCTTGGCCCGGAATGCCGGAAGCCCCAGTTCTTTTAACTGGGCTGTCAATTCTTCCAGATTCAATGATTTGATATCGATTCTTTCCATTACTTTCTTTTCATGACTGAAAGGAAAAATCCATCGCATGGATATACCCCCGGTAAAATCTGGAAATATCCCTGCTTCATGGTCTCCGCTTTCAGCTTCTCTCCCAATCTTCCTTCTATGTTCACTGGTTCAAATGGAAAATGCTCTTGGAACCAGGCCACATTTTCTTCATTTTCTTTCTTATCTATGGTACAGGTGCTGTATACCAGCATTCCTCCTGGCTTTACATACTGCCAGACCACGGACAGGATCTCTCTCTGTAACTCTGCCAGGGAATCCAGATCTTCTGGTTTTACCCTGTTTTTGATATCCGGCTTCTTCCCCAGGATTCCAAGACCGGAGCAAGGCAGATCTGCCACCACCAGATCCATGGTTTCCACCAGCTCTTCATCCAGTTCCAGAGCATCCCAGACCTCTGCGGAAATATTGGAAAATCCAGAACGGTCGATATTGTCCTCGATCATCTGGACTTTATAATCGCTGAGATCACGAACCGTTACGTGTCCGCTTCCCTTTAACAGATCTGCGATATGAAGGCTCTTTCCTCCCGGCGCTCCACACACATCCAGCACCTGGGAACCCTCTTTTGGAGCTGCTGCCATACCCACCAGGCTGGAGCTTAGATCCTGCACCTGGATCCAGCCATTCCGGAACGCCTCCAATGCCTCTAAATGATCATAGCCAGACAAATATAGCATGGAATCTCCATAAGGGCATTCCTCTACATTCACCTGCTGATCTTTCAGACTGGCAAAAATCTCTTCTTTGGAGGCCAGATGGATATTACACCGTACCGTCAGCGGATGATCTTCCAGAAAGTAAGTAAACATCTTCTGTCTGGTTGTCTCGTCATAGGATTCCTTCCACAGCTCCAGAAGCCATGCCGGCACACTAAAACGGACTGCTTCATCAGAAAACTCCAGATGATCTTTTTCCCTGGAAATAGTACGCAAAACTCCATTTACAAAGCCTTTTAGCCCCTGGAAATGACGTTTCACTGCCAGCTTTACCGCCTCGTTGCAGACAGCAGAATCCGGAATCCGGTCCATGTAAAGGATCTGGTAAACGCTCATCCGGAGCAAAGTCCGGATCAATGGCTTTAGCTTTCGTACCTTGGTCTTGGAAAACTGGTCGATCACCGCATCTATCTGGATCAGATACTCCAATGTTCCTTCTGTGATCCTGGTGATCAGAGATCGGTCCTGTTTGCCCAGATACTGGTATTTACTCAGCGCCTGATTTAATACCAGATGGCTGTAACCATCTTTTTCCAGTATTTCATAAAGAATATCCAGGGCCAGTTCCCTGGCATTTACCTGACTCTGGTTGTTTCCTTTAGTTGTCACGATCTCTTCGTCCTCCGAATAACATGATCAGACGCAGAAGCTGCAAAACAGAAGCTGCTGCTGCCGCCACATATGTGAGGGCTGCTGCACCTAATACCTTTCTGGTCTGTTCTACTTCCTTTCCCTGTAAAATACCAATGGAATCCAGAAGTTTCACAGCACGGTGAGATGCATTAAGCTCTACCGGAAGAGTAATTAACTGGAATAAAACCACCAGTACAAACATCCAGATGCCAATGTTGACAATGGTGCTTCCTGCGCCGCCGATAAGAAGACCGATCAGAATCAAGGGCCAGGAAAGCTGGCTTCCAAAATTCACCACCGGGACAAAGGCCGCACGCATCCGCAGAGGCACATAGCCTACGTTGTCCTGGATGGCGTGTCCGCACTCGTGAGCTGCTACACCGATGGCTGCCACTGATGTAGAAGAATACACACCATCTGACAAATTCACCGTCTTGGTCCTGGGATCATAGTGATCTGTCAGCTGACCAGAGACCGGACGCACTGTCACATCATAGATTCCCTGGGAATTTAACAATCTCTGGGCTGCCTCTGCACCGGTCATCCCGGTCATGCTGCGAACAGAAGAATAACGGTTAAAGGTATTCTTCACCTTCGCTGATGCCCACAAGGACAAAACTGCGCCGATCAGCACAAGAATCATGGTCGGATCATACAATCCATATCCATAATATCCGTACATACTTAACAACTCCTTTCAAATACCGTGTGCAGTTCCATTGGATAGCCTCTTAAGAACGCATCTGCCTCCATTCGTTTCTTGCCTTCCAGCTGTAATTCCTTTAAGACAAGAGTTCCATGACCAGTTTTTACATGGATCGATGTCTTATCTGTATAGACAACCTCTCCGCAAACGCCGTCATATTCTTTTTCCAGAACCTCTGCCCGCCAGATCTTTAATGTTTTTCCATTCCATCTGGTATAGGCACTTGGCCATGGGTTCAGTCCACGGATCAAACGTTCAATAGCAGCCGCATCCATGGTCCAGTCAATATCACCCATGTTCTTTTTCAGCATTTTCGCATAACAGGTGTTCTCATCGGTCTGCGGAGTACGGACAGCCGTACCTTTTTCCAGCTTATCCAAAGTGGACAGGATCAATTCCGCACCTAAAACGCTTAACTTGTCATGGAGACTTCCTCCAGTCTCATCTGCCGCCAGTGGGACAACCGCCTTCTCCAGCATATCGCCGGTATCCAGTCCCACATCCATCATCATAGTGGTAACACCGCTTTCTTTCTCGCCATCGATCACCACCCACTGGATCGGAGCCGCACCGCGGTACTTCGGAAGCAGGGATGCATGAACATTGACACAGCCGTAAGGCGGAATATCCAGGACCGCCTTTGGAAGAATCTGTCCAAAGGCAACAACTACCATCACATCTGGTTTTAATTCTTTTAACACTTCTACAAATTCCGGTTCCCGTACCTTCACTGGCTGATAGACCGGAATTCCAAGCTCCATGGCTTTTTCTTTTACCGGAGTCATCAGAACCGCTTTCCCGCGGCCCTTTGGTTTATCCGGCTGTGTCACCACTGCCTCAACCTGATGTCCGGCTTTTACCAGGGCCTCCAGCACCGGAACAGAAAAATCCGGTGTTCCCATAAATACAATCTTCATCCTTATTCCTCTACTTCCTCTGTGGTATCCATCAGTTCACCCTCTACTAAGGAAACATATAACTGGCCATGAAGATGAGCACATTCATGGCAGATGGCGCGGGCCAGTAAATCCTCTCCTTCCAGCACAAATTCTTCCATATTCTCATCCAGCGCTTTTACTTTCACTTTCTGAGGTCTGGTTACGATTCCGGCCTTTCCAGGAACACTTAAGCAGCCCTCCTGTCCGGTCTGGCTTCCTTCTTCCTCGATGATCTCCGGATTGATTAGTACATACTGGTTGCCATCATCCACATCAATGACCACGATCTGCTTTAAAATTCCTACCTGAGGAGCTGCCAGACCCACACCGTTATTCTCATACATGGTCTCAAACATATCCTCGATCAGCTCTTCTACTCTCTGGGTCATCTCTTTGACCGGTTTACATTCCTTATATAAGATCTCATCACCAATTACTCTGATTGTTCGGACTGCCATATTTACTACTTCCCTTCTCTATGGTTTATGCAAAGTCAAACTGGATCATCACCTTTCCATTCCAGGACTGCTCCTGGGCTTTTTCCTCCAGCCGATCTTTTATTCTAATTAGTATATCATAGTTTTTCTTTTTCAAGTATAAAATTTTTCTGTATATATCATGAACTTTGTATACAGTAGCCTCTGTAGGACCGATCAGTTCCACATCTGCTCCTTCTTCCATCTCTTTCACCCACTGCCTCATTTCTTTGGCTGCCTGGTCCAGCACTGGTTCTTCTTTGGCTGCAATCATCACAGTCAGAAGCTGAAAAACCGGCGGATAATGAAGGATCTGGCGGTATGCCATCTCCTGGGTATAAAAGCTATCATAATCCTGGTCTGCTGCACACGTAATACTGTATTGTTCCGGGCTATAGGTCTGGATGATCACTTCTCCCGGTTTTTCTCCTCTTCCAGCCCGCCCTGCTGCCTGGGTCAGAAGCTGGAATGTCCTCTCACCGCACCGGAAATCGGAGGAATATAAGGACAGATCTGCTGCCAGAATCCCAACCAGGGTCACATTGGGAAAATCATGTCCCTTGACGATCATCTGGGTTCCCACTAAGATGTCTGCCCCGCCCTCCGCAAATGCGGACAGGATCTCTTCATGACCTCCTTTTTGGGAAGTAGTATCCCGATCCATCCGCAGTACCCTTGCCTCTGGAAATACCTGCTTCACCATCGTTTCGATCTTCTGGGTTCCAGTTCCGAATCCGGCAATATAGGGGGAACCGCAAGATGGACATCTAGGTGGAACCGGAATCTCATAACCACAGTAATGGCATTTTAAATGCTGGTTTCTGTGAAGTGTCAAGGTCACATCACAATGAGGGCAGCGGATGGCCTCCCCACAGGAGCGGCAGGACACAAAGGTGGAATATCCTCTGCGGTTTAAAAATAACATGATCTGCTCATGATTTTTCAGCCGCTCCTCCATGGCCTCCCGAAGCTGCACACTGAAAATAGATTTATTGCCCCGCTTTAACTCTTCTCTCAGATCCACCACAGATACCTTCGCCATATGGCTGTCCTTCTTGGCACGCTCTGCCAGCCGGTATAACCGGTATTGTCCGGTTTTTGCACGGGTATACGCTTCTAATGAGGGAGTTGCCGAACCAAGGACCACCGATGCACCATTCATCCTGGCTAGTTCTTCGGCGGTCTCCCTTGCATGATATCTGGGAGACAGTTCGCTTTTATAGGCACTCTCATGCTCCTCATCGATCACGATCAGTCCCAGTTTTGGAAATGGGGTAAATAATGCAGATCTTGGTCCGATCATCACCGTCACATCACCCTTTTCCGCCCGTTCAAACTGATCATACCGTTCTCCAGCGGACATACGGGAATTGATCACTGACACCTGGCGGCCAAACTGACGGTAAAATCGCAGGACCGTCTGGTAAGTCAGGGCGATTTCCGGGATCAGGACGATCACCTGACGGCCTTTTGCCAATACGTGTCGGATCATTTCCATATAGACCTCAGTTTTACCGCTTCCAGTTACCCCGTAAAGCAACGATGTCTCCCGGATTCCCTGGTCATAACGGTTTTTAAAATCTTCTGCCACCGCTGTCTGGGCCGGGTTTAAAGAAACCGCAGTTTTATATCCCTTTCCACTTATTTCCGGATTCCGATACATGGTTTCGACTTCCACGGAAATGATTCCTTTCTCCACCAGAGGTTTCATGGATGCGGCAGTCAGATTCATCTGCCCGGTCACCATCTCGTATGGAATCTCTTCCATCTCGGTAAATGCCCGTAAAAGCCGTTCTCTGGCTTTATAATGCTTTCTTGCTGCCTCCGCCACTGCCAGTTCCAGTTCTTCTCTGGAAAGCAGGCACTTTAAAACCTTTTTTTCTTTCTGGCGCACCTGCTGTTTTACCGGAAGGACCGTTTTTAACGCCTGGTTCATGGTGGAGCCATATCGTTCCTTCATCCACCATGCCAGACGGATCTGCTGAGATGCAAGGCTTACGCTTCCCCGTACCACATCTATAATTTCCTTTGTCTTTTCCGGATCAAACTCTGCTTTTTCCCTTACTTCTATCACATAACCTTTGCGCGGCACCTTACTGTTTCCAAATGGGATCAGTACCTGGACACCTGCAGTGATCTCTGCAAGCAGCCGTTCCGGAATCCGGTACTGGAAGGTCCGGTCCAGCTTTTCATGGGAAATATCAATGATGACGTTGGCATACATGTTCTGCCACTTCTCCTAACTTCATACTGTTGGAACCCTTAAACAGGATGCAGTCCCCTTTTTTCTCCTCTGCCTGGATCCACTGTTCCATAGCAGCTTTCTCATTGTCCTGGAAATGAACAGCCACTAAAGCCGGATTCTGCTCCTTTGCTCCATTTTCAATCTCCATAGCCAGATCTCCATAAGTTACCAGTACATCCACCGGTGCTTTGCCAAGATAAACTCCCACCTCATGATGGAATTTTCTGGTTTCCGGCCCCAGTTCCTTCATATCTGCCAGGACTGCTATTTTTCTCTCTGCCTTTCTGGAAACCAGAATGTCGATGGCCGCACACATGGAGACCGGACTGGCATTATAAGTATCATCAACCACCGTGATTCCATCCAGCTCATAGATCTGCTGACGGTTTTTAAAGCCTCCAAACTCAGCCAGTTTTTCTGCAGCAGCCACTAATGGAACCCCATTTTTATCTGCCACTGCCAGAGCCGCCATGGCATTTAACACCTGATGGGCTCCCGGCACCTGTAAAGTCACCGGTATCTTCCGTCCATCACAGTTTGCAAGAAAGGACGCATACCCATTTTTCATACAGATCTCTTCTGCACGATACTGGGAATTCTCACCGGTTCCATAATAGATGGTCTCACAGCCTGATTTTGCATGGGAGACCTTCAGCATCGGGTCGTCACCGTTTAAGAACAGGATTCCGCCTTCTTTTAAACCATCCTGGATGGTCATTTTCTCTTTATAAATATTCTCCTGGGAGCCAAGCTGCTCGATATGGGTGATACCGATGTTTGTGATCACTGCCATATTGATCTGGGCGATCTGGGCAATGATGGTCAGTTCTCCAGGCTCACTCATCCCCAATTCAATCACACCGATCTGGTCCTGACTGCTGATCTCTGTCATGGTGATCGGCACACCGATCTGGCTGTTATGGTTGCCTGGTGTCTTAAATACCCGGAAACCGCCGCTTAAGGCCGCCGCGATCATCTCTCTGGTGGTAGTCTTTCCCACACTTCCAGTCACACCAACCAGTGGAAGAGATAAGCGGTTCCGATAATAACGTCCGATCTGCTGAAGGGCCTTCTTCGTATCCTCCACACGGATCAGGGCTTTTCCACTACCCCACAATTCCCCCAGCAGTTCTTTCGCACCTTCCGCATCATGCTCACTGGTCAAAGAGACATTGGCTCCTGCCTCCAGGGCCATCTTCAGGAAACGATGAGCATCTACCTTTTCTCCGATTAACGGCACAAACAGATCACCCACCTGCGCTTCTTTAGAATTAATACAGATCCGTTCCACCGGAAGATCTTCTTTTCCACAAAGAAGGGTTCCTTTCGTTGCATCTAATAAATCCTTCACGAACATCTGTTCCATGGATGTTATACCTCCTTCTGGGATTTTTCCAGTTCTGTCACCACTTCTTCAATCACCTGTCGATCCAGGAACGGATAGCGGACACCGTTGATCTCCTGGTAATTCTCATGGCCTTTTCCGATTACTGCGATCATATCCCCTGGCTGGGCATTGACAATGCTGTAACGGATCGCCTCTCTCCGGTCCGGGATCTCCACAAACTTACCGCCGGTCTTCTCAATACTTCCACGGATATCTGCAATGATATCTTCCACCTTCTCATAACGGGAATTGTCCGCAGTCAGGATACTTAAATCCGCAAGTCTTCCGCCGATCTCACCCATAGAATATCTCCGGTCCTTAGAACGGTTTCCGCCACATCCAAAGACGCATACCAGTCTCTTTGGATGATAATCTCTTAATGTTTTTAACAGACTTTCCATGCTGATTGCATTATGGGCATAATCCACGATCACGGTACATCGTTTGGACGTGTGGACGATCTCCATGCGGCCATTCACATACAGATGCTCTAAGGCATGACAGATCCGGTCTTTTGGAAGATCAAAATAACTACATACCGCCACCGCTGCCAGTGCATTATATACATTAAACCTGCCTGGAATGTTGACCTTTACGTTTAACTCATACTGTCCGGTCACATCAAAATCCAGTCCTACAAAATCCGGTTCCGCCACATAATGGATATCCTTTGCCATAAAATCAGCGTCTTGTTCCAGGCTGTAGGTAAACACTTTCCGTCCGGCATTGCGGCAGATTTCCTCAAAATGTTCATCATCCCGGTTTACAATAGCAACCCGGCACTTCTTTAAAAGCTGACACTTCCAATATAAATACTCCGCAAAATCCGCATGTTCATTGGGGCCGATATGGTCGTTGGAAATATTGGTAAACATCCCATAATCAAAATCAATGCCATCTACCCGGTGCATCTTTAATCCCTGGGAGGACACCTCCATCACCATGTACTCACAGCCTTCTTCCACCATCTGGGCAAAATAATGCTGAAGCTCATAAGATTCCGGTGTGGTGTTCATGGTCGGATAGGTGCGATCTCCGATCACTGCGCCTGCGGTTCCGATCAGACCTACTTTTTTGCCAGCAGCCTCTAAAATTGCCTTGATCATATAGGTCGTAGTAGTTTTGCCTTTGGTCCCTGTCACACCAATGCAGGTCATCTTCTCCGCCGGGAAACCAAATCTGGCTGCGGAAAGATGGGCAAGAGCTTCTCTTGCACTGTCAACACGGACAACCGAAGTTCCTTCTGGCAATTTTTGTAACTGCTCCTCTGGAATTTCCTTTTCCACTACAAACAGGCGGCAGCCTTTTTCTGCCACTTCCTGCATAAAATCATGAGAATCAATCCGGGCTCCCACCATGCAGACAAAAACAGTTTCTGGTTCTGCCTTTCTGGAATCGTAGATCACTTCCTTTACTTCCTGGTCTGCCTCTCCCCATATAATCTGATAAGAAAGGTCTTTTAATGCTGTCTGGATCTTCATCCTTCAACCTCCAAATTGTTTTTTCGGCAGCCAAAATCTGGTTATTTTCAGCCGTCAATCCATTTCCTATGAAACCACAACAGGCCCGCAGCGGAGTCTTTTCCGTCCGCAGCGGACCCATCTTATCTGGTAACTATTCAGTCCCCTCCTAGTTACCTCGTCTGTTCCTTTTTAGAACAATCCTGTAATCACGCCATTCTCATCCACATCAATGTTATCTGCTGCAGGTTTCTTCGGGAGTCCCGGCATGGTCATGATAGCTCCGGTCAGAACCACTACAAAACCTGCTCCTGCAGAAACATAAGTGTCTCTCACATTGATGGTAAATCCGGTCGGACGTCCCAGTTTTGTCTGATCATCTGACAGAGAATACTGTGTCTTTGCCATGCAGACAGGCAGGTTGCCAAATCCCATCTCCTCAATCCGGGTAAGAGCCTTCGCCGCTGCCGGCGCATAAGTAACACCATCTGCTCCATAGATTTCTTTTGCAATGACAGAGATCTTATCTTTCAGGCTCATCTCATCTGGATACAGTGTGTGGTAATGGCTCTCCTTCTTCTCAAGAGTCTCCAGGACCTTTTTCGCCAGGGCTTCACCACCTTCACCACCCTTTGCCCATACCTCAGACAGGGCGAATTCACAGCCTCTGTTCTCACAGAATTCTTTGATAAATGCATATTCCGCAGGCGTATCTGTCACAAAGGAGTTCAATGTCACGACTACCGGAACACCAAACTTCTGCAGGTTTTCAATATGTTTCTCTAAGTTTACAATACCCTTTTTCAGTGCTTCCAGGTTCTCAGTTCCCAGTTCTGCTTTCGGCACTCCGCCATTGTACTTCAGTGCACGGACAGTCGCAACCAGTACGACTGCATCTGGATGAAGATCTGCTTTCCGGCACTTGATATCCATAAATTTCTCAGCGCCAAGGTCTGCACCAAAGCCCGCTTCAGTGACCACAATATCCGCCAGCTTCAGGGCTGTCTTTGTGGCGCGGACGCTATTGCAGCCATGTGCGATATTCGCAAATGGTCCGCCATGTACCAGAGCACCAGTATGCTCCAGAGTCTGGATCATGTTTGGCTTGATGGCATCTTTTAAGAGCGCCGCCATAGCACCTACTGCATTTAAGTCCTTGGCAGTCACAGGTTCACCTGCATAATTATAAGCAACAATGATCCGTCCCAGACGTTCTTTCAGATCTTTCATATCATTGGCAAGGCAGAGGATTGCCATGATCTCAGATGCAACTGTGATCACAAAATGGTCTTCCCTCACCACGCCGTCCATCTTGGAGCCCAATCCTACGACAATGTTACGAAGGACACGGTCATTCATATCCAGGCACCGTTTCCACAGAATCTGTCTGGTATCAATTCCTAACGCGTTGCCCTGCTGGATATGGTTGTCCATCAGCGCTGCCAGAAGGTTATTGGCAGAAGTGATGGCATGAAAATCACCGGTAAAATGGAGGTTTAAATCCTCCATCGGAACAACCTGGGCATATCCACCGCCGGCTGCACCACCCTTAATACCAAAGCATGGTCCTAAAGACGGCTCACGAAGAGCGATCAGAGTCTTTTTTCCAAGGCGGGTTAACGCATCTCCCAGTCCAACACTGGTCGTTGTCTTTCCTTCGCCTGCAGGTGTCGGATTGATCGCTGTTACCAATATCAGTTTTCCATCTGGGCGGTCCTTTACCTGACTCCACAGCTCGTCTGTCAGTTTTGCCTTATACTTGCCGTAAAGTTCCAGATCATCTTCCACAATTCCATAGGAAGCCGCAACCTCTTTGATTGGAAGCATGGCAGCTTCCTGTGCAATCTGAATGTCTGTTTTCATCTGTAACATCCTCCTTGACTTGAATTTATAAAAGGTTATTTCGATAGCATTTCTTCAAATTCTTCCAAAGTCATCAGCACTTTTCTAGGCTTCGTACCTTCTTCTTCGCCTACCACTCCGGCCTCCGCAAGCTGATCCATGATCCTGGCCGCCCGGTTAAAGCCAATTTTAAACATCCTCTGGAGCATTCCGATGGATCCTTTTTCCTTTTCGATGATAAATTTACCTGCCTGAGCAAAATATTCATCACGTCCATCTGACTTTTGATCTGCTGCCGCACCCATGGACGGCGCTGCCATCTGTTTCTCTATGTCCGTATTATATTCCGGTGTCATATCCTGTTCAACCAGAAAATCCACAACCTTTGCCACTTCCTGGTCAGAAACAAAAGCACCCTGCACACGCTGAGGCTTCTGGAATCCTGCAGGATAAAAAAGCATGTCACCTTTACCGAGCAGCTTCTCCGCACCATTCATATCAATAATGGTTCTGGAATCCACACCGGAAGATACAGAGAAAGCAATACGAGAAGGCACATTCGCCTTGATCAGGCCTGTGATGACATTCACCGATGGTCTCTGGGTGGCGATCACCAGATGGATTCCTGCAGCACGGGCTAACTGCGCCAGACGGCAGATAGAATCCTCTACTTCTCCAGGAGATACCATCATCAGATCCGCCAGCTCATCGATGATGATCACGATCTGCGGCATCTTCTGTGGTTTCTTATCGTCCTCAATGTCCTTGATCGCCTCTACTTTCGCATTATATCCTTTCAGATCACGGACATTGTACTGTGCGAATTTCTTGTAACGATCCATCATCTCAGCTACTGCCCAGTTCAATGCAGCAGAAGCCTTCTTGGGATCTGTCACAACCGGAATCAGAAGATGCGGGATTCCATTATAGACGCTTAACTCTACAACCTTCGGATCCACCATGATCATCTTTACATCTTCCGGATCAGACTTATAGATCAAACTCATGATCAGGGTATTGATACAGACGGATTTACCTGATCCCGTAGCGCCTGCGATCAGAAGATGCGGCATCTTAGCCACATCGGTCACTACCACCTGGCCTCCGATATCTTTTCCTACGGCAAAAGCCAGCTTAGAGGAATGATGCCGGAACTCCTCAGATTCCAGGATATCCCTTAAATAAACTACCGTATTCTCTCTATTTGGTACTTCAATTCCAACAGCAGATTTTCCTGGAATCGGAGCCTCAATACGAATATCTGCCGCTGCCAGACTTAACTTAATATCATCTGCCAGTCCAACAATCTTACTAACCTTCACACCCTGCTCCGGATGAAGCTCATAGCGGGTCACGGACGGCCCACAGCTGATATTGGTCACGGTTACGCCAACGCCAAAGTTCCTGAGTGTCTGCTGCAGCTTAATGGCAGTTTCTTTATACTCCTGCTCCGAGAAACTGCCCACAGGCCTGCTTCCTCTCTTTAACAGATCGACCGGAGGAAAACGATACTCTTTCTTAACGATCTCGATCTCCTTTTCCTTAATCTGCTGGGAAACGCTTAAATCTCCGGACTCCTTTGCTTCTTCCCGGTGACGCTCGATTTTCTTTTTCAAAGCTTCCGTATCTGTCTCGATGATCTTCCCAGATGCTGTTACCACTCGTTTTGACTCTTCCGGAATGGTAAATTCATCCCGGCTATATCCAGAAGCTGCCACTGGCACCGGGTCAGCCTCCGGCTTCGGATCATAGACAGAACCACGTTCCGGTTCTGCTTCATACTCCGGTTCTGGATCGTATACCTGTTCTGTCTCATAATCGTCCATCGGCTCATACCGGGGTTCTGTCTCGTAAACTGGTTCTTTCCAATGGGATGGTTCTGTTTCTCTTTGATCCCCCTGCCCTGACTGGCAGGACGCCATCTCCTGAACTGCACCATTTCCCTGTACTGTACTGGTCCCAGGCGCATCGATCTCCTCAAATGGATCTTCATCCGGAATTATGGTTCCAGGAATCTCATCTTCCGGATCCTCTTCTAAAAATCTCCGGTCAAGATCTGTCTCCACATAATCCTCATCCAGAAAGCTCATAGAAGCCTCACCATCCGCTCTCTCTGCGTTTTCTCCCGTTCCCTGCCAACGTTCCACTGTCTCCTGAGATTTTGCAGCCTTACCGGGACGCAATACCTCCACAGGCTCTGACTCTTCAAATGGGACCGTATCATCCTGGGATTCTTTCCCCTCTGGTTCTTCTATGTACTGCGGAGGAAGATTGATACTTCCAGTAAATACATCCGCATTCTTCATGGCATCGCCACTGACAGCAGTCCCAGATGTTTCCGATGTTGCTGGTGTTCCAGTTATCTCACCAGCCGCAGCCTTCTCTGCCCCGGAACCAGACTTTCCACCAACCTGTAAATTTTCCGTATCCACATAAACCGCATGCTCCGGTGATGCAGGAATCGATCCTCCTGCTCTGTTTTCTCCTGGATCCGGCTCTCTGGCCGTCAGTTTTGTGGAATCCAGGTTCACACCGCGTACCCGCCGTTCTTCCCTTAGCCGCTGACGTTCTTCCTTCCGTTCCTGATGCTCTACTCTTCTCCGGTCCACATCTTCCTTCGCGTACTGATAAGCTCTTCCGCTTCCTTTTTTTACAAAAGACACCAGAGATTTTTCCGTAATGCATACTGCACAGATGGCCAGCAGCACGATCAGTACCAGATATGCGCCGATCGTTCCAAACATAGAGCCAAGCGCCATCACAATGACCCCTCCGATCCATCCGCCGCCTGCATTACCCGCCGCACCTCTTGCGTAGGCATCCGCCAAAGTCCGTCCCTGCTGGTAACCTCCTGTAAAAAACATCTCCATCAGCGCACACATGACCAGAATTCCCACGATCACAGAAGCCAGCTTAAAAACAGCGATCGGATTTCCCTTGTTAGACAATGCAAAACAGGTTCCCACAAACAGTAAAACCGGAGCAATAAAGCCAATCGTTCCAAAAATGCCAAGCTGAAAACTTCTTAAATAGTCCCCAATGAATCCACACAGCTTAAAATTACTTAAAAAAAGAAGGACTGCCACAGCAAAGGAAGCGATCACAAATACTTCTGATCGCAAAAACTCCTCCTGCTCTGAAGGCTGGGCATATCCATTTTTCTTTGTTGTTTTTCTGGACGCTGTCCTGGAAGACGACGTCTTTCCTTGTGTTGTCTTTCTGCTGCCTGCACTCTTACCAGCCACTTGTCTTTCAGCCTCCTCTTCTTACCAATGAACCTAGTATACAAAAAATGGGGAAAAAAAGCAAGCAGTTTAACCAGAACAAATGTTCTTTTTTCCTGTGGTCAGCCACTATTTTTCCATCATGGAATGCAGCTTACAGATCGCCTGGCGGATTCCACCCACTTCATTGATCAGACCTTTGTTTACTGCCTCCTGTCCAACCAGAACTGTTCCCAGATCTCTGGTCAGCATCTCTGTATTCAGCATCAGACGCTTTAACTGATCATACGCAATATCCGCATGAGAGGCCACAAAATTCAGAATCCGGTCCTGAATCATCTCAAAATACTCATACGTCTGGGCCGCTCCGATAATCATACCGCTCATACGCACTGGATGGATCATCATCGTTCCAGTCGGAACAATAAACGAGTAATCCGCAGACACTGCCAACGGCACTCCGATCGAATGGCTGCCACCCAATACCAGAGATACGGTAGGGATCGATAAAGACGCGATCATCTCCGCAATTGCCAGTCCCGCATCCACATCTCCGCCAGATGTGTTGAGAAGCACCAGCATTCCTTCCACACGCTTATCCTCCTCCAATGCCGCAAGCATGGGAAGCACATGGTCATATTTGGTTGTTTTGCTGGTCCCAGGTGCATTCTCGTGACCTTCCACCTCTCCAATGATCGACAGCAGATGGATCATATGCCTGCCATTTTCATTTTCCAGGGTCATCTGTCCATATTCTTCGATGGAATTGTCCTTTTTTTCGTCCTGATTCATTGTTTTGTCCATCCTTTCTTTTAAACTGATTCTGTCATGTTACCATTCATAGACAGCATGGATGGTAACTCTGTCAGTTCTAGTCTGGACATTTTTCAAAAATCCATTCCAGATCAGCTTCGCTGATGGAATTTTTGCCTTCAGGTTCTAATAATCACCTTTTTTCAATAAAACCCGGATTTCAGTAAACAGTGCTTCCTCTCCCTGCTCACTGAGCACGGTCAGCAGATGCACCAAAAGCGCCCTGGTTTCTGGATGGATCACAATAAAATCCTTCTCCCGATTGTAATACTCCATGGGACTGCTGTTGGTATAATCTTTCCCTTTATATACACTGCTGGCCGCAATACGGTCCATCATCATTTCTGCCACATAGTTGACCGGCATTTTATTTCCCACCAGTCCTTTCGATTTATCCATAGAAAAATCGATCCAGTATTCAAAATGGTGTTTATTGCGGCCTTTATGGTGCAGCCATGCTTTGGAAAAACCATATACCTCTCGTTCTGCCGCATTGGGGCTTCTGGTTCCCTGGTAGAATTTCACTCCTGTCCAGAACTCTTCCGGCGAATACTTTGACATATCGTGAAACAATCCCTGGCGGTATAACCCCACCCGGAAACAGTTTTTCATCACCAGTATTTTATGTTCCGTAATGGTTCTAAAATGCCTCCATATATTGATCCATTTCATCGTCCTGCTCCTTCTATTGGTTCCTGATATTTTATGAAAAATATTTGACACAATTTTACAATTATGCTATTCTAAGTTCAGTCGCAGACAGGCTGCGGCAAAAGACATCTTTTATGTTTTTGGAGGTAACATCATGAGCAAAGGTACTGTTAAGTGGTTCAACAACCAGAAAGGTTACGGCTTCATCTGTGACGAAGCTGGCAAGGATGTATTCGTACATTACACCGGTCTTAACATGGACGGCTACAAAACACTCGAAGAGGGTGCTGAGGTAGAGTTCGATGTTGTTGACGGTGCAAAGGGACCACAGGCAACCAACGTAACCAAACTTTAATCATCTAGTTAGCAGTGTACCTTTTTCGTTCTTATATAGATTTGAAGTTCTTTATTTATATAAAAAAGTGCTACACAGTATGATTACGAAAATGATTGCGAAAAGAACCACCCGTTTTCGGGATGGTTCTTTTCGCGTTTCAGGAATCTTTTATCTCTGTGCTTTCTTTAACAATTCTTCCAGCTCCGGAACCTGGAACACATAATGCTTATTGCAGAAATGGCAGTTCACTTCTACCTCTTTTCCATCATCGATCATGTTCTGAAGTTCCTTCTTTCCAATGCTGATTAACGCTTTCTCCACGCGTTCTTTACTGCAGTTGCAGTAAAATCTGGTATCCATGCGGTCTGTGAACTCCAGTCCCATATCCCCCAGAATCAAAGTCAGGATATCTTCTGGCGTCATCCCCTGATTTAACATGGTTGTCACAGAAGAAATCTCCCCCAGTTTTTTCTCCAGGCTGGAAATAATCTCTTCCGATGCTCCTGGCATCAACTGGATGATAAATCCACCTGCCTGGCATACGGTATTGTCTTTATTCATCAGCACTCCCAAAGCCACAGATGATGGAGTCTGCTCGGAAGTTGCATAATAATACGTAAGATCTTCTGCAATCTCTCCGGTTACCAGGATGGTCTGGCCTACATACGGCTCCTTTAAGCCGATATCCTGGATCACGCTTAACACACCGACACCCAAAGCTCCACCCACATCTAATTTTCCTTTGGCATTCGGAGGCAGCATGACGTCCGGGTTATACACATACCCTTTCACATCTCCTTTGGAATCTGCAGTGATGGTCAGTCCTTCCATAGGGCCATCTCCCTGGATCTTGATGGTCAAAAGATCATCTTCTCCTTTCATCATGGAACCCATCATGCCTCCTGCTGTCAGAAGACGCCCCAGTGCCGCAGTTGCCACCGGGCTGGTATTATGGGCTTTTCTTGCCTCTTCTACCAGGTCTCTTGTTGTAGATGCAAACGCACGGATCTGTCCATCCGCCGCAGTCGCGCGAATAATATAATCTGCCATAAATTCTCCTTCAAATTCTATAATCACCAGTGTTTTCCCTGTTCTCTTGCTATAAAATACACTCTCTCACTGTTCTCGTCCGGTGCTTTGCGGGTAAATGCGTCATAAACTGTCACAAACTCCATCCCTGCTTCTGCAATGGCTCTTTTTACCTCTTCCAGTTCATAAGCTTTCTGGTAATGGGTTTCCACAAATCTCCGGTACAGATCATCCTCTTCCTGGATAAACAGTGTCAGGTCATATTCATTGATCTTTGTCTCCGGATCGTAATCATTATCCCAGATAAAACTGCATTCGGCTCTGGCCTCCGCAATAGTCCTGTCGCCGATCAGATCCCGGTATTTGTGAACCGTATTCATATCGAAAATAAAAACACCCTGCGGATCCAGGTAATTATTGACCAGTTTCAATGTCTGCACCAGATCCTCATAGTCTGTCAGGTAATTCATGGAATCACAGATGCTGACTACAGCAGCCACTGTACCGTAAAGTTCAAATTCCCGCATATCCTGAAGCAGATACAGGATGTCCAATCCGGAATCTGCCCGCTTTTCCATGGCAATCTGAAGCATATCCTCGGAATTATCGATTCCGATCATGTCATACCCTTTCTTCGCCAAGATCTCCGTCAGACTTCCAGTCCCGCAGCCAAGATCCAGGACCAGTCCATCATGAACCTGGTATTCTCCCAAAAGTCCTGTAAGATAGTCTGCCCACTCCTCATAAGGGACATTATCCATGAACTGATCATAAACAGAAGCAAAACTGCTGTATGCGTCCATCTTTCTCTCCTCTCCTCCAGACCCTTCATCTGGCACCAGAGGCGAAATCCGCCCTGCGCATTCCGCCTTGCAACACAAAAGCAGAGGACATCTCAACGATGGCTCTGCTTCCGGTTCAGTCTTAGATATTCTTACCGCAGCACTTTTTGTACTTCTTACCGCTGCCGCATGGACATGGATCGTTTCTTCCGATCTTTGGCCCCTTCACGATAGTTCCAGAAGCCTTCTGTGTCTTGTACAGTTCTTTTCTCTTCTCCTCTGTCAGGATCTGATCCCACATAGGAAGATTGTATAACCAGTCAGCCTTTGCCTCTACCATATTATAGTAAAGCTTCTCTGGGTCGATCTCGATCTTCACAACCGTATCTTCTTCCATCGTATCGATCGGATTCTCGTATCCCTTTAAGCTCTCGTTGATTCCGTCTAAGAATCCGGTCATAATCAGGATCTCGGTGTCAAATCTCTCAGCCAGTTCTTTCACGGTTCCCTCAATCACCTGAGTTGGGTTAGAAAGGATCTTTTCATAGATGCCTTTCTCAATCTGAAAATAACCAGACCACAGTTCTTCTCTCTTCTGCTCGTCCAGTCCCTCACCGTAAGCTAAGTTACGCCAGGTCTCTAATAATGCCATATCTATCCATCCTTTTCTTTCAATAATAATATTTCTGACTACAGATTACAAATCTTTATTAGTATATAACAAGTCCATTCATTTTGCAATGAAATTTTTACAAGCTTTTTATTGAGATTTTTGCAAGCTTTTCATTGAGTTTCCCATAGACCCGCTTCTGGAACCAGGGTTCTGTAGAGGCTTCCACTGCTTCTTTTAACCCAAACCATGCTACGCCGCTGTTCTCGTCTTCTTTTTTCTGCAATGAATCTGTCTCGTCTGCCTCTAACAGATAGGTTACATTCAGATGCAGATGGGAAGAAACATAAGCGCCCCGTTTTTCATGTCCATCCACCGTTAAAACCTCGATGGAAAATGGGTTGTCCAGAAGGGGCCGCACATGGACCACGCCGCTTTCCTCTTTCACTTCTTTTACAGCCACCTTTAAAAGATCCCGTTCTCCATCCGCATGTCCCCCCAGCCATGCCCAGGAATCATAAATCTTATGATACGCCATCAACACCTTTGTTTTTTCCCGATTCACCACCCAGGCAGATGCAGTCATATGGGCAAACAGGCAGGAACGTTCAAAAATATCCGATTCCTGTGCCAGAAGTTTCTGGATCACCATCAGATCCTTTTCTTCCTGTTCATTGTATGGCTGATATTTCTCCAGCTGTTTCTCCAGCAAAATCATTTTCCACTCCTTATGTATAATCCGGGTCAGACAGACCCATACTATCAATGTACACCAGAGAAGATCAAATACTTATCCTCCCCTTTTTTACACAGGCCGCCGCATGAAGCCATCATCCGGCGGTCTGTTTGTTACTGTTCGCCCAATGTACGAGTTACTGTTCACGCGTTGCGCAAACAGCAACGGATTTTGCCGATGCTTCGCATTCTAAATCGGCAAAATCTGTTACCACCACTGTATCATACGGCATTTTCAGTTCAGAAAATGCCTACCCGGGTACAGTAACTTTTTATATCAGACGTTTCCGTTTCCTTTCTATATCAGTCTTGCCATCTTCCCCAAAATCCGCTACAATGATAAACAGAATATAAACTACCTTGCAAAGGAGAACATTGCAATATGAAGAACATCATTGTCGGCCAGTCCGGCGGCCCTACCGCAGTTATCAACGCCAGCCTTTACGGTGTGATCACCGAAGGCAAACGCTATCCAGATCTGGTCGGTTGTGTATACGGTATGCACAATGGCATCGAAGGATTCTTAAAAGACGATTATGAGAATCTGTTCGAAACCTTAAGTGATTCCGACCTGGAATTACTGAAGCATACCCCTGCCGCTTATCTGGGTTCCTGTCGTTATAAGCTTCCAGAAGACTTATCTTCTCCATTTTATCCAACTCTCTTTGAAAAATTAGAGGCCTTAAATATCGGATATTTTCTCTATATCGGCGGAAATGACTCCATGGATACCGTAAGCAAGTTATCCAGGTATGCCGATAAACATAACAGCTCCATCCGTTTTATCGGTATCCCAAAAACCATTGACAACGACCTGGTTCTGACTGACCATACACCAGGTTATGGAAGTGCTGCCAAATATGTTGCCTCCACTGTCCGTGAGATCTGCCTGGATGCCTCTGTCTATCAGACACCGGCTGTAACCATCGTTGAGATCATGGGACGACACGCCGGATGGCTGACTGCAGCCAGCGTCCTGGCCCGCAAGCATGAACTGGACAACCCGCTTTTAATCTATCTTCCAGAATCAGATTTTGACTTACAGGAATTCTCCAGAGATTTGACAAATGCCCTTCACAAGCAACCAAACGTAGTTGTCTGTGTATCGGAAGGTATTTCTGATGCCGGTGGACGTTTTATCTGCGAATATAACACCGATGCCACTGCATTAGATACCTTTGGACACAAAATGTTAGCCGGCTGCGGTAAGGTGCTGGAAAATTATGTCCGGAGCACCTTCGGTGTGAAAGCCCGCTCTGTGGAATTAAATGTCTCCCAGCGCTGTTCCGGCATGATCGCGTCACTCACTGATATTGAGGAAGCCGCTCATGCAGGTGCTATTGGTGTATCCAACGCTTTAAACGGCGCTACCGGCATGATGGTTTCTATGAAACGCGGTTCCGGATCTCCTTACAGACTGGAATATGTTTTAGAAGATGTCAACGAAATCTGCAACAAGGAAAAGAAATTCCCACTATCCTGGATCACAAACCATGGAACCGACATCGGCCCGGAATTCCAGGCTTATGCCATTCCGTTGATTCAGGGAGAACCGGCCCGCGTTATGGATCACGGACTTCCGGTTTACCTGCATCGTTAATCTGCAGCCAGCGACTGAATCTCGATTCCAGTAAAAAAGAACTGTAAAATCTGCTCATAGGTTTTTCCTTTTTTTGCCATGGCTTGGGCTCCATTCTGACTCATGCCCACGCCATGGCCATATCCGCCGCCGTAGATAGCAAAAGTCACCATGCCATTTTCATCCGTCTTCTTTTTTTCCACCGTCAAAAACGCACTTGGAAGAGATGACCATCCTGTCAAAGTCTGGCCATCCTGTTTTTTTATCACCAATTCTGGATTCCCCAGTATCGAACGAATCTGGCTTTCTGTGCTGACCATCTTTACTCCTTCGGTCCCTGTCACCTGCAATTCCACCGCAATTCCTCCTGTCGATCGTCTGGTCACCTCCAGATTTGTGATAGAGCCGATCCCACTGATCTTCTGCTCTAGCTGACTGCTGGTACAGGTTGTCGTCCAACGGTACATGGCATAATCAGACTCATACCCAGAAGCCGCTGATTTAATAAAGGAAGAAAAGGTGTCTTCATCTGTCAGATCCAGCTGGCCGCCGCCAGGCCGCACTGCCACGCCTTTCAGATACGGAACACTGGACAGGGACGCTCCCCAGATGGTTCCATCCGTGGTATGACCACAGGATGTGGAGAAATAGAACGCCTCTGCAGGACTGTTCTGATACATCAGGATTTTTCCATACGTCTCTGTAACCGCCGCATCCGATGCCTGGCTGGTCTCTAAGTTATTGTACACCTGGAACCGGGTACTGTCATCCACATGAGCGCCATATTCCTTATAGGAATTTCCCTGGATCTGCCGGTATGCATAAGTTCTGGCACAGACAGCCTGGGCCTTCAATGCCTCTTTCTCATAGCTGACCGGCATCTCACTTGGCACCACATGTTTCAAATAATCTTCCAGATAAAGCTCATTCACCAGCACCAGTCCGCCATCTTCCCGGCTGATCTCCAATCGTCCGGAATATACTGGATTTCCATAACTACGGTTCATGGAAACCACCCGGATTCCTTTTTCCTGGTCTTCCGGTTCAAAGAGCACTCTGCCATTCTGGAACAGACTGCTATCTATGGTAACCTTCAGGGTCTTTCCCTCTGTAAACTCATAAGCTTTTTCCCCGGTCCGATAAGTTCCATTGCTTAAAAACTCCAACTGGATCTGGTCATGAAATACCGTCTGAAACCCATCATCCATGATCAGCACACGGATGGAATCTGCGTCAAACGGATGTTTTAACAGTGCTGCACATAATTTTCCATCTGCCACAGCAAACTCCAAAGCGTCATAACCCACTAACAGATCATTGATCGTTCTACTGGCAAACTCCCCATACAGGCGATACACCTGAAATTTCTCATCCATAGGAACGGCTCCGTATCCTTCTACTTCAATAGAATTCTCCTTCACCGCAAGGATTTTTCCGTTGATCCGTTCCTCTTTCAGCACAATTTTCTCTACTTTTCCACTCCTGAGATGAAGATCAGCCACCTGATCTTCAAACCCAGTCCCATCTCCCAGCTTCTTTTTCGTATCAAATTCCCGTTTCACGCCTCCTACATATCCGGTAAAGGTCTTGTCACTTTCATCAACAGATGCGATCCAGGCGTTTTTGTATACAACTTCCGAAGATATTTCCTCCACGACCCGTATGATCTCATTGCCCCTTTTGCATACCTGAATCTCCCGGTCGATATAAATATCCATCACCAGACCCTCAAATCCAAATTCTCCCTGATCTGTGTAAGCTGTCCATGACCTGCCGCCGCGGATATTCTCCGGTGTTCCATAGATCAATAAGGGAACGAACTCAACCTCACTTTTCTCTGCTCCGGCGATCAGGGTCTCATAGGCCTCCCACCATGTCTTTTCTGGAACCGTTTTTTCCTGTTTTTTTGCTGATGGCCGGAAATGGAGCTGTGAAAAGGTATCGTTAATCTCCAATTCTTTTGCCATAGCCTCCAGAAGCAGTTCTGCCTCCCCGTAAGTCAATCGTCCCTCTGCCGTTTTCTGATTCGGAGAAACTGATTCTTGATCCAGAAGCCCGTGCCGGTAAAGATAATCCGCATATTTTATGTACCATCTGCCCTGCTCCCCGGCAGAAAAAAAGGACGGCTCCTGGTCAGCTTCTTTCACACAATCTGAATAAGAAGTCACCGCCAGAGCCGCCGCTTTATAGGCAGCCGCTCTGGTGACCCCATCCGGTTCCGGTTCATGGAACAGGATAAAAAGCACCAGCACGGCTACCAGCAGAATCATTCCAGCCATCCAGCCCAGCATCACGTTTTGATGTTTCGTTTCCACGTTTCTGTTTCCCATCATCTTCATCTCATCACCCCACTGAAATCTGTCTGCCTATTCCATCTGCACAGTCTATCGTGATGCATCATCCTTGTAAATATTTTTTGTATTCTCAATATGATCCAGTCCATGATAATCGGTAGTCTTCTCTGAAAGCTTCTTCCTTTTTAAATTACCCTCAATGAAATCAGCTACCAGCCGATAGATCACCGCAAATAACGGAACGCCAATGATCATGCCCAGAGGTCCCAAAAGACCGCCAAAGAACAAAATCGAAAACAGTACCCAGAAGCTGGAAAGTCCGGTGGTATTTCCCAGGATCTTGGGTCCTAAAATATTGCCGTCAAACTGCTGGATCACCAGGATCATCACCAAAAACCAGATACACTGTTTCGGACTAACTAAAAGTAGAAGCAATGCACTCGGAATCGCTCCAATAAATGGGCCAAAAAACGGGATCACATTGGTCACACCAATGATCACACTGATCAATAATGTATATGGCATCTGTAAAAAGCTCATGACCATAAACGTTAAAATTCCAATGATCAGGGAATCAATCAGTTTGCCAATGATAAAACCGCCAAAAATCTGATGGATAAAGCGGAACCGCTCGATCACGTTATTGGCCACTGTCACCGGGAAAACGCCATACACAATTTTCTTCGCCTGGGCACACAACAATTCCTTCATATTTAAAAGATACAGCATGACGATCACACCGATCAGCACATTCTTCAACCATGCGATCACGTTGATCACACCTGTATAGAGCCCGGTCACTACCCGCTCAATATTCGGGATCAGATCTGCCGTGGACTGGGTCCAGGAGATCAGTTTCTCCATGGCCTGGTTATAGATGCCCATGACAGTACTTTCCACCTCCGGGTTATTGGCAAAAGTTTCCTCGATCCACTGAGAAACCGTCTGGGCAAAAGCCGGAATGGAATTGATAATTCCGGAAATGCTGACCCACAGCTGAGGAATGATCATAGAAATCAATCCAATGACCACAATTCCAAGAAAGCAGAGGCTTCCAACCGTTGCCAGCGTTCTGGTATATTTATTCCGCTCCTTTTGATCTTTTATCATTCTTTTTAACAGCCGCTCTGTTGCTTTCCGGATCGCATTATAAACCGGCGTCAGAAGATATGCCAGCATCGCTCCGTAAGTGATCGGCGCCAGGATCACATTCACCGTATGGGCCGCCGCGCAGACCGTATTCCATCGTAAAAATACCATAACAACCAAAATGCAGCAAACGATCACTGCGACTGCCGTCACTCCCCAATAAATATATTCCCGAAATTTGTGCTCATTCATCCGTTGTCCAATCCTTTTCTTATTGAATGTTAGCTATAAATAACCTTATCTCTGATTTCTTTTTACAAAAAGAATCCTGCTTGCAGGATTCTCCGCCTGCGGCGGGTCGCTTTAGCGACATTCTTCCACTCCGCCGCAGTGCGATCCTTAGCGGAGCGTTTTTTATATCATAGGACGAATTTTCCTATGATATAAAAGATAAAGCAGCGATCTCTCGCTGCTTTTATCTTTTGTAATCCCAAAATGCCGTTTCTTACTGTTTGACGCCTAGCCGTTGCTAGGTGGGTAACCGCACTCTGACTTCTGCCTTCCACTCAAAGGAGGCCTGACATCCACCAGAAAATATAGGAATCCCTTATGTCAAAATGTAGGTTCAAAGTGAGTAAGAGTGTCGAACACCCCAGGAATTACAACTCCTGCCAAGCAGGCTTCTTTTGTTAAAGTTATTATACCGCACCATACATTCTTTTTCAATCTTATTTTTATGTTAATTTCGTAACTGTCTTTCGCTTGCTGTTGTACATGAGCAGGTCTATTCTGAACAGAAGATCTCTACTCCTCATCCAGCTCTCTTAGCTGGTACACCTGGTATTCCCGGTCATACACATAGCCAAGCTTTTCCGCCAGTCCCACCGACTGGAGATTGACTGCATCCCAATTTGGAATGATCCCCTTTTCCAGGCATTCCAGCAGAAATGCCGCACTGCATGCCAAAGCCAGCCCCTGTCTGCGGAAATCCTTTCTCGTATCAACCTCGATCTCCATCATGCCTTCACTGGCTCCATAAGCGGAACAGCCTGCCACCAGTTCCCGGCCCTTTAAGGCTACATAACCAAACCCTTTTTCCTGGAAATGTTTCTCATCTTCGAAGTTTGCACACAGATCCCGGCTCCACTCTTCCTTTAATGCCTGGTGATATAACCGGCCATCGATCCGCTTGATCCGGATTCCCTTCGGGACAGACTCAATATACTGCTTCAATAGCCCGGAATCAAAGTGATGCTCATCTTTGCGCAGGGCATAACGGCTGACCAGACGGGTCTGACCCATAAATTCTTCTTCCAGCCAATCCTCCCAACGTCCGTTTTGCGGGTAAATATACGCCCTCGGCGCAGACTGATAAATCTTGGTCTTAAGATCCAGCGCCCACTCTCCTTTAGGCGGAAGTCCCATGAGATACGCAAAGTCTCCAACAACAATCAGGCAATATGAGGAATTACCCAGCTGCGGTACCCATACACGGCCAATCGTACCGTCCACTGCACCGCGCACCAATACCTCATTATTCTCTTTGCAGAGTTCTTCTATGGTCTGACGTTTCATTCTTCCAAGCTCTACCATCATGATCGCATCACCCTCCTGGTGCTTTTGTGCGTATTATAACACAGTTTTCCATAAAATCCAACAGTTTGCACAAAAACAACCTTTTTCGACCAGTTACCGTATGACAGGAACCATCGTATCGTATTCTAATTGGCTTTCCGGTTAATAAACTCTGTACGGATCTTTGAATAAATAAATTTCTGGCTCTTATACAGTCCATAATATCCGGACAGGGTAAAGCTGACCGCCACGGCCAGTGCAAAATAGGGCATTGCTTCAAATCCACACATTTCAAATGCGATCAGAATGCTGGATACCGGGCAGTTCGTAACACCTGCAAACAGCGCGATCATACCGCAGGCTGCACAAAGAGATGGTGAAAATCCCAATAACATTCCCACTGCACAGCCAAAAGTAGCTCCCACACACAGAGTCGGAACAATCTCTCCTCCTTTATAGCCTGCCCCAAGAGTTACTGCTGTAAACACAGCTTTTAAGAAAAATGCTTCATATGGTACATGTCCTTCGATGGCCTGCTCGATCAGTCCCATACTGCTTCCATTGTAAGCCCTCGTACCTGTAACCAGCGTCAACCCGATCAGGATCAGGCTGGCTGCCAGTATCCGGATATAAGGATTCTTAAAAAATCTGCGATACCAGTGTTCCGCCTCATGAAGAAATACACAAAACGTCATGCTGATAAGCGCGCATAAAATCCCAAGAACGATGATGAGAACCGCCGGTTTTAATCCAAATTCCGGAATCTCTACAATGGTGAAATGTTCTGCAGACAATCCGAGTTTTCCTGAAATTCCCGCACCGATCAGGGAAGAAAACAGGCATGGAACTAATGCTGCATAATACATGACGCCAATGCTGATCACTTCCATACAGAACACAGCCGCTGCTAAAGGTGTTCCAAACAAGGCGCCAAAGCAGCCACTCATTCCGCACATAACTGCAATTTTTAAATCTCTCTGATCCAGATGCAGTGCTTTACCGATCAGACTTCCGATGCTGCCTCCAAGCTGAAGAGCTGCGCCCTCCCGTCCGGCAGAGCCTCCGGTTAGATGGGTCAACACCGTGCTGATAAAGATCAATGGTCCTGTCGCCGGAGTAATGCTGGCATCTGAGGAGATGGAATCCAGAACCATATTGGTCCCCCGGTTTCCCTCCTCATGAAACGTCCGGTACAGCCACACGATCAGGCATCCGGACACCGGCAGCAGATATAAAAGCCAATGACAGCTTCCAAAAAATCCCGCTGCCTTCTTGATCGCCAGACCAAATACGCCGCCGATCAGCCCTCCTGCACAGCCGATCAGAATCGACAAGAAAGCCCATTTCAGGAAATATTTCAGGTTGTTTTCTACAGCGTTTTTTATCTCCGCATACTTCATCCCCTAAGCCCCCATTCTCCTAGATGGTTCCTGTGGTCTGAACCAGCTTTGGGCGATATCCGGCATCCTTTAACGCTTTCACGATCACATTCTTGTGATCCGTTCCATATGCCTCGAGGGTGATACGCAGCTCCACAGCAGCGCTCCGGTTGATGCTGACAAACTGGTTGTGCTCCAGCTTGATGACGTTACCCTTCTGCTCTGCAAGCAGGGAGGATACCTTTGCCAGCTCACCTGGTTTATCAGGAAGTAAAACAGATACGGTAAATACACGATCTCTCTGGATCAGTCCGTGCTGGACGATAGAAGCCATGGTGATCACATCCATATTGCCACCGCTTAATACGGAAACGATCTTTTTCTTCTTTACATCCAGATGCTTCAGGGCTGCTACAGTCAGAAGTCCGGAATTCTCCACGATCATCTTGTGGTTCTCTACCATATCCAGGAACGCTACAATCAGCTCGCTGTCCTCTACAGTGATGATCTCATCTACATTTTCCTGGATATATGGGAAAATCTTATCGCCAGGGCATTTAACCGCAGTACCATCCGCAATGGTGTTCACAGTTGGAAGAGCCACTACATGTCCTGCTTTTAAGGATTCCTGCATACAGTTGGCGCCTGCTGGCTCCACACCGATCACCTTGATCTTTGGATTTAACAGCTTGGCCAGAGTAGAAACACCGGCACATAAACCGCCACCGCCGATTGGAACCAGGATATAGTCTACCGTTGGCAGTTCCTTGATGATCTCCATAGCGATGGTTCCCTGGCCCGTAGCAACTGCCAGATCATTAAATGGATGAACAAACGTCAATCCTCTCTCCTCAGCCAGCTTATAAGCGTACTCGCATGCCTCGTCAAACACATCACCTGCCAGAACTACTTCTGCTCCGTAGCCCTTAGTACGGTTGATCTTGATCAGCGGGGTTGGCGTCGGCATCACGATGGTTGCCGGGATTCCTGCTAATTTTGCCGCATATGCCACGCCCTGTGCATGATTTCCTGCGGAAGCCGTGATCAGACCACGCTGTTTTTCTTCCTCCGATAAGGTGCTGATCTTATAGTAAGCGCCTCTTACTTTATAAGCACCTGTATACTGCATATTTTCCGGTTTAAAATAAACCTTGTTGCCGGTCTGGGAAGAATAATACTCGCTGTATACCAGTTTTGTCTCCTGAGTTACCTTGCTGACTGCCTCTGATGCCTCTTCAAAGCTCTCTAATGTCATCATAATTTTTTCTCCTTTGCGGTTTCCTCTTTGTGTACTTATTCTTGGTGTTCTACGTTGAATAACGCATGGATAAACGCTTCTGCATCAAATTTCTGAAGATCATCAATCTTCTCACCGATTCCAATGTATTTTACCGGAATACCAAGTTCTGACTGGATTGCTACTGCGATTCCACCCTTCGCTGTTCCATCCAGCTTTGTCAGGATAATACCGGTTACATCTGCTACTTCCATAAACTGCTTTGCCTGGGATAATGCGTTCTGACCAGTGGTGCCGTCTAATACCACCAGAGTCTCCCGGTATGCGTCCGGATACTCCTTCTCAATGATCCGGTTGATCTTCTTTAACTCTTCCATCAGATTCTTCTTATTGTGAAGACGTCCTGCAGTATCACAGATCAGAACATCGGCATTTCTGGATTTTGCCGCAGCAACCGCGTCATAGATCACTGCCGCCGGGTCGGAGCCCTCTTTCTGGGCAATAATCTCCACACCAGCACGATGAGACCACTCAGTCAGCTGCTCGATCGCTGCCGCACGGAAAGTATCTGCTGCCGCCAGGATCACTTTCTTTCCCTGATCCTTTAACTGCCCAGCCAGTTTTCCGACAGATGTTGTTTTTCCAACACCATTAACACCGATCACCAGCACCACAGATCTGCGGTTCTCAAACTCATACGCATTTTCCCCTAAATCCATCTGCTGCTTCATGCTCTCCATAAGAAGAGCCTTGCACTCAGACGGGTCCTTGATATGCTGTTCTTTTACCTTCTTTCTCAGATCCTCTACAATGGACATGGTAGTCTGGATTCCCAGATCTCCCATGATCAGTGTCTCTTCAATTTCCTCATAGAAATCATCATCGATGGCGGAAAACCCGCTGAAAATGGAATCCATTCCGGAAATGATATTATCCCTGGTTTTTGTCAGACCTTCTACCAGTCTTCCAAAAAATCCTTTCTTTCCTTCTGCCATAGCCTGCCTCCTTTTTCTATCTATCACCGTCCATGTGCTGCATAAACGGGGATCATTGTGTTAATGCTTCTTCAATCAGATTGACCGATACCAGAGTCGATACGCCCTTTTCCTGCATAGTGATACCATAGAGCCGGTCCGCCGCCACCATGGTCCCTCGTCTGTGGGTAATGACAATAAACTGGGTATGGGCCGTCAATTTATGGAGATATCCGGCAAAACGGTCTACGTTGGAATCATCCAGCGCCGCCTCGATCTCGTCCAACAGACAGAATGGAGACGGTTTCAGGTTCTGGATCGCAAATAACAGGGCAATGGCGGTCAAGGCCTTTTCGCCACCGGATAGCTGCATCATATTCTGCAGCTTCTTGCCCGGCGGCTGGGAAATAATCTGGATTCCGGCTTCCAGGATATCTTCTCCATCCACCAATTCCAGGTTACCATGCCCGCCTCCAAACAATTCCCGGAATACCTTATCAAACTCACTGCGGATCTCCTTAAACTTCTCATCAAACTGGCGGCGCATGCCTGTATCCAGTTCTTCAATAATATTTAGTAACGTGACTTCTGCCTGCACCAGATCCTCATGCTGGGTCTTCATAAACTCATATCGTTCCGATACTTCCTTATAATCCTCAATGGCGTTGACATTGACATTGCCCAACGCGCGGATAGCGCTTTTCAGTCTATCAGCCTGGCGTTTCAATTCCGGGATTGAAGAAAGCTCATCATCCCGCAACGCCTCCGCCTTGGAATAGGTCATCTCATATTCGGACCACATATAGTCCACATGGCGGTCTAACCGCTCCGTCAGCTTGTCCTTCTGTCCATCCAGACGGAAATGCTCTTTTTCCAGTTCCGTCATCCGCCTGGACAATTCTTCCCGCTTCTGGAACAGCCCTTTCTGCTGCCTGGAAATCTCATCCTTTTCTAAGACTTTTTCATCCAGCCGTTTCTGACCGTCCTCGATCTGCCCGGCCATAGTCCGGATCTGTTCTTCCAGTCTTTGGATTTCTTCCTGCTTTCCCTGGATGATCTGATCCGTGTTGGTTCCGTGGGATAACAGTTCCTTTTTTTCTTCTTCCCGTCTGCGGATTTCTTCCCGGATACGGTTTGTATTTTCCCTCACAAACTGGTATTTCTGCTGCAACGCTGCGGTCTCTAACTGGATCGCAGACAAGTCTTTCGCCAGTTCTTCCCGTTTCTGCCGGTACTCTCCCTGGATCTCACCCAACTTCTGGATCTGCTTCTCTGTGTCTGCGTTACGGATTTCCAGACTCTCGATCTCTTTTCTCAACTCTGCCTGGTTTCTCTGCAGCTCATGGATCTGTTCCTCCAACTGGGTATTCTCCAATACCATATCCGTAGAAGAATCAGAAATTTCCTGGATCTTCTGTTCCAGCTGACGGACATGGATCTGAACCGTATTCTGTTTCAGGGAAACACTCTGATATTCCTTTCGGATCTGATCCAGTTCATCCTGATGTCCGGTCAGTTCTCCTTCCCGCAGGCTTAACTCCTTCTCGATCCGGTGTACTTCATCCAGGCACCTCTGACATCGTTCTTCCAGCTCCTCGATCTCCCGGCGCCGTCCCAGAAGATTGCTGGTATTCTTAAAGGCACCTCCGGTCATGGAACCTCCGGCGCTCAGTAACTCGCCATCTAAAGTAACAATCCTTAAGGTGTACTGGAACTTTCTGGCCAACGCGATCGCATGGTCGATCTGATCCACCACCACCACCTTGCCCAGCAGATAACGGATCAGCCCCTCATACTGCTTCTCCGCCTGCACCAGAGTACTTGCCAGACCGATCACGCCCGGTTCTTTTAAAGCTTTTTCCTGGTTAAAGCTGCTGTTTTTCTGTCCCACACTGGTCAGCGGCAAAAATGTCGCCCGGCCAAATTTATTCTTCTTTAAATACTCGATCAACTGCTTGGCCGTCGTCTCGGAATCTGTAACGATATTCTGGATACTGCCGCCTAAAGCCGTCTCAATAGCAGTCTCATACTCCTTTTTCGTGGAAATGATATCCGCCACCACACCGTGGATGCCCTTCACCCGGTCCCGGACCTCCATGACCTTCCGGATACTTCCTCCGTAACCGTCATAGCGTTCCGCTAAGTTTTTCAGGGAGTCCATCCTGGTGTAAGCAGCCCGGTACTCCTGCTGGGTCTCATTTAACTGGCGGTTCAACCGGCGGACCTCCTGTTCCGTCTGGCCGATGGCCTCCTCACAGGTTCCTCTCTGCAGTTCCAGGTCCACCAAACGGTCCTTTAATTCCCGCAGATGTTTTTCTTCTTCCTTGCGCTGTTCTTCCTGAACAGACTCATCACTCTTGGATTTCAAAAGCTTCTGGGCTACTTCAGACCGGCGCACCAGCACCTGCTCTAACATGGTCTCATACCGCTGTTTTTTCGCGGTCAGATCTGCCTTTTCATTCAGCGTCTGGATAATGGTCTGCTTCTGCTCTTCTACCTGCTGATCTAACAGCATACGCTTCTCGTCCGCATCCTGAACTGCTTTTTCCGCCTCTTCCTGACGTTTTAAGCTTTCCCGGGCCTGTACGGTCAGATCTTCATGCTCCTTCTGGTACTGGCCGATCTGCTCCCGCTTTTCTTCCATCTCCTTATCCATCGACTGGATCCGGGACGCCAGATGCTCCGCATTAATCTTTTCGGTGTTGATCTGCTCTTTTAAGACATTGATCTGGCCTTCCATACTGCCTTTTAATAAGTCTGACTGGTTCTTCTCATTGCGGATCTGGTCTAATTCCTGATTTTTCTGTTCTAACTGCTGATCCAGTTCCTCATACGTGACGCGGATCTGTTCTGATGTTTTCTGAGTTTCCTCCAGATCACCCGTTACGATCTGTTCCTTGCTTTCCACTTCTCGCAGCTGGACTTTTAACTCCTGGGTTTCTGTCAAAAACAGATTGACTTCGTACCGTTTCAGCTCTTCCTTCAGTTTCAAATACTCTCTGGCAGTCTCGGACTGCTTCGCCAGCGGTCCCACCTGTTTTTCCAGCTCCGATAAAATATCTGTCACACGGACCAGATTCTGTTTCTCATCCTCTAATTTTTTCTGGGCAATGGCTTTCCGGCGCTTGAACTTTACGATTCCCGCCGCTTCATCAAACAGTTCCCGCCGTTCCTCCGGCTTTCCGCTCAGGATCTTATCGATCTGGCCCTGTCCAATAATGGAATATCCCTCTTTGCCAATACCGGTATCATAAAACAGCTCATTGACGTCCTTTAACCGACAGGCGCTGCCATTGATCCGGTACTCGCTCTCGCCAGAGCGGTAAATCCGTCTGGACACCGTCACCTCATCATAGTCAATGGCCAGCTGATGATCGGAATTATCCAGGGTAATGGCCACGTAGGCAAATCCCTGTGGCTTTCGAAGCTCCGTTCCAGAGAAGATCACATCCTGCATACTGGCGCCACGAAGCTGCTTGATCCTCTGTTCACCAAGTACCCAGCGGACCGCATCAGCAACATTGCTCTTACCACTGCCGTTAGGTCCAACGATTCCGGTGATTCCGTTGTGGAACTCAAAGACGATCTTATTGGCAAATGATTTGAATCCCTGCACCTCAATGCTTTTTAAGTACATAAAACACCTACATTTCCTTTAATTTCAAGATTCCCTTGTAGGCCGCCATCGCTTCTGCCGCCTTCTTGGTCCGTCCAGTTCCTCTTCCGATCTCCTCTGTGCCGATCAACGCCCGCACTTCAAAGGTCTTATTATGATCCGGTCCCTTTTCCCCTAACAGTTCGTAAACCAGCGGTTCTTCTCCCTGGCTCTGAACCATCTCCTGTAAAATAGTCTTGCTATCATAAAAGAGCTGCTTGTGCTCCATATCATTCATAATAAACCGCAAAATAAACTCTTTTGCATTAGCAAAACCACCATCCAGATAAATCGCACCAATTAAAGCTTCCATGGCATCAGAAACGATGGAGTTGCGTCCGCGCCCTCCTGTGGCCTCCTCGCCCTTGCCAAGCAGCAGATACTCACCCAGCTGGATCTCTCCCGCACAGTAAGCAAGTGCCGGTTCGCATACCATGCTGGCTCTTGTCTTTGTTAAATCTCCCTCCGGAGACTGACGGAAACGGTGAAATAAGAAATCACTGGACACTACCTCCAGCACTGCATCACCTAAAAATTCCAGCCGTTCGTTGCACTCCAGTTTGTCCAGCCTGTGTTCATTGGCATATGAACTGTGGATCATGGACTGACGGAACAGCTGCTTATTGTGAAACTCATATCCGATTTTTTCTTCCAGTTCCTTTAAATCCCTGCTCATCTAGGTTCCCCCTTAATGGAAACGCCGCAGCCTTTTACATGCTGCAGCGTTCTTTATCTTTCACTTCATTGATTTTCTTAGTTTAATGCGCTCTTGATCTGCTCCACTGCATCTCCAACGGTCACGATGTTCTCTGCAGCTTCCTGTGGGATCTCAATGTCAAATTCTTCCTCGATACCCATGATAATCTGGAAAATATCCAGGGAGTCGGCACCTAAGTCATCAACAAATGTGGTAGCCATAGTGATGTCCTCTGCATCCACATTTAATACCTCTGCAATAATTCCCTGTAATTTCTCAAATTCCATAACTCATATCCTTCCTCTCTTAAAATATAAATATTATTTTTCAGGCTTTCCGTTATCGGAAGGCTCTGTTTTTAAGCTGATGTTTAAACTTTCTTTTATCTTTTCATTGATCTGCTGCTTTGTAAAGGTCTCACACTGCAAAATAGAATTACAAACCTCTAAGGCTTTGGAATTGCCGTGGGTCTTTACCACTAAGCCGTTTAATCCAAGAAGCGGCGCACCGCCATACTGGCTGGCATCAAAGGCCTTTAACGTCTCTTTCAGTGCCGGCTTTACTAATAACGCGCCGATCTTGCTTCGAAGAGAAGTCAACATCCCCTTCTTTACCATGCTGATCAGCGTAGCTCCCACGCCTTCATACAGCTTTAAGATCACATTTCCCACGAAAGCTTCGCTGACGATCACATCTGCTCCTCCGTGAGGGATCTCTCTTGCCTCGATGCTTCCAATAAAATTGATATCCTCGCAGGCTTTCAGAAGCGGGAAAGTCTCCTTCACCAGTGCATTGCCCTTTTCTTCTTCTGCGCCGATGTTAACAATCGCAACTCTCGGCTTCTTGATCCCGATCACGTGTTCCATATAGATAGAACCCATTCTGGCAAACTGTACTAAATGGGACGGTCTTGCATCCACATTAGCCCCACAGTCGATCAGAAGGGATACTCCCTTTTCTGTAGGAATTAACGGTGCTAACGGCGGACGTTCCACCCCTTTGATCCTTCCAACGATCACCTGACCGCCTACCAGGATCGCTCCTGAGCTCCCGGCAGAAACAAAGGCATCTGCCTCCTGTTTCTTCACCATATTCATACCAACCACAATGGACGAATCCTTCTTTTTCCGGATCGCATTCACCGGCGGTTCCTCAGTCTCAATGACCTCTGATGCATGAACCACCCGGATCCGGTCTTTGGGATAAGAATATTTCTCCAGTTCCCGGCGTACCACATCTTCTTTACCTACCAGGGCAATCTCAATCTGGTCAGTCTTTGCCACCGCGTCCACAGCGCCTTTTACCATCTCAACCGGCGCGTAGTCACCACCCATGGCATCTACTGCAACTCTAATCATCTTTTTGCTGCTCCTTCCGGATTCTATTCTCCACTAACCTATTACATAATATACTAGATATTGTTTTATAAATCAATCACAATTTATGTATTTTATTTTGATACTTTTTCAAAGAAACGAATCCGGATCATACAGGAATAATTCTCATTTTCTTTCTCCGGTCCGGATACTTCAGACGGTGTTGCCTCAAAAATATCCTTGCCAGCGTCTGGATCACGCTTCACGACGGTCTCCAGAATCAGCGCCGGATCATCCCCATGCTCAATTTTTCCTGTGATCTCTTCCAGTTCCTCGATCCCCGATATCTCACAGGTCACCGTCACATCTCTGGTCATCAACATTTCATTGATTTTTTCTGTTTGAAATTCCAGTCCATATCCAGGGATACCATCAAAAATTTCTTTTAATTCTTTCATCTCATGTTTCTGGTTATTGTATTCCGGTAATTCCTCCATGCGGAATGGAAGTCCATCCATCTCCTGTTCTATCCATCTTTTATTTTCAGAAAGATCCTTCTGTTCCCGGATCTGACGCTCAGTCTGCACCAATTCTTCTTGGCATTCTTCGATTTTCCTTCTGACAGGCGCTGCAAAAGCCACTGTATAAACCAGAATTACTATCAACAGAACAACCAGTGCCAGCATGGTTTTCTTCTGAAAATCCATATGCTTAAAGTTCATGATCTTCCCCTCCCGCCAGCCAAACTTCCAGTTCTGTCTGCTCATTCTGCCTGGTCAGCTCCACATGATCTACCAGCGGACTGATCTCGATCCGCTCCATGGCTTCTGCTGTTTTCTCCAAAGTCCAGTCAGACAGCAAAATCCTGCAGCGGTTTCCTGATAACTCGATCTCTTTTACCTTTCCATGATCAAATATCTCATCTTTCAGAAGCCCCCAAAATTCCATGCGGAAACGGTTTTGTCCCATGGATTCTTCTTCCGTCCCGGACCATTGCTGATATGCCTGTTCCATCTCTTCATAGTCTTTATTCTCATCAAGAAGTACCGCTAATTCCTTCTGTTTCTGAGTCAATGCCTGTTTCTGGATCGCCAGGCCTCTTAAAGGGCTTATGAACATATACCAGATCATCAGGCACCAGACCAATAACACAGGAAAAACCGGCAGATATTTCTTTCTGTCCCTTTTCCCTTTATAGGACGCAAAATTGATGCTCTTTCTCTCCGTCCTTTTTCTTTCCTCCATTGCCTATCCTTTCCAAAATGTTATTCCGGCAGCTTCTGCACTGATCAGTCCCCGCACCGGCTCCTGACTGTTATCCAGTAGTTTCGTCCAGTCACAGCATTCTATTTCCAGCCGTTCCGTGATTGCAGCCTCCAATAAGGGATTCCGTTTTCCTCCAGTAACATAAATCAGTTCCGGAATATATCCCGGATAGCAGGTCTGATAATAATCCCAGATCTTTTCCAGCTCAAACAGCAGCCTTTCCTCTGTATCGCAAAACTCCAGGCCACGTTTTGCGAACAACAGACCCTTTTGATAAAAATACAACCGCACACCCTGTCTGCCGCAATCCATCACGCAGCAATTGCTCCGTCTGACATCCTGTTTTCCCTGGTCAGACATGATCAGATTGGAAATGGCACTGGACGCCGGAGCCATGGCAGACAATTTCCAGCCAACCATACGGATCAATTTCTGGTACCACTCCACAACCCTGACAGGCACTGCAGCCGCCAGAAGATCCATGCTTTCATCCTGTCCCGTTCCATCCGGTATTGAATCCGCCAAGCTGTAATCATAGACCCATTCTTCCACACTGTGTTCCAGATAATCATAAAATTCATAAGGCAGATTCAGTATCAGATGCTTCGGATCCATCCCTGCCATACGGACTCGTTTTGTGATCACCTGTTTTTCTGGCAGAACCACGCATGCGCCGTATCTGGATAATCCATGTTTTCTTCCTGTTTCTTTTAAAAATTCTGCCGCTGATTCCAAAGAAAGGATCTTTCCATCCATCCGAAGCTGTTCTGGAATCCGTTCGCTTATTTCCCCGCATATTCTGTTATTTTCATGGACTGCAATTTTCAGAAATTCACTGCCCAAATCAATTCCGATATATTTTTCTGACATACCCTTCCCTTATTCTGCCTTCAAGCCTATATTTTCTAACGGTCAGCACAGCAAATGAACAAACCTGTAAAACCGTTACGTTTTCTTTCTCTTTACCATATGTGTACATACCACCGGATCAGCGCTTCGCCATAACAAAGACAGAAGGCCGTTGATACCGCAAGTGCCGGACCAAATGGAATTTTCTTTGTTTTCATCGCAGCGCACATCAGAATCCCCAGCAAACTACTGAAAAACAGATTCAGAAAATTGCCCTTCAGTCCCAGATAGAAGCCTGCTACAAATAAAAGGCGGATATCTCCGTAACCAATCGTTTCTCTCTTCATGCTCCGGTCCATACAAACCGATAAAAGAAGCAGGGCGCCGCCAATCAGACATGAACCCAACAGTCCGTCCAGTACGGAAACGCCATACTTTGGAAACAGCATCATGAAAATCACTTTCCAGACCAGCGCAGCTGCCAGTAAACTTCCTGGTATTTCGTATGTATCCTTATCCCACAAGGCGATCGCCAGCAGGATCACGCCCAAACCTGCCGCACAGATCTTCTGATTCCATGCATCAAACCGCAATGCTGCAGCTGTAAAAAATACTGCCAGACTGATTTCTGACCACAGACACTCTGTTGGAATCCTTTCCCGGCAATATCTGCATCTTCCTTTTTGAATCAGCCAGCTAAAGACCGGGATCAGCTCCATCACTCCAAGAGTGTGTCCACAACCAGGACATCTGCTCCGGCCTCCCAGCGTCCTTTTGTCATAAATTCTCTCCGTCATACAACACACAAAGCTTCCGCAAACCGCACCGGTCACCGCTGCCCAGAAGCCAAGATATATGCTCTCCACCTGATTCATCATGTTCCTTTCATTATAACGATTCAGTCCCCTCACAGCTGATTTCCACTTACATCTGTCCATACATAGACAACAACGGAAGATACATGGAGATCACAATAAATCCAGTTGCGATAGCCAGCACCACCATCAGAGCCGGTTCTAGTCCCGCAGCCAGTTTCCTCGCTGCAATTTCTTCCTGGGTATCAAAATATTCACCCATAGAAGCCAGCATGGACGCCAGCTCTCCAGATTCTTCTCCTATGGCACAGACTTCTTTCAAAATCTGCGGAAATGTTCCATCTTCTTTCATCCACATCCCAAGTGATTCTCCGGCCTGGAGTTTTCCTGCGGCCTGACGGATCTTTTTCCCGGTGCGCCGGTTGTCGATAGAACCTGCCGTAACCACAAGTACCTGTGGAAGAGGAACTCCAGCCTGCAGCAAGGTAGCAACGGTATGACAAAACTGGGCATAAATACTCATATCCCACAGCTTTCCAATCATTGGAAGCTTCTTTATGATCATTTCCAGCTGTTCTCTTCCTCGTTCACTCTTCCAGTAACAGACTACTACGCCAATCGCCAGGATAACTGCACTTAAAAGCGCCACGATATGCTCCTGTAAAAAACCGGAAATAGAAAGCAGAATTTTGGTTCCAAGAGGCAGATCAATTCCCATTTCTTTTAATACCGCCGCAATCGATGGTACAACCCAGCCAACAATAAAGGTCAAAACCAGAACTGCCATTCCTAACACAAAGCAGGGATAGATCAACGAGGTTTCCATTTTCTGTTTCGCCTTGTATCTTCTCTCATAATACACAGAAAGGCTCTGAAATACCTCCGCCAATCTTCCGGAATGTTCACCACCACGGACCATTTCCAGAAATGCAGCCGGAAATCCATCTGGATCTGCCTCCTCAAAACCATCCGCCAGAGAGCCTCCTGCTTTCACAAACTGCGCCGTCTTGATCAGGCACTTTCTCCATCTGCGTTTTTCAGCTTGTCCACCAAGAATCGAAAGCGTTTTCTCTACGGAAATCCCTGCTTTTAAGGCAGCGGCAAACTGACTGGAAAACAATGCCAGATCACGGTCTTTCATTCCTGCTACATAAATATCTTCCGTCAAAACTTCCCGCCATTTATGTACCTGCTCCAGTTCCAGGATCAGATCCCCGTTTTCCCGGATCATCGCAACAGCCTGCATCTGGTTTTCCGCTTCCAGTATTCCCCGTTTTTCTTCTTTTCTGTCTGATATCGCCCGATACCGGTACTTCATTTCTTCCTCCCCATCTCAAGGATCACCCGAAGTCCTTCTTCTACCGTAGTAGTTCCCATCCGGATCAGCTCTTTGCAATTGTCTTCCATTGACTGATAATCTTCATCCTTCAGAGCCTCCAGGAGTTCATCTCTCGCCGCACCTTCCAGGACAGCTTTTCTTCCCTTCTGGTTCATAAAGAGGATCTCATAAATTCCCGTTCTTCCGCGGTATCCAGTGCCGAAACAATGGGGACAGCCCTTTCCACGGTATAGCATCTGCCCCTTTTCTGCTCCCACGAGACGTCTTTCCTCTTCCGTCGGAACATACGCTTCCCTGCAGTCTGGGCAAATTTTCCGCACCAGCCGCTGGGATACCACACCCTTCAGGGCATCTGCTATCAAAAACGGGGCAACACCTGCATCCCGAAGACGGTTGATCGTCATAACTGCATCATTGGTATGAACAGTCGTCAGCACCAGATGTCCCGTTATGGCAGCACGCATGGTAATTTCTGCCGTCTCTCCGTCACGTATCTCACCAACTGCCACAATATCCGGATCCTGTCTCAATACAGCCCGCAACGTTTCCGCAAAAGTCAGGCCAATTTCCTTCCGGATCGGAATCTGGTTCACACCTTTGATATAGTACTCCACCGGATCTTCCAGCGAAACCAGATTGACTTCTTCTGTATTCAACTCCTGGATCATCGTGTAAAGTGTCGTTGTCTTACCGCTTCCTGTCGGTCCCGCCATCAGGATCACTCCGCTGTGTTCTTTCAAAAGAGTCTCATAACGGGTCTTATTGCGTTCTGTCAATCCAATCGTCTGACTGGTCCTCTTTCCAGATGTCTGATTTAGCAGACGTAGCACTGCTTTTTCTCCTAACAGCACAGGAATCACGGAAACCCTTAAATCGATCTCGATTCCGGCAACTGTGACCATCACCCGGCCGTCCTGCGGAAGTCTGTGTTCCGTGATATTCATTCCTGCCATTACCTTAATGCGGGCAATGACAGCCGCCTGCATAGAAGACGGAACAGCAAGAACCGGATGAAGGATTCCGTCGATTCTCATTCTCACTGTCATCTGATCCTCTTGAGGCTCTAAATGAATATCGCTGGCTTGTTCCATGGCTGCACGTTCCAGAATAGAATTGACCAGGCGGATAGCCGGAGCCATTTCTCTCTGTTCCTGCTCCTTTGGAATCTCGGTTTTCTCTTTCTGTGTCAAACTATGGCGCTCCATGTCTTCAATGGCACGTTTGACTCCCTCCACTCCATATAGCTTCTGGATTTCATGATCAATATGATGAAAGGCAGCCAATCCCGGAATCACTTCGCACCGGGCTGCTGCCTTCAATTCTTCAAGTGCCATAAAATCTGCCGGATTTTTCATTGCGACATACAGGATACCGTCTTTTTTCCTTACTGGGACTGCACCCAGCCGCTTTGCCAGACGTTCCGGAATCAAGGCGGACAATTCTGGCTCCGGATCTACATCGGAAAGATCCCAGATGGAAAGTCCCAGCTGCTTCTGACGCACCGTCAATGCCTGTCCCTCGGTAATCTGTTTCATTCTGATCAAAATCTCATCAAGCTGTCCGCCGGATTCTTGTTGAATCTCCTTCGCTTTACCCAGAATGTTCTCATCAACCAGTCCCATCTCCAACAGGATCTGGTCAAGCTTTTGATATCTCAATGATATTCCCCCTGCTTATTTTCATGTACTCCGCGAACACACTCTACGGTTTTTTAAGATTAAAAATGCCCCATGGGAATTCCCATGAGGCGTTTTCTTTATGATTAGTTCTCTACGCTAACAATCTCTTTTTTGTTATAAGATCCGCAAGCTTTGCAAACTCTATGAGGCATCATTAAAGCACCGCACTTGCTGCACTTTACTAAGTTCATAGCGCTCATCTTCCAGTTTGCTCTACGTTTATCTCTTCTTGCTTTTGAAGATTTATTCTTTGGACAGATAGACATGGTTACACCTCCTTAAACTGTTTAAAAATATCCTGGATAACAGACATTCTTGGGTCTAGCGAACTCCTATCGCAGTCGCATGTCTCATGATTGAGATTCGCCCCACATCTATTACAAATCCCTTTGCAATCTTCATCGCACAGGACTTTCATAGGTAAGTTCAACAACAATTCGTCGCGAACCAACTGGTCAACATCCAGATTATAACCTTGCAAGTATGGCTGCTCGTCCAGATTGGCGATACGCTCCTCGTCTGTCAGGTTCATATCAAGAGTGCGTTCAATGGACAGCTGAAACGGTACTTCTACCGGTTCCAGGCAACGGTCACATGGAATCATCAGAGTAAATTCTGCTTCTCCGCTTAAAACCAATGTCCGGTCTCCCACATTCTCAATATAAAAAGTAACAGGCTTTGAATCGCTTACAGGGCAGATGCCTTGCGGAATCTGAAATTCCCTGCAGTCCAATTCTACTGCATAATCGTTTGTTTTTCCCTCTCTGGTAAACAACTCTGTTAGATTTATGAGCATATTGATTCTCCAATACACACCTATGATATTATACATAGGTGCGTACATTTTGTCAACCAAATTTTTCTAAAAGTTTTATTTTCAGAATCGATTATTTCACCAGAGCCAGAGTATCTCTTGCGATTGCTAACTCTTCGTTGGTTGGAATCAGCATAACTTTTACCTTGGAATCTGCTGCAGAAATTACTGCGTTCTTTCCTCTTACATCGTTTGCCTGATCGTCGATCTTTACACCCAGGAAACCTAAGTACTCGCAGATCGCTTTTCTGGTTGCCTTATCATTCTCACCAACACCAGCGGTAAATGCGATTGCATCAACACCGTTCATAGCTGCAGTGTAAGCGCCAATGTATTTTGCTACACGATAACGGAATGCATCCAATGCAACCTCTGCCAGATGATTGCCGGATTTTGCTGCTGCCTCGATATCACGGAAGTCGCTGGATACGCCGCCGCTCATACCAAGAACACCAGATTTCTTGTTCAGGATGTTCAGAACCTCGTTAACATCCTTGCCCTCTTTGTTGCAGATGAACTGAACAACAGCCGGATCAATGTCACCACTTCTGGTTCCCATGATCAGACCCTCAAGAGGAGTCAGACCCATGCTGGTATCTACACACTTGCCACCGATAGAAGCAGAAACGCTTGCGCCGTTGCCTAAGTGGCAAACGATCACCTTTGCGTTCTCCGGATCTAAGTTGCCGAACTTGATAGCCTCGCCGGATACGAACATATGGCTGGTGCCATGGAAGCCGTATCTGCGGATGCTGTATTTCTCATAGTACTCATGTGGGATTGCGTACAGATATGCTTTCTCTGGCATCTTCATACCAAATCCGGTGTCCCATACTGCTACGTTTGGCTTGCCTGGCATAGCCTTCTCACAAGCCTCGATACCCATTAAGTTTGCAGGGTTGTGCAGAGGTCCTAAATCGAAGCACTCACGGATTACTCTCTTAACGTCCTCGTTCACAATGATGGAATCGCTGTAAACAGTACCAGCATGCAGTACACGATGTCCAACAGCAGCGATCTCGTCGGTGCTCTTGATCACGCCGTGCTCTGGGTCAACCAGTGCATCCATAACCAGCTTGATCGCTACGGTATGGTCTGGCATCTCGTGCTCTACTACATATTTATCTTTGCCTGCAGGCTGATGAGTCAGCTTGGAACCATCAATACCAATTCTCTCGCATAAACCTTTTGCAATAACGCTCTCATCGTCCATGTTGATCAACTGGTACTTTAAGGAAGAGCTTCCGCAGTTAACTACTAAAATGTTCATTTTGTTTCTCCTTTTTTGTTACAGTTATGACGGTTTGTAATCGTTATGATTATTTTACGATCTCGCCGTAAACTTCTCTGCCGCAGCCTGCTGCGTTGGACTCATCTGTATCGATATGCATTGCTAATGCGTAAGAATCGCTTACACGAACAACAACATCACCGAATACCAGGCTTCTGCCCTCAGTATCTACCTTTACAGATACGATCTCACCGTTGGTTACGCCCAGAGCCTCTGCATCTTTTGTAGTTGCATGGATATGACGTTTTGCTGCGATCACGCCCTCTTTTAACTCAACTTCGCCGCATGGTCCAACCAGTTTGCAAGCGCCACTGCCTGCGATATCGCCAGACTCTCTGATTGGAGCTGCAACACCGATGGAACGTGCATCTGTTAAAGAAAGTTCAACCTGAGTTGCTTTTCTGCATGGTCCAAGGATGGATACGCCTGCTAATTCCTTCTTGGAACCAACAACAGTAACTCTTTCCTCACATGCATACTGACCTGGCTGGGATAAATCTTTCTTCTTTGTTAACACATATCCTTTACCAAATAATGTCTCTAAATCTTCCTGAGTAACATGTACGTGACGTGCACTGGTTTCAACAATGAATTTCATACCGTTAATCTCTCCTCTTTCTTTTTCATGAAATCTAAATCAACACATACGTTGTGATTCTATCCTTATTTTAGGATGTTCGGCATTTTTTTTCAAGTAGTGTCTGGAAATTCCTTTGCATTTTTTGTAAAACAATTATTTTTTCTGTCCGTCTGTGTTATAATCTTTCATTATCAGTTGCTTTGTGTAACTGTTTGTAAAGCGGACATTCGCAATCCGCTTCGCTACTTGCTCATGAACGCAGTCGCTTCGCGTTCAAGAAATCCTGAGGAGATATTTTCATGAAACATCAGTCAGATACCCCTATACGTGCAGTTGGTGTCATTGCAGAGTATAACCCCTTCCACAACGGACATGCATATCAGTTAAAAAAAGCCCGGGAGCTGTCTGGAGCGAATTATTGTATTGCAGCCATCAGCGGTGATTTTGTGCAGCGTGGCGGCCCTGCTGTCTTTGATAAATATACCCGCACCGCTATGGCACTGGAATCTGGAGCCGATCTGGTAGTGGAACTTCCTCCCATCTTTGCCTCCAGCAGTGCCGAAGACTTCGCATCCTGCGGCGTGGCGTTATTGGACGCGCTGGGTGTGGTCAGTCACCTTTGCTTTGGCAGCGAATCCGGAAATCTAGAGGAGCTTTCATCTGTGGCTGATCTTCTTGCAGCCGAATCAGAAGAATACCAGCAGGTACTTCGCCAACATTTAAAAGATGGATATCCTTTCCCCCAGGCAAGAGCTGCTGCTTTCTCTTTCTGCAGCCCCAAAACTGACCCGGAACTTTTAAGCCAGCCAAATAACACCCTGGGAATTGAATATTTAAAAGCCATTAAAAAGCAGAAAAGCCCAGTCACGCCCGTTACGATCAAACGGATGGGGAGCGGTTATCACGAAGCTGTCATCTCCTCCGATCAGCCTATGGCCTCAGCCACTGCGATCCGGGCGGTGCTGGAAAACCGGACAGTTGATGATTTCAAAGAATCCAACCTGCTTCTGGCCTCCCAGATACCTCCGGCAGCCTTAAATCTGGCCCGTACCAGGCTTCCGCTGACCGCAGATGATTTCTCTGCGCTTTTATCCTTCCGTTTTTTGGAATTGGACCGTCAGAGAACACCTCTGGAAACGTTTTTGGATGTGTCTCCGGAACTGGCAAAACGGATCAGCAGACAGATCCTGGATTTTTCTCCGGTTTCCAGCCGGATTCAGAATTTAAAGACCAGACAGTACACCTACACCCGTATCAGCCGCAGTCTTTTCCATATTTTATTAGATATGACCGAAGCCGATGCTGTACGCAGAAAGACGAATGGATATGTATCCTATGTCCGGATTCTTGGTTTCCGTCGGGAATCCGCCCCATTATTGGGAGCAATCAAAAAGGCATCCGCACTGCCTTTGATCACCAAGACAGCCGATGCCTCTAAAATGTTATCGGAACACACATTTTCAGATTTTCAAAAGGATCTGTATTGCTCTCATCTGTACCAGGCCGTTTACCAGGCCAAAACCGGACAGGCACTGCCCAATGAATACACCCATTCTGTTATCATCCGGTAGATCTGCCGGATCACTTGTCCGTTTTCTATGCCCAGGACCATTTACATCTGAATACCGATCTCTTTTGCCAGCGTATTCTCCACATGCAGGAAATCCATCATTTCCTGCAATTTTTTTCCGTTTTTCTTGCCTTTTCCTTCTTTTACCGCCCGGATCAGCACATTTTTCGGTGTATGTTCCATGTCGATAAATTCCAGGATCTGGGTGCGGTACCCGTGATTTTCCAGAATCTCCGCACGAATCCCATCGGTATAAAGGGCTGCCATCCGTTCCTTTAAAAGACCATACTGCAGCACTGGCTCTAACATATCATTTTTCATCTGACGGTTCAGTTCATGCTGACAGCACGGAACTGACAAAATCACCGATGCATTCCAGCGGACTGCCTTTGCCAGGGCATAATCAGTAGCCGTATCACAGGCATGGAGAGTCACTACCATATCCACCTGATCTACTCCCTCATAGGAAGCGATATCTCCATGATAAAAGGCCAGCTTCTCAAACCCATATTTTCTCGCCAGCTGGTTGCAGTGATCGATCACATCCTGTTTTAAATCCAGTCCGATCACACGAATATCAAATCCGTTCAGTTCCTTCAGATAGTAATACATCGCAAAAGTCAGATAAGATTTTCCGCAGCCAAAATCAATGATATTGATCTCCCGCCCCTTTGGCAGCTTCGGCAGGATATCCTGAACAAACTCCAAGAACCGATTGATCTGGCGGAACTTATCATAGCGGGAATGCACGATCCTGCCATCGGCCGTCATAACTCCTAAATCCTGTAAAAACGGTATCGGCTTTCCCTCTTCCAGCACGTACTTCTTCTTCCTGTTGTGATCTAACAATGTAGAAGGGGCCTGGATCTTTGCCTGCCCCTTCACCGGACGGTTCTTTTTCACTTTCACTGTCATTTTTCCATTCTTGCTGACCAGGATCTGGGCTGAGCCCTTCGCTGATGCCAGTTCCATCTGACGGAAGGTATCGCTCATAGCATTCTGAAGATACTCATATGCTTCGTCCTTCATCAGATTCTGGTGAAATGCCTGTTTTCCACGGAACTCTTCTACCTGAAACACCAGTTTTTCCTGCAGAAGAAGAGGTCTCACACGAACCTTGGAGACCTCTTCCTTTCTGCGGGAATTGCTGAGAATGATCTGTCCCAGCTGTTCATCTAAAAAATCTTTGATTCTCTCCATGCTTCTTCCCGTCTTTTTTATTTATGATTCACTGCTCAATTTTCCGCATCCACCCACGCAGCCCGCAGAAGCTCCGGATATTTCTCCAGATGAGCATAGTCATTAAACCGTTCTAGCCGGAACTGATCCAGCTCCGGGTCATAAGTCAGCTCCGTAATACTGCTGTTTTCCATACCTTTTCCGAAAATTCCAAGCTTCGCCAGATCGATTCCTAAAATATGGGCAACAAGACTGCGGATCAGACAGCCATGGCTGACTACGACCACCTGCTTTTCCGGTCCTCTTGCGATCCGTTCCAATACCGGAAATGCCCGTTTCACCGCATCACCTGCAGATTCACCGCCCGGATAAGGCAGATCCTGTTCCATTTTCGCCTGTTCTTTCTTAAAATCCGCAAAACGCTCCGCGATCACTTTATCACTCAGTCCTTCCATGTCGCCAAAGCTGATTTCCCTTAACCCCGGATCGATCTCATGCTCCACATTCCAGTACAGATTGGCTGCCTGTGCTGTCTGAACTGCCCGGAGGTAGTCACTGGAATAAACCTTATCAATATTTTTCTTTACCAGCCGTTCTCCCACCAGAGCCGCCTGCCGAAATCCCTCCTGGGATAAATCCACGTTCACATTGCACAGCTTACTGCACTGTCTTCCATGGCGGATCAGATAAATCTTCATAATCTCCTCCTAGTTCTTAAAGCTGTGGATCGGGGCCGGAATCCGTCCGCCTCTGGTCACAAACTTCTCACAAGAATATGGATTCACCGGCATAACCGGAGCATAGCCTAACAGACCGCCGAATTCTACGGTATCGCCAACAGATTTACCAATCACAGGAATCACACGGACTGCTGTAGTCTTCTGGTTGATCATGCCGATCGCTGCCTCGTCTGCGATAATTCCCGCAATCGTGCTTGGAGTCGTATCTCCAGGAATCGCGATCATATCCAGACCTACGGAGCAGACACAGGTCATAGCTTCCAGCTTCTCAATCGTCAAAGCGCCCATTGTCACCGCATCGATCATGCCCTGATCCTCGCTGACCGGGATAAATGCGCCGCTTAAACCACCTACATAAGAGGATGCCATAACGCCGCCCTTCTTCACCTGATCATTCAACATGGCAAGAGCCGCTGTGGTTCCAGGAGCGCCTACACGTTCCAGACCGATCTCTTCCAGGATCTCTGCCACACTGTCTCCCACTGCCGGAGTCGGAGCCAGAGACAGATCAATGATACCAAATGGCACACCCAGACGTTTCGAAGCTTCCTGGGCCACAAGCTGTCCTACACGGGTGATTTTAAACGCCGTCTTCTTAATCGTCTCGCACAGAACCTCAAAATTCTCTCCTCTAGCCTGTTCCAGCGCCACCTTCACGACTCCAGGACCACTGACACCGACGTTAATGATCGCATCCGCCTCAGTCACACCGTGGAACGCGCCTGCCATGAATGGGTTGTCATCTGGAGCATTACAGAATACCACCAGCTTTGCACAGCCTAAGGAATCATTTTCTCTGGTCGCCTCTGCGGTTTTCTTCACAATCTCACCCATAAGACGAACCGCATCCATATTTAAGCCGGTCTTGGTAGAGCCTACATTAATGGAACTGCACACTCGCTCCGTCTCTGCCAGGGCTTTCGGAATGGACCGGATCAGATTCTCCTCCGCCGGTGTCATGCCTTTGCTGACTAACGCAGAATAACCTCCGATAAAATTGACGCCAATCTCCTTTGCCGCCCGGTCTAAGGTTCTTGCGATGGTCACAAAATCATCCGGAGTCTTGCAGGCTGCGCCGCCTACCAGGGCGATCGGGGTCACAGAAACTCGTTTATTGACAATCGGAATCCCAAAATCCCTGGAAATCTCTTCACCGGTAGAAACCAGATTTTTCGCTTTAGAAATAATTTTATTATAAATTTTCTGATTGAGAGCCTCCAGATCGGAATCACAGCAATCCAACAGACTGATGCCCATCGTAATAGTACGCACATCCAGTTTCTCATGCTCGATCATATTGTTGGTCTCGATCACTTCAAACATATTCAGCATAAATCAGTTTCTCCTTTTCTTAGATTCTGTGCATTTTGGTAAAGATCTCTTCTCTCTGGCATTTGATCCTGACGCCGATCTCTTCACCCAGCTTCTCTAAGTCATCGCAAATGGTTCCAAAAGGCTTATTTGCATGATCCATATCTACGATCATCATCATATTAAAAAACTCCTGTACGATGGTCTGGGAAATGTCCAGAATGTTGATCTGACTGTCTGCCAGATAGGTACAGACTTTCGCAATGATTCCTACGGTATCTTTTCCAACTACTGTGATAATGGTCTTGTTCATGCTCATATTCTCCTCTTCTATATGGTGATGATTTCTGACATCTGATCCCGCTTTGCCACAGAAATCCGGAAGTCAGATGCCTTATACGGATGATCGCCCTGGTCGATCTCTAAACGGACAGTCTGATAAGCCAGTTCCTCATAGTTATTCTCCCGGCTTAAATGTCCAAGAACTACCTGTTTCAGACGGTCATGCAGTATATGATTTAAAAGACGGCCGGCATTATCATTGGACAAATGTCCATGGTCGCTTAAAATCCGTTGTTTTAGATAATAGGGGTAAGGTCCTGTCTCTAACATTCTCACATCATGGTTTGCTTCTAATAATAAAGCATCCAGTCCCTGAAGATGATCGATGATATACTGATCGTAATGACCCATATCTGTTGCCACCGCTACGGAAGCATGGTCATTCTGGATACGGTATGCCACCGGGTTAGCCGCATCGTGGTCGATCTTAAAGGGTCTGATCTCCAAATCGCCCACTGAAAAATCCGCATCTGGCTGAATGGGATGAAGCAGTTCCCGCGGAAATTCACCCAGGGATTTAATCTTTGTGATCTCATCCAGTGTTTCCTTCGTTCCGTAAATAGGAACCCCCTGTTTTCTCGCTAAAACTCCCAGGCCCTTTACATGGTCGGAATGCTCATGGGTGATCATGATTCCATCCAGTTCGCTGCCCTTCCTTCCAATCTCATTCAGTCCCTGTTCGATCCTCTTGTTGCTGATTCCTGCATCCACCAGAATACTGGTCGTATCAGAACCAACAAAAATACAGTTTCCGCTGCTGCCGCTGGCTATACTAACAAATTGCATCTGCATTATCCTTCTTAACCTTGCTCTTATCCTTTTGTAAATCTTTGTCCTAACACGCTTTTTAACTGACTTCTCATATCTTCCGGAGAACCATTATTATCCAATTCCCGGTCTGAAAGGCTCCGGTACTCCTCTTCGGACAGCTGATTTGCCATCATCTGAAGGCATTTTTCACGGCTGTAACCGCGATTTTCCATCAGACGACGGATTCTGGTTTCTCTTAAGGTATAAAGATACCACACTTCATCGTAAATGTCACCTGGATTTTTATCCGGAACCGCAGTTTCCACGATCACCAGTCCCCTCTGGATCTCCCGGACCTTTTTGTAGATCCAGTTCCAGACCAGGGGATGAATGATGGCGTTGACCTGCTCCAAAGCCTCTGGATCCTGGAATACTTTCTCCGCAAATGCGGTCCGGTCCAGATTGCCCTCTGAATCCAGGATTCCTGTTCCAAAAGCTTCCGTCAGCTTTATCAGACCAGCCTGTCCCTTTTCTTCCAGGTGTTTTGCCACTTCATCTGCCTGGATCACCACCGCCTGGTAATCTTCTTTTAAAATGTCCAATACACGGCTTTTTCCAGTTCCTACGCCACCGATCAGCTCCACGACCATTTTTTTCGCTGTATTTTCTTCCATCTTTTGCCACCTTTTTTCTGTCAAAATCTTGAAGGTACTGGATCGTTACGTTTTATTTTGCATCAAACCAGTTGTCCCCGCTGTGGGCTTCCACTTCCAGAGATACCTTTAATTCTGCCGCATGCTTCATTTTGTCTTCCAGAAGAGCTGTCACTTCTTCCTGCTCCTCTTTCCAGGTTTCCACCAGAAGTTCATCGTGTACCTGCAGCACGATTCTGGATTTCAGATTCCGCTCCCGCAGCTCCCGATCCACAGCGATCATGGCCAATTTCATAATATCTGCCGCCGTTCCCTGGATCGGAGAATTCATGGCAACACGCTCTCCAAAGGACCGTTGCATAAAGTTCGCGGATTTTAACTCCGGAATCGGTCTGCGGCGGCCATACATGGTCTCCACGTAGCCCATTTCCTTGCCTTTAGCCACCTCGCCATCCAGGAATTTCTTCACGCCCGGATAAGTTTCAAAATATTTATTGATATATTCCAGGGCTTCTTTCCGGCTGATACTCAAATCCTCGCTCAGACCAAATGCACTGATTCCGTACACAATACCAAAATTGACCGCTTTGGCATTCCGCCGCTGCAACGGCGTCACCTCATTTAATGGAATATGGAACACCTCAGACGCTGTAATGGCGTGAATATCCTGGGCGTCCCGGTAAGCACCGATCAACCGCTCATCCCCGGACATATGGGCCAGAATACGAAGCTCGATCTGGGAATAATCTGCATCTACAAAAGTATATCCCTCTTCCGGCACAAACACCTTACGGATCTCTCTTCCCAATTCCATACGGACCGGGATATTCTGCAGGTTTGGTTCCGTACTGCTGATACGTCCGGTAGCTGTAATTGTCTGGTTGAAGGTTCCGTGGATTCGTCCATCATCCCGGATAAAGCCATATAAACCCTCTGCATAAGTAGAATTTAACTTGGTCAGCTGACGATACTCCAGAATATCATGGACTACCGGATAGTCTGGCGCCAGTTTCTCCAGCACATCTGCTGCCGTAGAATAACCAGTTTTGGTCTTTTTCCCATGAGGAAGCTGCATCTTTTCAAATAAGATCTCCCCCAGCTGCTTCGGAGAGTTGATATTAAAGGTCTCCCCCGCTTCCTCGTAGATCTGCTGCTCCAACTGGGTGATTTTTATCTTCAGCTTATCACCATAAGCTTTCAGCGTCTCTTTTTCCACCCTGATTCCGGCCTGCTCCATGTGGTACAGACTATAAATCAATGGCATCTCCATATTTAAAAACAGGTTCCACATAGTCTCCCGTTTTAATTTTCCTTCCAGAACCGGAGCCGCTTTCCAGGCAATATAGCCCATATAACAGAGGCAAATGCCTGCCTTTTCATTCCCGCGCTCCAACTCTTTTCCTAAAGACAGCTTGCCAAGAAGATCTGCCTTTGATGGAACCGTCATGCCAAGATAATCTCTGGCCAGATCATCATAATCATAGGTATCTTTCAGTGGATTTAACAGATATCCTGCCACCTGGGCATCACGGGCACTGCTGCCGTCCTCCACCGCCAGATAAGGAAGCTGTTTTTTCAGATCCAGCACCCAGGCAGCTTCTGCCTTTTTCACCAGGCGGCTCATCGTATCCGCCAGATACTGCCCCGTCAGAAAGCCCTCTGCGGCAATGCCATAGACTGCCTCCTCGCCAAAGCACAGAGCCAGTCCGTAGATCTGTCCCTGTTCCACTACCAGCTGCATACCCAGATTTTTCTCTTTCTCCGCTTTTACAAAGATCTCCTCTGCCTGTCCAAAATCCCGGATGACCTGGAAATTGGATGCCACATCCGGCGCTGCCATGTGATCCGCGTCAAACCGGGCCAGAATGGACTTAAATTCCAGTCTCTTCATATATTCATAGGCTTCCTGGGTATAAAGATTGCCAACCTCCATATCCGCATAAGAGAATTCAACTGGACAATCAATACAGATGGTAGCCAGTTCCTTGCTCATCTGGGCCAGATCATAATGCTCTGCCAGGGCTTTCTGAGCTCTCGGCGGCTTGATCTCATTTAAATGCGCATAGGCATTCTCAATACTTCCATAAGCCACAATCAGGTTCGTCGCTGTCTTCTCACCAATGCTTGGCACACCAGGAATATTATCAGAAGCATCCCCCATCAATGCTTTCACATCGATAAACTCGATCGGCGTTACCTGATACTCCCGTTTCACATCTTCCGGGTAGTAATCATGGATTTCTGTTCCACCACGGCTGGTCTTCGGAATCCGGATCTTAATGTGAGCATCCGCAAGCTGCAATAAATCCCGGTCTCCGGATACCACCGATACTTCCACTCCATTAGCTGCATTTTTCTTCGCCAGAGTTCCTAAAATATCATCCGCCTCATAGCCTGGAAGGGTCATGATCGGAATATTCATGGAAGCCAGGACCTCTTTCATCAGCGGCACCTGCTCCCGCAGCTCCTCCGGCATCGGTTTTCTGGTTCCCTTATATGCGTCATACATCTTGTGACGAAAGGTTGGCTCCTTTAAGTCAAAAGCCACCGCCAGATGGTCCGCCTTCTCCTCCTCTAAGATCTTAAACATAATATTGAGGAACCCATACACCGCATTGGTGTGAAGTCCCTCAGAATTGGTAAGATCCGGCACTCCATAAAATGCCCGGTTCAAAATACTGTGTCCATCGATCAGCACTAATTTATCCATCGCTGTCTCCTTTTTCTATCTTTTCTAAAGCAAATCCCACCTGCCGGATTCCCCGCCTGCAAAAAACTGCCACTGGAAGCTTCTATGGACGCAGGGGCAGCTCAGGCGGATTGCCGCCTGAAAATCTGTCCATCAAAAAATCCCGCATTGCCACCAGATCCGCGCCTGCAGCACCAGCATCATGGCCACGCTGATCACGATCAGCGTATCTGCCGCATACCTAGCCACATCCAGCACATGAATCCCATGGAGTCTCTGTCTGGAAGCCTGAAGATCCGCCTCCATATCACCCTTAATATTATAATGTCCGGTATCCTTATCTAACTGCCGAATACCTGCTTCCACTGTATAATAAATTTCCAGTTCTTCCTTACAGTTGGGACAGACCTCAATATGCTCCAGGAATTCCGACATGGTATCATCATCCAGTTGATGGTGAATATACGGAATCACCAGACGTTCTGCTTCTTTGCAAGTCATCTGTCTCCCACCTTTCTATCTGCTCCCGGAATCTTTCCAGCACCCGCCTTTTCACAAAATCAAGCATAGAAAAAATTCTAAGAATACTTGTAACTATTCAGTACCTTCATAGTTACGGGCAAAAATCCATTCCAGATCAGCTTCGCTGATGGGATTTTTGCTTTCCAGCCTATGCCTTCTTACGGTCAGCGCAGCATGTGCGCAGACCTACTGAATAGTTACGAATCCTTTTCTTTCATTGACGTGCTTCTATCATACACTAGAAACAAATGGATTTCAAGAAAGAATCCCTTCCGCAAAATTTTCACCGATATTCACAAAAACACTTGCCAAAACCATCATCCTATGCTAGAATAATCAATGTTGTATGACAATTTCATACAATTTAGGAGCCGGCTTGTCGGAATGGCAGACGAGGTGGACTCAAAATCCATTGGTAGCGATACCGTGCGGGTTCAAGTCCCGCAGCCGGCACTCCTTGGCAGGGGCGAAAGTCTTAAGAATAACATGGTATATGTTGTTTTTAAGGCTTTTTCTTTTTTGCAGAGTAAAATAGAATCCTGCTCGCAGGATTCTCCGCCTGCGGCTGGTCGCTTTAGCGACACTCTTCCACTCTGCCGCAGTGCGATCCCACGGAGCGTTTTTTTGTGTCATAGGACGAAATTTCCTATGACATAAATAAAAAGCATACCAGACTTTTTTTATCATCCAGCATGCTTATTTATATTTTTAGCCAATTACTCTATATTCTATTCTTCCTCGCTGACCCTCTTCACCAATACCGCAAACACCAGAAGTCCCGCGCAAGGCACAATGTTGGAAGCCATTCCTACACTCAGACCTGCGTACTGGGAAATGATTCCGGTGACCCATGGCATAATGATAGCTCCGCTGCTGGCGGCTGGAAGCATGACTCCGATACTGGTAGCGCTGGTCATCTTGCCTGCGCTGGCTACAGCGGTCGGATTCATGCCCGCCATGGCAAAGGCAAAGGCGAACAGCAGCAGGATCGCCGGAATCTGGCTGCCCGCCATCATCATGCCAAGATAAAACACGATACAGCCTGCACCCATCTTGATCATGGCAGAATATGCATTTTTAATTGGAAATACAAACGCGATCAACATTCGGGCGATCAGGGTCGCCGTCCACATAACCGTCACGGTGTAAGTACTTAACATACCGGAAATAATACCGCTGTCTTTAAAATAAGTTACCATCCAGCCATTAACGCTGAATTCTGCTGCGTTCTGGCAGAATAACAGCCCGGTTAACAGCCAGAATTTCTTACTCTTCAAAAAGCTCCAGTCTGTAGTCTTCTCTTTGGTCTTTCTTTTTCCTTCCATCGGCGCTGACAGAAAGATCAGCCACATCAACAGTCCTGCTGCCGCCAGGATAAATAACGGCACCAGCGATCCCTTTTTCGCCGCAAATGCCACAAAAAACGGACACAGCAAAGCGCCGGTCGCATAGCAGCTGTGCATAATGTTCATGCCCTTAGTGCGGTTTGCGCTGTTGTCTCCCACCAGGATCGTACAGGTATTTAAGGTACAACCCTTTGCAATTCCCAGTAAGAAGAATGACAGCATCAGAAGCACCATCAGACCGCTTAAACCCATGCACAGATAACCGATCGCATAACCGGAAGTCAGAATCGCCACCGTCTTTCTGGTTCCGATCTTTCCAGGCAGAACGCCTGTCACAAAGCCGGAAATCAGATTGCCAATGCTCATCAATGACAATAATGTCCCTGTCATTCCATATTCAAATCCATACATCTCCTGCAGCAGGCTGACGACAATGCCGCTGCTGATGACACAGATGCCGCTGATAAAAAATGCCAGAAATCCGGAATTTCTCTGCCGCATCTGTTGTTTTCCCATCACTACCTGTTCCATGCTCCCTCTCCTTTTCCCCTTAAGAATATTGTACAGAATATTTTCATTATATCGTAAAAATAAAGATTTCAAAAGCACTTTATTTATAGTATAATAAAATTGTTTGTAATTTTACATTATTTTAAAGGAGGAACTGCATGCGAAAGAAAACGTTACTGCTCTTTCTTCTGGTCACCAGTGTCATAATGACCGGAGGCTGCCGCAAAAAGAGCCAGGAAAAAATGGATTTGACCAGTACCCATACAACTGCTGCAGAGACCATGGCCCCGGAGACCACCGCTGCAGAAACTGAGTCTTCCAAGAAACCAGAAGAAACAACTAAGACAGCCGATGTATCTGCCAGCGTTTCCGGCTCTGCCAAGATAGAAACTTATCATCCAAAGGATTTTCCAGCCGGTTCCATCGCTTATCCGGTGGTGGCCCACATGAAGGACGAGACAAAGCAGAACCAGGTTAATGACCTGCTCTATCAAAACGCCATCTCCATCTGTGATGCCCTGGATCTGAAAAATATGGATTACCTGACCATTGACTGCAAAGTTGTTTCCCTGGACACCAGCCGCATCACCGTTGTATACCAGGGCGAATACTACGTCAAACAGGGGGCTTATCCAGTACAGACCTTCTACACCAATACAGTAGACTTAAATCAGGTAAAATCCTTAGGGATCAATGATTATTCAGATGCCTACACCATGGCAGGCTACTTGATGTCCGATGATGTACGTTTCGTTAGCGCAGAACCAGAATCAGTTTCTTCTCTCTGGGATATACATTTCGTTGCTGCAGAACCGAAGCTGACTTCTGCTCTCTGGGATTACCGTTCCAGCCAGAGCATCGACTATTTTACCGATCTTTTAAACAAAGCTGATTTTCCTTCTAAAAATGAAGACACCTCCATTTTCCCGGAATCCTTCAGCTATTTAAGCAACAGCACCTTGTATTTTTCAATTCCGGTTCCACACGCCCTGGGAGATTATGCCATTGTGGCATATCCTATGGATGGAAAATAAACTTATATTTTAATCATGAAAGGACAATATACCATGGAAAACGTAACTATCTTAACCCACCCGCTGATCCAGCACAAAATCTCTATTCTCCGCAACAAAAAGACCGGTACCAATGAGTTCCGTTCCCTGATCGAGGAGATCGCCATGCTGATGGGATTCGAGGCTCTGCGCGATCTGCCTCTGACCGATGTAGAAGTAGAAACTCCAATCGAAACCTGTATGACTCCAATGATCGCAGGTAAAAAGATGGCTGTTGTTCCGATCCTGCGTGCTGGTCTTGGCATGGTCAATGGTATTCTTGCGCTGGTTCCATCCGCAAAGGTTGGTCACATTGGTCTGTATCGTGACGAAGAGACCCACGAGCCTCACGAATATTACTGCAAACTGCCAGATCCGATCGATCAGAGAACCATCGTAGTTACTGATCCCATGTTAGCAACCGGCGGTTCCGCAGTTTCTGCCATTGATTTCATCAAACAGCACGGAGGCAAAAGCATTAAATTTATGTGCATCATCGCTGCTCCTGAAGGTGTGGAGCGTCTTCACAAGGCTCATCCGGACGTTCAGATCTACGTTGGGCACCTGGATCGCTGCCTGAACGAAAATGCTTACATCTGCCCTGGCCTTGGTGATGCGGGTGACCGAATCTTCGGAACAAAATAAATCCCCTATGACATAACAAAACAGAGTCAGCTGTCCGGAACATACCTTCCGCAGACAGCTGACTCTGTTATCACATGATCATTGATCAGCGCTCTTCTTTTTCTACGATCTCGCCCTCTTTTTTATAAATGGAGTTGGCATTTACGCATCCTCTTACACTGCTTAATGGATAAACATTGGAATTCTTACCAATGACAGTTCCTGGGTTCAGCACGCTATTGCAGCCAATCTCGCCCTCATCGCCGATAAATGCTCCAACTTTCTTTAACTCAGTCTCGATGTCGCCATCCTCTGCATGGATCTTTACCAGGTCTTTGTCCGCTTTTACGTTGGAAGTTACCGCACCAGCTCCCATATGAGCCTTGTAACCGAGAATGGAATCACCAACATAGTTGAAGTGAGGAACCTGAACACCATCAAATAAGATCACGTTCTTTAACTCTGCGGAGTTACCGATCACAACACCCTCACCAGCGATCACATTACCGCGGATAAATGCGCCGTTGCGGATCTCCGTCTTTGGTCCGATAACAGCAGGTCCTCTTAATGCTACTGTCGGAGGTACATTCACAGATTTATGGATCCAGATATTTTTGCCCAGATGGTTGTACTCATCCTGTGGAAGTCTTTTGCCGATTGCCTCTGCGATCTCGCCGATATGAGGAAGTACCTCCCATGGATACGTGTACTTGCTCAAGCGTCTGCCTGCCTGAGTTTTGCTTGTGTCAAATAATGCCTTGATTGTCATCTGCTCTTTATTCATTGTCTGTTTTCCTTCTTTCTGCCACTGGCCTGTTTTGTGGTTGCCTGAGGCTTATTATAATTTACCGCAGCAGCATCGAAATTATCACGAAGCTGGAACTGATTATTCAGCCGCAGTACATTCATGGTCCGTCCTGCTACGAAATTCTCTAATTTAGTCATATATTCATCAGAAGTGATACTTCCCTCTGCCACATAGGTCAGTCCCTTTTCCCAGCTTGCCGTCAGATCGGGGTTCAGAAGCTGACGGATGGAGGCATTTACCACCTCAAAAATCAGTTCGCCAAGCAACGTCGGCGTGATCACCTGGGTTTTAGCATTTAACATCAGATATTGGATATTTACCAGTTTTTTCAAAATCTCGGCCCTGGTGGCACTGGTGCCGATTCCGCTGCCCTTGATCTGGGCACGCAGCTCCTCATCCTCGATCAGCTGTCCTGCATTCTCCATGGCAAGAATCATAGAACCGGAAGTATAACGCTTCGGCGGTGATGTCTCGCCCTCTTTGATATGAAATTCCCGGATATCTAACTGGATTCCTTTTTTTAAGGAAGCTAACATCTTCAAAAATTCCGGGTTTTCCAGATCTTTCTGGTTCCGCTCGGAGTCATCCCCTTCTTCCTGGAATTTTTTCTTACCGCCGGACACATCTGCTACTTTTAAATACCCCTGCTCCGTCAGCACCTTGAAATTAGCGAAGAAATGTTCATTCCCGCGGACCAGATCCAGCGCCGTTTTCTGATAAACCGCTGCCGGATAAAAAATACTCAGAAATCTTCTGCCGATCACCTCATAGACCTTGGCAGACAGTGGGTTTAAACTTCGAAGAGCCCCCAATCCCTGCCCCGTTGGGACAATGGCATAATGGTCGGTGATCTGCTTATCATTGACATAACGAGTCTTGGCGATGCCCTTATAGCTTCCCATCTCCAAAACTTCTTCTGCAAAGGAGCCCAATGGTCCAAAGCCCTTTAAGCCACTGATATTTTTATAAATTTCCTTGGAAACTGCCGTAGAAAGCACTCTGGCATCGGTTCTGGGATAAGTCACCAGCTTCTTCTCATAAAGCTCCTGGACCACCCGTAAGGTCTCATCCGGACTGATCTTGAACATCTTGGAACAATCATTCTGAAGCTCTGCCAGATTGTATAAAAGAGGCGGATTCTTGGTCTCCTTTTTCCGCTCCACTGACGCTGTCACTGCTGTTACCGGAGGCTCTGCAGAAAGTTCCGCGATCAGCTGTTCTGCCGTCTTTTTCTCCTTGAATCCATTTTCCTTATAAAGAAACGGGGTTTCAAAATATCTGGAGCCAGGAACACTCTTCCACTCCCCATCAAAGGTCATTCCCTGATGCTCGAACGTGCCGATCACACGGTAAAATGGTGTCTTCACAAAGTTCCTGATCTCCCGCTCCCGTCGGACTACCATACCAAGGACACAGGTCATCACACGGCCAACAGAAACCACTGTCCGATCTTTCTTCAGATAATTGGCCACCGTATTGCCATACTTTAGTGTAAGCAGTCTGGAGAAATTAATTCCCATCAGGTAATCTTCTTTGGCACGGAGATAGGCAGAGGCTGATAAATTATCATACGCACTCCAGTCCTTAGCTTCCCGGATACCACGAAGGATCTCCTCCTCCGTCTGGGAATCGATCCAGACACGTTTTCGTGTTTTTCCTTTCACACCTGCCATCTGATCCACCAGACGATAAATATATTCTCCCTCTCGTCCGGAGTCGGTGCAGATATAGATGATATCCACATCCGGCCGGTTAAGCAGACTGCTTACGATCTGAAACTGTTTAGAAACACTGTCAATAACCTGGTACTTAAACTCTTTGGGGAGAAACGGCAGGGTCTGCAAACTCCAGCGCTTCAGTGCCGGGTCATAAGCCTCCGGATAACTCATGGTCACCAGATGTCCTACGCACCAGGTTACGATCGCGTCATCCGCTTCCTGATAGCCATCGCCCCGCCGCCAGTTCTTCTTCAATGCCTTGGCGAATTCCTGAGCCACACTGGGCTTCTCCGCTATGTATAAGGACTTCGTCATTTCACACCAAACTTGTAAATGGTTGTTGTCTTATACTCTTCCCCTGCTTTTATCACTGGAGAAGCAAACTCTGGCTTATTGATCGCATCTGGGAAATACTGGGTCTCAAAGCAGTAACCACATCTTGGTGTATAAACTGCATGATTCTTTCCACGCTCTGTCTTTAAAGAGTTGGCAGTATAGAACTGAACACCAGGAAGATCCGTATAAACCTCCATGGTACGGCCAGTCTTCTCATCTTCTGCCTTCGCAGATAAAGAAAGTTCACCTGCCGGATGGTTCAATGCCCAGTTATGGTCATAACCATTGCCATATTTTAACGCCTGATAATCTTCCTGGATATCGCGTCCAATCGGCTTCATCTCGGTGAAATCCATCGGGGTTCCCTTAACTGCCACCAGTTCGCCGGTCGGAATGGAATTCGCATCGGTTGCCGTGAAATAATCTGCATCGATCCAGACCTTCTGATCCAGAGCACTTCCAGACTTGTATCCGCCCAGGTTAAAATATACATGGTTGGTAAAGTTGGCGATGGTATCCGCATCACTTACCATATGATAGTCCAGTTTTAAGCAGTTATCTGGTGTAAGGGTATAAGAAACAGTGATGTCTGCATTACCTGGATATCCCTGATCGCCGTCTGGGCTGTGCAAGCCAAAGGTAATGGTAGTTCCCAGCGCTGTCTCTTCCACTTCTGCGTCCCAGATCCTGTCACGGTAATAATCCGGACCACTGTGCAGGTTGTTGACCTCGGCAGAATTCTTAGCCAATTCATAGGTAACGCCATTCAGCGTGAATTTCGCGCCACCGATCCGGTTTGCGTTACGTCCCACAGGTTCCCCCGGATGTCCAGGCTGTGTCTGAATGCTGTCTACAGAGTCATATCCTAAAATCACATCGTCAAACTGACCGTTTTTATCCGGAACAGACATGGTCAGCCAGATCGCGCCAAAATTAGTAAAAGAGGCGCTTACGCCCTGTTCATTGGTCAATGTATAACGGTAAACTTCGGTTCCATCTGCAGTGTGATCAAATGTCGTCTTTGTATATCCCATTACTGATTACCTCCTGTTATTTTTACACGCATATAACCATCTTTGCCCCCTCGTATATCTGGCAATTCATAAAAGCTGCCAGAACGGGCAATTACACACGTACTACTGATTATATCATAAAAATACCATTCCGTATAGTTTTCTGACAGAAAAATCCTTCATTTCCAAAGCAGGCGTTCTATCAAAAGACAAAAGACATGCAATCATCTGCATGACCCGGTCATGCGTGATTCCATGTCTTTTTATTTCTTATTTTGCTGCAATATAACCCTGGGCAGTCAATAACTCTGCGCACAGAACCGCACCGCCTGCTGCGCCACGGACCGTATTATGGGAAAGTCCCACAAACTTGTAGTCGTATACGGTATCCTCACGAAGACGTCCGACAGAGATGCCCATGCCATGCTCATAATCTACATCCAGAGTTACCTGAGGACGGTTATCCTCTTCTAAGTACTGGATAAACTGCTTTGGAGCGCTTGGAAGGTTTAACTCCTGTGGAAGTCCCTTGAAGTTTACCATCTTCTCGATCAGCTGCTCCTTGGTTGGTTTCTTTCTGAATTTTACAAATACCGCTGCGGTATGTCCGTTAAGAACTGGAACGCGGATGCACTGGCAGGTAATCACCGGCTCCGATGCTTTTACGATCACGCCATCCTTGATCTCACCCCACAGTCTTAATGGCTCCTGCTCACTCTTCTCTTCCTCACCGCCGATGTAAGGAATGATGTTGCCTTCCATCTCTGGCCAGTCTTTGAAGGTCTTGCCTGCACCGGAAATTGCCTGATAGGTAGTCGCAACCACCTCATATGGCTCAAATTCTTTCCATGCAGTTAACACTGGAGCATAGCTCTGAATAGAACAGTTCGGTTTTACTGCAATAAAGCCTTTGGTGGTTCCCAGACGTTTTTTCTGGAACTCGATGACCTTGAAATGCTCTGGATTGATCTCCGGAACTACCATCGGTACATCTGGTGTCCATCTGTGGGCACTGTTGTTGGAAACAACTGGCGTCTCTGTCTTCGCATATGCTTCCTCAATGGCCTTGATCTCATCTTTGCTCATATCCACTGCGCTGAACACGAAATCTACGCTTGCTGCTACTTTCTCCACTTCATTGACGTTCATAACAACCAGTTTCTTTACCGCTTCCGGCATTGGAGTGGTCATTTTCCAGCGTCCGCCGACAGCCTCCTCATAAGTCTTTCCTGCAGAACGAGGACTTGCCGCTACGGTAACGACCTCATACCATGGGTGATTCTCTAACAGAGAGATAAATCTCTGTCCTACCATACCTGTTGCGCCAAGTACACCAACTCTCAATTTCTTTTCCATCTGTTTTCTCCTCACATTGCCATTTTCTTATAGCAGTTTTGTCGTAGACTATCCTATACCAATCTTTGAAAAAAAGCAAGGAAAATTCGTGATAAAAATACATTTGTCCGTGTGTCATGGACTTTCCCGTGATTGTTCACGCCTTGCACAAACAATCACGGATTTTGGGGTTCCAGCCTATGTTTTTCTTCCTTACGCTAAAGAAAGAGCCACTTTCATCATGTTCGTAAATGTAGTCTGACGCTCTTCTGCTGTTGTCACCTCACCTGTGATCTCAGAGTCAGAAATGGTCACGATGCACAGTGCGTTCACACCTGCTGCTGCCGCGTTGGTGTACAGCGCTGCCGCTTCCATCTCCACCGCCAGAACGCCCATATCAGACCAGGTCATACCGCCCTGAACGCTTTTGGCCGGGCCGTAGAACATATCGGAGCTCAAAACATTTCCTACATGATAGGTCAGTCCCAGCTCTTTCGCAGATTCTACTGCCCTGGATAACAGCTCGTAGCTTGCAATGCAGGAATAATCACCCGGAAGCCCCATCAGTCTTACATAGTTGGAAGTGGTACATGCGCCCATGCCGAATACCATGTCGCGAACGTGGCATTTGGGATTCAATGCGCCTGCGGTTCCTACACGGATCAAATTCTTACAGCCGTAAAAATGGATCAGCTCGTAAGAATAGATGCCGATCGAAGGACATCCCATACCGGTTCCCATAACAGAGACCCGTTTTCCATTGTAGTAGCCAGTGAAGCCCAGCATATTTCTGGTTGCGTTAAACTGCTTTACATCCGTCAAGAAATTATCCGCAATAAATTTCGCACGAAGCGGATCTCCTGGTAACAGAACAGTCTCTGCAATCTCTCCCTCCAGTGCTGCAATGTGTGGTGTTGGTACTTTTGGATTTGCCATAATATTCTTCTCCTTTACATAAATGTCATACTCCAGTTCCTTGTTCCAGCCGGTCTGGAATCTGCCATCCAAACCAGGTTCACCTGCCTGTCAGATTCTTATGATAACCGGACTTTGGTTCCCTTGCCATCCCTCTTGGCGATCTTCAAACGGTTTAACTGAACTTCTTTCTTCTTATAAAGAATGGTCCCGTCTTCGTCTACCAGGTACAAATGCTCCAGTTCGTCATCCCGCTCCAGCTTGATACCCCGGACACCCTTGGAATTTTTCTTCATTTCTGAAATCTCACCGCATGGGAACCGTAAGAAATAGCCATTTATGGTCTGAAGGACCACATCTCCCTCCGCGGCAGCTCTTACAGTTACCAGTTTATCATCATCCTGGAATTTTGTCGATGCCACAGCCCGGTTATTGGTTATAAATTCTTCTGCCGGAACAACCTTCACCGATGCCATCCTGGTCGCGAAAATCAGCTTTTTGCCCATGATCTGCTCCAGACTGGTCAGCATCAGAATCCGTTCGGTCTTGCCGTCATATTTACTGATATTTTCAATCGGAGTTCCCTTGTCTCTTAATTTACCCATAGGAATGTCCGTCACCTTCAGCTGATACAGCATGCCCGTATCCGTAAACAGACAGATCTTGTCCGTGGTCAGACAACGCACCACATGCGGGTGTTCACTTTCCACGGTCTCCAGATTCCGCTCATAAGTAGACTTATCCAACAGTTTGCAATAACCGAACCGATCCATAATAAATGCCACTTCCTGCACTTCCACAGGTGCTTCCTCGTATACCGCTTCTTTGCCATCCTCGATATCCGTCATACGAATCATGGCAAATTCTTCCTTGATCGCATCCAGATCTTCCATGATCACCTGATTCATGGTGTCCCGGTTCTTTAAAATATGCTGGTATTCCTTGATCTTACGCAGGGTCTCCCTGTATTCCTTCTCCAATGCCAGGATCTCCAGACCGATCAATTTATACAGACGCATCTCCAGGATCGCCGTCGCCTGCTTCTCGGTAAAACGCAGCTGTTTTGCATCCTCCTCAAAGCCCGGTACCCGGAAATTGATCCTGCTGATATCGCCTTCCATCAGACAGGCTTTTGCATCCTTTAAATTCTTGGAACCACGTAAAATGGCAATGATCAGGTCGATTACATCACAGGCCTTGATCAACCCCTCTTTGATCTCCTTCTTCTCCAGTTCCTTTTCCAGTAATACCTGGTATTTTCTTGTATTGTTCTTATACTGGAAATCCAGGTAATTTTTCAGAATTCCCCGTAAATTCAGGGTCTCCGGTCTGCCGTCCGCAATGGCCAGCATATTGACGCCGTAGGTGTCCTCCAATTTTGTCTTCTTATATAAAATATTCTTGATCTTCTCAACATCCGCGTCCTTTTTCAGTTCCAGGACAATGCGGATCCCCTCTTTGTTGGACTGGTTGGAAATATCCGTCACATCTGTCAGCTTCTTGGACTCTACCAGATCCGCCACATCCATCAGGAACTTATTGATTCCGGCACCGATCATGGTGTACGGGATCTCCGTGATCACCAGCTTATCCTTGTCACTGCGGCGCTTGCCCAGTTCCACCTCGATCCGGCCACGAAGCTTGATCTTACCTGCTCCGGTTTCATAGATAGCCGGAAGATCCTTTTTATTCGCAATGATTCCACCAGTAGGGAAATCCGGTCCTGGCATATAACGCATCAGTTCTTCCGTGGTAATATCCGGGTTCTGGATATACGCCTTCACTGCGTCAACCACCTCACCTAAGTTATGAGGCGGGATGCTGGTACTCATACCGACCGCAATTCCCTCTGCGCCGTTGATCAGAAGGTTTGGCACACGGACTGGCAGAACCTCCGGTTCTTTCTCTGTCTCGTCATAGTTCGGGACAAAATCCACGGTTTTGTCTAAGTCTTTTAAATATACTTCCTCTGCGAATTTTTCCAGACGGGCCTCCGTGTATCGCATAGCTGCCGCTCCATCCCCTTCGATGGAACCGAAATTTCCATGCCCGTCGATCAGCGCCATGCCCTTTTTAAAGTTCTGGGACATGACCACTAAGGTATCATAAATAGAACTGTCTCCATGGGGATGGTATTTACCCATGGTGTCACCGACAATACGGGCTGATTTCCTGTGGGGCTTATCATGCCCCAGCTTCAGCTCGCTCATATCATAAAGCACTCGGCGCTGTACTGGTTTTAAGCCGTCCCTGGCATCCGGGATCGCCCTGGCTGTAATAACACTCATGGAATAGTTCATGTAACTGCGCTGCATCTCTTCTGAATATTCCGTTGTGATGATTTTCTCTGCCACTTCCTGTTCTCCTATTCTTTTTCCTGCAATCCAAACGGTTACTTTTACGCATCAATTTCCGCTTCATCCGCATGGTCATATATAAACTGACGTCTCGGCGGCACGTCGCTTCCCATCAGCATCTCCGTGACCTCCGACGCCAGTCTGGCGTCCTCGATCTCCACCCGTTTCAACACACGGTTCTCCGGATCCAGGGTGGTCTCCCACAGCTGGGACGCATCCATCTCGCCCAGACCTTTGTACCGCTGCAGGGTAAAATCTCCCGTATGAGTCTTGCGATACTTCTCCAGCTCCTTCTCATCATACAGATACTGGCCCTCGCCCTTCTTCGGGATCACCTTAAATAACGGCGGCATGGCGATATACACATGTCCGTTATAGATTAGCTCCGGCATAAACCGGTACAGGAATGTCAAAAGCAGCGTATCAATGTGGCTTCCATCTACATCCGCATCGGTCATGAGAATGATCTTGTGATAACGCAGCTTCGTAATGTCAAAATCGTTGCCATAGCCTTCCGAAAATCCACAGCCAAAAGCATTGATCATGGTCTTGATCTCTGCATTCGCCAACACCTTATCCATGGAAGCCTTCTCCACATTCAGGATCTTACCACGGATCGGCAGAATCGCCTGGTACATCCGGTTTCTGGCAGTTTTGGCAGAGCCGCCTGCGGAATCTCCCTCGACGATGAATATCTCGCATTTTTCTGCATCACGGCTCTCGCAGTTGGCCAGTTTACCGTTGCTGTCAAAGGAAAACCTGGACTTCGTCAGCATATTGGTCTTGGCCTTCTCCTCTGCCTTCCGGATCTTGGCAGACTTTTCCGCACAGGCGATAATACCCTTTAAGGTTTCTAAATTACGATCAAAATAAAGCTGCAGCTCGTCACCGGTAATGGAAAATACCGCCTTAGTGGCATCCGCGCTGGCAAGCTTGGTCTTGGTCTGTCCCTCAAAAATCGGATCCGGGTGCTTCACTGCTATGATGGCCGTCATGCCGTTCCTGGTATCTGCACCTGTGAAATTCGCATCCTTTTCCTTTAAAATCCCAAGTTCCTTGGCATAGCTGTTGATCAGCATGGTAAAACGGGTCTTAAAGCCCACCAGATGGGTACCGCCCTCCTGAGTGAAAATATTATTACAGAAGCCTAAAATATTCTCCTCGAAGGTATCCACAAACTGAAATGCCACCTCCACCTCGATCTGATCCACCTGTCCCTTAAAATAGACCGGATCATGGACCGGGGTCTTACCTGTATTTAATTCCTTCACATAAGCCACAATCCCCTCTGGCTCTGCATAGACAATGGATTCCTCCTCGCCCGCACGCTTATTGGTGTAATTGATGGTCAGGCCAGGATTCAGATAAGCAGTCTCGTGGATTCTGCTCTTTAACCACTCTGCTTTAAATTTGGTCTTTTCAAAAATCTCCCCATCTGGAAGAAAATTGATCTCTGTACCGGTCTGTCGGGTCTTGCCGATCACCGGAAGCAGTCCATTCTCCAGTTCCACCACCGGGATACCACGCTCATAAGCATCGTGATAAATCTGTCCATCGCGGAAGATCTTCACATCCATGTGCTCCGAAAGTGCATTCACAACGGAGGAACCAACACCATGCAGACCGCCGCTGGTCTTATATGCCTGATTATCAAACTTTCCACCTGCATGAAGAGTTGCTAACACCACTCGCTCCGCGGAAACACCCTTCTTATGCATCTCCACCGGAATTCCTCGTCCGCTATCCTTCACCGTACAGGAACCGTCCTTCTCCAGTGTCACCCAGATCTGCTTGCAGTAACCAGCCAGATGCTCATCCACCGCATTATCCAAAATCTCATAAATCAGATGGTTCAGTCCTTTCGTCCCGACACCACCAATATACATACCCGGCCTTTTTCTGACAGCTTCCAGTCCTTCCAGGACTGTGATACTGTCCGCATTATATTGTGCCTTTGCCATGAAATTCCTCCTTAACTGAAAAAAAGCGCCAGCCTGTATGCTGGCGTATACCTGTTTATTATTATGGCACAAACATATGTTTTATTCAAGTGAAAAACCTTGATTTTTTTCACAAACGTGCTATAATTAATATGTTCATTTAAGCAGGCATAGTTCATTGGTAGAACATCAGCTTCCCAAGCTGAGGAGGCGGGTTCGATTCCCGTTGCCTGCTTTTAATCATTTTCAGAAATCAAATCTCTTGTTCTTTTTTCCATACCTGATCTATTTTTTCAATAAAGAACTATACAACTCCCCATCTCCTGTGCTATATTTTTGAGCGGTTGTGAAGAAATCCACAAAAGATTAAAGGAGTTTTATTTTATGCAGACGTTACTTAACACCCCTCATGAGATCATCCAGCAGAACATCCTCGGTGCGGCAGCAAAGGCAAGGACCAGGATTTTGAATATTCTGGTGCTGGGAATGATGGCTGGCTCTTTTATTGCTATGGGCGCACAGTCCAGCAGTCTGGCGGTCCATAATATCTCCAACATAGGTCTGGCGCGGACACTGGCAGGCTGTATTTTCCCGGTTGGACTGATGATGATCGTCTTTGTTGGCGGCGAATTATTTACTGGAGACTGTATGATGTCTATGGCATGGATGCAGAGAAAAATCCATTTTGCAGATATGCTCCGCACCCTGGTTCTGGTGTATGTGAGCAATTTCGTCGGTGCGGCTCTGATCGCGTTTCTGGTGGCTCACTCCGGCCAGTATGATTATTCTTCCGGCGCTCTGGGGGCTTATACCATCAAAGTCGCTTACGGCAAGGTACATTCGTCCTTCGCCAACGCTCTGGTTTCCGGGATTCTCTGCAACATCCTGGTGTGTGTGGCAGTTCTCATGGCTGCGGCAGCGAAAGACATTGCCGGAAAAGTATTAGCCATCTTTTTCCCGATCCTGGCATTCGTAGTATCCGGGTTTGAGCACTGTGTTGCGAATATGTATTACATTCCGGCTGGTATTTTCGCATCAAAAAATGCTGCCTATGCCGCAAAAGCCTTTGAGCTCTACAACATTGACAGCACACAGTTATCCAGCTTAAACTGGGGAAGCTTTGCAATCTCTAATTTAATTCCGGTAACCATCGGCAACATCATCGGCGGTGCCTTATTAGTTGGCGGTGCCTGCTTCTATCTTCACGGAAAAGCCTTACATGAGTCCTGATTCCAGGCTTCCATAGGCAATTAATGGATCTCCCGCCTGGACTCCAAGGCTCACCGTATAATATAAAATTACGCTTTTTGCCTCGGCATAATAGGAGGCAATCAATGTTCCATCCATCGATTTTAATTGTCCCAGAAGTTCACCTTTTTTGATGATCTGACCAGCTTCTTTGACCGCCGGATACCAGAAACCACGTTCTGGTGCTTCCAGGTAATAGGACTGACTGATCTCTTCCTGTTCTTCCGGGACATTTTTTTTCATTTCTGTCATCTTAAGATGTGCCATTAATTCCAACACATTTTCCTTATATGCTTCAATCTCCCGTTCTGACCACATTCCCTGTCCACCGCGCTCCAGAAGAAGTGCTGGAATCCCACACTGGGCTGCCCAGCTATAGAAACCATTTTTGGCAGAAGAACGGACCCGGTAAGGAAGGGATAGGGATGCAGCGCCACCACGGGCCTGATCCCGCACACCTTCTTCCGTTTCATATGGAAAATAAACAAAAGGCGTTGCTTTTTCATTCACATCTCCGCCATGCAGATCCATCAGAAAATCCGCCATCGGATAGATCTCCTGCTCCAGAACCTTTGCAATTCTCTGTGTAACAGTTCCGTCTTCCTTTCCAGGAAATTCCCGGTTCAGATTTTTTCCATCAGAAGGATTCACCTGTCTGGCTCCCGCATAAAATCCGGCTTCATTGACCACCGGTATAAGAATCAGCCTTCCAGACATATTTTCCGGCTCCAGTTCCTGTCCCAGCTGACGCAAGGCCTCCATTCCTATATACTCACAACCATGCACACCCGCTGTGACCACCAATGTTTTTCCCGGTTCTTTTCCCTCGATCACCAGAACCCGGATGGAGGTCTGATCCGTCACTTTCAACTCAATGACCGTCTTTTCCCCCGGTTCTGCCTTCATATCATACTGCCTCATGGCAATCGTCCTCCTCAAAGTCAATGATGGAATCCAGCAGCCGTCTGGCATATGGGTCTTTTGTATCTGCAATTCGGGATACCGGAAGATGTTCCGTCACACGTCCGCGGTACAAAAACATCACATCATCACAAAAATAAGTAACGGATGTCAAATCATGAGTAATGAAAATATAAGTCAGTCCCAGTTTCTTTTTCAAATCCAGCAAAAGATCCATGACCTGCACCTGGGTATGTGCGTCCAGCGAGGATACTGCCTCATCAAATAAGATCATTTCCGGCTGACAGGCCACTGCCCTGGCGATGCAGACTCTCTGCAGCTGTCCTCCAGACAGTTCATGAGGAAAACGGTTGGCATAAGATTCATCCAATCCCACCAGTTCCAACAGCTTTCGGGTCTCTTCCTGGCGGTCCAGTCTCTCCCGGTTCTTTCTTTCCCTGGCAGCAAGTCCTTCCCCAATCAGATCTTTCACCCGAAATCTTGGATTTGCCGATGTGGTATAATCCTGAAATACCACACTCAGCCGTTTCTGCAGATTTTTTCTGCCGGCACGGGAACCATATACAGAAGTCCCATCCATCTGCACTTCACCCTTATCCGGTTTCAAAAGTCCACAGATTACTTTTCCTAATGTAGATTTTCCACTTCCCGACTCTCCCAGGATTCCCAGACAGGTTCCCTGCGGCACAGACAGGCATACATCAAATAAAACCTGTGTCCTCGTAGTGCCAAATATTTTTTCCTGTCTCTCGCTGCGGAAACTGACGCAGATATTCTTTAATTCAAGCATGGTTTTCTCTCCTCCCGTTTCAGGATATCCCGGTAACGATCCATCACTGCCATACGTTTTTCTACCAACAGTCTGGTATAAGGATCTTTGGCATGATGCAGGATATGGTGAAAATCCCCCTGGTCAACGATCCGTCCACTGTTCATGACCATGATCCGGTCTGCCACCTTGGAAATCGCCCCCAGATCATGAGTAATAAAGATCATCGCCGTTTTCTTTTCCCTCTTAATCCGCTCAAATTCTTCTAAAATTTCATACTGGGTAATCGCGTCAATGGCTGTCGTCGGCTCATCTGCAATCAAAAGTTCTGGAGAAAGCGCCATGGCAATTCCGATCATAATCCTCTGGAGCATTCCTCCAGATAGCTGATGAGGATATTTCTCCAAAACCTCTGCACCATCATGGATCCGCATCTGATCCAATACTTCCAATGAAATGCTTCTGATCTTTTCCCCATTCCAATCTGTATGCATGGCAAAGGTTTCCGCCATCTGGCTGCCGATCCGGTATAACGGATCAAAACAGGTCATAGGATTCTGAAGCACCATGCCGATCTGATTGCCCCTCAATTTCCGCAACTCTTCTCCTGGCGCACCAATCAGGTTTTTATCATCAAACACTGCCTGTCCGGACACCTGGAAATTTTTATCCAGAAGTCCCAGTACCGCTTTTAATGACATGCTTTTTCCGCTTCCCGATTCCCCCAGGATTCCCAGACATTCTCCCGGATAAACCTCAAATTCCACGTGATCCACGATTCTTTTTTTCTGTCGTCTGGTCACCAGATCCACACACAGATCTTCTACTTTCATCGCCGGCTTCATCTATGCCACCTCCTTTGGATCCAGTACATCCCGGATTGCGTCGCCCATCAGATTAAATACCGATACCAGGATCACGATGGCAATGCCAGGAACGATCATCTGGGTTGGATTGCTGGTCAGCACATTTTTGGCTTCATTTAACATGGCTCCCCACTCCGGTGTCGGTGCCTGAACGCCCAGTCCTAAGAATGACAACGTTGAAATATTGATAATTGCCCAGCCCACATCCAATGACGCCAGAACTGCCAGATCTGCCGCAATGGATGGAATCAGGTGGCGTGCCAGGATAAACCGTTCCGGTGTTCCAATACATCTGGAGAACTGGACAAAATTCCGGTCCCGGTACTGCATAACGCCAGTCCGGATCATACGGGCATACCAGGCCCATTTGATAAATACATTTGCTAAGATCACATTCTGGACATTGATTCCAAGGAGTGCCACCACTGCAAATACCATGATCTGGCTTGGAAAAGATAACATCACATCCACCACCCGCATGATCAGTTCTTCTGTAATTCCCCTGAAATATCCAGCCAGAAGTCCCATCAGGGCCCCAAGACCAATAGTTCCCAGCATGGTAAGCACTGCCAGTCCCAGGGTCGGACGGATTCCATACAACATTCTGGATAAGATACAGCGGCCCAGATTATCGGTTCCCAATGGGTATTCCAGACTGAATGGAGCAAATTTATGAAGAATGTCCGCTGCATATGGGTCGTGAGGTGCGATTACCGGAGCAAAAATTCCAAGAAGTGCAACCAGAATCACGATTCCTACACTTCCCACAGCGGTTTTATTATGTAAAAAGCGGTGAAGCATTATGCCCCCTCCTTTCTCATACGTGGATCGGAAATTGTCTGCAGAATGTCAAACAGAAGGTTAAATCCAACAAACAGGACTCCGATCAGAAGCACATACGTCTGGATCACCGGATAATCCCGGTTAAAGATCGAACTGATACACAAGGTTCCCAGACCCGGCCACGCAAATACATTTTCCACAACAATGGTTCCAGAGATCAGCTGTGGGATACTCATACCAATGGCCACAATACAGGTATGCATGGAATTTTTCAAAATGTGCTTTACCAGAATGGATTTCTGGGACAGTCCCCGGACATTGGCGTACAGCACATAATCCTGTTTCATATTTTCCAGCATGTTATTGCGGATCAGACGGATATAAGTAGAAATATAGCTGAGAGAAACGGTAAATGATGGCAAAATCAGATGCTTCCACGTTCCATTGCCACTAGTCGGTAAAAGATCCAATTTAATAGAAACCAACCACATCAATAAAAGTCCCACCCAATAAGCCGGCATCGCTGTCGTCATGAACACCAGCCCTCTCATGATCTTATCAAACCAGCCATCCTTGTATACTGCACACAGAAATCCAATGGGCAGACTCAGCACAATCACCATCACAAAGGAAACTCCTGCCAGCTGCAAGGTTGCTGGCAGGCACCGCAGCAGTTCTCCTGCTACTGTTCTGGTTGGATTCACATAACTGATTCCAAAATCCCCGTGAAGACAGTCCCATAACCAGGTAAAGTATCTGACCAGATACGGCTGGTCCAGTCCCAGTTCCGCTCTCACTTCTGCGATGGCTTCTTCTGTGATGATCGGCACCTGGCGGACTCTTAATGCAACCTCTGCCGGATCCGATGGAATCAGATTAATAAAAACAAAACAGACAAAAGAGATGATCACCAGCAACGGGATTGCCGACAAAATTCTTTTTATAATATACGGTTTCATTTAAACCTCCATACGTTAGAAAATGGAGCCGTCAGCCAAAACGGCCCGGCTCCTATTTATTGCTGTTCTCAACAATCCTTAAAATGAGAAATCCTGGAATGGAACCTCATACTGGGTCTGTGTAAAGTGGAATCCCTTCAGGTCAGAACGGTAGATTGCCTTGTTGCACTCATAGGTCAGCGGAATGTAAACCGCATCCTCGTGAAGACGGGTCAGCACATAGGTATAAAGTTCCTGACGCTCTGTCTCATCGGTGCTTACCAGGATTTTGGTAATGGCATCATCAATCTCCGCTTTGTCTTCCAGGCCCTGCTGCGCCGCAAAATCTCCATACACTGGTGCTCTCATAGCTGCCAGAGAGGACTGTGGATCATACGGCATACCCCAGCAGATGTTAAATACCATGGAGAAATTTCCTGCTTTCATGTTATCACGGTAGGACTGCTCTTCCTCACCGTGAATATTCAGTGCAATACCAATGGACTGATACTCACTCTGTAAATACTCTGCAATGGATTTCTCTGTTACACTGTCGCTGTTGTAAAGAAGATCCAGATTCAGCTTCTGGCCATCCTTCTCACGGATTCCATCGCTTCCCATCAGCCATCCAGCTTCATCCAGAAGCTGTCCAGCCAGTACCATATCACAGGCATAAGGCTCTAGATCAATATCACAGTATGGAACTGTTTTTGCAAACAAGGTATCTGCCGGCTGCTCCAGACCATAGAAAATACCCTGGGAAATGTTTTCCTTGTTTGTTGCATGCTGAAGGGCGATCCGGACATTTTTATCAGAAAGGATCGGGTCTGTAGTATTTAAAACAATCTGTCTTGTGGAAGTCGGGTCAGACAATGATACGGTAAAGCCATCCTTGTCCATATACTGGTTCACTGCATCTGCATCGATCATATTCTTTCCAAAGATTAAATCGATCTCGCCTTTTTCCAGTGCCAGAATACGGGTCTGGTTATCTGGAATTACTTTTACCGTAATTTTCTTGATCGCAGGCTGCTCGCCCCAGTAATCCGGGTTTGCAGTAAAGATTGCGTACTCATCCGTCACAAACTCAGATAACACGTATGGACCAGTTCCAATATATGCCTCCACACCATCTTTGGTACTTCCGTTTTTCATAGCTTTTGGGGAGATCATGGCAAACGGTCTTGTTACACCAAGCTCTGTCAGCATTGGATAATACGGCTCAGACAGCTCGATCACAAAAGTATTTTCATCCGGAGCGGATACTCCAACCAACAGGTTCATCATCTCCAGCCAGGTATGACGGTCTTTATTTTCAATGATCGCGTCAAAGTTTGCCTTGATGGCATAAGCATCGCACACTTCTCCGTCAGAGAATTTCACGCCTGGACGAATGTGGAATGTATAAGTCTTTCCATCCTCGCTGATATCCCAGCTTTCTGCCAGACAGCCCTCATAACCATCCGCAGTAATATTTACCAGAGTTTCATATAGCATTTCCTGGGCATACATTTCACCTGCATACAGATGTGGATTCAGATCGCGGATGTCTCGATAATTGACAAATACCAGATCTTCTTTTCCCTGGCTTTCCGCTGTCCCTTCTTCTCCAGTTGCGGAAGTTTCTGCATTTACCTGGCTGCCTGCAGAAGTCTGCTTTTCTGTTGCCTCACCATTTCCGCCAGTCGAACAGCCTGTAACAACCGCTGCTCCTAACACGCCTGCTAACGCCAATGCGCCCCATTTCTTTTTCATAATGTTCCTCCTCTATATGGTTTTTCTTTGGTTTCCTTTTTGTTACTTTCCAGCAACGAACCAGAGTATATCATGGTTAGTATTAACTTACTACTACCAGATTAGAGGGGGATTCCTATTCCATTTTGTTATATCCCAATGTTTTTCTATAAAATACTTTGAAATCTGCGGATAAACCACCTGGACGATTCACTTAGTTCAACTTCTTCCTGATAAATATAGCCAATTACCAGAAATGGTTCGCACTGGTTGATCTTTAACTGATGAAGATCATACTGCTTATAATCCGGATAAAGGAAATTAATTCCAAGACTGCACATATCCGTGTGCATCAGAAGATTCATAGTCAGGTGATCACTGTTGGTATAAGCCCCATAATGAAGCTGTTCTGTGCGGATAGCGCCAAGACTGACATGGTTTAAATGATGCTCCATGGAAAAAAAGTCCCGGACTCCACGCACAAAGGTCAATTTTGACAGATCCTTAAAATCGATACCTGTTTCGTGATATAATGGATGCTGTGGGCCAATATAAACACAGGCTTCTTTCACATCCATTGGTTCAAATTTCAGTTTTTTATGAGAAAGGATGTGTTGAAAGGACTGCAGCTGCTTCTGGGCCACATACACAATTCCCAGCTCCGCAATTCCCTGAGAAACCATGGTGCTGATTTCCTCCACACTGCCTTCCTGATGTTCGATCACATACTCTTGTCCCTTTTCTTTGTAAAAATCCGTCAACAGCCTGGAGATCATATTACTGGGATATGTAGCAAGGCTGAATTTTTTCCCATGATTATGATCAGCCATGGATACGATCAGCCCTGCATTGTGCAGAATATTCTGTGCATACTCCTGCACGGTCTCTCCATAAGGCGTGATCCGGATTCCTTTTCCTGTCCGCTCAAATAATTCTCTTCCCAGTTCTTTTTCCAGAGAACTGATCACTTTGCTTACATTTGGCTGTGTCGTATAGAGACATTCCGCTGCTTTATTAAAGCTTCCTTTTTCACATGTTACCATAAAGTATTCCAATTGTTTTAATTCCATAATCGTCATGTTCCTTCCGCTATTGTTTCTTTTTTATCTCAGTCGAGAAGACTCCCACCTCTTCAGGTGGTGAGTAATAACAAATGATTCTCAGTGGGAGTTAGGTCTCCGACTGAGATAAACGCTCCGCGAGGATGCGCAGTGATTCTGTAAAGAATATGTCAGCTTACGCTGACCAGAATCACGCGCCAAGTCTCACGGACGTTCGACTTGAATACTACCTGTCAAATAATCACCGATACACTCTGCTGTCACGGACATTTCGCCCCAAGTGTCCGTGTATAAAAAACACTTGTTTTTCCATAGCAAACGCACTATAATAGACCAATCGGATTATTTCAAAATACACAGCAGCCTCATATCAGGTTGCTCCTGAAATATCCAAATTCAAGGGGAAAAGAGGTTTCCATATGAAAAAACTTTATGAGCAATGGACCAGCATCAGCCTGGTCAAACGAATCGTAGTAGGCTTAATCATCGGCGCGGTCTTAGGACTGGCAGCTCCACAGGCTTCCGGCCTTGCGATCCTTGGCGATGTATTTGTCGGAGCATTAAAAGGTATCGCTCCGCTTCTAGTATTTTTCCTGATCATCAGTTCCTTATGTCATGCAGGCAAAAGCCACGGCGGTGTCATCAAAACCGTTATTATTCTGTATATGTTCAGTACCTTCTTAGCATCACTGATCGCAGTATTTGCCAGCCGCTTATTCCCGGTCACACTGACACTGACTGTGGAGGCCGCTGACCTTTCCGCTCCTCAGGGCATTGTGGAAGTGTTCCGGACACTGTTATTAAATATTGTAGCCAATCCCGTTTCCGCTATCATTAACGCCAACTACATCGGCATCTTATCCTGGGCGGTTCTCTTCGGAATCGGCTTAAGAGGCGCCAATGACAACACCAAGAAATTTTTCGATGATGTTTCCACCGGTCTTTCCAAGGTGGTCACCTGGATCATCAGCTTTGCTCCATTCGGTATCCTCGGACTGGTTTACAGCGCAGTTTCCACCAATGGACTTGGCATTTTCACCGAGTATGGCCGGCTGCTTGCTGTTTTGGTTGGCTCTATGTTATTTATCTACTTTGTGACCAACCCGATCCTGGTATACTGGTGCATCCGCAGGAATCCATTCCCGCTGATCTTCAAATGTTTAAAGAGAAGTGCCATCACTGCATTCTTCACCAGAAGCTCTGCAGCCAACATCCCGGTCAACATGGAAGTCTGTGAGGAAATGGGGCTGGATAAAGATACTTACTCCGTGACGATCCCACTGGGCGCTACCATCAACATGGACGGCGCAGCGATCACCATCACCATCATGTCCCTGGCAGCCGCACACACCTTAGGAATCCCAGTTGATCTGCCAACCGGTATTATCTTAAGTATCCTGGCTACTTTATCCGCCTGTGGCGCTTCCGGTGTTGCCGGTGGTTCCCTGCTTCTGATTCCGATGGCCTGCTCCTTATTCGGTATTCCTAATGATATCGCCATGCAGGTAGTTGGCGTCGGCTTCATCATCGGTGTGATCCAGGATTCTGTAGAGACCGCACTGAACTCTTCCTCTGATCTTCTGCTCTCCGCTTCCGCTGAATTCCGTCAGTGGAGATTAAACGGACAAGAAATCAAATTCTAAAAACAAGGCAGCATTCCCGCAGCAGCAACGGGATAGCCAGCAAACACCTGATAACAGCAAAACCCCTGGGACATGTGATCAAAATGATCATTGGAATCCCAGGGGTTTTCGTTTCCATTCATCTTCGTGCAATGCACATTTTTCTATCTGAACGGCTTTTCACTGCGCCACGTTTTATGCCGGATTACATTCGATCAGATACTTATTCTTGCTATGGATCAGTCCGTACTCTTCCAGCGTATTGATCATGCGGTAAACCGTCGCCATACCGATTCCAGCATCCTTCTTTGCCGCCTGATAATAAATCTCTTTACAGGAGCTGCACTCTCCGTTCAGGATCACATCGATCAGAAGTTTTCTCTGGTTAGTGATGCGGCATCCGTTCTTCTTTAACTCTTTTAAAATGTATGTTTTCTTAGCCTCTGCTGACATAGGGTTCTCCTCCTCTTTATGTGTTATTTTGTGAATTTTCAGAATTTCTTATGAAGTTAGTATATACTAACTTTTAATGAAAATCAAGCAGAATTGAAAACGATTTTTCTCATTAAGATGATCCGACGGAATTTCCTGTTATATAAGAATGAATGTGCCAGGGCACATTCTCGCGCCGAGTGCGGTCGCTTGCGACATGTTTCTTCTTCGCACGAGCGCGCATCCCGCGGAGCGTTTTTTTGTCATAGGACGAAGTTTCCTATGACAAAAAAGAGGGCGCCATCTCTGACGTCCTCTCGATCATTTCTCGTATATCTCAGATGATTCCGGAATCCCTTGGGATTAGAAATCAACCTCTGTATCATAGTAGCAGCACTTCAGCAGCTTCTCCATCTCTTCCTGGCTTGGCTGACGTGGGTTAGAACCGGTACATGCATCAGCAATGGCGTTCTTAGCGATCTCAGGCAGTCTCTCTAAGAATACTTCTTCCGGAACAAAGCCCTGCTCGGTTGGATAGCTGTCTGGACCATAGTTCTTGATGCAGTGTGGAATATTTAATGCATCATTCATGCCGCGCAGATATGTAATCAGGTTGGCAACCTTCTCATCCAGAGTCTCACCGTCTAAGCCCATGAAATCAGCGATCACGCCGTAACGTTTCTTCGCAGTCTCGTCTTTTGCATTGAATGCAATAACCTTTGGCAGATACATCGCGTTTGCTGCACCATGGATGATGTGTGCGCCGTAGTCTGCAAATGCAGCTCCGGTCTTATGTGCCATGGAGTGAACAATACCTAATAATGCGTTAGAGAATGCCATACCAGCTAAGCACTGTGCGTTGTGCATGGAATCACGTTTTGCCATATCCCCATTATAGGAATCAACGAGATCATTCTGGATCATCTTGATCGCATGGAGTGCTAATGGATCTGTGAAATCACAGTTTGCAGTCGATACATATGCCTCAATCGCATGAGTCATCGCATCCATACCAGTATGGGCAACCAGCTTCTTCGGCATAGTCTCTGCCAGTTCCGGATCTACGATCGCAACATCTGGGGTGATCTCAAAGTCAGCGATCGGGTACTTGATACCTTTCTGATAATCCGTAATGATAGAGAATGCAGTTACCTCAGTTGCTGTACCGGATGTAGAAGAAATTGCACAGAAATGAGCTTTTCTTCTTAATTTCGGGATACCGAATACCTTGCACATATCCTCAAAAGTAATGTCCGGATACTCATATTTAATCCACATTGCTTTGGCAGCATCGATTGGGGAACCACCGCCGATGGCTACGATCCAGTCTGGCTGGAACTCTTCCATGGCTGCTGCACCCTTCATAACTGTCTCAACAGATGGGTCTGGCTCAATGCCTTCAAATAATTTTACTTCCATGCCAGCTTCTTTTAAATACTGCTCTGCACGATCCAGGAAACCGAAACGCTTCATGGAGCCGCCGCCAACACAGATCATTGCTCTCTTTCCTTCGAATGTCTTTAAAGCCTCTAAAGCTCCTTTTCCGTGATATAAATCTCTAGGTAATGTAAATCTTGCCATATCTCAGATCCTCCATTCTTGCCGCTTCTGAAGCGGCAGATAAATTAGACATTCACGTTAACATCTTCTGCTGTGTTGTTAACGTTTTAACAATATTTCTGAGGATATTATAGCATATCTGCTGTAGATTTCAATGGATTTTAAAGATTTTTTATCATTTTTCACATTCTATTAACATTTACAACTGTGATTACTTGTATAAACAATAACAGTATCTACATTTATACCCGGATACAGCGCACTACGATCCGCTTACTTCCGTCATAAGTGCAGGTAAATAAGATCAGACTTTTTATATAAAAACATGGTATCGTCTCCACCGTTAGGTCGATATACGATACCATGTCTATGATAATATTCTGTTATGTCATTCTCTCATGTATCATTTCTTCTGCTCGCTATTTTCTGCAGCCAGTACCCCAGTTTCCAAAGCTGGTGTTCCAGTTTTTCACGCTCCTTCCACAGGAACTATTATTCTGGAACCTTCCTGGTTTGCAATTGTTTCCTGTCTGGCAGCTTCCAGCGTTCTGGCCAAAGCAGTTGCCAGGCACGGTTCCGTAAAGGTTCACACTGTTTCCGCCGCAGATCCGTGTCTGACAGATGCCTGCCGCCATAGAGGTCATAGGCTGTACGGTCATCATTGCAAATGCTGCCATCAGAACAACAGCACCAATTTTTGTTTTCTTCATCATGTTATCATTCTCCTTTTGTTTCAATTATGTTACATTTTTGTTACAAAACGATGATAACATGACATTTGGTAAATATCAACTGGATGTTACTGGAAACCATTTCTCTTACGAGGGCTCTGTAACTCTACTGGATCCATGCGCCCTGCTCGTCTACCAGGTAACCATCTGGGGTTCTCTGATTCTTGTACATAGCGCCCTGTGGGATTCCCTGGTTCTTCTGGATATCAAAGTTCCATGTAAGTCCCTGACTGTTCCAGCCAGTGATGCCGATGGTTGCTGGGTTGAAATAATACCATTTTCCATTGATCTGCTGCCAGCCGATTGCCATGGAACCATCTGGTTTCATGTAGTACCAGCAATTATCCATCGCCTCCAGATACCAGCCTGTCCGCATGATTCCATTAGCGTCAAATGCGTACCAGATGCCGCCAATCTGTTGCCAGCCATTCTTTGCGTAACTTCCACCTGGAATCTGATACTTCCAGCCATTGCCGCTGCGCACCCATCCTTCGGAGTCACTGCGCTCTCTGTCGTTCCGATCACTGTGGTCCGTAATCGCCAGAAGCTTCACAAAGGAAGCTGTTACTTCTGTATCCTGTTTCAGTTTAAAGGTATAAGTGCCTTTTGCCGTGGTTTTTACAGTCTTTCCATTAACCTGTAAATAATTTAACCGATATCCAAGGTTTGCTTTTGCTATCAATGTGATTTTGGTGCCTTCCGGTCCGGTAAGGTGGTCTGCCGTGACAGTTCCTCCAGTAATCTCATCATCAATGAAAACTTCATAGGTCATCACCCACGGATCATCTGGCTTCTCCGGGTTATTTGGATTGTTGGGATCATCTGGCTTCTCTGGGGTATTTGGGGTATCTGGCTTCTCCTGCTCCTCCGCCTGATTTGCCAGAATCAGGGTTCCCATTCTTGTGAGAACAAAGGTCATGGCACTTCCATCTTCATTTACTGTTACTTCTAAAGGATGCTGAGTTCCATCTGCGTCTGCCACTGCTGCAAGGATTGGTTTTTCTGAATCCAACTGATCTGGTACGGAAATCTCTGCCTTGATCGGTGTTTTTAATGGAAGGAGATTTCTGGAATCCTGGTCTTCATTGTATTCACGAACCAGGCTCAGAACATACTCACAGAGGGAATCCTTGACAATCGGCTTGTCACCAATCTTTTCTAGTGTCTCTGTGGAGAATACCGCTGTTTTTGCTACTGCATTGGACGGTGTAGCATTGGATGGTGTGGCATTGGACAGCTCTGTCTCGGATAATACCGCCGCATCCTCTTCTCCCTTGATTACCAGAACCGCATTGGATGGAGACGCTACTTTCAGGGACGGATAAATGCTAAGAATCATTCCCTTTGCGTCCACTGGCTCCAATTCCCTGGCTATGCCAACTGTCTCTACATCTTCGCCGATCTCCCGACCATTGTTTTCCCATACCTGCTGATAAACTTCTGCCAACTTCAGTACAGAATCCATCAGGTACTCTGCTACTTTCTCCGTATCTGCATCCTGAACTGCCTTTACTGCTTTCTTAATTGCATTTTCATCATATACTTCTGTTCCGTCTGGATCGTCTAATGCTTTATCGATCAATTTTTGAAGATTCTGCATCTCTTCGGGAAGCGGCAAATCATCAGGTGTATCGATTGCTGCGTCTTTTCCTAAGGATACATATGCATGAAGCTTTAATCCAGAAGCAGTTTCTGCAGTTACAACCAGCGCACCGTCTGTCTCTTCCTCGTCAATCTTCAGGACACCATTTTCATCAATGGTGGTATTGGAACGCATTCTGGTCATATCGGTAGCAACAGACCAGGCTACTTCTTCATTAAGGTTAAAATCACGTAATTCAAATGTCTGCTCATCGCCCTTTTTCAAGGTAACTGCATATGGGTAAATGGAAGCTTTTAACTGTAATTCTGCGTATACGCTGGAGCCATTGGTTCCTGCCATATTGAAAGTCAGTTCCGCTCCACTCTCACTGACCCTGCAGGATATATCAGAATCACTGTCAATCATATCCGTAATCGGACGATTGATCTTTAAGGTAATCGTTCCTTTATTTTTCATGGTCGGATCAGAAACTGCAACCCTCAACCGTCCGTCTTTCCCTTCCTGCATCATCACAGATGCCTGGCTGTCACATGTAACCTCTCCAACAGTAGTCTCTTTGTCTTCCCAGAAATTGATTCCGGTGATTCCTAACTCTTTCTGATATACAGCCTGTGCCGCAGAGGTATTGGCCAGTACGGTTACCTGAGGCGCTTTTGCGTAGTTTTCAGTTTCTTCTTTTCCCGTTTCAGGAAGAAGAACATAGCTGTAAGAACCATTGGTTGGATTCTTTCCATGATCGAACCACATCTCCAAGTAATTCTGGGTGCTTTCGCCTTCTGTAGTTCCAATATCACTCCAGTTTCCGGTATTTCTTGCCCGGCGGGCACGGATGCTGGTTCCCTCTTCTGGGAAATAGTATCCAGTTCCTGAGGAGGTGCCATTTCCTTCCAGATGAGCCCATTCTGCACCGTCAAATTCGGTGCCGGACACATCAGCGCTATGCTCTGCCAGTTCTTTGATATTGGCTTCTTTCATTGGAAGATTGGTTTCTTCGCCATTGACCACAAATGCATTCTCGCCATCTGTACCCAGCCTGCGGTTTTCAATGGTAGTCTCTACCGGAAGATCCATGCCTTTGTTCTGGATGCCAGCGCCCAGGCAGACGATCTCATTTTCAAACATGAACCAGGATTTTTTGCCTTTCAGGTTCGGTGCGTAAGTGATCTCACCATCCGTACTCTTCGCCTTATTGGCAATCGCTCCCGAAAATGACATACCGCTGATTCCATAATTGCCGATGGTGCTTCCGCCTACCCAACTTTCATTGGAGCAGTAGTCTCCGCCCTGGGCATATCCAGAACTGTCTGGCGTACCGGTTCCGATATTCACTGGTACTACGGTAGTTCCTGGCAGTCTTAACGGATTGACGGTGTTCCAGAAATTATCGGTGTACTGATCCTGGTCAGAATCATAAATATAGGTCATACCGTTATTCTGATGCCAGCCCATACGGTTTTCATCATTCATGATCTCTGTATTCTGTGTTCTCTCAGAATACATGGACACCGCAAATAAATAATCATCCATTCTGTGTACTGCACGATCCATATATGGGAATGATTTGTGCAGCGGCTCTACTGCTGCTACGATGGAAGAATCTTCCAGAATCTCTCTTGCTCTTTTCTTAATTGCCAGATTTTCCACACCCTCCAGGCCATCAACAAATCCTGGATTCTGCTCCATCCAGTATTTCATGGTGGAAAGCATGGTCTCTTTTGCTTCGTCACTGAGGGAATCGATCATCTGAAGAATGATCACCATGGCCTCTCTGCCTGCCGCCTGATTGCTTCCACTCTTTCTGGATACGGAACGTCCCTTTAAGGAATCCAGCATTAAACCACGATACATGGAGCTTCCAAAACCATTAACAATGTAATACTCCAGATTCTTCTGTACCTCACCAGAATACTGCCATGGAGTTCCGCCGATCAGAGACGGAATTTTGACGCCGCCTTTCATAAACTCGATTCCATAAGCGCCAAGATATGGTACACGGCTATGGTCCATATAAGAACCATCTGCGTAGAATCCACTTGCGTATCCATCTGCTGCCAATTTGCTGCTATCCTCTACGGTCTGGATTACAAACGTTCCAGAGGATGCTTCTGAACCCATGTAAAGCTGCTCACTATCTTTTCTCAATGCGCCTAAACCAACGGCTGTGGTAGAACAGTCAATGATATTGGCACCCTGGGCTGTCCGGTATCCATTGACATGAGTACTAGCCGTTCCAATGGCACCCTCATGATAAGGATCTGGCTGAAAGAAATACATGGCCTCTGTGTAAAGATTTACCTGTTTTGGCGTTAAACCATCATAGATCAGCATCAAAATCGGGATCAGGTCTTTCGGAATACCGATCTCCCATGTCCACCAGTTGTTGGTCTGGGTCTTCGGGGTATAGCATACGGTACAGAGATAATCCAGGATATTGGTCATATCCTTTAACATTTCTTGATTCTGATAATATTTACTTCCATCTGCCGCGTAAGCAGTTGCCATGGAAAGCACCTTCTTAAAAGCTGGGCGGAACTCTGCCGCGTCATCTACATATGGAGTGGAAGCAACGCCTGCCGCTCCTTCATCTGCTTTCCAAGGAATATCTGGACAGCTGCTTTCTCCTTTGTACGCATAAGCATTCCATGCAGTTTCTGCAGCTTCATCCAGGGAAGCCAGAATTTCCGCTCCACCTTCTTCATTGGCAAGATCAACTCCTACGATGGACTCTTTCCAGGTTTTACGGATCTTTGCGTAATCTTCTTCTGTTGCCTCTGGCAGATTTTCCGTTGCTGTATACAAGACTTCCACCTGAAACTTTTTCTCGGTTCCATCTGTATTCTTTGCAACCAGCACCAGGCTTCCTTTTTCTTTCCCTGTGATGATTGCATTGCCGTTAGCCAGTTTTTTGACTGTCACCAGATGGTCGGCGCTGGTATCACCTGCTGTACGGGTGCCATCAGTTTCTCCATCTGGTAACTCATACTTTTTCTTACTTGATCCAGCATTTCTAAGATAAGTTCCATCTGGCTTCACGAACTTTGCGCTCCAGGTCACACCCTCTTTATTAAATCCTGCTGGCAATTTCACCTGTTTTTCATTTCCACGCACTACCTCAATCACATCACCATCTACAATATCCGGCAGCTGATAGCTGACCTCTAAGGTAACTGGTTTGGTCATCTTGGCTGCATCCAGTTTTACATGCAGTCCATCTCCTGTTTCGTCAGACGAAACTAAAGCACCTTCTCCACTGGTTTCTGTCACCTGATTTGCAGAAAAATGAACGGTAAATTCCAGGTTTTCCTCTTTGCTATTACTTGGTTTACCTACTGTAATCTGCGTTGTTTCTATCGACTCGTCCTTTTTCATAAGCATAGACATTGGTTGATTTAAAGTAACATTGGCAATATTGTTAGTCAGTTCTGTAGTTCCATCTGACCACTTGTTCACTGCAAGAATGCCGTTAGTTAAGCTTTCAGCCGCCTGAATTTCATTTGAATTTGACAGGACATTGGTATCTGGATCTACCGTAGTCTGACCATTGAAATCCGTCTGTCTGCCTCCTGCTTTTACTGTATACTGATACTGTGTTCCTGCCATCCAAAGTTCAAATGACTGCACAACTGTATTTCCCTTTGTTGGAAAACGGTAATATACGTTGGAATTTGTAATAGAATCTGTAAACAAATATTTCCATTGAAGAGGATTACCAGTTCCGCTCAAATCTGAAGCTGACAGCCAGTTTCTAGCATGTACGCCTTTGGTTGCCGTATCTACAGCCTTTTCCCAGCCGCCTCCTGCTTTTGCCTGATTTATGACAATATAATATCCATTCTTAGGATTTGGAATACTTACTCTTGTTGCTGTAGTTACTGGTACATTATCCACTACCGTGATAATTTTATCATCACTATTTTTCTGATCTTTCAGCCCAGCACCCAGATATACAATCTCATCTGGAAACATAAAATATGATTTTACGCCCGTCAAATCACCAGTCAGTTCCACTCCAGATGCTCCAATACTGCCATCTCCTGTAGTCAATGTGTTTTTTGCTGACACATCTGCTTTTTTCGCTGTTCCTGTTTCATCCAGATACATGGTCATTCCTGGAACCATAGTTTCTGTCATGGTATTCCAGTCAGCGTTTACATCGCTACTTTTAGACCGAAGTACTCCCCCTAACTGCCCTTCAGAAAAATTGACTGTCGCACGATAATTACCATTTTTAACAGTCACATTTTCACTTGAGACCGTTTTTACTGACGGTGTATCTGCCATTACGCTCATCACATTGCCAAAACTCATAGCTGCAATAAGCATCGTGCTGATTCCCTGCCGAATGCCTTTTTTCAAATGCATATCCTTATCCCCCATATTGTATTTTTGAAACACATTGATACTAATATAACATATCTTTTTTCTCATTTGTGCAATTTTTATCCAAACGTTTGCTCTAGCCACGAAAAAATCCCGTGAAAGAGTCAAATTTATGACTCATTCACGGGATTCCTTTTTCAATTTCTTCTATTTTTCAAGGGCACAACTATCTTTTGATATTAAATGCCCTTACGCCCGGAAACTGTGCTGCCGCACCTAATTCCTCTTCAATTCTCAGTAACTGATTGTACTTCGCTACACGCTCACTTCTGCTTGGTGCGCCGGTCTTGATCTGGCAGGTATTCAATGCAACTGCCAGGTCTGCGATGGTGGTGTCTTCGGTCTCACCAGAACGATGGGATGCGATTGCGGTATAACCAGCTTTATGGGCCATCTTGATGGCCTCTAAGGTCTCGGATACGGTACCGATCTGGTTTAATTTGATCAGAATGGAGTTGCCGCAGCTTAAACTGATACCTTTCGCCAGACGCTCGGTGTTGGTTACAAATAAGTCATCGCCAACTAACTGAACCTTGTCGCCCAGTTCTTTGGTCATTAACTGCCAGCCTTCCCAGTCCTCTTCATCCAGACCATCCTCAATGGAGTAGATCGGGTATTTCTCAACCAGGCTCTTCCAGTGCTCGATCAGTTCTGCGGAAGTAAATTTTTTGCCGGATTTTGGAAGCACGTACTCGCCCTTCTTACTTCCCTTCCACTCGCTGGAAGCTGCGTCCATAGCCAGAACGAAGTCTTTTCCCGGCTCGTAGCCGGCTGCTTTCACTGCCTCTAAGATCACCTGGATCGCTTCCTCATCGCTGCCAAGATCCGGTGCGAAACCGCCCTCGTCACCTACAGAAGTAGCAAGTCCACGTTTCTTTAATAATGCTGCTAATGCATGGAATACCTCGGTACACCATCTTAAGCCCTCTTTGAAGCTCTCAGCGCCTGCCGGCATGATCATAAACTCCTGAACATCAACGGTATTCGCTGCATGAGCGCCGCCATTTAAGATGTTCATCATTGGAAGAGGAAGACGGTTGCCGTTTACACCGCCAAGGAAACGATATAATGGAAGTTCCATAGCGTTTGCTGCTGATCTTGCACATGCGATGGAAACTGCCAGAATTGCGTTAGCACCCAGTTTGGATTTATCTTTGGTTCCATCCGCATCGATCATAGCCTGATCGATGGCATAGATGTTGGACGGATCCATTCCACATAGTACGTCAGAAATGATGGTGTTGATGTTCTCCACTGCCTTAGACACGCCTTTTCCACCAAAACGGCTCTTATCCTGGTCACGTAGCTCCAGCGCTTCGAACTCTCCAGTAGAAGCCCCACTTGGTGCTGCTCCTCTTCCCATGGTCCCGTCTGTTAAATAAACCTCTGCCTCTACGGTTGGATTGCCTCTGGAATCAATGATCTCCCTGCCGATCACTTTCTCGATCTCTAAATACATCATAATCACATCTGCCTTTCCTGAGAAGTCCCAGGGCTTTCTGATTCCGGTCAGAAAACCATGGAGTTCTCATGATTTATTCACTGTGTTAGCCTTCCATAACCATCCGACAGGTCTGTATACACACTGCGTCTGATGGTTAGCATTTTCTAACTCGTTACCAGTTTAGCATTCCCCGCTTGAAAAGTAAATATTCCTGCTGATCAGCTTTTCTCAAAAGCATTTATTTTTTATAACATGTATTCCATAGGCTCTGGATTATTTCTTCCGAATCCGGATTCCATCTGCCATACCTTCTTCGTCCGCCTTAGAAACCACCATATCTCCTTCACCGATCCCAGTCTCGATCACTGCAGAATCTGCCGTCTCATAAGAAAGTGTCACTGGTGTTTTCACCGTCCGATTTCCTTTCACCAGAAACACATATTCCTGGTCGTCTACCGTAAATACCGCTGACGCCGGAACCACCAGACACCCGCTCTCTTTGTAAAGCTGGAACTGCAGATTGACGCCGTAGCCGTCTTTTCCGCTCAGATCACAGTCCTCTGAGAATTCCACTTTTACATGAACCCGGTACTCATCCAATCCCAAGGCGGAAATTCCCTTTGAGGCGTAATCGTAGACCTGGCTGACTGTTCCCTCATAGACTTGATTCTTGCCTCTTAAGGTCAGAGTGGCTTTTACCGGACTCCCCACCTGGATATAGGGAGCAATGTTGGTGAGCACATCCGCCTGGGCTCCCGCTTCATCGGAACTTTTTAAGATAGCAACCGTCTGTCCCTGCTGCACCACCGACACATTTTTCACCGGAAGAGACGTGATGATGCCGTCATGCTCTGCTTTCACCTGGCATTTGCCGATGGTGTCCTCCAGATTGGAAATGCTGGCTTTCTGGGCCTCGATCTGGGCGGTCAGCTGGCTCTTTTCACTCTCATAGAACCGGTTATTGATGGTAGTTTCATCGATTCCCTCTTTTTTTAAGTCCTCCAGATACCGAAGACTCTCCTCATACCGGCCCTTTGCCTGCTGCCATGCCAGAAGTGCCGCCTTATACTCCGCCTCCTGGTTCTCCATCTCCAATCTGGAAATACTTCCAGAGTCATATAACACACTGCTTCCATCGTAAACGGTTTTCGCCGACTGGTATTTTGCCTGGGCCGTCTCCATCTCCTGGCGAATCTGCTCTAAATACTCCTGCGGGGAAGCCGTCATCATCTGTCCGATCTGCTCCTGCTCCAGCTGGGCTTCCAGTCCTGCCAGGGCATTTTCTGCCGCCGTCAGCTGGTACTGGTAATCAGAAGTCTCCACTTCAAATAACACATCTCCCTGCTTTACCGGATCATTTTCCTTCACCAGCAGTTCCTTTACCGGACCATTAACCTCAGAAATGATGCTATACTCTTCACCAAAAGAGATCACGCCGTCTTCGGTGTAATAGTCCTCCACATCCTGGACAGAAGCCCTGGCGCATTCTACCGCTTTCGCACTGTTCTGGAATGTCAGGATCACCGCTCCCACCAGGATCACTGCTGCTGCAGCCGCCCCGATCTTCCGGTACTTCCAGCCTTTCCATTTATCTGTTATAATCTTCACAATCTTTTTCATCCCTACTCCCTCTCTTTCAAGACCTCCGTCAACCGGATATTCCGCACAAACCGCATTTCCCCTCTTCCAGCCAGCGCCGTGATAGCCAGGCAGATGAAAAATGCCCCCATGTACGACCAGATGCTGACGTGCATATCAATGGAATAACTATCGGAAATTACTACCTTTTCCACCAGGGTCTTGATTCCACGACTTCCCGGAATTCCCGCCAAAATGCCTAAGATAAAGTAAAATCCCTGTTCCACCGCCAGAAATCCGCTGATTTCCTTTTCCGACATGCCAAGCACCAAAAGAGTGCCAAATTCATTGACCCGTTCCCGGATATTGATCATGGAAATGTTATAGATTAGCACACCGCCCGCTGCTGCCGCCATCACCGCAAACATATTGACCATCAGGATCATGCTTCCCATCATGCTGCGGTAAGTTCCCACGATTTTCTGAGTGTCCACCATCCAGGTAACCCGGCTGGTGTCCAGAAGCTTCTGTTTCGTCCATTCCAGCATTCCGGGATACAGCTTTAACACCACCGTGTTGGCCGCCGCTTCCATAGGAAGGAACCGCCGTATGGACCCAAGCTCCATATAGCAGCCACTTCCCACGCTCTCAGAGATCACATCCGTCACGGGGACCTTCACCTTCTCTGCCGTGACTCCCGCCACGTACATGGTGATGGCATCTCCTTTCTGTACCTGCAATTTCTCTGCCATTCTGGTATTTAAAATAATGCCTCCGTCCGGCGGTTCATAATAAGTTCCGTACATATCCCGGATCTTCCACAGATCCGAACCCCGGTTTAATCCATAAAGCATGGCGTATTCCGAACGGTTCTCATGCCCCAACTGCACAGCCATGGTACAGACCGCTTCCGATTTTTCCACGGATTCCAGCAGTTCTCCCGCCTCTTCCGCCTTTTTGGGACTCACATAGGAATCCAGGGATAGCTGCAGATCATACACCTGGATCTTCTCAAACTGATCCATATACATCTGATCCGCCACCCCCTGAAAGGACATGAGAACTGATGCCATGGAAAATGGGAAACATACCGCTAACACCAATAAAAATCCACGAAATGGATTTCTGGTCACTGATCGCAATGCCATTTTCCCAACGGTATTTAATTGTCTGGCGATCTGCCATGGAATCCGCACATTTCCCACATTTTTCGGAGCCGCCTGACGCATAGCCTGAGCTGGGACAATTATTAATATATCCCGCACCCCAAGATAAGCCGCTGCCGCACCAGTTGCCGCTGCCAAAAGGATTCCTGTGATTCTGGTCCAAATAAAGTCATGGTAAATGGTATTGGGCAGGTTAAAAAACTCCACATACATGTCAAACATATACCGGCCAAAAGGCGCTGCCAGCACCGCTCCCACTAGAGCTCCTGCCACGCCGATTATCAGTCCTTCCATCAGATAAGGAACTAAAAGCTCCAGATCTGTCATTCCAAATGCCTTCATGGTGCCGATCAGACTCTGGTCCCGATCGATCATCTTTTTTAACACCACATACAGCATAAACACAGAAATAGATAAAAACATGAACGGCAGAATGGTTCCCATGGAGATCAACTCCCCTATTTCCCCCTCCACCATATCGTAGCTGGTCTGATCTTCCTTTTTGCTCATGGAAATCAGACCATAAGGAGCCAGCCGCTCTGACAAAACAGATCTTACGTCCTCGTAAGTATAGTCTGCTTCCAATAAAAATCCCAGTTCGTTGACAATATCGTATTTCCCGGTCAGTTCTTCCATCCGGTCTTTCTGGATACAGGCGATGTCATAGACCGTCCCATCCGGAATCATAGCACCCCCTGGTGGAATCGCGTAGATATAATCCGGCCCGTTGCAGGTGCCTTTCATGGAAAAGCTGGTACTCTTTCCATTCCACAACAGCTTCAATGGCATTCCGTCCTCATAACCGTAGACGCCTTCCATTCTGGCTCCCAGAAAAATATTGTCCCGGCTTTTAAAACCAGATGACAGAGCCAGCCGGTTCACCACATCATCCTCTTCGTAAGACAACAGATGCACCGTCACGATCTCTTCCTGGCCCTCCGCCAGCATCCGCACATCCGCTGCCATGCGCCCCGCCGCCAGACGGATTCCTGGAATCTCCTCCAGCCTTTTCAGCTCTTCTGAGGGAATCCCGGACACCTCCGCAAACACATCCGCCATGGTACTCTCTTCATAATACTGCTCCACCTGGCCTTTCAGATTCCCCAGGGTGTCCATCATAGCCACGTAACAGAAAATTCCGATGGAAATGATCAAAACCGCGCCGATAAAAGAACCCTTATTCTGTCCCGCCAGGCGGAAAACATTTTTTCCAAATGCTTTCACTACCAGTCCACCTCCTCCGGTTTTCTGGGTGTTTCATTGACTTCGATCTTCTCCAACTCCCCATCCTTGAAGAAAAAGACCCGGTCAGCGATCTGAGCAATCTTCTGGTTGTGGGTGATGACTACCACAGTTTTTTTATACCGGTGATTGAAATCCGACAGTAATTTCAGAATCTGCACACCTGTCTGGCTGTCCAAAGCACCCGTGGGCTCATCGCAAAGCAGTATATCCGGGTTCTTACACAACGCTCTGGCAATGGCTACCCGCTGCTGCTGCCCGCCGGAAAGCTTGCTGGGAAAATGATTTTTCCTGTCACCGAGTCCCACCTGGCAGATCAGTTCTTCCGGGTCTAAGGGATCCGCGCTTAACTGGGCCGCCAGTTCCACATTTTCCAGGGCTGTCAGACCTGGCATCAGGTTGTAGAACTGGAACACAAAACCAATATGCCGCCTGCGGTATTCGGTCAGTGTCTTTTTATCGTCCCACTTCAAAGGCTCTCCTTCGTAATATAATTCTCCCTCGGTGGCAGTCTCGATCCCACCTAAAATGTTTAACATCGTACTTTTTCCAGAGCCGCTTGGACCCAGGATCACGATCATTTCTTCCGGAAATAAAGAAAACGATACACGTTTCAAAGCGTGTACCGTTATCTCTCCCAGTGAAAAGTCTTTGCTGATCTTATCTGCACGAATCAACGCTTCCATCAGACACCTCTTTTTTGCAGCTGTTCCTTGCTTTTACAACTTAGCAATTTCACAGTTGCCTCTTGTTGTTTTCCATCTGTAACTGTCTATTCAGCACCTTTATCATACCTTCTCAGTTACTTCTTCCTGTCTTTAGGTTAGCATTGACTAACGCATCTGTCAATCCATATTTTTCTAATTTATATAAGATTTCTTTTTCTTGCCTGGATCACCGCCGCAGCCTTGTCTTTGACTCCAAGTTTCTTATAAATCTGCTTAATATGGTATTTCACGGTCTCCAGATTCATGTCCAGCTCTTTCGCCACATCCTCTCTGGACATACCTTCCGCCTGAAGCCGCAGGATCCGGATGGCATTTTCGCTTAACTGAATGACCGACTGCTGTTCTTTTAAATATCCCGGATGAAGGGCCGCCATCAGTTCGGTCTCTTTCATAGCATCCCGCAGGAAATCTTTATCATTTTCTTTCCACACACCGGATTTTAATAACGGCAGAACCGCCGCACCTTCTCTGGACACCATCCGCACAAAATGATAGTCCTCCAGTTCCGTCATGACCCGGCAGAATACATTTTTCCAGTTCTCATTTTCCATGCGGTAAAAGGCAATGGCCTTTAACAAAGATGCTTCCATGCGGATATAGGTGCGATCCATCAGCCCCGCATAATATAACAGTTTTTCGATCAGGCTTACGGCCCTCTCATACCGGCCTTCCAGCAGATAGATCCGCACTTTCAGCAGATACCGGTACCGGTCCATGGTGTAAAATTCCTGATCCTCATCCGGTGCTTCTTCCTTCATCCATTTCTGGATCTCTGGAAATGTTCCCTTATATAGCCGGACCCGGATCTCTAAGGCATGAAGATTAGGCAGCAGCCGATAAGCCTGTTCTTTTTCAATCCGCAAGTGGAAATTGTGGAGCAGCTCCATGGCTTCCTCCAATTTCCCCGCCAGCACATACAGCCGGACCAGCATGGCAACGCCATCAAATACCAGTTCGATCCTGCCTCCTGCTTCCGCCTGCATCATTCCCTGGTTCACCAGTGCAGTCACTTCATGATTATCACGGCCTTTTTCCAGAAAACTTTCCGCCAGAGCCAGATTCACCAGCCCTTTGCCGTAATCTCCCAGCACCAGGCTGACGGCCCACCCAACGGTTTTAGCCATTTTTTCGTCCTCTTTGCTCCACCGGCAGAAGTCTTTTCCGCCATTCATTATGGAAGGCAGGTTACTGGTCACAGAAAACTCCGGTATGGTGATTTTCTTATCCATCAAAAGAGTGGCCGTTTTTAACATCAGATCTGCCACCTGCCTGCTTCCACGGTGTGGAAGAGCAATGTCTAAGTAGTATAAACGGCTTCTGGCATATTTTTTCTCCTCTCCGCTCCTTGCTTTCTCATAAACTTCTAATTCTTTATACCAATATTCACTGCCCTCAAAATCCATCAGAAGGGATTTCAACATGCACATCCCCACCATCAGATCCGCATTCTGCCGGATGGTTTCTTCCTGCAGCTGGAAATAATACTGTTTCAGTTCAAAATAATTACCTTCAGCCGGGTTGCGTCTGCTGTGGTCGATCAAAAACTCCTTCAGCCGTTCCTGATCGCCTGCCTTTTCATACAGCTGAAATGCCATGGGGATCCGGTCATTTTGCTCGTAATACTCTCCTGCTCTCCGGTACAGCTTCTGGATCTCTTCCTCTCCGTAAGTTTTCCGCAGTTTCCAGAACAGGGATCTGCGCACGGGAGGCCGGATCTCATAATCAACTTTCATCAGTTCCTGTTCTCTGGAGTACTCTTTCACCCGTCTCTGGATTCCCGTTCCATAATCCAGAGCTTTGGCGATCATCCGTTCCGCATTCTGGTTCCCGGTGATTTTTTTCGCCAGTTCCAGGTCAAATTCCTCTACAATGGTCAGTTTCATCAGGAAATCCAAAAGTTCCAGATCCCAATGGCTGTATACATGCTCATCCAGATACTCCCACAGCTGGTTTCTGATCTCTTCCGTCCGGTCCGGCGTCAGAAAAATCCGTTCTCCCGACCTATGGAACTCAAAATTCCCCAAGGCAATATCGAACATACGGATCATCAGTCCATAACCATCGGTAAATGCCACAATCCGCCTTAAATCTTCCCGGTTTAACATCAGACCGCAGTTTTCAAAATACGTCCGGACCTGACGGTCCTCCAGATGGAGTTCTTTCTCAGAGATCACCTTGATATTGATCTCCATCTGCACTTCCAGAAGCCATCCTGGCATCCGTCCTCTGCTGATCAGGATCACCCAGAGACGGCCCTGGGTCAGAATCCTGCAGATCCGCGCCTTTATTTCTTCTGCCTCTTCCATATCCGACAGTTCCTGCAGATCATCCAGCACCAGAACCGTCACTTCCCGGTCCCCGGCGATTTTTTCCAGTCTCCTGCTGGTCAGTTCTTCCGCCTGAAGATACACATAACGATCATCGTCAGAGCCCCTGGTCAACAGATACCGCTTCACAAATACGGTCTTTCCGCACCCGGAATCCCCATACAGATACACAGTTTTTTTCACCTGCTGGGCTGCTTCCATATTGGAAACCGCCAGTTCTGGCCAGATATAGGTATCTTTCCGTTTTTCCTCCATTGTACTCCTCCTGTCCACTGCCATAGTCCGTTACGATCACTGGCTGGTCTGCTTTCCTCATCTACTATCATTTATCGTGGCTTCTGCTCTTTTATCTGGTGAAGGCATAGTAACACTGGTTTGCACATCCCAGTGGAAAAATTTGTTTTTTCATCTGGCAGATATATGCCTCCTCCGTATCTGACCCTTCCAGGATCGTCAGTGCCTGCCTCAGATTCCGGATGTCACGCTCCATAAAATCAGAATGATTTCCTCTTCCCACCAGCTTCAAATGGGTGATTCCTGCATCCCGGAGATGCCATAAGGCGCAGAGACCACAGCCACTGGCGCCACAGAGATAACCTTCCTCATCTGGCTCACCAGATACGTCAAACTGGCGTTTCTGATCATCCGGAACCAGGTGTTTTTCACCCGTTCTGCGTTCAAGGGACCCCAGTTCATAAGGAATTTGGCAAATATGGCCCAATTCATCGCAGTGAAGGGACTGACAGTAAGCGCCATTAAACTGACACCGTTCATTCAACGCAAAGGCTTCATATTCCATAGCTGCTGATCCCATGTGTCCCTGCTGGATCATGGTTTTCATATCCTCGATCGGCACTTTCCGATGGAAAATGATCCGTTTTGGACTCCATTTCTGCATCATCGCCAACATGGGACTATTTTCCTCGCCCACTTCTCCGCTGACATGTATCTCACAATCCAGCCCTGCTTCCCGCACGTACAGCATCAGCGCCAGATCCGCTATGATAAAGCTGTGAAATCCCAGATCCATACACCTGTGGATCAATCCCGTGATCTGGGCGTACTGTTCTGGAAGATAATAAAAAGAATTCAAGGTCAGATGCACTGGTTTTCCATAATATTTCATCATCTCAGCCAATATCTCCAGTTCGCTGAATGCCCCAAGCTGCACATGGGTGGTAAAAACCTCCCGCCGGTTTAAAGGGATCACCGTACCATATGCCCGGCTCCAGTCATACGGGACATAGCCTGCAAAAAATTCATCCGCACCTGCCTGGATAAAGCGCTCATACTCATCGATGGAACCTAAACCTGCTACGATTTTCATGGATGCCGAGCTTCTGTTTGATATCTTTTCATTCATATTCTGATCTCCGATGTCTTCTCGATATTTTCCCACTCCATCTCCTTCTACAGCAGATGAATCACCAGGCGGTCTACCCCCTGTTCCCGGTAGTTTCTCAGAATCTCCTGGTTTCTCAGAATCTCTAAATCGAAAGCAAACAGAGAATTTCCTTTTCCAATCATTTTTAAGTGGTCTGGATATAAAAAAGCATATTTTTCACAGTAATGGGGACAATGTTCCACGCGATTCTGTTTTCCCCTGTCGCCGTTGGCACAGATTGCATACAGAGTACAATATTCAGAGGTATTTGTCTGATAGTATGGGATATGGATACTGCTGGCGATTCCGGCATCATCACCGAAAAAGTCCTGTCTCCCTCCAATATTCTGTTGATAACCGCAGGATTCCCACTCGACCCGATGGATGTTCCATTCATTTCTGACATACTGGCGGTAGAATTCTGCATTCAGTGAATTTTCATTAAACAACTCTTTTTTCCCCAATTTATAAACCATCCGTGGATCTTTCCGCCGCCGGTTTAATAATGTTCCCATGGACAATGTCAGATTTTTCAATTTCAATTCTTCTGCCATAACCACCATTCCAAGATCATTGATTACAAGTTCCAGTTTCTCCAGGTGTCTATTCTTGCCTGGATTTACATGCGTTTCTATTCCTGGCTTTTGACACCACTGATCCAGCTGCGTCAGAAGTTTCTTCATTTTCCCCACCGCACCTTCTGCCATGTAGGGAAACACCACGGTAACAGAAAGTCCATCCCGCTCTGCTTTTTCCAACATCCGGAATAACTGTTCATCCGTTGGAAACAGACATGGGCAAAACTGATTACCAATATAAATTCTGTCCGGTAACCTTTTCGCCAATGGATATTTTTCCAGTCCACCAGCCTCCCAATACTGCCTGGAAACTTCCGCCAACTTCTCTTTCAGATAACAGTCATACCATTTTGGTCCATCCAGTTCCAACGCAAGCTCCATGCCCTCCACAACACCCATCACCTCACGCCCGCAGATTTCCGCGGCAGACAGCGCACAGTCTGCAAACCCAACACGATCTGTCATGTTGCTGCTATCTGTCACTACTGCCCCGAACCAGTTCTCCTTCTGTTCCTCAAAGCTCTTCCCATAGCCCTCGTCCAGCTCTGCCGGATATCCGGTCAGGTGACCAGCCAGTTCTCCGTCATCGCAGGTACATTTTAACTGGATATACCGGTCATACCACAGCACCAGCTCCCGCACCTCTCTCCGGTAATCCTCCTGCTGCACATCTACCGAATATACGCGGTACCATCTTTCTTCCCGTTCCAGTATGATGACCGGAGATCTTTGGATACTTCTGATCCGGACTGTCTCATACTGTCCCTGGAACATATGATAAAAACTCACTTCTATCCTGTGATCTTCATTTTTCTCCATTGCTATCGACTCTGCAGTCCGGAAAGCAAACCCATTTTCCCCTAATTCCGTGATCTGAACCTCTCTCCCATCGATCCTGCAGGCCAATAGTCCAAAAGGAACCGCCGTCACACCACCAATGATCTCCATAATAAAAAACCTCCCGGCAGTATCTTCTAAAAGAAGTATACCACCGGAAGGTATCATTTACAATGTTGAACGGTTATGACACATTAGCAGCAGCCGCAGCCACCGTTGCGATGTCCGTATGCATCCATGCAATCCTCTTCTGGATTCTTCATGCACAGATGAACAGCTGCTCTCTTGAAGGTCAGAGGCAGTGCCAGGATATTCGGGTTCTGGCCAACGAATTTCTTCTTAGCATCCTCTAATGCTTCCTCGAAGGTCTCTCTGGTCTTTAAGCCCATGCCTCTTGCGTAGCCTGGCTCTTCTGCACCTACGATGTAGATCGCGCTGGTGTTCATCTCAGCAATGTGTCCGCAGGACATCATGGAGAAGCCGTGGAATGGATGGAATGCGTTGCAGAAACGGTATTTACGGATATACTCTTCGTTCGTTGCGAAGTACTCGCCGTAGCGGTTCATATCCGGAAGTGTATTCATATGGTCATGCTGGAACATGGTGTACTGTTCTCTTAAGTATGGCCATAATTCATCGTGGAAGTATCCATTGCAGGCAGATGCACAGATGATGACACAGTTATCGCTCATGACACGTTTGAATCTCAGAACCTGAGCACTTAATGCCTGCATCATCATGATCGGGTTAGTTCCCATACCATCACCGTAGTGGAATTTCTGAGGCATACCAAATACTAAAACGTCGTACTTTTTCTCTGCCCAGTGTACATAGGTTCTCTTATCTGCCAGCTTCCAGCTGATCGGCATCATCTCTTTTGCATAACCGGAGTAGATTGCGATCTGTCTGGAATAGGTATCCAGAACTGCGTCGCAGCAGAAGAATGGATGACCCATCTTCTCTTCCATATGCATACTGATCTCATCGAATTTGTTACGCATCAGGCTGCCGCCGTTAACCGGTGTAAAATCATCACGGTGCATAACAGATGGTACGTGATGGCTTGCAATACATTTCCAGTTGGTGATACCTGTTGCACTGTGCTTGTAACCGCCTGAATATCCACCATAAGGGTTGCCCTGTACATGGCCGATCAGGATCGGGATATCGCAGTCGAATACATATTTGTTCATGTATACCGGGTCACCTCTGTGAGTGGTTCCGAGGTATACCATGTGCTCCTGATCCTCACTGTCATGACTGATAATCTGACCGGTATGCCAGAACTCGTTGAATAATTCATCACCAAAAATTGCCTTTGCATCAGACTCTTTGCTTCTTGGATGAAGTCCGTTGGAGATGATGAAGAGGATGTCTTTCTTCTCAACGCCAGCTGCGTATAACTCTCTTAAAATGTACTTGATGCTCAGTTTTCTATGGCTGGTTGGCTGCTCGCCTCCCTTTACACGGTCTGGAACGATAATGGTAACGGTGCTTCCCTTATGCGCTAACTCTGTTAAAGTTGGCATACCAATCGGATGTGCCAGGCTCTCTAAGTAAGCTGCCTCTAACTGATCCTCTGGAATGCAGGCTGGGTCTTTGACCGTCTCGCCCGGAATAAATACATCCGTGTTATCTGGCAGATTCGCTGTCATCGTTCCCTGTCCATATTCAAACTCAAATTTCATGTGATCTTCCTCCTCAATTCTTGTTCTATAATTCCTTCTTTTGACTACTTTTCTCAATCTGCGGCCGCCACGCTGGCTCACACATCAACCATCAGCCGCCCTGATCATTCCTTAGCCTTCCATATATAACTGGATGATCTCCAAATACTCTTCTGGGTAGTAACCGATCTCACCCTGGAATCTGGTCAAAGCGATCAGTCCGCCATCGATCTCGTCGATGGACGCTAACATGGCTGCATTGGCCTGTTTTAAGCCGCCGCCGTACACAACATCCATGCCGCCGGTCTTCTCTTTCACAAATTTTGCGATCTTGGTGATATATTCCTTATCTGCCGGAGTCTTGCCAGGTCCGATGGACCAGATCGGCTCATAAGCGATCACAACCTTGGAGGTATCTACGTCCTTCAGACCGATCTCCAGCTGTTTCCCCAGGACTTCCTGCCACTGCTCCTGTTCCTCACTCTTCTCACCAATGCAGTACAGAACCGTCATGCCACGGGAAATCGCACATTTGATCTCCTGGTTCAACAGACGGTTCACTGCGTCGGTATCAGTAACGCCAGCCTCAGCCAGGATACCCATCTTATCATTTCTCTCCTCACAGTGTCCAATGATGGTAGTCTCACAGCCTGCTGCCACCATGGAGGAAGCCGGACGGTTGGTAGTGAATGCGCCGAAGTTTCCACCTACAGCAGTATCAGCCCGGTATACGCTCTGGCAGCCAACCTTGATAGGGCTTCCTTCTGATCTGGCTTTCACTGCATTTAACAGATGGATCTCCGGGAAATACATACCGAACTCCACCTGTGCAGGATCGTACTTTTTTAACTCTTCCTGGGTATTCTTCACGATGAATTCTGCCCAATCTGCCACCGGAGCGATGCGGTTGACTCCGCCATACTCTGTCGGCACATCAAATCGTTTCAGATTCAGATAAATATGTTTCATTGAATCTTACCTCCACTATTTCTTCTCTATTTTCTCACGTTCCTCATGGAAATCAATAAAATCTCTGAGCTCCGGTCCGATCAACGGCTTGCACCACTTGGTAAATGCCTCTGTCACATCGTTGCCGCGCTCATTGATGTACTCCGCCGGTACAGTGCGCTCATACATCATCACCTGCTCGATCGGAATCCGCTCTACATGAACCTTGTAACTTCCATCCTCGGTCTCATCGCGGATAAAGCCGACCATAACGCCTCCCTGGCCTTCGACTGCTGCTTTCAGGGCTTCTCTTCCAGCGATCACTGCCTCGTCCCGGTCTACCGGTGACTGCCATGCGATAGAAGCACGTCCACAGATACCTGGTTTCTCGCTTCTTGCCTTGATACCCAGCTTCTGGATCACCAGGTTTGCCAAGTGCGCGCTGACATCTCCGTAATAAGTTGCACGTCCAGCTTTAAAGATCGGCGGAACGATCGGCTGACCGTCAGCTCCCTTTAAGCCCTCGCTGGCAACTACCACTACGCCGCCTTTTTCATCGTACAGCTTCTTCACGTCCTCTAAGAACTCTTCCTCATTAAATGGACGCTCCGGCAGATAGATCAGATGCGGTGCATCCCCTGGTTTCTTTCTTGCCAATGCGGAAGCTGCGGTGATCCATCCGGCATTCCGTCCCATAGCTTCGATCACGCATACATGGATCGGAAGGGACTTTACGTCCACGCCAACCTCAGCGGTGGTCGCTGCGATATATCTTGCCGCGCTGCCATATCCCGGTGTATGGTCGGTAATGGCAATATCATTGTCAATGGTCTTTGGAATACCAGCAACTGTCACACCGGAGGACTTGCAGGCTGCATAGATCTTTCCGCAGGTATCCATGGTGCCGTTGCCACCATTTAACAATACATACTTGATATTATATTTCTGGAAGATTGCCGGCATAGCATCGTAGTCTTCCTGCTCCAGCGCATATCTGGAAGAGCCGATCGCTGTTGCCGGAGTCTCCAGCAAAAGTTTTAAGCGGTCCTCCGGAACCTGCAGAAGATCAAAGAAATCTTCCTTTAAAATCGCCTGGCTGCCTCCCATCGCTGCATAAACCTTGTCCAATCCCAGCGCCTTCGCCTCCTCGATCACCCCATACAGAGACGAATTGATCACTGCGGTCGGGCCTCCGCCATGTACTACCAGTACATTACCATTCATGTTCTTCTCCTCCTGTCTGCCTTGTCCGCGGCACCCCAGCCACGGTTTGCACACGTATTGATGATATAAGGATACCATACTTTTTGTGTGGTTTGTGTAAATTTTACGCAAACGTTTGTGTTTATTGGATATATCCTTTTTTTCGGTTATCCATTATAATAAAACCATGAGATTTTAAGGAGGTGTTCTATGACCTTAAAAGAAATTGCCCAGGAGGCCGGCGTTTCCATTTCCACTGTTTCCCGCGTGGTCAATAAGAACAGTCCCGGCGCCGCCAGCAAAGAAGTCCAGGATAAAATCTGGGAGATCGTCCGCCGCACTGGCTATACGCCCAACTCCACCGCCCGGACGCTAAAGCTTGGAGAACAGGAAGCTGCACAGCCGTCCCGCTCCATCGCCTGTATGTTTGCGAGAACGGAAGATATCGTGACAGACCAGTTTTTCACATCCCTTTCCAGAAGCATTGAGCAGGAGGCATTTAAGCGGAATTATGTATTAAAATATTCTTTTTCCGCCTTTGACGTCTCCCATTCCAGCACCTTCCGCCTGATCATGGATAACCATGTGGACGGTGTGGTGATCCTGGGACGCTGTGACAAACCATTGCTTAAAATGTTGAAACAATACTTTAACAATGTGGTCTACACTGGTCTTAACAGCTTAAATGCCAAATATGACCAGATCATCTGTGACGGCCATGACGCTGCAAAGGAAGCTGTGGAATATCTGATCCAGCTCGGGCACAGGAAAATCGCTTACATTGGCGAAACCCAGTCAGAAAACCGGTATTTAGGATATTGTGATGCCCTGAGCGCCCACCGGATCCCGCTGCAAAAGACCCACATATGCAATGTGCATCTGTCCTCAGAAAGCGGCTACCAGGGAACGAAAAAACTGTTAGAACAGGGCTGTGACGCCACTGCTTATTTCTGCGCCAATGACATCACTGCCATCGGTGTCATGCGGGCTCTGCAGGAATCCGGTCATTCCATTCCCGGCGATGTATCCGTCATCAGTATTGATGATATCGACATGGCCCAGTATATGACGCCCATGCTTACCACCATGCATATTCCAGTGGAAGAAATGGGACAGATGACCGCGAAGATCCTCATCGACCGGATCGAGGGGGGACACCGGCTTCCAGTGCGGGTAAATCTGCCGTTCTACACAGCCATCCGGGATAGCTGCGCACCGCCAAAGCGAACATAGCCGGAATTATATCTTTTATAAAACAGGAGGAATTCTATCATGATCGTAACTTTAAAAAACAATGGATTTTCCGCAAAAATCGACTCTTATGGAGCCCAGCTCATCTCCCTACAGGATCCAGCAGGCACCGAGTATATCTGGCAGAGAGACCCAAAACATTGGGCCAACTGCTCTCCGCTGCTCTTCCCGATCGTGGGTAACTGCCGTGATAATAAATTAATCATCGATGGCAGATCCTATGACATCATCAAACACGGTTTCTGTAAGATCACAGACTTTACCGTATCCCAGCCTTCCGGATCCGAAGCTGCCTTCACCATTCAGGATTCCGAAGAGACAAGGAAGTCTTACCCATATGCGTTCTGCCTGACCTTAACATACACCTTAGACGCCGATGGCCAGTTACATATGAACTACAAAGTAAAAAACACAGACACCCAGGCCATCCACTATCTGATCGGCACTCATCCAGGCTTCACCTGTCCATTAAAAGATGGAGAAAAATTCGAAGATTATGTTCTTGAATTTGAAAAAGAAGAAAATGCAGGATTCCATTCCTACAACGCTGAAAAATTAGAATTTGACATGACCACCTACACCAAAGCCCTGGATCATAGCAGGGTTCTGCCGATCAACTACCCATTATTTGCCAACGATGCCATCTTCTTCACCGACCTGGTATCCAAAAAGGTGGCTCTAAAAAATCCGGCTACCGGAAAAGGCGTTGAAGTTGCTTATCCAGACTTTGAAACTATCGCTTTCTGGACTGCGGCAGCCACCGAAGCCCCATTCCTCTGCGTTGAACCATGGAACGGTTCCGCCATCCGGTCTGACGAGGATAATGACTTCATGAACCGGCATTATCTGCAGAATTTAGGCGTGGGAGAAACGAAAGAATATCGGATGGATATCCGGATTCTGTAAATAGATCTAAGTACAACAGAGAGTGCCAGCACCATGCCAGCGCTCTCTGTTGTTACTTTATGGAAGCTCCCACAGTCTCTCCCCACACGCGGAAGCTCCAATCATCCTTCTGCAGAACTGGAAGGTTCCTTCTTACGCCTTCTGTCCGTAATATGCATTTGCGCCGTGTTTTCGGTAATAATGCTTATCCTGAAGTTCCTGAGGCGCTGGTTTTACCTGTGGATTGATCAGCTCTGTACGGAATGCCATCTTCGCGCACTCTTCCAGGACAACCGCATTATGCACCGCCTCATTGCCATCCTTTCCCCAGGTAAACGGACCATGATTCTTACATAAAACTGCAGGAACCGCCTTTACATCTTTCCCTCTCTTCTTAAACTCATGAACGATCAGAAGTCCTGTATTTTTCTCATATGCCTCATCGATTTCTTCTCTGGTCAGGCATCTCAAACAGGGCACTTCCCCGTAAATATAATCCGCATGGGTAGTTCCGTAACACGGAATGTCTCTTCCCGCCTGTGCCCAGCTGGTGGCATAGGAAGAATGGGTATGAACAATACCACCGATCTCCGGAAATGCTTTATACAGCTCCAGATGGGTCGGCGTATCAGAGGACGGATTGTATCTGCCCTCGATTTTATTGCCCTCCAGATCCATGATCACCATATCTTCCGGTTTCAAATCCTCATATGGAACGCCGCTTGGTTTGATAGCAAAACATCCGGTCTCCCTGTCGATCTCACTGACATTTCCCCAGGTAAACGTAACCAGCCCGTACTGTGGAAGCTTCATATTCGCTTCATATACTCGTTTTTTCAGTTCTTCCAGCATTTATTTTCATCCTCCGTTTTTTAATCCATACGCAGCCATCTCTTTCATCTCCCGGTTGGTAAACCTCTGATCCAAAAGTCATAAGAAATCGCTTTTTCCGCAGAGATCCGGTACGCTTCTTCCACATCACTTCCCCAGCTGTCGATTCCGCCTACGCCGCGGACTGCTCCTAAGATACAGACTACCGTTCTTCTGGCTGGCGGCAGCTCCTCCTGGTGAAGGGCATTCTCCAGTTCAGAAGCCGTGTAAGGCAGACAGGAAAATGCAAATGGTCTCTCTCCTGCTTCAAAGCTAATGGAAAATGGGTTCTTTTCGCCCATCTCGTTGGCCAAAACCGTAGATCTGGTGATGGTCAGACGTTGAGTCTCCATGTGAACGCCGCAATCCTGGGGAACCAGATACGGAGTCACTGGAAGTCCATTCTCTTTCCAGATTCCGTTCACACCGCCTGCCATCCGGTCCGGGTAAGTTTCTCCCGAAAGGCCGTCCCACTCATATCCATCGGCTGCTGTCGGCATCACAAAGCGCATGCCAAATACCGGAAGCTCTGGCAGTCCCTTCTGGCCCTCGTAAGAAACCTCTACATGAATTGCGCCATCTCCGGTTACTGTATACTTCATCACCACCTCTGCTGCCGGTACCGTAGCCGTGTGCCCTATACAGCAGATCGTCACCTGCTCTGCCCCTACCGGTCCGCCAAACCGGTTATTGTCTGGCGCCAAAAACTGCTCCACCGGGCATCCGTCTTTTTCCACGGTTACTTTTTCCGTCTTCCAGAACAGATCTGCTCCCAGCCACATAGCAGAACGGTTAGGAAATCCGCAGCCCCGGTCATTATCCGTAGACGCCCGCCAGAAGGTCGGAGTCGGGGTCCGGTACAGCCATTCTTTTCCACCAATACATAAAGATTCGATTCCACCGGTCTGATAAGAAAACAGATAGGAAAATCCATCGCCGTGAACCCCCAGCACTACATCACCAAACACCAGTTTCAGTTTTTTATTTGTATGTTCCATAATAATATTTCACCTCCTGAATCGCCGGTTTTACTGTCCGGTCCGCAAATACGATCCCATCTCCGGAAAACGCATAGTCCGATGGACGGTCATCAAAGTCACCGCCATAACGCAATACCCTTCTGCCTGTCACCTCATCCTCTACCCACAGTGCCTGATCAATAAAATCCCAGATAAATCCGCCCTGGAATCGGTCATATTTCTCCAAAAGATCCATATAGGACTTCATACCGCCTAAGGAGTTGCCCATATCGTGCATGTACTCGCATAAGACAAATGGCTTGTCCTTATTTTCTTCCAGCCATTTCTCGATCCGTGCTGGCGGCGTATACATCTGACTTTCCATATGGGAAATCTCTTTCTCGTAGGTCCGGTTATGGAACACGCCCTCATAGTGGATCAGACGTCCATCCTGTTTTTCTTCCAGCATCTGCTGCATCGCCCGAATCCCGTCTCCTGCGTAAGACTCATTGCCCAGCGACCAGAATAAAATAGACGGATGATTTTTCAACAATTCAAAATTGGTACTGGCCCGGTCTACCACCGCAGCCTCCCAGTCCTTCGCACATCCTGGGATATTCCAGCTTGGCTCCACTGCACCCATCTTCTGCCAGGAACCGTGGGATTCCAGATTCGTCTCTGCCATCACATAGATGCCTTCCCGATCACACAGATAATACCACGGAATCTGATCCGGATAATGGCAGGTACGGACACTGTCGATGTTATGGGCATGGAAACAGTCCATATCCCACCTCATCTGTGTCTCCGTGATCACTCTGCCGCCTTCTGCACTCCATTCATGACGGTTCACTCCATGAAGGATCAGCCGTTTTCCATTGAGCGTCATGATTCCATGATCCATGGCAATCCGCCGGAAGCCGATCTCATAAGGAACGATCTCCACGATCTCTCCACGGACATTTTTTACACGGATCTCCAACAGATAAAGGAATGGATCTTCATGGCTCCAGGGGCGAACGTCTGGAATGGTCTGGGATGGAATCTGGATATGGATTTCTTTTCCGCCCTCTATCAGAACCGTTCCTGCACCTCGGATATCATCGGTTCCTTTTTTCACGATCCGCCAGCTGACGCTTCCCAGTTGCCCTGTTTTATCTGCTGCCACATCTCTTGCAGAAACCGTCAGTTCCATAGAAAAGCTTCCTGTCTTTCCATCAGTCTCCAGCACCGGCTTCGCCCACAGATCTTCCACATGAAGTTCTGGCTTTGCATACAATACCACATTTCGGAAAATTCCAGAAAAACGGAAAAAATCCTGATCTTCCAGATAAGAAGCTGTGGAATGCTTGTATACCTCCACAGCCAGAACATTTCCTTTCTCCCGGATCCATGGAGTCAGGTCAAAATCTGATGGTGTAAAGCTGTCCTCCGCATACCCCACAAAATGACCATTAAGCCACACATACATAGCCTTCTCCACTCCCTCAAAAGAGATGCAGACCCGTCTGTTCCTCAATGCCGGTTTCAGATCAAAAACGCACCGATAAGAGCCAACCGGATTGTACTCCGCCTCAGAAAACTGCCCCTTCTGCTCTCCAAATCCGGTTTTGGCCGGTCTTCGATACTCATGACCCTCCCATGGATACATGGTATTGATATAGTGAATCCGGTCAAAACCAGCCAGTTCCATATGTCCTGGCACCTGGATGGTTCCAAATCCGGATACATCTGCGTCTTCCCGGTAAAAATCCGCCGGACGCCCTGCTGGATTCTTCGACCATGCAAACTGCCAGGTTCCATTGAGACACTGACACAGACTTTCTTCCTGTTTCTGATACGTTTCCTCTCCGTCAAAAAAATGATGATCCGAATGGGCCTTTATCTGCCCCACACGGAACACCTCCGGGTCATCCAGCCACGCCAGATCCGGGGTTTTCTCTTCCTTGTCCAATTTCTTGTTCTCCAAAGCCATCTGACACTCTCCTTCTTCTAAAATGAATATATGAATAGACATATTTTTCTTCATATTCTGAATCAGCAAAATCTGCTGTCACCTGCAAACTGTAACTATTTGACAAAAACGCCCTCCTTCGCTATGATATGATTATAACAAATAACCACATGAAAAGGAATGGTTTTCGTAACTAATCTATATTATAGAAAGGATGCATCTTATGTTTTACGAATACGCAGAACAATACCAACCGCCGTTTCACCCATTTTCCATTGGTCCCTCTGTTGCCAACCGCACTGCCTGGGAAAATCTGAATCCTGATCTGGCAAAACGCCTGCTTTGCGAAGGGTTACGTGCCCAAGCTAGTCCATGGTCTGTGATCTATGCCACCGACTATCTCGATTTTGCCCGTACCGGCAACCGGATCCATTTTGAGGACAAACAGTTCTCCCGCCGTCAAAAGCTGAACGATCTGATGTTTGCAGAATGTATCCAGCACCAGGGGCATTTTCTGGATGACATCATCAATGGCATTTATATGATCTGTGAAGAAAGCGCATGGCAGCTGCCTCCGCACAATACCTATATTAAGGACACTCCACAGCTTCCGCTTCCAGACACCACCCGGCCGGTGGTAGACTTATTTGCTGCAGAAACCGGTGCTGTTCTGGCTTCTGCTGTTTATTTAATGAAGGACTCCTTAGATCCTGTCAGCCCATTTATCGCTGAAACCGTGAAAGAGACCCTGATCAAACGGATTTTCACCCCATATCTCCACGAATATTTCTGGTGGATGGGAGACGGAACCGCTCATGTCAATAACTGGACGGTATGGTGTACCCAGAATGTCCTGATTGCTGCGGCTCTCACGCCGATCGAAGAATCCATGCGCCAGCAGATTTTCTTAAAAGCCTGCAAAAGCATTGATTATTTCCTGGATGAATACGGGGAAGACGGCTGCTGCGACGAAGGTGCTCATTATTACCGCCACGCCGGCTTATGCCTCTTTGGATGCATGGAAATCTTAAATGGCATGACTGACGGTCATTTTGCCCCATTGTATCAGCAGGAAAAGATCAAAAATATCGCCTCTTATGTTTTAAATATGCATGTGAATGATCATTGGTACATCAATTTTGCAGACTGCTCCGCTGTCACTGTCCGCTGTTCCGCCCGCGAGTACCTTTTTGGCAAACGGACAGGCAATGCCAATCTGATGAAATTATCTGCCCAGGATCTGAAAGTCAATGAAGACGCCCTGCTTCTGGACGAACATAACACCTGGTACCGGCTTTTACAGTTTTCCTACTGGGATGAGATGATGGCATATCCGACAGACGGTCCGATTTTCCATCCTGAGCTTTATTACCCCAGCGCCGGAGTGTTTCTCACCCGTGATGACACCTTCTGCCTGGCCGTAAAAGCTGGTGATAATGATGACAGCCACAACCATAATGACTGCGGAAGCTTTACTTTATATAAAGATGGACTTCCATTCTTCACCGATATCGGCGTGGAAACCTATTGCCGGAAGACATTTTCCCCACAACGTTATGAGCTGTGGACCATGCAATCCCAGTATCACAACCTGCCAACCTTTACCGGCTGCGAAAAAACTGCCTGCGCTTCTACTCCATACGCTCTGGCTGCTGATTTTGCCGGACAGTCGGGTCTTTATGGCATTATGGAAAATGATGGGCCTCAGTACGCAGCCCATCATGTGAAGTGGCAGATAAATGAATCCTTCTCTGAAATTTCCATGGAGTTAGCTGACGCTTATCCAGATACAAGGGTCCAGTCCTTTGTCCGACATGCATCCTTTGATAAGCCCCAGGAGACCATCACCATCACAGATCACTACTCCTGCGATGGTCTGACCCCGGTTCTATCCCTGATCACCTACGAGGTTCCCACATGGGATCCTGAAAAACAGATTCTTCACGTAGGAGACCTGGGTGACTGCCAGATCCCAAATGCTTCCAAGGTCATCATCGAGTGCCTGCCAATCACCGATGCCAGACTTCAGCTCGCCTGGAAAGCGGATCTGTGGCGGATTCTTGTAACACCTGAAAAAGATGACCTTACTTTAATTATCACAAAATAAAAACCAGATGCACTGACACAAAAAAGCTGCTTCGGTTTCTGATTTTTCAGACCGAAGCAGCTTTTCGATTACAGGATTCCTTTTAGAAAAATTTCTCCCAGATTCCCTCTAAGAACAATCCCAGGATCATCAATGGAAGTACATATTTTACATATCCCCGGATCCAGTCCGGAACCTTCAGTCCCTCGCCCTCGTTGGCCTCTTTCTGATATTTCTCGAATCCCCATCCAAAATTCCAGGTAGAGAACACCAGATAAATCAAAGATCCCAACGGCAGCAATAAGTTGCTGACAATAAAGTCCTCCAGATCCAGCACCGTACTCCCCGCCCCCAGAGGCTGGAAGCCGCTTAACAGATTAAAGCCCAGAGCACATGGAAGGGACAGAACAGCGATCAGAACCAGGTTTGCCATACAGGATTTCTTACGGCTGATGTTCAACAACTCCATATCACAGGCAATGATATTTTCAAATACTGCGATAACCGTAGAAAATGCTGCAAATGACATAAACAAGAAGAAAAAGCTTCCCCAGATCCGTCCACCCGCCATGGAAATAAACACGTTTGGCAGCGTGATAAAGATCAGACTTGGACCACTATCCGGATTCACTCCAAAAGCAAAACACGCCGGGAAAATGATCAGTCCTGCAGTGATAGCTACAAAGGTATCCAAAACCGCCACATTGACCGCTTCTCCAAGCAGAGTGTTCTTTTTCTCCAGATAGCTTCCAAAAATTGCCATGGCGCCAATGCCAAGACTTAAGGTGAAAAAGGACTGGTTCATGGCTGCAACGATCACCTTGCCAACACCAACTTCCTGGAATTTTTCAAAATCCGGCAAAAGATAAAATCGCAGTCCTGCCGCCCCGCCATCCAGGAACAGTCCATGAACCGCCAGAACGATCATCAGGGATAACAGACCGATCATCATCCCTTTGGTGATCCGCTCCACACCAGCCTGCAGACCCATGGAACAAACCATGATTCCCAGGATCACCACCAACACCATCCAGAACGTATTGGTTCCAGGACTGGCTAACATCTCACCAAACAGCGCTGTCACACCTTCCTGAGTCTGTCCGGTAAATTTACCCGTTAAAAATCCGTAGAAATAATATAACATCCATCCTGCCACAGTGGTATAGAACATCATCAGCATATAGTTGCCGAAAAGCGCCACGTAACCGTGCAGATGCCACTTACTGCCTTTCTTCTCCAGCTCCTGGTATGCCTTTACCGGGCTCTTCCTGCTGGCCCGTCCCACTGCAAACTCCATGGACAGCACTGGTACACCCATGATCGCCAGGAACAACAGATAAATGACAACGAAAATTCCACCGCCATTGGCACCTACCACATAAGGAAAACGCCACACATTCCCAATTCCAATAGCACAGCCTGCGGAAAGCAGCAAAAAGCCCAACCGTGACTGAAACGTCTCTCGTTGTTTCATAAAAAATCCCCCGATATATCCCGTATATTTACCATCCCGATTTATTTTATCGATTACAAAATCATTTCATTAAGACGGTTATTTTTTAGTATAACTGGAAATGAACATTTTATCAATAGCTTTTCCCGGTGGAGTTTTCAATGATTTCTATCGGTAAATGATTCATAGAGTCAAATTTTCACGAAAGAAAAATTTCATCGTTTTTCAATTTACTCATCTAATGGTATAATGGAAACAAAAAAGGAGGACAACTATATGGAAGCGGCCGAACTTGGAAAATTTATCGCAACAATCCGCAAAGAAAAGCAACTCACCCAGGCTGAACTGGCCCGCAAGTTAAATGTCACTGACAAAGCCGTCAGCCGTTGGGAACGCGGACTCGGTTTCCCCGATATCAATACCTTAGAGCCTCTCGCCGATGCCCTGGGAATCACCTTGGCCCAATTAATGAAATGTTCCAAAGAAATAGAAGAAAATTCCGATGATGAGATCATCGCCAGCCTAGACATTGCCCAGAAGCAGCGAAAAGTTACGCTTAAAAGGCTGATCATCGGTCTCCTGTGCAGTATCATTGGAATCACCGCGATCTTTCATGCCCTTAAACTTTTCCTGACTCACACCTGGATTCTGAATCTTCAGGGTGGTGATGGTCCAACCTCCGTATTTATCGCTGGAAAAACCGGGAATTTTCCGCCTACGGTTATTCTTATTTTTGGGGGACTCATGTTAACGTATGGAGCTTGGGAGATATGGAAGGCGAATAATCATGATAAATAAGCCTTCACTATCATCATTACCTCACATAAAAAATACAACACAAAATATTTATAATCCACTGACGGAAGCAGAAACCTATGACTTAATCAGCCGTGTTTTATAGGAAATCATAAGACTTATAGAAGTTGCAGGCAGGTGCCTACAAACTGTCTACAGAAAATACAGACACAAAAAATGCGGAAACCCTTGTAAAATCAAGGCTTCCGCACCAAAGAAAAAAGCGCGAGACGTTGCAGAACGTCCAGTGGACGTTCGCTTTGCAACGACCGAAGCGGAGCGTAGACCTCGAATGTTCGAGTCCGGCAGGGCTCGAATCGAGTAGGAGGCGGTGACTAACCGCCGTCCTCTCACACCACCGTGCATACC
>ERZ809074.53-NODE-53-length-170715-cov-54.547422_pt1 | contig 170715 bp, 165 predicted proteins | sample MGYA00520795_ERZ809074 | MGnify/ENA primary metagenome ERZ809074 (study PRJEB31570, sample SAMEA3212989) | Homo sapiens | biome: human-gut; feature: human gut; material: fecal | place: Sweden | collected 2011 ... | reverse complement strand
TTGAAAACATTGATTTTACTGACTTTTTCATGTTTTCTTATTAGGAGGCGGGGAATGTCCCTCCTTTTTTATATCGTTTTTTGCAGCAGACTCAGTTGTCCACGCGGTTGCGCCACTCCAGCTCCTGCTCCAGCTCGAACTTCAGCTTCTTGTTCTCCTCCACCAGCGTGTCGTAGTGGGTGCCCTGTACATAGTACTTCACGAACGCGAAGGTGGCCTCGTTGAACTCCTCCTCGGTGTACTCCGGCAGCAGAGAGCCGCCCTTGCGGCGCAGACCCGTCACGCTGATGACCACCAGACGACGATGCTCCTCGCTGAGCTGGAACAGCTTCAGAGACTCGGGGATGTTCAGTTCCAGATCGTACCGCTCGTTGACGATCTCCAGCAGGCGGCGCTGCTCCGGCTTGGCGGAGACGATGACGCCGTGCTCGGCGAACAGACGCTTGAGGTAGGAGGCGGAGACCTCCTCGCGGGTGATGGTGCCCTTGCCGATGCCGGTGAGCATGGTATTGGACAGGTTCAGGCTGACATAAACCTCCTGACCGGTGGTGGGATAACTCATGTGCGTACCTCCTGCATTGCAAAATTGGTTTTCCTCCGTCCGAGACGGCTTTTTTTGTTCTGCTGTCAGCATACCACAACGCGCTGCAAATAGCAACACAAAGTTGTCCCAAGCACGTCTATTTATACGAAAAAACACCCTATTTTTCCGAAAGAAAGGCACTTTCTTCTCCCAAATGTACCATACGACCCAAACAGTCCGAAAGGCTCCCACCACCGGTTTTTTCCCCTTTTCACGCAGCGCGTGGGGGCGAAAGCGGCAACGACGCATGGGCGGAAGAAACGCCGCACCAATCCCCTGAACGAGCGGTTCTTGCGTCCAGACGAGGCGCGGCGACGACGCCATGCTTGCTGCATGGCGAGGAACCGCAGCGACGTATGGGCGGAAGAAACGCCGGTCAGACACCGGTCAGGTCAAAGGGCGGCGTATACTCCTCCCTGGCTGCCGTGCGCTCTTGGGTAAAGCCGTCGATGATGCCGCAGTTGTGCATATAGTCTGCGGCGGCGCGGTACTCGGCGCGGGTGAGGCGGCGGGCAAGGCGTCCTTGTGCGCCGGGCTGGGGGGTGTACTGGCTCATGAGGGAGAACAGAACGTCGCCGGGGCGGAAGGTCTCGGCCACCCAGTCGATAACGCAGCGGGTATTGTCCAGATAGCCGGGCAGTACCAGATGGCGGATGACCACGCCGCGGCGCAGGAGGCCGTTTTCCATCACATAGGGCCCGGTCTGGCGGAACATCTCCTGTATGGCGGCGGTCGCCACGGGGAAATAATCCGGCGCGGCGGAGAGCTGGGACGCCAGCGCGCCGTCGGCATATTTCAGGTCGGGGAGCCAGATATCCACCAGCCCCTCCAGAGAACGCAGGGTCTCCACCTTTTCGTAGCCGCCGCAGTTGTAGACCAGCGGCACGGGGAGCTTGGGCTCCAGCGCCGGGAGGATCCAGGGCAGGAAGTGGGTGGGAGTGATGAGGTCGATGTTGTGGGCGCCTTGGGCGATCAGCTCCTCAAAGATGGTGCGGAGGCGTTGGGGGGTCACATCCTTGCCGAAGCCCTCCGCCGAGATGGTGTGATTCTGGCAGTAGGTGCAGCGCAGGGTGCAGCCGGCGAAAAACACCGCGCCGGAGCCGTTGGTGCCGGAGATAGGCGGCTCCTCCCAGTGGTGGAGGGCGGCGCGGGAGACGCGCAGTCCCGCAGGCATGGCGCAAAAGCCGTTTCCCCCATCGGCGGTACGCGCCGCGCCGCAGTTGCGGGGGCAGAGACGGCAGATCATAGGGCGTGGATGTCGAAGTCTGGGCCGAGATCCCCCGCCATCCAGTGGCGGCGGCACAGGCCGATGTACTTGTCGTTGGCGCCCAGCACCACCTGCGCGCCCTCCTTGACCACATGGCCGGTATCGTCGAAGCGGGCGTTGAACGCCGCCTTCTTGCCGCACCAGCAGATGGTCTTGACCTCCTCCAGCTTATCCGCCAGCACCAGCAGGTGATAGCTGCCCTCGAACAGCTCGCCCTTGAAGTCGGCACGGAGACCGTAGCAGATGACGGGGATGCCGCAGTCGTCCACCAGATGCACCAGATAGTAGACCTCGTCCTTGGTGAGGAACTGGGCCTCATCGATGATGATGCAGGCGTAGCGCTGCAAATCTGCGTCCGCCATGGCGCGCATCTCGTCGAAGTAGATGCAGGGGTGCTTCAGTCCGATGCGGGAGTAGACCATGTGGTCGCCGTCCCGGGTGTCCAGCCGGGGCTTGACCAGCAGCGTCTCCTGTCCCCGCTCCTCGTAGTTGAATCGAGCCATCAGGGCATTGGCTGTCTTGCTGGAGCCCATGGCGCCGTATTTGAAGTAAAGCTGTGCCATCGTGTCAGTCTCCTTTATCTGATTTCTCTCCCGCAGCGGCGTCCTCCAACGCCGCCGTAAATACACGAAAGGCGGAGGGAATGGCCCTCTGCCGCCGCTGTGAGGCGTTTGCCCACAGCCAGTCCGGCTGTCCCTCCCCTGCCACCGTCAGCAGGTAGCCGGTCATCTGCCAGCGCAGGTGGGTGAACTCGTGCTTGGCATGGAGCGTTCGCTCCCACCGCAGCACCGTGACGCCCCATGCCGCCAGCTGGCGGGCGGCTGCCGCCTCGTCCAGCGTACCCTCCACATGGGGAAGCTCCCAGAGTCCCGCCAGCAGGCCGGTTTTCGGCCGCTGCCGCAGGGCGGCGGCGCCGTCCTCCCGCACCATGGCAAACACGGTGAGGGGAATCTCCCGCTTCTCCTTTTTCTTCTCCCGTACCGGCAGGAGCGCCTGTGTCCCCTGCTGCCGTGCCGCACAGAACGGCGCGGCGGGACATTGTTCGCACAGGGGTTTTCCACCGGGCAGGCACACCGCCGCACCCAGATCCATCAGCGCCTGATTGAAGTCGCCGGGCCGGTCATGGGGCATGGTCTCCGCCATGGCGCACCGGAAATCGGCGCGTACCTTTGGCTCCAGCACATTGCGGCTGTCACCGGTGAGCCGGGCCGCCACCCGCAGCACGTTGCCGTCCACGGCGGGTACCGGCTGGCCGAAGGCGATGGATAAAATCGCCCCCGCCGTGTAGTCCCCGACGCCCGCCAGCCGCCGCAGGCCGTCGTAGCTGTCCGGGAACACGCCGCCGAAGTCCTCCACCACGGTCTGCGCCGCCTTTTTCAGATTGCGGGCGCGGCTGTAATAGCCCAGCCCCTGCCACAGGCGCATAAGCTGCTCCTCCGGCAGCGCCGCCAGCGCCTGTACATCCGGCGCGGCCTCCATGAACCGCTGGAAATAGGGCAGCACCGCCTGCACACGGGTCTGCTGGAGCATGATCTCCGATACCCATGTGCGGTAGGGGGACACCTGCTCCCGCCACGGCAGCACCCGGCGGTGCTCGTCATACCACGCCAGAAGGGGCGCGGGCAGTTTTTGTAAATTGGTTTGTTCCATCTCTCACCTATTGAAACGCGCCGCGTAGCCGCAGCGGCGGCACAGCTCCTCCGACGGCTGGCGGGCGTCGAAGCCGCGGCAGATGGCCTGCGCGCGGGACGACGCCAGAATGTCGTCCAGCTCCCCGGTCAGCAGGTTTCCCAGCGCCAAGCGCCCCTCGCTGTCCAGACAGCAGGGTACCACCGTGCCGTCGCACAGCACGGCAAGCTGCTGGCGCAGACCGTGGCAGAACTGGGTGTCCCGCCGGTCGTTGTCCGGATGGGGCCAGTCGAATTTCTCGCCCGGTTCCAAATAGAGGCGCTCCGCCAGCCTGCGGTTGCCCCGGCGGTCCGGGGGCAGCGCCGCCGTATCCTGCCCCAGCAGGCCATCCAAGACCCGCAGGATCCGGGCGTTTTCCGCCTCCGCGCCGCCCTTGTTCCACAGGCGCAGGGCGCAGATCACGCCGCGCTCCCCCAGAGACAGGCAGCTTGCCGCCGCCTGTGCCACATAGTGCTCCAGTCCATCGCTTTTGCCGTTGCCCTCAAAGGAGTGGAGGGAGACGCTGACCTTGTGGAGGGCGGAGCAGTCCCGCAAAAGCGGCAGCTGCTCCGGCAGCAGCGTGCCGTTGGTGGTCAGACAGACCCGGTAACCCAGCTCGGTGCAGGTGCGGAGGATCTCCGCCAGCTGCGGGTGCAGCAGCGGCTCCCCCATGACGTGGAGGTACAGATACTCCGTGTAGGGGCGGAGCTTTTTCGCCAGCAGTGAAAAGTCCTCCGGCGCCATAAAGCGCTTTTCCCGGGCTGTGCCGGGGCAGAAGGCACAGGCTAAATTGCACACGTTGGTGATCTCCAAATAGGCGCGCTGGAACATGGCGCTGTTCCCTCCTCTCCGGCGTTTTCTGACAGATAGTGTACCACAAACCGCCCCGTTTGAAAAGCGGAAATACCCTCTGTGCAAAGGAAAAACGGCAGCCCTGCGGACTGCCGTTTTGGAAGGTATTTGCGGTGTTTTCTCCCGTTTTTTCCGGGAAAAGAGGCTTTACCGGCTCTCGCGGTCGTAGGACACCACCACGCGGCGGTTGGGCTCCGTGCCGATGGAGTAGGTGGTGACGCCCTTCACATCCTGCAATGCGGCGTGGATCACATGGCGCTCGTAGGCGTTCATGGGCTCCAGCGTCACGCTGCGGCGGTACTTGGCGACCTTGGCGGCCACCTTGTTGGCAAGGCTCTCCAGACTCTGCTCACGCTTGGCGCGGTAGTTCTCCGCGTCCATCTGGATACGGATGCGCTTGTCGCTGCCGGTGTTGACGGCGTAGTTGGTCAGCTGCTGGATGGCGTCCAGCGTCTCGCCGCGGCGGCCGATGAGCTGACCCAGCTTGTCGCCCTCCAGGATCACCTTATAGCGGCCCTTCTCCACCTCGTAGACCTTCACCTGCGCCGCGCTGTCCATGTGCGCCAGCAGGCCGGAGACAAAGGCCACGATGCGCCGGGCGTTGTCGTCCTCACAAAGAGGCAGGTCGATGGCGGGGATCTCCTTCTTCTCCGGGCGCTCGGTGCGCTGGGGCTTGTCCGCCTTTTCAGGGCGGGGCGCGCGCTCGGTCTTTTCAGGACGGGCGGGCTTCTCCGCAGCCTTGGGAGCGGCGGGCTTTGCGGGCTTCTGCTCCTTCTCGGCGGCGGGCTTCTGTACAACAGGCTTGACAACGGGAGCCGGCTCCGCCACAGGGGCTTCCTCCGGGCCGTAGGTCAGGCGGACGCGGGCGGGATTGCTGCCGATGCCCAGAAAGCCGTTTTTGGCGCGCTCCAGGATCTCGACGGACACGTCGTCGCGGTCCATGCCCAACTGCTCGAGACCCTTGCGGATGGCCTCCTCCTCAGTCTTGCCCGTTACGTCGATATAACTCATAGACAAAACTCCTTATCAGTTGTCGTTGTAGTGATCCTCGCTGAAGGCGCGGCCCCGCGCATAGGGGCGCTGACCCACGCGGCCGGCCTCGGTGGTGCTGCCGCGATGGTCGCCGTCGGAGGACTTCTTCTTTTTCTGAGGCTGGGGCTTTTTATCGCCCTTGCCGGATGCCAGCTGGTTATTGTAATTCTCGCGGGCCGCCTGCATCTTGGCATAGCGCTTCTCCCGCTTTTCCCGCTCCTTGTCCGTCTCCTCACGGTCCAGGATCTTGTTGAAACGCTTGTTGAGGAGCAGCTCCTGCAGGCAGGAGAAGCCGGCGTTGCAGATCCAGTACACGCACAGAGCGGCGGGCAGGATGTAACCCATCCACACCGTCATCAGCGGCATCATGTACATCATGACCTTGCTGGAGCCGTTCATCTGGGTGTTGCTGTTGCTCCGCATGGAGATCATGGTCATCAGGAACTGGAGAGCGGCGGAGATCAGCGGCAGAATGAGGATGCCGATGACGGGCCAGCCGCCGGAGGGGAACTGGCTGAACAGGTCCTTGCCCACGGAGGACAGATCCATGCCCAGGAAGTTGTAGTTCAGGTCGATAAGGCCGGCAAACTTGCCGTCAAAATCGGCCCAGTGCTCGTGGATGAACTTTGCCAGATAGATCTGCTCATAGGCAGCGGCCTGACCGCTGGAGTCCGCCACATAGCCCAGAGACACAGCCAGCGCAGTGATCTGCTCGATCACGGCCTGGGACAGGCTCATGAAGTAGCGCAGCGGGGTACGGATGATATAGTACAGAGCGATCAGGATGGGGAACGGGATAAAGGACCACAGGCAGCCGGACATGGGATTCACACCCTCCCGGGCGTAGAGGTCGGCCATCTCCTGCTGCTGCTTTTCCTTGTTGTTGGCATACCGGGTCTGGATATCCTTGATCTTGCCCTGCATACGGTTCATGCGGAGCATGCTCTTCTTGCTCTTGAGCTGGAAGGGCAGCAGCACCAGCTTCACCAGCAGGGTGAACAGGATCAGCGCCACGCCGTAGGACCCGGTCCATGTGTAGAACAGGCGGGTCAGCCACGCGAACGGTACGCAGATGTAGTATCCGAGTTGTGCAAACATGGGTGTTCTCCTTCGTTGTGAAATAAAACGAGGTTTTCAGGGGTTTCAGGGCACCGGATCATACCAGCCGCCCTTGTGGAAAGGATGACACCGCAGAAAACGCTTCAGCGCCAGCCAGCCTCCCTTGGCCGCCCCGTACTTCTCGATAGCCTCCAGCGCGTACTGGGAGCAGGTGGGTACGAAACGGCAGGTGGGCGGAAAAAGAGGAGAGATAGCACGGCGGTAGAACCGTATGAAGCGAAGCATCAGCTTTTTCATACGTCCTCCCGCAAAAGACCGAGCTGGGCAAGGCAGCGAAGATACTGCTTTTCCAGCTTGGCATAGGGCATATCCACGGCCCGTACACGCGCCACCACGATCAGGTCATAGCCAGGGAGCATCTCCTGCCTGTGCAGGCGGTACAGCTCCCGCAGACGGCGGCGGACACGGTTGCGCACCACCGCATGACCCAGCTTGGTGGACACGGTGACGCCCAGACGGCTCATGCCCTTCCGGTTTTTCAGGCAATAGACCACCACGCCGCCGGAGACGGCGGAGCGGCCCTTGCGATAGATGCGGCGGAAATCGCCGTTTTCCTTGACCGTGACTTGCGGATCCATACGTTCCCTCTTTTTTCCGGTTTGCTTGTCAGGCGCATTGCATTTTCCGGAGAAACACCAATAGGGACGGCAGCTGAACCACCGTCCCTTGAGGCTTTATCTCCCTGTGCGATGCACTTTCCGCGACCTCAATGGGTCAGGCGAGCGCGGCCCTTGGCACGACGGCGAGCCAGCACCTTGCGGCCGTTGCGGGTGGCCATTCTCTTGCGGAAGCCGTGCTCCTTGGAGCGCTGGCGCTTCTTGGGCTGATAGGTACGGAACATTGCATGACACCTCCATTTAGAAAAATATCCGGCGACGGAGCGATGCCGCCGCTCTTACTCGACAGCAGAGGACCTGTGTTCCCTGCCGCAGTCGACATGGTAAACGCCTAAAAACGGCGCGGAATACATTATACATAACGAAAACCGGCCTGTCAACATAAAATTCCGTACTTTCCTCCGAAAACCGCCTGCCGCTGTGAAAAGAAATATGCTTTATATTTAGAATATGTAATAGACTTTTTCCACAGCTTCTGGTATAATTATAAAGGGTTTTTTCGCCCTCTTTACACATGAGAGAAAACACACAGGATACGGAAAGGAGAGCTTCCTTTGAAATCACTGTCAGATCTGTGGGACAGCATACTCTCCCGCCTCAGCGGAGAGCTGTCCGACACCACCATCAAGACCTGGTTTGACGAGATCTCCGTGGTGACCATGGAGGATTCGGCGCTGGTGCTCCATTGCAGCAACGCTTTTAAGAAAAATACCGTGGAGGCCCGGTTCCTGCCGCAGATCAAGGCGGCGCTGAAGGACATCTTCTCCACGGATATGGAGGTCAAGATCCTCAGCGACGAGCAGCTGGCCGCCTATCACGGCGTGGCGCCCGACCGGCCGGGGGATCTGTTCGACTCCGACGCCTTTACCTTTGAGACGTATGTGGTTGGCCCCCAGAACAAGCTGGCCTACGCCGCCGCCAAATCCGTGGCGGAGAAGCCGGCGGAGAGCTACAACCCTCTGTTCATCTACGGCGATTCCGGCCTAGGCAAGACCCACCTGCTATACGCCATCGCCCATCTGGTGAACCGGCGGCGGCCGGAGGCGCGGATCGTCTACATCAAGGGCGACGACTTCACCAACGAGCTGGTCAGCTCCATCCGGGAAAACCGGAACGCGGAGTTTCGCGAGAAATACCGGGAGGCCACGGTGCTGCTGGTGGACGATATCCAGTTCATCGCCGGCAAGATCCAGACGCAGGAGGAGTTTTTCCACACCTTCAACACTCTGTACGAGTCCGGCAAGCAGATCGTGCTGACCTCCGACCGTCCGCCCCGTGAGATGACGCAGCTGGAGGACCGTCTGCGTACCCGTTTCGAGTGGGGTCTGATGGTGGACGTGGCGCCGCCGGACTTTGAGACGCGGCTGGCCATCATCCAGAACAAGGCCGCCGCGCTGGGCGTCAAGCTGCCCGCCGAGGTTTCGGACTACATCGCCGAGAACGTCACCTCCAACGTGCGGCAGCTGGAGGGTACCCTCAACAAGATCCTGGCCTACCGGGATCTGCTGGGCGATCAGGTGGACGAGGAAGCCGTGGGCCGGGCTGTCCGGGATATGCTGCTCAAGAGCAACGAATATGTCCCCTCCCCCAAGATCATCATCAGCTATGTGGCCAAGTACTACCATCTGGACGAGGATACCATCCGCGGCCAGAGCCGCGGGCGGGACGTGGTCACCGCCCGTCAGGTGGCGATCTACCTGATCCGGCGGATGAACGGCCTGCCTATGAACGACATCGGCAAGGAGTTCAGCAACCGCGACCACACCACCATCCTCCACTCCCTGCAAAAGGTGGAGCAGCAGATGCAGTCCGATCCGGTCTTTGCCGAGCGGGTCAAGGAGATCACCACCAACATCAACAACAAGCGGTGAGGTTTTCCACAAATCCCGTGGAATCCACGGGGAAAAAGAGTGGACAACGGAAAAAAGAAAAAAACGGTGGATAATCCACGCCTGATTTCCAGAAAAGCGGTGGAAAAGAAACCGTTGGAAAAACAGGAAAAACCGGGGATTTCCACATTCCGTGACCCCTACGACTCCTGTTACTAAAAAAAGATTAGTTTATGTTTTGATTCTGAAAAATATGCCTGCAAATTACAGAAAGGATTGAAAACGAGATGCTGAAATTTTCCTGCGAAAAAACGCTGCTGCAGCAGGCCGTCAGTACCGTATCCCGCGCCGTGGCTGCCAAAAGCTCCATCCCCGCGCTGGAGGGTGTGCTGCTGGAGGGAGACACCCAGCTGACGCTGTCCGGCTACAATATGCAGACCGGTATCCGCACCGCCATCCCCGCCGAGATCCATCAGGAGGGACGCATCGTCCTGAATGCCCGTCTGTTCGGCGAGATGATCCGCCGTCTTCCCGATGATATCGTGGTTTTCTCCGCCGATGAGAAATATGTGGTCAAGATGGTCTGCGGCGACGCCAGCTTCGAGCTGCCCGGTCTGTCCGCCGACGACTATCCGGAGATGCCCACCGTGGACGATGAGTTCTCCGTGTCCATCCAGCAGCGGACCATGAAGGCCATGATCAACCAGACCAGCTTTGCGGTATCCACCAACGAGGCACGTCCCATCCATACCGGCGCCCTGTTTGAGATCGGCGACACAGGGCTGACCATGGTGGCGGTGGACGGTTTCCGTCTGGCGCTGCGCCGCGAGCCGCTGGAGCGTATCGACGGCGGCGCGTTCCGCTTCGTGGCGCCGGGAACGGCTCTCAACGAGGTGGAGAAGATCTGCGCCGATACCGACGCGCTGCTGACGGTGGTGCAGGGCAAGCGCCATCTGATGTTCGAGGTGGAGAATACCCAGCTCATCTGCCGCCGTTTGGAGGGTGAATTCCTGGATTACCGCAACGCCATCCCCAAGAACAACCCCATCTGCGTGGAGGTGGAGACGAAGGCACTGCTGGAGAGCCTGGATCGCGTGTCCGTGGTCATCAGCGAGAAGCTGAAAAGCCCCGTCCGCTGCCTCTTTGATATGGATAAGGTCTATCTCTCCGCCCGCACCGGCAACGGCGAGGCTAAGGATATCTGTCCCGTCAAGGGCGACGGCCGGGAGCTGGAGATCGGCTTCAACAACCGCTATCTCATGGACGCTCTGCGGTATGCGCCGGCGGACAAGGTCCATATGCAGCTGAACACCGGCATCTCCCCCTGCATCATCACGCCGGTGGACGGCGGGGACGAGTTCCTCTACATGGTGCTGCCCGTCAGACTGAAGGCACAGTAAAAGGGAAATGCCGCGCGCTGCCTCCGTCCGGCGCTCCTGCCGCACACAGGGAGAACACGGGACTTCCCTTTTATACAAAATGATATAAGGATATAATACATCTATGGAAAAAATTGAGATCACAACGGAATACATCAAATTACAGGATCTGCTGAAGTTCGCCGCGGCGGTACAGACCGGCGGCGAGGCAAAGATGGTCATTCAGGAGGGAGAGGTCACCGTCAACGGCGAGGTCTGCGCCATGCGGGGACGGAAGATCCGTCCCGGCGACGACGTGTGCTTCAACGGCCAGCATTACACGGTCACCTATGCGGCTCGATAAGCTGACGCTGGACGGCTGGCGGAACTATCAACGGCAGACGTTGGCGTTTGACCAGCGGTGCAACGTCATTTACGGCGAAAATGCACAGGGAAAGACCAACCTGCTGGAGGCCGCCGTGTACCTCTCCTGCGGGAAAAGCCCCCGCGCCCACGGCGACCGGGAGCTGATCGGCTTTGAACGGCAGGATGCTTCCCTTACCGGACAGATCTTTTCGCGGGACAGAGCGTTCACCACGGAGATACAACTTTTCCGCGGCAAACGGCGAAAGATGACGGTGAACGGCGTACCGGCCAAAACCGGCTCGGCGCTGTCCGATGTGCTGCACACCGTATTCTTCTGCCCGGAGGATCTGTTCCTCATACGGGCGGGGGCAGCGGAGCGCCGACGGTTCATGGATCTGTCTCTATGCCAGCTGCGGCCCCGGTATGCCGAGGCGCTGGCGGAGTACACCCGGCTCCATGAGCACAAGACCCGTATCCTCCGGGACAGCGAGGAGCATCCCCAGCTCTTGCAGATGCTGCCGGATTTCAACGAGAGGCTGTGCCGTGTGGGCGCGGTGCTGATCAGCTACCGGGCGCGGTACTGCGTGTCGTTGGCGGAGTACGCACGGCAGGCGCATTTTGAGTGCTCCGGCGAAAAGGAGGAGCTGACGCTCCTGTACCGGACGGTGAAGACCGTGGAGGATCCCTTCGCGCCGCAGGAGCAGATATGTGAGGCGCTGCGGTGCCATCAGGAGGCGCATCTGGCGGCGGAGCGCGCCAGCCGGCTGTGTCTGTCCGGCCCCCACAAGGACGATGTGGAGGTGCTCATCAACGGACGCAGCGCACGGCAGTACGGCTCGCAGGGGCAGGTACGCACGGCGGCGCTGAGCCTGAAGCTGGCGGAGCGGGAGATCCATAAAAACGCCGTGGGCGAGTATCCGGTGATGCTGCTGGACGACGTCCTCAGCGAGCTGGACCCGCGGCGGCAGGAATACGTCCTGAACCGGATACAGGGCGGACAGGTGTTCATCACCTGCTGCGAGAACGACCGGCTGGATACCATGCTGCATGGCCGGGTGTTCCATATCCGGAACGGGGAGGTGCTGTGATGGCGTACCTGCATATTGGGCAGAACGTGATGCTGGAGGATAAGCGCATCATCGGCATCTTTGATCTGGACAACACATCCACTTCCAAAATAACAAGGGCATTTCTGGACGGCGCGGAGCGTGAGGGCGTGGTACAGACCGCCTGTGAGGATATCCCGCGGGCGTTTGTGGTCTGTGACCACCCCTACCACCGGCAGATCGTTTATATATCCCAGCTGAATTCCCAGACGCTGCAAAAACGCGCTCAGGGGAAAGGAGAATAGTATATGGCAGATATGGAAAAGAATGTCGCGGCCAACGAGTACAACGCGGCGGAAATACAGGTGTTGGAGGGGCTGGAGGCCGTGCGTAAGCGGCCCGGTATGTATATCGGTTCTACCAGTGCCAGCGGCCTGCACCATCTGGTCTATGAGATCGTGGACAACTCCATCGACGAGGCGCTGGCGGGCTTTTGTACCGATATCCATGTGACCATCAACGACGGCAATACCATCACCGTCAGCGATAACGGACGCGGCATCCCTGTGGACATACAGGCCCAGACGGGCCGCCCCGCGCTGGAGGTGGTGTTCACCGTGCTCCACGCCGGCGGCAAGTTCGGCGGCGGGGGCTACAAGGTCTCCGGCGGCCTGCACGGTGTGGGCGCCAGCGTGGTCAACGCCCTCAGCGAGTGGCTGACCGTGCAGGTACACAAGGAAGGCAAGATCTACGAAATGCGGTTCTCCCGGGGACACATCACCCAGGAGATGCGGATCGTGGGCGAGACGGATCACACCGGCACTACCGTCACCTTCAAGCCCGACCCGGAGATGTTCGACACGCTGGACTACGAGTATGAGACGCTGCACACCCGTATGCGGGAGCAGGCGTTCCTCAACGCCGGTCTGCGTATCACCATCACCGACGCCCGCCCCGGCAGAGAGCAGTCCGAGGCCATGTGCTATGAGGGCGGCATCCGGGAGTTCGTCACTTTCATCAACCGGAACAAGACCCCGCTCCACGAGGAGGTCATCTACCTCTCCGGCGCCAAGGGAGACAGCACGGCGGAGATCGCCATCCAGTACAACGACGGCTATAACGAGACCATCGTCTCCTTCGCCAACGACATCCATACGCCGGAGGGCGGTATGCATGAGACGGGCTTCAAGGCGGCGCTGACCCGCGTGCTCAATTCCTACGGCCTGAAATACGGCATGATCAAGGAGGGCGACAAGGTCTCCGGCGAGGACGTCCGGGAGGGCATCACCGCCGTCATCTCCGTGAAGCTGACGGAGGCCCAGTTCGAGGGCCAGACCAAGGCCAAGCTGGGCAACGCCCATATCCGCACGCTGGTGGACAGCATCGTCAACGACCAGCTGGCGGTGTATCTGGAGGAGCATCCCGTGGTGGCCCGCACCATTCTGGATAAGGCCATGACCGCCAACCGCGCAAGGGAGGCGGCACGCAAGGCGCGGGAGTCCATCCGCCGCAAGACGGTGCTGGGCGGCGCGGCCATGCCGGATAAGCTCCGGGACTGCAACGAGAATAACCCCGAGCTGACAGAGCTGTACATCGTGGAGGGCGACTCCGCAGGCGGCTCCGCCACGGCGGGACGGGACAGCCGTTTTCAGGCCATCCTCCCCCTGTGGGGAAAGATGCTCAACGTGGAGAAGGCCCGGGTGGACAAGGTCTACGGCAACGACAAGCTCCAACCCGTCATCATCGCGCTGGGCGCCGGTATCGGCGAGGAGTTCGACGAGAACAAGCTGCGCTATCACAAGATCATCATCATGGCCGATGCCGATGTGGACGGCGCCCATATCCGCACCCTGCTGCTGACCTTCTTCTTCCGGTATATGCGGCCCCTCATCGAGGAGGGCTATGTCTACTCCGCCGTGCCGCCGCTCTACAAGCTGACCCGGGGCAAGACCTCCCGGGTGGCCTACTCCGACGAGGAGCGGGATCGTATCTCCGCGGAGATGCGGGGCGGCAATCCCAACGTGACCATCAACATCAGCCGGTTCAAGGGTCTGGGCGAGATGGACGCCCACGAGCTGTGGGAGACCACCATGGATCCCACCACCCGTACCCTACGGCGCATCACGCTGGATGACGCGGTGAAGGCTGACGCCACGTTCACCGTCCTCATGGGCGAGAAGGTGGAGCCGCGCAAGGAATTTATCGAACGCAAAGCACAGTACGCTGTGAATCTGGATTATTAAGGAGGGCTGGAATCTATGAGCAAAAAGCCCCAATACGACCCTGCGGAGATCCGCTTCCCCGACCAGCATATCGTGGAGTCCCCGCTGGTCCCGGAGATGGAGAAGTCCTATATCGAATATGCCATGTCCGTTATCGTGGGCCGCGCCCTGCCCGACGTGCGGGACGGCCTGAAGCCCGTACACCGGCGTATTCTCTACGCCATGTACGAGGACAACCTGACCTCTGACAAGCCCTTTAAGAAGTCCGCCACCTGCGTGGGCGACGTGCTGGGCCGGTATCACCCCCACGGCGACGCCTCCGTGTACGACGCGCTGGTGCGTCTGGCGCAGGATTTCTCCATGCGCTACACGCTGGTGGACGGCCACGGCAACTTCGGCTCCGTGGATGGCGACCCCCCTGCCGCCTACCGTTACACCGAGGCGCGTCTGAGCAAGATCTCCAACGAGATGCTCCGCGACATCGAAAAGGACACGGTGGACTGGGACCCCAACTTCGATGAGAGCCGCAAGGAGCCCCGTGTGCTGCCCTGCCGGTTCCCCAACCTGCTGGTCAACGGCTCCAGCGGTATCGCCGTAGGCATGGCCACCAACATCCCGCCCCACAACCTGCGGGAGGTCATCGGCGCTTGTATCTGCGTGCTGGACGACCCGGACGCCACCCTCGGCGACCTGATGGAGCACGTCAAGGGCCCCGACTTCCCCACGAAGGGCATCATCATGGGACGCAGCGGCATCCGCGCCGCCTACGCCACCGGCCGGGGCCGGTTGATGGTTCGCGCCCGCCACGAGTTTGAGGAGTTCGGCAGCGGCCGCACCCGCATCATCATCACGGAGCTGCCCTATCAGGTGAACAAGCGGATGCTCATCAAGGCCATCGCCGATCAGGTGGAGGATAAGCGTCTGGATGGTATCTCCGATATCCGGGACGAGTCCGACCGTAACGGTATGCGCATGGTCATCGAGCTCAAGCGTGACGCCAATCCGCAGGTGGTCTTGAACCGCCTGTTTGCCCAGACCCAGCTCCAGACCACGTTTGCCATCAATATGCTGGCGCTGGTGGAAAACCAGCGGCAGCCGAAGATCCTCTCTCTGCGTCACATCATCGACGAGTATCTGAAGTTCCAGGAGGAGATCATCGTCCGCCGGACGCGGTTCGACCTGAAGAAGGCGCAGGAGCGCGCCCACCTGCTGGAGGGTCTGCTCATCGCGCAGGACAACATCGACGAGGTCATCCGCATCATCCGCAGCAGCTACGACAACGCCAAGGAAAATCTGATGACCCGCTTCGGGCTGGACGATGTGCAGGCGCAGGCCATTCTGGATATGCGCCTCAAGGCTTTGCAGGGTCTTGACCGGGAGAAGCTCCAGACCGAATACAAGGAGCTGGAGGAGAAGATCGCCTACTTCCTGCGTATCCTCAGCGACGAGAGTCTGGTGAAGTCCATCCTCAAGGAGGAGCTGACCGCCATTGCCGAGAAGTTCGGCGACGACCGCAAGACCGAGATCCAGGACGTGGAGGACGAGCTGGACATCGAGGATCTCATCGAGGAGGAGCAGTGCGTCTTTACCCTGACGGAGAACGGCTACATCAAGCGCACGCCGGTCAGCGAGTACGCCGCCCAGAGCAAGGGCGGTATGGGCAAAAAGGGCATCACCACCCGGGACGAGGACACCGTGGTGGATGTGTTCACCGCGTCTACCCACGACTATATCCTGTTCTTTACCGACACCGGCAAGGTCTACCGCAAGAAGGGCTATCAGATCCCGGAGAGCGGCAAGACAGCCAAGGGTACCAATATCGTCAACATCCTGCAGGTGGAGGCGGGCGAGCGGGTACAGGCCATGCTCCACTTCCGGGAGCAGACCGACGAGGAGCTGTACCTGTTCATGACCACCCGGAACGGCACGGTGAAGCGTCTGGAGGTCAGCGCCCTGAAGAACCTGCGGAATAACGGCATCCGCGCCCTGACGCTGGACGAGGGCGACCAGCTGATCTCCGTGACGGAGACCCGGGGGCATGACCGTATGCTCATCGCCACCCACGACGGACAGGCGGTGTGCTTCGACGAGACGGACGTGCGCGCCATGGGACGTACCGCCGTGGGCGTCCGGGGCATCCGCCTGCGGGAGGGCGACTACGTCATCGGCGCCGCCCGCGCCGACGCGGGCAAGACGGTGCTGTCCATCACCGAAAACGGCTTCGGCAAGCGGACGCCTATCGAGGAGTACCGCATCACCAACCGCGGCGGACTGGGTATCCGCAACTACATGGTCACGGACAAGACCGGCTGTGTGGTGGGCATGAAGATGGTGGACGGCACGGAGGATCTGCTGCTGGTGACAGAGGCCGGTATTCTCATCCGCACGCCGGTGGAGAATATCCGCGTGGCCGGACGCGCCACGCAGGGCGTCATCGTCATGCGCTTCAAGGAGGAGGGCGACCATGTGATCTCCATGGCGCTGGCCGACCCGGAGGAGAAGGACGAGACGGCGGAAACGCCTGAGACGGAGGAGACGGTATGAACAGCGTACCCCGGGAAGCCATGGTGCCGCTGAGCCGCTGGCAGTATTTTACAAAGACGATGTACCACAACGCGGCGGAGAAAAGCCAGTTTGTGTATAACAAGGTCATCTATGAGAAGGATGAGGCGCTCCGACAGATCGAGGAGGGCAACGGCCGCATCAACATGGGACTGCTGCTGGTGCTGCTTCTGATGTTCTTCACAGCCAGCTCCACGAAAAATATCTGGGTCATCGTGGCGGGGATGGTCATCATCGTGGCCGGCGAGGTGGTGCGGCTCTGCCGTCTGCCTAAGGACATCACGGCCCACCTCACCGACACGGGAATGCGGGAGCGCTGATATGGCGGACATCACACCCATCGCCCGTATCGAGACGCCCTTCGCGGAGAAATTCGGCGTACCGCGGCAGAGCGGCGTGGCCGCCTGCCCCGGACGCATCGTGTTGGAGCCGCCCTACCGCGACCCGGCGGCGCTGCGGGGTCTGGAGGAGTTCTCCCACATCTGGCTGATCTGGCAGTTTGACCGGGCGCTGCGGCAGGACTGGTCGCCCACCGTCCGGCCGCCCCGTCTGGGAGGCAATACCCGCATGGGCGTATTCGCCACCCGCTCCCCCTTCCGCCCCAACGGGCTGGGGCTGTCCTCCGTGGCGCTGGAGCGCATCGAATGGGACACGCCGGAGGGGCCGGTGCTCCATGTACGGGGCGCCGATCTGGTCAGCGGGACGCCCATCTTTGACATCAAGCCGTATCTGGCGTATACGGACAGCCATCCCGACGCCGCCGGCGGGTTCACCGCCGGTCTGGCGGGGGAAAGGCTGACGGTGGAATGTCCGGCATCGCTGCTGGACGCCGTTCCGGAGGCGCAGCGGCAGGGCTTGCTGTCGGTGCTGGCCAACGACCCCCGGCCCCGGTATCAGGACGACCCGGCGCGGGTCTACGGCATGGCCTACGGCGGGCGGAACGTCCGCTTCCGCGTGGAGGGCGGCGTGCTGACCGTTCTGGGCGTGGAGGAACACCTATAAAAACCGGAGAGACAGCAAGAAACGAGAGACTTATGAAAACAGTAACAATTTACACCGACGGCGCTTGCAGCGGCAATCCCGGGCCCGGCGGCTGGGGAGCCATCCTCCGCTATAAGGAGACGGAGAAGGAGCTGTCCGGCGGCGCGGCGGACACCACCAACAACCGAATGGAGCTGACCGCCGTTATCGAGGCGCTGGCGCTGCTGAAGGAGTCCTGCGTGGTGGAGCTGTACTCCGACTCCAAGTACGTCATCGACGGGCTGTCCAAAGGCTGGGCCAAGGGCTGGCAGAAGCGGGGCTGGATCAAATCCGATAAAAAACCGGCGCTGAACCCCGACCTGTGGGAGCGGCTGCTGGCGCTGACAGACCGGCACGAGATGCACTATCACTGGGTCAAGGGCCATGCGGAGAACGAGAAGAACAACCGCTGCGACCAGATGGCGGTGGCGGAGAGCAAAAAATTCCAATAAAAACGAGGGAATTCACAAAATGTTCATGAGAGATTCATGATTTTGCCAATTTTTCTGGGTAATATAGCAGCATCCAAAGGAACTTCCCTTCCTTATGTGATTTTCTCTCTCTCCTAACACACAAAACACACAGAAGAAGCCCCGCCGGTCGGCGGGGCTTCTTCTGCGCTGCGGCAAAGCAAGAAAACACACCCTGCGTCTCAGGACGCAGGGTGTGTTTTGCTTATTTATAGTAGTTGGTCTCGTCCTCCAGCGCCATGGGCAGCCCGTTGTGGTACACAGGGATGGTCTGGAACTTGAAGCGGCTGGCGCGGTGCTTGGCGTCGATCTGTTCCTTGATGGCGGGATCCACCACGCCACGGCGGACATACTCATTCACCGCATGGTAGGTGAAACCCAGATTGTCCTCGTCGGTGAGGCCGGTCAGGCCGTCGGAGGGCGGCTTGATGAGGAACTTCTCCGGCAGACCCAGCTGACGGCCCAGCGCGATGACCTCCTCCGTGGTGTACATACCCAGCGGCGAGAAGGCGCCGGCGCTGTCGCCATAGATGGTGCAGTAGCCCACCCAGTCCTCCGACAGGTTGCTGGTGTTGATGACCACGCCGCCGTCCAGCGACTGGGCCACGGCGTACAGGGTGGACATACGGATGCGGCTGGGCAGGTTCACGACGGTCTGGCGGCTGGGCGTCAGCCCTACCCGCTCCATCTCCGTCAGCACGCCCTGTACCGCGTCGTGAATGTTGATGGTGCAGTGGGGGATGCGCAGATGCTCCACCAGCGCCTGGGAGTAGTCGATGTCCGGCTGTACGCCGTCGGGCATCAGCACGCCGTACACACGCTCCCGCCCATAGGCGGCGGCAGCCAGCGCCGCCACGGTGGAGCTGTCCTTGCCGCCGGAGATGCCGATGACGGCGGTACGCCCGTGACACGCCTCCAGTTGGGTGTGCATCCACTCCAGCAGACCTGCCAGCTGCAACTGAGGATTGAATTCCATAGGGTCGCCCTCCCTTGTCGTTTCTTTGCAAGTATTGTAGCGCGGAAGGGCGGATTTTGCAAGAGCCGATCACCCCAGAAGGCCGGTGACATCCTCCAGCGTCAGGCCGCGCTGGAGCGCCAGCGTGATACCGTAGCCCACCATGCGCCCCAGCTCCGTCACGCGCTGGTCAATGTCCTGCGGCGTAACGAACAGGTCGGCACCCCGGCCGCACAGCGCCTGCCGGGGACAGCCCGCCTCCTCCAGCAGATCCGCGCACAGGGTGGCGCCGTCGATGACCGTGGGGACGCCCACGGCGATGACCGGCACGCCCAGCGCCGCCCGATCCACGGCACGGCGGTGGTTGCCCACGCCGGAGCCGGGGGTCAGTCCCGTGTCGCTGAGCTGCACCGTGGCGCAGAGCCGGTCCCGGCTGCGGGCGGCCAGCGCGTCGATGGCGATGACGGCGGTAGGGCGGATGTGCGCCGCCGCGCCCTGTATCAGCTCCAGCGTCTCCAGCCCCGTGCGGGCCAGCACGCCGGTACACAGGGCGGAGACGGGGGTGAAGCCCCGAAACTGCCGGGGCAGAGTGCGTACCATGTGCCGCGTCACCAGCAGGTTCTCCACGGCGGCGGGGCCGATGGCGTCGGGGGTCATGGCGCGGTTGCCCAGCCCCGCCACAAGGATCTGGGAGCGGGGGCCTGCGTCGGGCAGCAGGGCGCGCAGCTGCTGGGCGATGCACCAGACCGCCCGGTGGAAAAAGGTGCGCTGCCGGTCAAAGTAGGGGCGGAGATCCACGGTGATATAGCGGCCCACCGGTCTGCCCAGCGCCTGCGCGCCGGCATCGTTGGTGATGCGGATATCGGTGACGGCGTAGCCCTCCTGCAAGCTCTCCAGCCGCCGGATGCCCTCCGGCGGCGAAATTTTTTTGGTGCGGGCGGCCAGATCGTCGGCGGCCTCCAGCGCCAGATCGGTACGAGGTACGGTCATTGTTGTGGCAAACGCTCCCTTCTGAACACAAAATGTTGTGGCTTACGGGTAGGATGACCGCTTGAAATAGATTTATGCGAAAATCAGAGTCAAAATTGCAAAAAAGTCTTGCATTTTCTGAGCAATGATGCTAAAATATCATCCTGCGTGGAAGTCTTCTTTTCTGCGTATAAAAAATCTGATGTCGGGGAGGTGTTTGGTTTGCCGAATATCAAGTCTGCTAAGAAGCGTGTTCTGGTGGCAGAGGCGAGAAATGCTCGCAACAAAGCCAATAAGTCCGCACTGAAGACTGCTATCAAGAAGTTCGAGGCTGCTGCCGTTGAAGGCAATCGCACCGAGGCCGAGGGCACTTACAAGGTCGCAGTCAAGGCGATCGACAAGGCTGCTGCCAAGGGTCTGCTGCACAAGAACAACGCGGCTCACAAGAAGAGCGCGCTGACGCTGAAGCTGAACAACATTGGCTAATAACCAAACTCAACGGGTATCCGAAAGGATGCCCGTTTTGCTTTGTCCGCAGGAGGGTGCAGCGCCCTCCCTGCCTGCCGGCAGCGGCACACCGCACAGAAAAAGACTCCCGCGGCCCATGGCTGCGGGAGTCTTTTCATGCAGTTTTACTTCTTTTTCTTAGCGCCTATAATGACCAGTACCACCAAAAGCACCACGGCGACAACGACCATGGTGATCCACAGTCCCATGTTGCTGGTATCCCCGGTGAGGGGGCTGGCGCAGGCGACAGACAGGCTCATCGCCAGGCAGCACACCAAAGTCAGCAGGCAGAGAAGCTTCTTCATCCTTTTCACCTCGCTATCCGTAAGTGCATACATTATAGCACGGGAAATTGGCTCGCGTCAACTGTCGGTCACAGGGGATCACAGATAGTTCAGCGGGTTCAGGAACGTGCCGTTCAGCTGGATGCGGAAGTCGCAGTGGTTGCCGCTGGAGATACCCGTGGAGCCCATGCGGGCGACCTGCTGTCCCTTGTGGACGTGCTCGCCCACGGACACCAGCAGCGAGCTGTTATGGCCGTAGTAGGTGACATACCCGTTGCCGTGGTCGATCTTCACCAGATAGCCGTAGCCGCCCATCCAGCCGGAGTAGATCACCGTGCCGCCGTCGGAGGCGTAAATCGGCGTGCCGTAGCTGTTGGCGATGTCGATGGCCTCGTGGTATGTGCTGGCGCCGCGGATACCGGTGTTGCGCCGTCCGAAATAGGACGTGATGATGCCGTTGCAGGGCCAGCCGAAGCTGCCGGTGGGATACCAGGAGGGACGCTCCTTGGTGCCGCGGAGCTGCTGCTCCGTCACCGGCTGGGACAAGGTGACGCTGGCCACGATCTCCCGCTCCGTCTCCGTACCGTTGATATAGGTGACGTTGGCGGTGACGTCCGCCTTGCCGTAGACGCCGGGGGACGTGACCTTATACTCGCCCTGATACATGGAGGCGTCGTCGGTGTACTCCACAGGATAGGGTACATCCTGCACATAGCACTGCCGCTCCACGTTTACCACCGTCAGGTAGGGTACGGCGTTGCTGATGGTCAGCACGTCGCCCACCCGCAGGATCTTGGGGTCGTAGCCCGGGTTCATCTTCATCAGCGTGTCCACGGAGATACCGTATTCGCCGGCGATGCTGTAATAGCTGTCGCCGCTCTTGACGGTGTAGGTGACCTCGCCCTCCCTGGTGGCGTTGAGGATCTCGGCAATATAGCCCAGATTCATAATGTAGGACGTGTCCACGTACTCCTGTCGGATCTCCACATCCTCCACGAAGTAGGCGTCCACCGTGTCCTCCGTCTGATAGCCCAGCTTCAGCTGGGCCAGAATGTCATCCAGCGCGCCGGGGAACGTGGTGGCTACCACCTTTTCCCCGTCCACATACAGGACATAGGCGTCCTCTACCAGACCCAGCTCGTCAGTCAGCTCGTCCCGGAAGTCCTCCTCCGACGCGACCTCCTTACGCAGGAACACGCCGGTCTTGGTCTCCAGCAGGGACTGATCCACCTTGTAGCTGCTGTCCTGCAGCGTCTCGCGGGTGATGCCCTCCACCTCCGTGACCGCCAGCGCCACCGCCTGCCGGGAGGAGACGACGCCCAGATCCTTGCCGTCGTAGACGGCGCGGGCGCCGATGGTGTACAGGGAGAGAATGGTCGCGGCGGCGGCGATGCCCATGGCCGAGGCCAAAAAGACCGCCGGGTGCAGCTTGATCTGCTCAAAGAAGCTGCGCAGCCGGTCGCCGATGCGGATCAGGCGCTTGCGGCGTTGGCTCAGCCGCTCCCGGAGGTTGGCGCCCAGACGGGGCAGGCTGTTCCAGAAGAACAGAAACAGCTGCGCCGCGCCGTGTTCTGATTCGGGGAAGCGGCTGTGGCGGCTCTCGTCCACCAGATGATGGGCGCTGCCCCGGATCTCCTTGCACCGCGCCGCCAGATGCCGGACGCCCGCCTGCAGGTTCAGCGTAAACAGGTCGGGATGCTCCTCCCGGTACTGCCGCCAGCTCTTCAGGTTATCCTTCCAAAGCTGCCACAGCGCCGACAGCGACATGGGCGTGCGGTTGGGATCCTGCGCGGGATTCTGTTGTGTTGGTTTTTCTGCCAGTAGTTGTTTCATAGTGGGATTCACCTAAAAGTTACAAATTCGTTACAAACGGTATCATACCTTGTTTCCGCTCCCGCGTCAAGGATAAAATTGTGAACATTGGTCAATATACCCCGGAAAAATAAGGAAAGCGCCCCCCTTGGGGCGCTTTTTCGTCCGTATCGGTCAATATTTTTCGTCCAGCAGCGCAATCAGCGCGGCGATAGCGTTCTCCCGACAGTCTGGCAGCGCGTGGACGCAGGGCAGCGCCAGTACCTCCGGCAGGGCGTTGGCGGGGGCAAAGGCCGCGCCCGCCCACGTCAGCATGGAGACATCGTTGGCGTGGTCGCCCACGCAGATCACCCTGTCCTGCGGGATATCCAGCAGCGCGGCAAGGCGCTGCACCATGCCGCCCTTGTTGGCGCCTTTGGCGGTCAGCTCCACCAGCGATTCGCTGCTGGCTACGATCTCGTAGTCGCCGTACCACGGCGCGGCGCGGAGATAGTCCAGCAGCGCCGCCTGATCCGATGGCTCCGTGGAGAACAGCGCCTTGCTGATGGGGGACGGCACCTGCGCCATGCTGTCCACGATCACCGTGGGCGAGTGGGTCACATGGAGGTGCCGCCGCGTCACCTCGTTGGGCTGGAGGGCGTGGATGCTGTTGTCGTCGTGATACAGCTCCACGGCGGCAAAGGGCAGCGCCCGGAGGGTCTGGGCGATGTGGGTCCGGACAATGTCCGGCAGGAACGCGGTGTACAGATACCTGCCGGCGGCGAAGTCGTAGATGGCAGCGCCGTTGAACAGGATGGTGGGGCCGTTCATGGGTACGCCGTGTGCCACCACCTCAAAGGCGGGCTTGGCGCGGCCCGTGGCCACGGAGAAGACGCCGCCCTCCGCCATGAAGTGGCGCAGCGCCGCCTGATTGACGTCGGATACCGGCGGCATGGGGGCGCAGAGGCGCAGCGCCTCCGCCGTGTATGTCAGTGTATTGTCGTAGTCGCTGGCCAGCAGCAGGCCGGTGAATTTTCCCATAGTGTGTTACGCCTCCGTGCCTGCGCCGGACTTGCCGCCGCCGTTTTTGCGGCGTCCGCCCCGATGCCGGGGGCGCTTGCGCTGGTCGCCGCCGGACTTGGCGCTCTGGTTCTCCGGCGGCTTATTGGGACGGGGCGCGGTCTGCTGGGTGCTGCCGCCTGCGGCGGCACCTCCGCCGCCCCGGCGTCCCCGGCGGCGGCTGCCGGAACGGGAGGTGGGCGTATCTCCGGCGGGTTTGTTGTTCTTGACGGGCTTATCCGCCTTAGCGGGCTTATCCCCGCGCTTTTCCGGTGCGGCAGCGCCCTCGGACTTCTTCCGGTCCCGTCCACCGCGGCTGCGGCGACGGCGCTTTTCCTTCTCCTCGGGCTTATCGGCGGGTACGGGCGTAAAGTCGCTGATGAAGCTGATGGGAGGCATCTCGTCCTCCTTCACCGGCTCCACATAGCGCTCCGGCCGCTGGTCGGGGATCACGATGCCGTCCCGGCTGCCCTTACCGTTGCGCAGGACGCACACCTCGCAGTTGTGGTAGCAGCGGGGGCCCTCCGGCCGGTCGTCCAGCCGGACGTTCACCGTCTCCTTCAGCAGATTCACATCGGAGACGTTGCCGGGGCCGTCCGGCGTCAGCACGAAGGAGTCGTTCTTGGGCATACGCTTGATGGCGTCCTCGTAGGCGTCCTGCTCGTACTTCAGGCAGCACATCAGCCGGCCGCAGGTGCCGGAGATCTTGGTGGGGTTCAGGGACAGGCTCTGGGTCTTGGCCATCTTGATGGACACCGGCAGGAACTCGTCCATGAACTGGGAGCAGCAGAAGGGTCTGCCGCAGATGCCCAGGCCGCCCAGCATCTTGGCCTCGTCCCGGACGCCGATCTGCCGCAGCTCGATGCGGGCGCGGAACACGCCGGCCAGATCCTTCACCAGCTCACGGAAGTCCACGCGGCCGTCAGCGGTGAAGAAGAACAGGATCTTGGAGCCGTCGAAGCTGCACTCCACCCGCACCAGCTTCATCTCCAGCTTGTGCTGGAGGATCTTCTTCTGGCAGATGTCGAAGGCCTCCTTTTCCCGGGCGCGGTTGTGGGCCGCCGTCCGGCGGTCGTTCTCCGTGGCCACCCGGACCATGGGCCGCAGGGGCTGGATGACGCAGCAGTCGTCCACCGGGTGGTTGCCCATGGTACACTGGGCGTATTCCAGGCCCTGGGCCGTCTCCACGATGACGTGGTCCCCGGTCTGCACCTGCACGTCGCCGGGGTCAAAGAAGTAGGTTTTGCATCCGCTGCGGAAGCGGACGCTGATCACAGTTGTCATATATTTCGATTCCTTTCCGTGTATGTCAAAGCAGCTTTTCCCACCCGGCGCACAGGGCTCCCAGCACATGGCCCACGCCCACGTTATAGCGGCACTCCAGGCAATAGCGCTTCATCAGCTCCGTCAGGCCCCGGAGCTGCCGGACGGTAAGGCCCCGGTGCAGCTCCTCCGCCCCGGGGATATCCGCCGGGTCCGGCTTTCCATAGGCGGCCAGCAGGGCCTCGGCGGCGGCGCGCCATCCGGCCTCCAGCAGCTGCTGCAGCTGCTCCCGCTTCAGGCGCTTGTTCTCCAGCCCCACCAGGTATTGGCTCACCGGCAGCAGCTGTCCGCTGGCAAAGACCCGGCACAGGTCCCGGGCGGTGTCGTCCCGGGCGTCCTCGTCCCCGCCCCGGAGCTTCCACTCCACGCAGCGGGAGCGGATGGTGGGCAGCAGGGTCGCCGCCGTTTCCGCGCAGAACAGGAAGGCCGCATAGGGCGGGCCCTCCTCCACCAGCTTCAGCAGCACGTTCTGGTCCCGCTGGTTCAGGGCGTCGCAGTCCGGGAAGATATACACCTTGGCGGCCCCGTCGTTGGGCCGGATATAGGCGTCTTGCCGCAGCCTGCGCAGCAGGTCCACCGGCAGCTCCCGGTGGTCGAGGTCCTGCACCGTCTGCACGTCCGGGTGGATGTCTTCCATCACCTTGCGGCACTGGCGGCATTGCAGGCAGGGCCGGCCTGTCTCCGCCTGGCACTCCATGGCGGCGGCGGCGAAGCGGGCGGCGGCCATGCGGTCCCCGCTGCCGGAGAAAATGATGGCATGGGGCAATGCGCCGCCCTGGGCGGCCCGGCGCAGGCGGCGGGCCAATGTGCTGTTTTCCGGCAGAAGCTGCCCCATGGTCCGCCCTCCCTTCCATGGCCGCTGTGATGGTTATACAAACCGATTCTATAAGTATAGCACACCCCCGGGTTCCTCCGCAAGGCGCAGGCGCGGCTTTTCCACAAAAAATAGTTTCCTGTCGGGAGAATATTCCCGGTAATTTTCGGCCATAATGGCAAAAAGATTCCTTTTTGTGAAAATCCTCTTGCTTTTGGCGGGGGATGTGCCTATAATGAGATGTTCGTAACTATATTTTATATACGGAGGGAACTAAATGAGTAAGAAGTATTGCTATCTCTTTACCGAGGGCAACGCCAAAATGCGCGAGCTGCTGGGCGGTAAGGGCGCCAATCTGGCCGAGATGACCAACATTGGCCTGCCCGTGCCCCAGGGCTTCACCATCACCACCGAGGCCTGCACCCAGTATTATGAGGATGGCCGCCAGATCAACGACGCCATCATGGCCGAGATCATGGAATACATCGAGAAGATGGAGAAGATCACCGGTAAGAAGTTCGGCGATCACGAGAATCCCCTGCTGGTCTCCGTCCGCTCCGGCGCCCGCGCCTCCATGCCCGGCATGATGGACACCATCCTGAACCTCGGCCTGAACGAGGATGTGGTGGACGTCATCGCCAAGAAGTCCAACAACCCCCGCTGGGCTTGGGACTGCTACCGCCGCTTTATCCAGATGTATTCCGACGTGGTCATGGAGGTGGGCAAGAAGTATTTCGAGCAGCTCATCGATGCCATGAAGGAGCAGAAGGGCGTGACGCAGGACGTGGAGCTGGACGCCGCCGACCTGAAGGAGCTGGCTATGCAGTTCAAGGCCGAGTACAAGGCCAAGATCGGTGAGGACTTCCCCTCCGATCCCAAGGAGCAGCTGGTGGGCGCTATCAAGGCCGTGTTCCGTTCCTGGGACAACCCCCGCGCCAACGTGTACCGCCGCGACAATGATATCCCCTACTCCTGGGGTACTGCCGTCAACGTCCAGTCCATGGCCTTCGGCAACATGGGCGACGACTGCGGCACCGGCGTTGCGTTCACCCGTGACCCCGCCACCGGCGCAAAGCAGCTGATGGGCGAGTTCCTGACCAACGCCCAGGGCGAGGACGTGGTGGCCGGCGTGCGTACCCCCATGCCCATCGCCGAGATGGCCGAGAAGTTCCCCGAGGCCTATGACGAGTTCGTCAAGGTCTGCAACATTCTGGAGGATCACTACCGCGATATGCAGGATATGGAGTTCACCGTGGAGCACGGCAAGCTGTATATGCTGCAGTGCCGCAACGGTAAGCGCACCGCGCCCGCCGCACTGAAGATCGCCTGCGATCTGGTGGACGAGGGCATGATCTCCGAGCAGCAGGCGGTGGCCATGATCGATCCCCGCAACCTGGATACCCTGCTGCACCCCCAGTTCGACCCCAAGGCGCTGAAGTCCACCGAGCCTGTGGGCAAGGCCCTGCCCGCCTCCCCCGGCGCTGCCTGCGGCAAGATCGTCTTCACCGCTGAGGACGCCAAGGCTTGGGCTGAGCGCGGCGAGAAGGTGGTTCTGGTCCGTCTGGAGACCTCTCCCGAGGATATCGAGGGCATGAAGGCCGCACAGGGCATCCTGACCGTCCGTGGCGGCATGACCTCCCACGCTGCCGTTGTGGCACGCGGCATGGGCAAGTGCTGCGTCTCCGGCTGCGGCGCCATCAACATGGACGAGGCCAACAAGCAGTTTACTCTGGCCGGCAAGACCTATCACGAGGGCGACTGGCTGAGCCTGGACGGCTCCACCGGCAGCATCTACGACGGCGCTATGCCCACCGTGGACGCCAGCGTGGGCGGCGACTTCGGCCGCATCATGGCCTGGGCCGATAAGTATCGCCGGCTGCAGGTCCGCACCAATGCCGACACCCCCCACGACGCCGCCAAGGCCCGTGAGCTGGGCGCTCAGGGCATCGGCCTGTGCCGCACCGAGCACATGTTCTTCGAGGGCGACCGCATCGCCGCCATCCGTGAGATGATCTGCTCCGACACCGTGGAGCAGCGCGAGAAGGCGCTGGCCAAGCTGCTGCCCATGCAGCAGGGCGACTTCGAGGGCATCTACGAGGCCATGGAGGGCTGCCCCGTTACCATCCGCTTCCTGGATCCCCCCCTGCACGAGTTCGTTCCCACCGAGGAGCACGACATCGAGCTGCTGGCCAAGGATATGGGCAAGTCCGTTGCGGACATCAAGGCCATCATCGCCTCCCTGCACGAGTTCAACCCCATGATGGGTCACCGCGGCTGCCGTCTGGCTGTCACCTTCCCGGAGATCGCCGTCATGCAGACCCGTGCCGTTATCCGCGCCGCCATCAACGTGCAGAAGAAGCACCCTGATTGGAACATGGTCCCCGAGATCATGATCCCGCTGGTGGGCGAGGTCAAGGAGCTGAAGTACGTCAAGGACGTGGTGGTCAAGACCGCCGATGAGGAGCTGGCCGCTGCCGGTATGGATATGAAGTATCTGGTGGGTACCATGATCGAGATCCCCCGTGCGGCGCTGACCGCCGACGAGATCGCCAAGGAGGCCGAGTTCTTCTCCTTCGGCACCAACGACCTGACCCAGATGACCTTCGGCTTCAGCCGCGACGACGCCGGCAAGTTCCTGGGCGCCTACTACGACAAGAAGATCTACGAGAGCGATCCGTTTGCCAAGCTGGATCAGATCGGCGTCGGCAAGCTGGTGAAGATGGCTGCCAAGCTGGGCCGCGAGACCCGTCCGGAGCTGCATCTGGGCATCTGCGGCGAGCACGGCGGCGACCCCTCCTCCGTGGAGTTCTGCCACAAGGTGGGTCTGGACTATGTGTCCTGCTCCCCCTTCCGTGTGCCCATCGCCCGTCTGGCCGCCGCACAGGCTGCCATCAAGGAGATGTAAGTCTCCTGCAAGGGCGCAGCATAACCGCATAGCAACAAGCTCCCGGCCACCGGCCGGGAGCTTGTGTTTTCCGGGGGTGCGTGATAAAATACAAAAAGAGACACAGAACGCCTGCGCGTTCTGTGTCTCTTTTGTTGTGTGTATCGCGGTGCGGCGACAAGGTAAAAAGATCAATCGCTGTCCAGCTTGAGGACGGCCATGAACGCCTCGGTAGGCACCTGCACCGTACCCAGATTCCGCATCTTCTTCTTGCCCTCCTTCTGTTTCTCCAGCAGCTTCTTCTTACGGGTGATATCGCCGCCGTAGCACTTGGCCAGCACGTCCTTGCGCATGGCCTTCACCGTCTCGCGGGCGATGATGCGCCCGCCGATGGCCGCCTGAATGGGCACCTCGAACAGCTGGCGGGGGATGTTGTCCTTCAGCTTCTCGCACAGGCGGCGGGCGCGGCCGTAGGCCTTATCCCGGTGGGCGATGAAGCTCAGGGCGTCCACGCCGTCGCCGTTGAGCAGCAGATCCACCTTCACCAGATCGCTGGTGCGGTAGCCGGACAGCTCATAGTCCAGGGAGGCGTAGCCCTTGGTGTTGGCCTTCAGCGTGTCGAAAAAGTCGTAGATGATCTCGTTGAGGGGCATCTGATAGTGCAGCTCCACCAGATGGGTGTCCAGATACTGCATATCCTTGAACTCGCCGCGCCGCTCCTGACACATGGGCATGATGTTGCCCACATAGTCCTGCGGGGCGATGATGGACACCTTGACATACGGCTCCTCCGCGTGATCGATGGTGCCGGGGTCCGGGTAGTTGTGGGGGTTATCCACCTTCACCATGGTGCCGTCGGACTTGTAGACGTGGTAGATCACGCTGGGCAGCGTGGTCACAAGATCCAGATTGAACTCGCGCTCCAGCCGCTCCTGAATGACCTCCATGTGGAGCATTCCCAAAAAGCCGCAGCGGAAGCCGAAGCCCAGCGCCACGGAGGATTCCGGCTCGAAGGTCAGGGAGGCGTCGTTGAGTTGGAGCTTCTCCAGCGCATCCCGCAGGTCGGGGTACTTGCTGCCGTCCTCGGTGTAGATACCGCAGTACACCATGGACTGGGCGGGACGGTAGCCGGGCAGCGGCTCGGTGGCCGGTGTTGCCGCGTCGGTGATGGTGTCGCCCACACGGGTGTCCTTGACGTTTTTGATGCTGGCGGTGAAGTAGCCCACCTCGCCGGCCTGCAGGCAGTCTGTGGGCTCGTTGCCCAGCGGCTTGAGGTAGCCGCACTCCAGAATGGTGTACTCCGCGCCGGAGGCCATCATCCGGACGGTCTGACCCTTGCGGATAGAGCCCTCCATGATGCGGAACAGCACCACCACGCCCACATAGGGGTCGTACTGGCTGTCGAACACCAGCGCCCGCAGCGGCGCCTTGGGGTCGCCCTTGGGCGCGGGTACGTTCTGCACCACGTCCTCCAGCACCGCGTCGATGTTGATGCCCAGCTTGGCGGAGATCTCCGGCGCCTCCAGTGCGGGCAGGCCGATGATGTCCTCCACCTCCTGCTTGGCCTTCAGGGGGTCGGCGGCGGGCAGGTCGATCTTGTTGAACACCGGCAGGATCTCCAGATCGTGATCCATGGCGAGGTAGGTGTTGGCCAGCGTCTGCGCCTCCACGCCCTGGGTGGAGTCCACCACCAGCAGCGCGCCCTCACAGGCGGCCAGCGACCGGCTGACCTCGTAGTTGAAGTCCACATGACCCGGCGTGTCGATGAGGTTCAGGGCGTAGGTCTCGCCGTCCTGCGCCGTGTAGAAGATCTGTACGGCGCGGGACTTGATGGTGATGCCCCGCTCCCGCTCCAGATCCATGTTGTCCAGCAGCTGGTTTGCCATCTCCCGCTCCGGCACGGCGTCGCACTTTTCCAGCAGGCGGTCCGCCAGCGTGGATTTACCGTGGTCGATGTGGGCGATGATGGAGAAATTGCGGATATGGGATTGGTCGAACATATAAAAAGCCTCCTTTGGAAATCCACGCTGCCCGCGCACAGCGCGTCCAAGCGTTTTGCACGGCAAAACCTTGCCGCAGGCGGAATTCACTTCCGCCGAGGAAGAGAAATCAAAATAGGGGTCCCCGGGTTGCCGTCAGGCAAGCAGGGGAAAGGATTTACCGTGGTCGATGTGGGCGATAATGGAGAAATTGCGGATATGGGATTGGTCGAACATATAAAAAGCCTCCTTTGGAACTCTGTATGCGTCATCGCTTCGCCGCCAGCTCATCCACGTTGTGGACGACCTGCGCCGTGCTCTGCCCCAAGCCGGGGGCGGCGGTGAGTGTGTCGGAGGTCAGCTCCGGCATTTGCTCCGCGTCGGCCAGCGCCCGCAGGTACGCCGTACGGCTGTGCAGCATGGCGGCGTCCACCGCACCGGCGTCAAAATCCACGGCGTCGGTGGCGAAAAAGTCCTCGTTGCCGCCGCCGCAGCGGTACAGGTGCCGCAGCAGAGTGTACAGCGCCGTGCTGAGATAGTCCCCGGCGGCGGTGATGGCCGTCCGGTCGCCGCACTTGCCCAGCAGGTCGAACAGCACGCCGGTGGTGTTCACCACCAGCTTCTTTTGCAGCGTGGCCAGAATGCTGCCCTTCAGCGTCCCCTTTTCATCGCTGGCGTCGTACAGCTCCGCCGCCTCGATGATGGAGCCGTCCCGGGAGTTGGTGCGCCCCAGCAGGAAGTCCGCCGACACATGGTAGAAGTCGCAGGCCCGCGCCACGAAGGCGAGACCCGGCTCCCGGATGCCGTTTTCGTAGTGGCTCAGCAGCGCCTGACTGATGCCCAGCGCCGCCGCCGCCTTCCGCTGGCTGATCCCCTTCTCCTGCCGCAGCAGGCTCAACGTTCTGGAAAAATCTGTTGCCATCTCTCTCACCCCGTCAAATGTAATACAGCTTGTAAATGATACAGCATTTTATACAGCTTGTAAATGCTTTTTTCCCGTGTGGGATGGAAAAAATTTGCGCCGCCGCGTCGCCTGTGCTACAATGGGGCAAAATCACTCGGAGGTGCGCCATGGAGGAGCAACTGATGCTGTATGTGCGCTATATGGCCAAGGACGGCTGCCGCGAGACCTTTGTCCGGGAGCTTGTGGAGGCGGGCATCCTTACCCTGATCCGGGACGAACCGGGCTGTCTGGCTTACGACTACTATTTCTCTGCGCAGGATGAGAACGAGCTGCTGCTCATCGAGCGGTGGGAGAGCGCCGCCCACCAGCGCGTCCACATGGAGCAGCCCCACATGGCACGGCTGCGGGAGATCAAAGAAAAATACATCGCGGACACAAAACTGGGCCGCGTCCGGCTGGAGGACTGACCATGCTGTTTGACACCCATGCACACTACGACGACGAGGCCTTTGACGCTGACCGGGATGCGCTGCTGACGGCGCTGCCCCAGCGGGGCGTCGGACTTATTTTGAACCCCGGCTGCGACGTGGAAAGCTCCCGCAAGGCGGTGGCATACGCGGCGGCGTACCCCCATGTCTACGCGGCGGTGGGCATCCACCCGGAGAACTGCGGCGGCTGCACCGCCGACGATCTGGCGGCCATCCGCGCGCTGGCGCAGCAGCCCAAGGTGGTGGCCATCGGCGAGATCGGGCTGGACTACTACTGGGAGGAGAATCCGCCCCGCGACCTCCAGCAGCAGGTGCTGCGGCAGCAGCTGGCGCTGGCGCAGGAGCTTGCTCTGCCCGTTATCATCCACGACCGGGAGGCTCATGCCGATACCCTGTCCATCGTCCGGGAGTTCCCCGGCGTCACCGGCGTGTTCCACTGCTTCTCCGGCAGCCCGGAAATGGCGCGGGAGCTGCTGCAAATGGGGTGGTATCTGGGGTTTGACGGCCCGGTGACCTATAAGAACGCCCGCCGCGCCCCGGAGGTGGCGGCGGTGACGCCGCCGGAGCGGATGCTCATCGAGACGGACAGCCCCTACATGACGCCGGTGCCGTACCGGGGCAAGCGTAACGACTCCGGCTACGTCTATCTGGTGGCGGAGAAGCTGGCGGCGTGGAAGGGCGTCACGCCGGAGGAGCTGGCCCGCATCACCACGGAGAACGGCAAGCGCCTGTTCCGCATCCCCTGAAAACGACAGCCTCCCGGCGGCGGGCGGCTGTGCAAACAGAAGAAAGAGGACGCTGACCCGGTTGGTCAGCGTCCTCTTTTGCTGTTTTTTGTGCCTGTGGGCGTCTTACTCCGCGCCGTCGATGACGCCGCCGCCCAGCACCTCATCTCCGTCGTACAGCACCACGGACTGTCCGGCGGTGATGGCGCGCTGCGGTGCGTCGAACACCACCCGCACACCCTCCCCTGCCAGCGGATAGGCGGTGCAGGGCGTGTCAATATGCTGGCTGTACCGGGTCTTGGCGGTGCAGCGCACCGGCGCTGCTGGTGCTTCACCGGCGATCCAGTTGACGCGGGAGGCGGTCAGGGCGGCGGAGAACAGGTCGGCGTCGTCCCCCAGCAGGATGGTGTTGTCCGCGCCGTTCTTCCGCACCACATAGACGTGCTTTCCGGCAGCGACGCCCAGCCCCTTCCGCTGGCCGCTGGTGTAGCAGGGCAGCCCCTTGTGGCGGCCCAGCACGCGGCCGTCCTTGTCCACAAAGTCCCCCGGCGTCAGCTCGGCACCGTGCCGCCGCAGGAACTGGACGTAATCCCCGTCGGGGATGAAGCAGATATCCTGACTGTCGGACTTCTCCGCCACGTCCAGCCCCGCCTGCCGCGCCTCCTGCCGGATGGCGTCCTTGTCGAAATCCCCCACCGGCAGCAGCAGGTGGGACAATTGGAACTGTGTGAGCTGGTAGAGCACATAGCTCTGGTCTTTTTTTCGATCCCGGCCCCGCAGCAGCCGCCAACGGCCCGCCGCCTCGTCGTAGTCCACCCGGGCATAGTGGCCGGTGGCCAGATAGTCGTAGCCCATCTCCAGCGCACGGTCCAACAGGGCGCCGAACTTCAGCTCCCGGTTGCAGTCGATGCAGGGGTTGGGCGTCCGGCCCGCGCAGTATTCCGCCACGAATTTCCCCATGACGCAGCGGGAGAACCGCTCCGTCTCATCGAACAGGTAAAAATCCATGCCCAGCCGCTCCGCCGTCCGGCGGGCGTCCTCGGCGCTCTGGGCGGCCAGATGCGCCGCCTCCGGCTCCCGGCACAGGCGGAGCATGGCGCCGCCGCAGATATAGCCCTGCTCCCGCAGCAGCGCGGCGGCGGCGGAGCTGTCCACACCGCCGGACATGGCGATCAGCACACGCTTGGCATCCTTTTTCATCATGCACCTCGCAAGAATCCGTAAAATAAATGGTATGTTAGTGGTATATTATAGGTATATAGCGGTAATATCCGTCCAGAATAAAGCTGTAAAAAACGTCTCCCCCGCACCGGGCGGGGGAGACGCGATCGCTGCGATCCGTTCCGCCGTCCGTGGCGGATCTGCCCGCCGTCCGGCGGTGTTTTACTCGTCGGAGTGCTTTTGCAGGAATGCCTCAAAGGGCAGGCCGTCCGCCAGCCCCACCAGCGCCGGCTGGAAGCCGCCGGTGTAGTCGAAGGCCACGTCCTCCACCACATCTTCCGCCAGCTCGTCCGGCAGCGCCAGTGTGACGGTGGTGCCATGCCCTTCCCGGCTGTCCAGCACCAGCCGCCCGCCGTGACCCTCCGCGATGCGGCGGCACAGCGGCAGACCCAGACCCAGACCGCTGGGCAGCGCGGCCAGCCGCTCCGGGTGGAGATAACCGTCAAACACCATTTCCATGTCCTCGGCGTTGATGCCGCAGCCGGTATCCATCACCGCCAGCAGCACCTGCCGCCGTTCAAACCGTAGGGATACGGTGACGGCGCCGCCCTCGGCCGTGAATTTCAGGGCGTTGGACAGCAGGTTCCAGACCGCCTGCTCCAAACAGACCCGGTTGATCGCCGCACCGTGGTGGGCGGCGCTGCACTGGAATGTCAGCGCCACATTCCGCAGGGCGAACAGCGGCGCGGCCTGCCGGCACAGACCGTCCAGCCACGTTACGATATCGGTATTTTCCCTGGTCAGCGGCGCATCGTCCAGCAGCATGGGCGCGTTGGACAGGTTGTTGGACAGACGCAGCAGCGCATAGTAGTTCCGGTTCAGCAGCGCGGCGTCCCGGTCCAGCGCCGCGTCTGCGTCCCGCCGTTCAGGCGGCGCCAGACGGCTGACCGCGATGTGCATCCCACCCAGCGCAGTCCGAAGCTGGGCGGATACATGAAGCAGCACCTCATTGAGCAGCCGCACCTGAGGGACCCGGTCGAGCCGGTCGGGGTGCGCCGGCTGCTCCGGCGTATGGTCATTTCTGGGGGTCTCTATCATATATGCCTTCCTCTCCGGCCTTAGTGTGTCTTTTCCCGCCGACGCGATACATACCACTTACCGGTCGGTCATCCACACTATACCAAACGGTAGGTGAAAAAACAAGTTTTTTGTCCCTTTTTGATGGTCTGCAAAATTTTTTCAAAAAGGGGGTTGCATTTTTCAAAATAATGCATATAATACTAAACATACCATACATTTGATATATTCCATCAGAGAGGAAGTCTTGATTTATGAGCATTAAAGTCGGTATCAATGGTTTCGGCCGCATCGGCCGCATGGTCATGCGCTGCTGCATGAACCACCCCGAGATCGAGATCGTGGGTATCAACGATCTGTGTCCCGCTGACTATCTGGCCTATATGCTGAAGTACGATACGATGCACGGCAAGTTCGACGGCGAGGTCGGCAGCGAGGAGAACGCCATCGTCGTCAACGGCAAGTCCATCCCCGTGTTTGCAGAGCGTGATCCCGCCAACCTGCCCTGGGCCAAGGTGGGCGCAGAGTATGTCATCGAGTCCACCGGTCTGTTCCTGACCAAGGAGAAGGCCGCGGGCCACATCGCCGCCGGCGCCAAGCACGTGGTGATGTCCGCCCCCTCCAAGGACGACACCCCCATGTTCGTCATGGGCGTCAACCAGGACACCTACACCTCCGATATGCAGTTCGTTTCCAACGCCAGCTGCACCACCAACTGCCTGGCTCCCGTCGCCAAGGTGCTGCACGATAACTTCGGCATTGCCGACGGTCTGATGACCACCGTGCATTCCACCACCGCCACCCAGAAGACGGTGGACGGCGTGTCCCTGAAGGACTGGCGCGGCGGCCGTGCCGCTTCCGGCAACATTATCCCCAGCTCCACCGGCGCTGCCAAGGCCGTGGGCAAGGTCATTCCCAGCCTGAACGGCAAGCTGACCGGTATGTCCATGCGCGTTCCCACGCTGGACGTGTCCGTGGTGGATCTGACCGTGAACCTGTGCAAGCCCGCCAGCTATGACGAGATCTGCGCCGCCATGAAGAAGGCCAGCGAGAACGAGCTGAAGGGTATCCTGGCTTACACCGACGAGGCGGTTGTGTCCTCCGACTTCCTGGGCGACACCCACACCTCCATCTTTGATGCCAAGGCCGGTATCGCCCTGACCGACACCTTCGTGAAGGTGGTCAGCTGGTACGACAACGAGATCGGCTACTCCGACAAGATCCTGTGCCTCATCGAGCATATGCACAGTGTAGATCACAAGTAAATCGCCAACATCCTTTCAAAAAGGTTTTCCTTCTTTTTTGTTCCGGAAACAGCGCCGTCCCGCCGGGACGGCGTTGTTTCTACCCATTTGCCAAACAGAGGGAATGCGCGGCAAGGCAGCCGAAATCGTGGAAACACAAAGGTTTTATCAAAAATAGGACTATCTTTCCATTGAATTGTATGGTACAATAGGTACAACTCAGAGGAGAGGGAAAGGGACCCCATACATGGAACAGAATCCGATCTTAAGCGCAAGACTGTCAATGGACAGCGACATTCCCCTGTATGCCCAGCTCGTGGGCATCATCAAACGCAACATTTCCACCGGCACACTGGCTGTGGGCGATCTGCTGCCCAGCGAGGCGGAGCTGTGCCGCTGGATGAATATCAGCCGCAACACCGTGCGGCAGGCCATCGGCGAGCTGGAGGATGAGGGGCTGGTGGTCCGCAAGCGGGGCCGCGGCACCTTCGTGGCGGACCCCGCCACCAACCGCCGCGGTGTGCGCTACTCCTTTACGACGGAGGTTTCCTCCTTGGGCAAGGTGCCGTCCTCCACGCTCATCGACTTTGACGTGATCGTACCCAGTCAGGCGGTCTGCGAGAAGATGGAGCTGCGGGAGGGTACGCCGGTGTACTGCTTTACCCGTGTGCGCAACGTGGACGGGGAACCGCTGATCCTGGAGACCAGCTATTATCCCGAGTACATCTACCCCCACCTGACCCGGGATATGCTCCAGACCCACAGCTTTTACAGCCTCTTGTACCATGTGGGCATCGTACCCTTTGCCGCCGATGAGAGCTACGAGGCGGTGGTGCTGGACAACGAGCAGGGACACCTGCTGGGCGTCAGCGCCGGGAGCTGTGCCTTCTACCACCAGCGCCGTACCCGCACCGAGGACGGGCGCATCTACGAGTACACCAGAAGCTATATCCGGGGCGACCGGGTGCGGCTGGACGTACATATGCAGAAGAGCGGCATGAACTTCGTGCGTACCATCGACTGAACGACATAAAAAGGAAGCCGTCCCGCGGGACGGCTTCCTTTTTTGTGCTGTTACAGGGCGGCGGCGCCGATGATACCGGCCTCGTTGCCCAACTGTGCCGCCTGAATGATGGGCTGGGGGCGGCTCTCACCGCCAAAGCAGTTGGCGGCCACATAGCGGCGGATGGGACGCAGCAGACGCTCTCCCTGCCGGCTGATGCCGCCGCCGATGAGCACCATCTCCGGCGACAGGATATTCACCAGATCGGTGATCCCGGCGGCCACATAGACATAGTACCGTTCCAGCACGGCCTGCGCCGCCTCGTCGCCTGCATCGGCGGCGTCGAACACATCCCGGCCCGTCAGCTCGGGGTACCGGTTCAGCAGGGATGTGGGGTGGGCGGCAGCCGCCTCCCTGCCCTGCCGGATCAGCGCCGTGGCGGAGGCGTAGACCTCCCAGCAGCCCCGGCGTCCGCAGGTGCAGGGCTCCCCGTCCAGCACCAGCAGACTGTGACCCGGCTCGCCGCCGGCGCCGCCCAGACCGGAGACGATCCTGCCGTCCACGATGATACCGCCGCCCACGCCGGTGCCAAGGGTGATGAGCATCATGTTCCGGCAGCCAACGGCGGCGCCGGCCACCGTTTCCGCCAGCGCGGCGCAGTTGGCGTCGTTGCTCAGCCGGGCGGGCAGGCCGAAGTGTGCCGTCAGCATGGCGCACACCGGCACGTCAAACCAGTTCAGATTATAGGCGCGAACCACCACGCCTCGCTCCGGGTCGCAGGTACCGGGGGCGCCAACGCCGATGGAGGCACAGTCCGCCGGGGTGAGACCCGCTTTGTCCAGCGCCAGCTCCACGGCGCGGCACATATCCGCCACCACCTGCTCCGCCGGGCGGTGCGCGCCGGCGGGAAGGCTGGCCTCCGCCACAATACGGTGGCGGTCGTCCACCACGCCGACGGCGATGTTGGTGCCGCCCAGATCAATGCCGATACGATACATAGGATACTTCCTTTCGTGTTTGATGCAGAAAACGGCGGGGCGGGCTGCTTGCCCGCCCCGCAACGGTGCGTTTGCTCAGAAGTGGGTGACGAAGTCGCTGTTCACCGCCACCGTGCGGCTGATGTTGGAGGATTTGATGCTGGCGAAGATGCTGCGCATCACCGTCAGCGCCTCACGGCCGGAGACCTCCGGCTGCCGGTCATTGACCAGCGCGTCCACGAACTCGTCGATGACGCCGGTGCCGTTGTGAGGCACATCCAGATTGTAGCTGGTGCGGTTGCCCTCCATATCGCTGACGATGATGGGGGAGGACGGCTCGCTGTAAATGAGCATGATGCCCTTGGTGCCGTACAGACAGGTGGACTGGCACTCGTGGCCGTAGATGGTCCAGCTGGCCGCCATGGTACCCAGTGCGCCGCCGGACATCCGCAGGATGCACAGGGCGTTGTCATCCACGCCGATGAGCTGGCCCTCACTGTCCCGCTTGTTCAGCGTCACCACCTTGGCGGTGGTCTCGATGACCTTCTGACCCAGCAGGTACTGGAGCAGATCCACCTTGTGGATGCCCATGTCGGACAGGGCGCCCAGCGCCGCCTTATTCTTATCGAAGAACCATGTACCCTCGTCCACAGACCAGCCCTCGGGGCCGGCGTTGCCCAGCACGGCGCGGAAGGTGATCACATCGCCGATGACGCCGCGGTCCAGCAGCTGCTTGGCACGGCGGTGTACCGGGTCGAAGCGCATATTGTGGCCGATCATCAGGTACTTGCCGTTGCGCTCGGCGGCGGCCACCATGGACTCGCACTCCGCCAGCGTGACCGCCATGGGCTTTTCGCACAGCACGTGCTTGCCGGCGTACAGCGCCGCGGTGGAGATCTCCGCATGGCTGCGGTTTTCCACGCAGACGGATACCGCATCAATGTCGTCGCGGTTCAGCAGGTCGAAATAGGTGTCGCAGACGCTGCCGCCGTATTTGGCGGCCATCTCCTCGGCACGGGCGCGGTTCTTGTCGTAGTAGGCCATGATCTCCGCATTGGGGTTGGCTGCATACTCGGGCAGATGGCGCACCTGCGCGATCTTACCGCAGCCGATGATACCAACTCGAATCATACAAAAGCTCCTCCTCTACCATGTTCAACGGATGGTACGCGATTCTCGTTTAAATTATAACAAATTCAAGAGCGGGTGAAAAGCCTTTTTTTCAGGATTCTGAGAAATTTTACCGCAGACGCAGGGCGGTGGTCAGAGCGCAGCCCTTTTCCCGGATGTGGTCGAGCACCACGCCCTCCGGCAGCGCCAGCCGGCTGAGGGTCAGCAGAGGCCCCTTGCCCGTCAGCTTGAACAAGGACTCCTTGGCGGTCCAGATCTCCCAGAAGCGGGCGCAGTCGCCGTCGTCACCCACGCGGATATAGGCCATCTCCGCCTCGGAGCAGACACGGCGCATGAATTTTTCGTCGGCGGAGCGGATGACCTCCACGTCCACGCCCACCGGCACATCGGCGACGGCGCAGACGGCGTAGGGTCCGGAGTGGCTGACGGAGACGTATACGCCGTCGGCGTCCGCGGCGGGCTTGCCCGTGTCGTCCCAGCGCAGGGGCGCCTCCCCCTCGCCGCAGCCCAGACGCTGTGCCAGTGCGCGGCGTGCCAGCAGCTCGCCGGCTACGGTGCGCCTGCGGTCGTCCTCCCCGGCGATGTCGCCCACCCGGCGGCGGCGCGCCTCATCCATCATGGCCATGGTCTGGGCCATCGTCTCCTCATCCAGCCGGCGGATATCGTACCAAAGCAGCTCCATCTCTCCTGTTCCTCCCTGTCTTTTTTCTTTATGAGGTGAGTATAGCACATCGCCGCGCAGGATGCCAGTATTTTATACGCTTGCTTTTCGGGATAGAAAGGCGTAAACTATCACCGTGTGAAGTTTTTTGTGTAGGAGAAACAACGATGGTTTCTATTGTAGAAGTAACGACCAAGGCGCAGCTGCGCCGCTTTGTAGATTACCCCAACCAGCTGTATAAGGACGTGCCGCAGTTCGTGCCGGCCACCTACGGCGACGATTTGGCGGACTGGGATCGCAGCAAGAACCCGGCCTTTTCCTACTGCGACGCCCGCTGCTGGCTGGCGGAGCGGGACGGGGAGATCGTGGGGCGCATCGGCGCTATCCGCAGCCGCAAGGCCAATGAGAAGTGGGGTACCAACCGGATGCGGTTCACCCAGGTGGACTTCATCGACGATCCGGAGGTGTCCGCCGCCCTGTTCGCCACCGTGGAGGACTGGGCCAGAGAGCTGGGCTGCGCGGCGGTCCACGGGCCGCTGGGCTTTACCGACATGGACCGGGAGGGTATGCTGGTGGAGGGCTTCGACCGCCGAAGCTGCTTTTTCACCTATTACAACTACCCCTACTATATCGACCACATGACCGCGCTGGGCTATGTGAAGGATGTGGACTGGATCGAGGAGCTGATCACCGTCCCCACGGATGAGAAGATCATCCAGCGGTGGGAGAAGCTGTCGGATTTCGTGCTCAAGCGCAACCACCTGCATATCGTGGAGCCGAAAAACCGGCTGGCGTATCTGCCGCTGCTGAAGCCGTTTTTCGATCTGGTGAATGTGGCCTATGCCCCGCTGTACGGCACGGTGGATCTGACGGAGCAGCAGATCAGGAAATACTCCGCTAAGTTCGCGCCCCTTATCAACCCCAACACCACCTGCTTCGTTATGGACAAGAATGACAGGATGATCGCCTTCGGCGTGGGCGCGCCCAGTCTGGCGGCGGCCATGCAGAAGCACCGGGGACGCCTGTTCCCCACCGGCTGGATCGACGTGCTGAAGGCGTTCCGGAAGAACGACACGGTGGATCTGCTGCTCATCGCTGTCCACCCGGACTATCAGGCCCGGGGCGTCAACGCCATCATCCTCAGCAAGACCATGAAGGGCTGCCTGAAGATGGGCATCAAGGAGGCGGAGACCGGCCCCATGCTGGAGCTGAACGAGAAGGTGCAGTCCCAGTGGAAGGATTTCCAGACGGAGCAGCACAAGCGCCGCCGCTGCTTCGCCAAGGAGCTGACCCCTGCCGCCGGAGAGCCGGAGAAGGCGGATGCGCCTGCCGGCGCCGCCGTATAAACGACAAAAAGAGAACGCGGACACTGTCCGCGTTCTCTTTTCCGTTTTTTACAGGCCGTAGACCTCGGTGAACTTCTTCTCGAGATAAGCCACATAGCAGTCCGGGTCGAACTTGCCGCAGACCGACTCGAACAGTGCCACGGGATCCTTCATGCAGCCGTACTTCCAGATCTTCTCCTCCAGCCATTTGTTGATGGGGGTCAGATCGCCGGAGCGCACCACGGCGTCCACATCCAGCTCCTTGGACAGCTCCAGCAGGTACTGCGCGCCGTAGGCCGAGCCGATGGCGTAGGACGGGAAGTAGCCGATGTTGCCGTTGGACCAGTGGGAGTCCTGCAGAACGCCCTGCCGGTCGTCGGGGACGTCCACGCCCAGATACTCCTTGTACAGCCGGTTCCACTCGGCGGGCAGGTCGTGGGCGGTGAGGGTGCCGTCGAACATCCGCTTCTCCAGCTCGTAGCGCACCATGATGTGCAGGCAGTAGGTCAGCTCGTCGGCCTCCGTGCGGATGAGGGACGGCTCGGACTTGTTGATCATGCGGTAGAAGTCGTCCTCCGTCACGTTGTCCAGACGAGGGGCGAAATGCGCCTTCAGCCACGGATAGATGACGGAGCAGAACGCCCGGCTGCGGCCGATGATGTTCTCATAGAACCGGGACTGGCTCTCGTGGATGCCCATGGACACGCCGTTGCCCAGATTGCTGCGGGCCAGCTCCCGGCCGGTGTGCAGCTCATACAGGGCGTGGCCGCCCTCATGCACCACGGAGTACAGGGACGAGGCCACCATGTCGGCGTGGTAGTGGGTGGTGATACGCACATCGTCACGGGAGAAGTTGATGGTGAAGGGATGCTCCGTCTCGCCGATGATGCAGTGGTTCCGGTCGATGCCCATGACGCCCATGACGAAATCGGAGAACTCCCGCTGGATGGGGATGGGGAAATCGGCGTGGAGCGGTGTGTCGTCCACCCGGTCGGCGTGGGCGGTGACCCGCTGGATGAGAGGCACCAGCTTCTGCCGCAGGGCGGCGAAAAATTCGTCGCAGGCGGCCACCGTCAGACCCCGCTCATAGTTGTCCAGCAGCGTCTCATAGGGGGCCTTCTCCGGCTCCCAGTACTGGGCGAAGCGCTTCAGCGTGTCGAAGATCTCCTGCAAGTACGGCTCAAACAGGGCAAAATCGTTGTTGGTCTTGGCGGTCTGCCACACGTCGTCGGCGCGGGTGGTCAGCTTCTGGTAGGCCACGAACTCCTCCTCCGGGATGCGGCGGGTGCGGTCGTAGCTGCGCCAGTACTCCTCCACCTTGCGGCGGGTGACGTCGTCCAGCTCCGTGCGGGCGGCCATCAGCGTCTCCAGCATCTCCACGGTGTCCGGCGCGGTGGTCAGCTGATAGTCGATGCGGCTGAGCTCGCCGGTGGTGTCGCTGCGGACGGCGGCTGCGCCCTTGGGCGCCGCGGTGACGCCGTCGTAGTACAAAAGGCCCATGGCGTGAGACAGCGCAAAGCTGGTCTGCTCGTAGCTTTTCAGCTTTTCCAATGCTTCGGTAACGGTCATGCTCGTACCTCCTGTTACAGTTGTTGGGGTCAGTATACCATGCCGGAGCAAAAGACACAAGCGGACAAAATCTGAACGGGAAACACAAAAGATATACAGAAAATTCACAGACGGCGGGAAAGAAACATGATACACTACTCAGCGGAAATATGATTTTTTTACAGGAAAGGACGGGGAATACCTTGGAGCTGAACAAAAAAACCATGCAGCGGATCATGCTGCTCATCACCTTTGCGGTGCTGCTGTTCTGGGGCCTGTACAATATCTCCACCATCGGCGGACTTTTTTCCAACCTGTTTTCCCTGCTGGCGCCGCTGCTCATCGGCGTGTGCATCGCCTTTGTGCTGAATCTGATGATGGTGGGGCTGGAGCGCCTGTGGGATCGGGCGCTGGCCAAGTGGCGCAGCCGCTGGAACGCCAAGCTGAAGCGCCCGGTCTGCCTGACGCTGACCATGGTGCTGTTTCTGGGGATCATCTTTGCCATCTTCTTCATCCTCATCCCCCGTCTGGAAGAGGCGGGCAGCACGCTGGCGGCCAATATCCCCGCCTACGTTGACCAGTTTCAGGCGTGGTGGAAAAACCTCAGCGATTTCGCCGACAGCCACGGCGTGACGCTGCCGGAGCTGACCCTCAGCGCCGAGCAGGTGCGGGACACCATCACCGGCTTCTTGCAGGAGCGGGGCGACAGCGTGGTGAACACCACCCTGAACATCACCTCCTCCATCGTAGGCGCGCTGGTGAATGTGCTGCTGGCGCTGGTGTTCTCCCTGTATATGCTGGCGCAGAAGGAGACGCTCCTTGCCCAGTCCAAGCGGCTGCTGCGCCGCGCCCTGCCCCGGAGGGCCGCCGACAAGCTGCTGGCGGTGCTGCACCTGACCAACAACGCCTTCTCCAGCTTCGTCACCGGGCAGGTGACGGAGGCCGTGATCCTGGGAACGCTGTGCTGCCTCGGTATGCTGCTCCTGGGGCTTCCCTACGCCCTGCCGGTGTCGGTCATCATCGCGGCGCTGTCGCTGATCCCCATCTTCGGCGCGTGGATCGGCGCGGCCACCGGCGCGTTCCTCATCGTGTTCCAAAGCCCCATCAAGGCGCTGACATTCCTGATCTTCCTGCTGATTTTGCAGCAGGTGGAGGGCAACCTCATCTACCCCCGGGTGGTGGGCAAGTCCGTGGGCCTGCCGGGTCTGTGGGTGCTGGCGGCCGTCACCATCGGCGGCGGCGCCTTCGGCATACTGGGTATGCTGCTGGGCGTGCCGGTCTGCTCCGTCGTCTACTCGCTGGTGCAGGCGTATATCCGCACCAAGCCCGAGGCGGAAGAAAACCAATAGCCGAGCAAGATGCCGTGCGCCCCGCAGAATCAGCCCTGCGGGGCGCTTTTCCTGCCCGGCGTGTTCACAAATAATTAAAATAGCACCTATTGACTTTAAGGGGACGGGGTGGTAAACTCCATTTAGCACTCGAAAAGAAGGAGTGCTAAATGGAGAAAGCTATGGAATTGACAGACCGCAAAAAGCAAATATTGAAGATCGTGGTGGAAAGCTACATCAACACCGCCGAGCCGGTAGGCTCCAAGGCCATCGTGGAACAGATGCCCGGTAAGATCAGCTCCGCCACCATCCGCAACGAGCTGGCGGATCTGGTGGAGCTGGGCTATCTGGAGCAGCCCCACACCTCGGCGGGACGTGTACCGTCCGCCAAGGGCTACCGGCTGTACGTCAACGAGCTGATGGAGCGCAAGGCCCTGTCGGCGGAGGAGACGGCCAAGATCAACGACGCCCTCTCCGGCCAGATGAAGCAGGTGGATCAGGTCATCAGTCAGGCCGGACAGATGGTGTCCAGCTTTGTGGGCTATCCCACCTACGCCGTGGCGGATCACCGCACCGCTGCCACCGTGCAGCGGTTTGAGCTGATCGCCGTGGACGAGGGCAGCTTCATCGCCGTGGTGATGCTGTCGGATAACCGGGTCAAGAGCCAGCTGATGCGCTTGGAGCTGCCGGTGGATGCCGACACGCTGCCCCAGCTGAGCCACCTCTTGAACACGCATTTCACCGGCGTGGGCGCGGAGAAAATGAACGCCACGCTGATGAGCCTTTCCGAGCAGGTGTCCGGCCAGTGGTTCCTGCTTCTGAACCGGGTGACGGAGTACGCCTGCACGCTGCTGGAGGAAGCCCAGCACCAGCAGGTATTCACCAACGGCGCCAGCCAGCTTTTGAAGTTTCCGGAGTTCCGGGACATCGACAAGGCCCACGATCTCATGAGCTTCATGGTGGATAATAAGGAGGATCTCCCGGTGCCGCAGAGCGACGCGCCCATGCAGATCCTCATCGGCCCCGAAAACGTCAACGATGCGTTGAAGGAGAGCAGCGTGGTCATCGCCAGCTACGATATCGGCGATAATATGCGCGGTCTTGTGGGTGTGGTCGGCCCCACCCGTATGGACTATGCCGCTGTGGCGGCAAGACTCAGCTACTTTGCCGAGAGCCTGAGTCGTATGTTTGGCAAAAAACAGCTACCGGAGGATACACAATGAGCGAGAAGGATATGAAGGAGACCCCCATGGAGGAGACGCCGGAGACGGCGGAGCAGCCCGCAGCTCCTGTTGAGGAGACGGCGGCTGCGGAGGAGACATTTACCGTCACCAAGTCCCAGATGGAGCAAATGGAGCAGCTGGCCAAGGTGCTGGCGGACGCCAACGACAAATACCTCCGTCTGGCGGCGGAATATGACAACTACCGCAAGCGCACTACCCGCGAAAAGGAGCACGTCTACGGCACGGCCAAGGCCGACACCATCAAGCCGTTTCTGACGGTGCTGGACAATCTGGAGCGCGGTGTGCAGCAGTGCGAGGAGGGCGACGGCCACCGGCAGGGTCTGGAGATGATCTGCAAGCAGTTCTTTGAGGTGCTGAGGCAGATGGGCGTCACCGAGATCCCGGCGCTGGGTCAGCCCTTCGACCCGGAAAAGCACAACGCCGTGATGCACACGGAGGACGAGTCCGTGGGCGAGAACACCATCGTAGAGGTGTTCCAGAAGGGCTTTATGATCGGAGATAAAGTGCTGCGCTTCGCCATGGTGAAGGTGGCAAACTGAAAGGAGTATTTCCATGAACGAAAAGAAGCTGTATAAGAGCAGTACGGACAAGAAGCTGGCCGGCGTCTGCGGCGGCATCGCGGAGTATTTCAACATCGACTCCACGCTGGTGCGTCTGGGCTGGGTGGTGTTCAGTCTGCTGGGCGGCAGCGGTCTGCTGGCGTATATCATCGCGGCGATCATCATGCCCGACCGTCCCTATTAAATCAGTCAATAAATAAATTTGAGATAAACATTTCAGGAGGCAATCATTATGTCTAAAGTTATCGGTATCGACCTCGGTACGACCAATTCCTGCGTAGCCGTGATGGAAGGCGGCGAGGCAGTCGTTATCCCCAACGCGGAGGGCAACCGCACCACCCCGTCCGTGGTGGCATTCAGCAAGACCGGCGAGCGTATGGTGGGTCAGGTGGCAAAGCGTCAGGCCATCACCAACCCCGAGCGCACCATCTCCTCCATCAAGCGTGAGATGGGTACCGATCACCGCGTCACCATCGACGACAAGAGCTACACCCCGCAGGAGATCAGCGCCATGATCCTGCAGAAGCTGAAGGCGGACGCCGAGGCCTATCTGGGCAGCCCCGTCACCGAGGCGGTCATCACCGTCCCCGCCTACTTTACCGACTCCCAGCGTCAGGCCACCAAGGACGCCGGTAAGATCGCCGGCCTGGACGTGAAGCGTATCATCAACGAGCCCACCGCCGCCGCACTGGCCTACGGTGTGGATAAGGAGCAGTCCCAGAAGATCATGGTCTACGATCTGGGCGGCGGCACCTTCGATGTGTCCATTCTGGAGATCGACGACGGCGTCATCGAGGTTCTGGCCACCGCCGGCAACAACCGGCTGGGCGGCGATGACTTCGACCAGTGCATCATGAAGTACCTGGTCAGCGAGTTCAAGCGCACCGAGGGCATCGACCTGTCCGGCGATAAGGTTGCCATGCAGCGGCTGAAGGAGGCCGCCGAGAAGGCCAAGATCGAGCTGTCCGGCGTGACCACCAGCAACATTAACCTGCCCTATATCACCGCCGACGCCACCGGCCCCAAGCACCTGGACGTGACCCTGACCCGGGCCAAGTTCAACGAGCTCACCGGCCATCTGGTGGACGCCACCATGGGCCCCGTGCGCCAGGCCATGTCCGACGCCGGTCTGAAGCCCTCCGACCTGTCCAAGGTCCTGATGGTGGGCGGCTCCAGCCGTATCCCCGCCGTGGTGGAGGCCGTGAAGAACTTCACCGGCAACGAGCCCTTCAAGGGCATCAACCCCGATGAGTGCGTGGCCATGGGCGCGGCCCTGCAGGCCGGCGTGCTGACCGGCGATGTCAAGGGTCTGCTGCTGCTGGACGTGACCCCCCTGTCCCTGGGCATTGAGACCATGGGCGGCGTGTGCACCCGCCTGATCGAGCGCAACACCACCATCCCCGTGAAGAAGAGCCAGATATTCTCCACCGCCGCTGATAACCAGACCTCCGTGGAGGTCAACGTGCTGCAGGGCGAGCGGGAGATGGCCGCCGCCAACAAGAGCCTGGGCCGCTTCCACCTGGACGGCATCGCTCCGGCCCGCCGCGGCGTGCCCCAGATCGAGGTGACCTTCGACATCGACGCCAACGGCATCGTCAACGTGTCCGCCAAGGACCTGGGCACCGGCACCGAGCAGCACATCACCATCACCTCCTCCTCCAACATGAGCAAGGACGACATCGAGAAGGCCGTGAAGGAGGCCGAGCAGTATGCCGCCGAGGACGCCAAGATCAAGGAGAAGGTGGAGGTCCGCAACCAGGCCGACCAGATGGTCTATCAGTCCGAAAAGACCCTCAGCGAGGTGGGCGACAAGCTGCCCGAAAGCGAGAAGGCCCCCATCCAGGCCGGTATCGACAAGCTGAAGGAGACCCTGAAGGGCGAGGACACCGACGCCATCAAGGCCGCCACCGAGGAGCTGACCCAGCTGTTCTACAAGATGAGCGAGAAGCTGTACCAGCAGCAGGCGCCGCAGGGCGACCCCAACATGGGCGGCCAGCCGGGCGGCGACCCCAACGGCGGTCAGCAGTACTACGATGCCGACTACAAGGTAGTCGATGACGACGAGCAGAACAAGTAACATATATCCCACAAGAGGGACAGGGCTTCCTGTCCCTTCTTGTGGTGTTATCACCCCTTTGAGTGGAGAGAAGTACGATGGCAGAAAACAAACGTGATTATTACGAGGTTCTCGGCGTCAGCAAGGGCGCGTCGGAGGACGAGATCAAAAAGGCATATAAAAAGCTGGCGCGGAAGTACCACCCGGACATGAACCCCGGCGACAAGGAGGCTGAGGAGAAGTTCAAGGAGGTCAACGAGGCCAACGAGGTGCTGTCCGACCCGGAGAAGAAGGCGCGGTACGACCAGTTCGGCTTCGCCGGTGTGGATCCCAACTACGGCGCAGGAGGCGCCGGCGGGGGCTTTAGCGGCGGCTTCGACTTCGGCGACCTGGGCGACATCTTCGGCAGCTTCTTCGGCGGCGGGTTCGGCGGCGGGTTCGGCGGCGGGCAGGCGCGCCGCAACGGGCCCCAGCGGGGCGAGAGCATCCGCGCCAGCGTGTCCGTGACCTTCAAGGAGGCGGCCTTCGGCTGCGAGAAGGAGGTCACCATCCAGCGCAGCGAGCAGTGTACCACCTGCAAGGGCAACGGCTGCGCCCCCGGCACCACGCCGGAGATCTGCCCCGACTGTCACGGCAGCGGTGTGGTGCAGGTGCAGCAGCGCACGCCCATGGGCGTGTTCGCCAGCAGCCGTCCCTGCCAGCGCTGCCACGGCACCGGCAAGATCATCCACCAGCCCTGCGCCGACTGCGGCGGCACCGGCGCGGTACGCAAGCGCAAGACCATCAAGATCAACATCCCCGCCGGTATCGACCACGGCCAGACCATCTCCCTGCGGGGACAGGGCAACGCCGGTAAGAACGGCGGCCCCGCCGGCGATCTGCTGATCACCGTGATGGTGCAGCCCCACGAGCTGTTCCGCCGGGAGGGCAACGACGTGTTCTGCGAGGCACCCATCACCTTCAGTCAGGCGGTGCTGGGCGCTACGCTGGAGATCCCCACCATCGACGGACAGGTGAAGTACGATATCCCCGAGGGTACTCAGACCGGCACGGTGTTCCGTCTGCGGGGCAAGGGCATCCCCGTGCTGAACGGCCGGGGCCGGGGCGACCAGTACGTCACCGTGACCATTGAGACGCCCCGCGGCCTGAACCGCGAGCAGAAGGACGCGCTGAAAAAGTTCGACGCGGCGCTGGGCGACGGGAATTACGAGAAGCGCAAGAGCTTTTTCAGCTTCAACAAGAAGAAATAAGGGTAGGAAGAAATAAGGTGCCGTATGTATCTGGCTGATTATCACACCCATTCCGACAGCTCGCCCGACGGGAAGGAGACCATCGCCCATCTGGCGGAGGCTGCCATTGCCAAGGGCTTGCAGGAGATCTGCATCACCGACCATGTGGATACCGTCTGCTGGGGCAGCTACGCGCCCCGCTGGGACTACGACTGGGAGAAATCTCTGGGCGAGCTGGAGGAGGCGCGGCGTCTGTACGGCAACCGGCTGACCATCCGGCTGGGCGCCGAGCTGGGCGAGGCGAATCTGGCCTTTGACCGGGCGGAGCATCTGCTCTCCCACGCGCCCAAGCTGGATTTTGTCATCGGCTCCGTCCACATGGCAGGGAAAAAATTTGGAAATTTTGACCTGTACTACGTTGAAAAAAATTCGGAAACGTATTATCATGCACTTATCGACAGTTATCTGGAGGATGTGCTGTCGCTGGCGAGGTGGGGCAAGTTCAGCGTACTGGGCCACCTGACCCTGCCGCTGCGGTACATCAACGAGAACCTGGGTGAGCGCATGACGTTCGACAGCCACATGGAGCAGGTGGAGGAGATCTTCCGCACCATGATCCCCAAGGGGCTGGGTATCGAATGCAACACCAACCGGGGCAACACCCCCCTGCCGGACGGCGGCATCCTGCGGCTGTACCGGGAGCTGGGCGGCGAGGTCATCACCCTGGGTTCCGATGCTCATTCCGGCGACATGGTGGGCTGCGCCATCCGCGAGCGGCAGCAGCTCCTGCGGGACTGCGGATTCCGGTATTTCTGTACATTCGAGGAAGGAAAGCCCCTTTTCCGACCGCTATAAAAGAAAAAGGAGAACACGACCATGAAAATTGCCATCGGCTGTGACCACGGCGGCTATCTGCTGAAGCAGGACATCCTGATCTGGATGGAGGAGCACGACATCGACTTTGAGGATGTGGGCTGCTTCTCTACGGAGAGCGTGGACTACCCCGTTTATGCGGAGAAGGTGGCGCGGGCTGTGGCTGCCGGCCAGTGCGACAAGGGCATCGTGATCTGCACCACCGGCATCGGCGTGTCCATGGCCGCCAACAAGGTGGGCGGCGTGCGCTGCGCTCTGTGTACGGACTGCCTGCAGGCGGAGATGACCCGCCGCCACAACGACGCCAACGTGCTGGCGCTGGGCGCCGGTGTCACCGGCCCCAATCTGGCCAAGCGCATGGTGGAGATCTTCCTGTCCACGGAGTTTGAGGGCGGCCGCCATGCCCGCCGCGTGGCGCTGGTGGACGGCATCCAGCCCTGAGGGATCGCCTATGGCAACGAGAGGCTATAATAGCTACCGGGGCCGTACCTCCGCCGGAAAGATCGTATTGATCGTGGTACTTGTCTTGGTGCTGCTGGGCGCTGTGGGGTATCTTGTGGTGCAGAACTATCTGGTCTACGATGAGGCGGGGCAGGTACATCTGGAGTTGCCCTTCGGTCATCGCGGCCAGGAGGAGCAGACCGACAAGCCGCCGGTGGAGAATGTGGATATCGACCGGCTGGAGCCGGAGAGCAAGCTGACACCGGTGACGGCGCTCCACGCCGTCCGCCTGCCGGACGACTGTCTGTGGTGGGGCGCGGACTACATCATGAACACGCTGGCACCCGAGGATATGGTGCTGGCGGTGAAGCGTGAAAACGGCGGCATCACCTACGACACACAGGTGTCTGTGCCGCAGAACGTCATTGTGGAGCGGGGACGACCACTGGACTGCTTAAAGCAGCTTCTGGCCAGCGACCGCCATACGGTGGGGCGCATCTGCTGCTTTGGCGACTCCGCCTACGCCCACGGTCTGCCGGAGACGGCGCTGGTGCGGGAGGACGGCGGCATCTGGTACGATGCCAACGGCGGCGCATGGCTGGACCCCACCAATCCGGCGGTGCTCAGCTACATCACGTCGCTGGTGTCCGAGTGTGCGGAGCTGGGCTTTGACGAGATATTGCTGGACTGGTTCTGCTACCCGTCCACGGGTGCGCTGGACGCCATTGCCAACGGCGGCAGCGACCATACCCAGATCCTGACGGACGTTGCCAAGAGCCTGCGCAGCAGTCTGCCGGAGGGCGTGGCGCTGTCGGTGACGCTGCGGGGCAGCGGCGACAACGCCCTGACAGTGTCGGAGGCGGCGGAGCTGTTCGACCGCATCTACCTCCCTGCCGGAGAGGACGCGGCAGCGGTGCGCCGGCAGCTGCCGGAGGGCTACGACCCGGAGACGCGGCTGGTGGTGACGACGGCGGAGGCGCCGGCGTCCGGCAGCTATGTCATCGGAGACTGAATCGAATTAAGGGCCGTTCGGCATATTGCCGAACGGCCTTTTTCTTGTGTTGACAACAGCGTGAACCGTTGTTATCATGGTGATATAACATAGAAAAGGAGAGGGTCCCATGAAGCAATTGATTTTTCTGATCATCGCGGTGGTTCTCGCCATTGCCGCAACCGTGTTGGCATTCATCTTCGTCGTGCCGGAAAAGCGCCGGGAGAAGCTGAATGCCTTTGGCAAATTCCTGCACGACTTATGCAGCTTCAAGTTCCTTGTGGTGGAAAAGATCCTGCAGGCGCTGTACATCTTCTCCACGGCCTTCATCATTCTCTACGGCGTGCTCCAGCTGTTCAACGTCCAGAGAGATTACTGGACTGGCGCGAGCAGATGGATGGGCGGCACCGGCCTGCTGTGCATCATCGTGGGCCCCATCGCCGTTCGCCTCAGCTATGAGCTGATGATGATGGCCATTCTGCTGGTGAAAAATGTCATCTCCATCAACCGTAAACTGGCGGACGAGACCGGCAGCGCCGGCGGGGATGTGTTTGCCGCCCCCGATGTGGAGGAGCTGAAGAAGGCTATCCAGCGCAAGGAGCCCCAGCCGCAGCCTCCGGTGCAGCCCCAGCCTCCGTATCAACCGCAGCCCCAGCCTCCGTATCAACCGCAGCCCCAGCCCCCGGTTCAGTCCCAGCCGGAGCCCCAGCCCCAGCCTCCGGTGCAGCCGCAGCCCGTCTGGGAGGAGCCTGCCCGTCCCGCTCAGTTCTGTCGTGAGTGCGGCAGCAGACTGGAAAACGGCGTTTGCCCCCAGTGCGGGAAGCCCGCGCAGGAGCAGTAAGCGTCAGCATAGTAAAAAAAGACCGTCCGGCGTATGCCGGACGGTCTTTTTAGCTGCGGATAGATCAGTTGTTGTCGTCGGGACGGGGACGGCGGTACTCCAGTGCCGGCTCCTCGCCCTTGAGCACGCGGAGAGCGCCCTGCGCCAGCGCCAGCAGCTCGTCCTCGCCGGGGTAGACGGTGATGGGGGCGATCCAGCCGACCATCTCGGAGATGGCATCCACCGTCTCCTTGCCATAGGCGATACCGCCGGTCAGGATGATCTGATCCACCTTGCCGTGCATAACGGCGGCCATGGCGCCGATCTCCTTGCCGATCTGATAGTGGAACGCGTCCACCACACCGGCGATTTTCTTATCGTGTTCGGCCTGCGCCAGCAGATAGCGCATGTCGTTGGAGCCGGTGTAGGCCACCAGACCGCCGCGGCCGGACAGCATACGGTGCATCTCAGCCTCGCTGTACTTGCCGGAGTAGCACTGCTTCACCAGCTGGCCGGTGGGCAGGGAGCCGGAGCGCTCGGGAGAGAAGGGACCCTCGCCGTCCAGTGCGTTCTGGGTGTCCACCACGCTGCCCTTCATGTGGGCGCCGATGGAAACGCCGCCGCCCATGTGGCAGACGATGAGGTTCAGATCCTGGTAGCGCTTGCCGTTTTCCTTGGCGAAGCGCTTGGCCACGGCCTTCTGGTTCAGGGCGTGGAAAATGCTGACACGCTGGAACAGGGGATGACCGGCATAGCGCGCCACATCAGCCATCTCATCGATGACCACAGGGTCAACGATGTAGGAGGGGATGCCCAGCTCGTCGCCGATCTCGCGGGCGATCAGGCCGCCCAGGTTGGAGGCGTGCTGACCCTGAATGCCGATGGTGCAGTCCGTGACCATGTTGTCGTTGACGGCGTAGGTGCCGCCGCGGATGGGACGCAGCAGACCGCCGCGGCCGCTGACGGCGGACAGGGTGCGGGCGTCGATGCCCTGCTCGCGCAGCGCGCGCATGACCAAGTCGCGGCGCCAGTCCTTCTGGGCGGCGATGCTGTTGAACTGGGCAACTTCCTCCGCGCTGTGGCGCAGGGTCTTGTCGAAGAGCAGCTGCTCGTCCTCGTACACACCAATCTTGGTAGAGGTAGAGCCGGGATTGATCACGAGAATTCTGTAAGACATTGTGGGTTTCCTCCTAAGTTTATTTGTTCCGTTCAGCGCCGTGATCGACGCTGTGTAAATTGCCACAGAACATTATACAAAATCTTTTCGCTTCTGTAAATGGGTTTTCCCTAAAAAGTGGCGGCTTTTTACCTCTTAACGGGAGAATGCATTGACAAAGCGGCCGGTATGCCCTAAAATAATAAGATTAGTACCCGTATTTTGAGCCGTCCTTCCATTCGGGGCGGCGGAAAAGGAGATAAAGACCCATGGAGAAGAAGACGTTTTATATCACAACGCCCATTTACTATCCGTCGGACAAGCTGCACATCGGCCACACCTACTGCACCGTGGCCACCGACGCCATCGCCCGCTATAAGCGCTTGCAGGGCTATGACGTGATGTTCCTCACCGGCACCGACGAGCACGGCCAGAAGATCGAGACGAAGGCGGAGGAGGCCGGCATGACGCCGCAGGCCTTCGTGGACCGCATCGTGGAGGGCGAGCGGGGCGTGCTGGATCTGTGGAAGCTGATGAACATCTCCAACGACCGGTTCATCCGCACCACCGACGACTATCACTGCGCCGCCGTGCAGAAGATCTTCAAGAAGATGTACGACAACGGCGACATCTACAAGGGCGCCTATAAGGGCAAGTACTGCACCCCCTGCGAGTCCTTCTGGACGGAGAGCCAGCTGGTGGACGGCAAGTGTCCCGACTGCGGCCGCGAGGTCCACGACGCCGAGGAGGAGGCATACTTCTTCCGTCTGAGCAAGTATGCCGACCGCGTTCAGCACCTGCTGGAGGACACCGACTTTTTGCAGCCCCGCACCCGCGTCAACGAGATGGTGAACAACTTCATCAAGCCGGGTCTGGAGGATTTGTGCGTCAGCCGTACCAGCTTCAAGTGGGGTATCCCTGTGGACTTCGACCCCGGCCATGTGGTCTATGTGTGGGTGGACGCCCTGTTCAACTACTGCACGGCGCTGGGCTTCGACAACGACCGCTACAACGACTACGACAAGTATTGGCCCGCCGATTACCACATCGTGGGCAAGGAGATCGTCCGGTTCCACTCCATCATCTGGCCCGCCATGCTCATGAGCATGGGTATGCCTCTGCCCAAGCACGTCTACGGTCACGGCTGGCTGGTCATCGACGGCGGCAAGATGTCCAAGTCCAAGGGCAACGTGGTGGATCCCTACGTGCTGGCGGAGCTGTTCGGCGTGGACGCGCTGCGTTTCTTCCTGCTGCGCACCTTCCCCTTCGGCTCTGACGGCAACTTCTCCAACGAGCTGCTGATCTCCACCATCAACACCGACCTTGCCAACAAGCTGGGCAATCTGGTGAGCCGTACCACCGGCATGGTGGAAAAGTACTTCGGCGGCAAGCTGCCCGCCGACCGGGAGGATTCCCCGGAGGACTGCGACCTGAAAAAGACCGTGTGCGCCCTGCGCGACCGGTACGAGGCGGAGATGGAGAAGCTCCAGCTCCAGAACAGTCTGGACGAGATCTTCAAGGTCATCGACCGTGCCAACAAGTATATCGACGAGACGACGCCGTGGACGCTGGGCAAGGACGAGAGCAAGCGCGTCCGTCTGGCCACGGTGCTGTACAACCTGCTGGAGACCATCCGCGTTTGCACCGCGCTGTTGCAGCCGGTGATGCCGGAGAGCTGCGGCAAGATCTTCGCCAAGATCGGCGCAGATGACGCCGCCCGCACCTGGGACAATGCCAACGTGTGGGGCGTGCTGCCTGCCGAGGCACAGGTCAGCAAGGGCGAGAATCTGTTCCCCCGCGTGGACGTGGAGGTAACGCTGGAGAAGCTCAACGCCATGCAGGAGGCTCAGAAGAAGGCCGCCCTCCCCGCTGTGGAGGTGGAGCCCTTCGCCGCCGAGGATGTGGATTTCGACACCTTCCTGAAGTCCGACTTCCGCGCCGTGAAGATCAAGGGCTGCGAGGCGGTGAAGAAGTCCGACAAGCTGCTGAAGTTCACGCTGGACGACGGCAGCGGCACCGACCGCATCATTGTCTCCGGCATCCACCACTACTACGAGCCGGAGCAGCTCATCGGTAAGACCGCCGTGGCCATCGTGAACCTGCCGCCCCGTAAGATGATGGGCATCCCCTCCTGCGGTATGCTGCTCTCCGCCGTCCACAAGGAGAAGGGTGAGGAGAAGCTGCACCTGATGCTCATTGACGACAGCGTTCCCGCCGGCGCCAAGCTCTGCTGAGCCGCCTGCCTGCGGGGATAGACCTGGCACCGTCACGCGCAGCGCCGCTATAGGATGAAAAGGAGCATCCACCCTGTATGGGTGGATGCTCCTTTTTTTATAAGGTTGTTTGGCGGGGCAATGCCTTACAGGCCGCCGGCCTCGTAGGAGCCGAAGCCCTTGCCCAGCACCTCGTTGGCGTCATAGACGATGATGAAGGCGTCGGGGTCCACCTGCTGCACCCGCTTTTTCAGCTGGATGATCTGGTTTTTGCCGAAGGCGCAGAGGATCACCTTCCGCGCCTGATGGGTATAGCCGCCCTCGCCGCTGAGCAGGGTGATGCCCCGGTTCATGTCCAGCAGCGCGGCGGTCAGCTCCTCGTAGCGGTCGGACACGATGCACGCCACCTTGGAGCGCTTGCCGCCGTACACCACCCGATCCATGATGAGGGAGATCAGGTACAGGGACGCCACGGCGTACAGGCCGCGGCTCAGGTCGTGGAACGCCAGCGTGTACAGCACCACGACCAGCCCGTCCAGCAGGCTGCACAGCGCACCAATGGACACGCGCTCCAGCCGCAGCCGCAGCAGCCGCGCCGCCAGATTGGTGCCGCCCACGGTGGCGGTCTGCCGCAGCATCAGGCCGCAGCCGGTACCCACCAGCACAGCGCCGTACACGCAGGCCAGCACCGGCTCGATGGGCGGGAACGTCACGAACTGATCCAGAAGGTCGATGAGCAGGGAGCTGACCAGCATGGCATACAGCGAGGCCATCAGCCAGTCCCGTCCCACCTTCTTCCAGATCAGGAAGAACAGCGGCAGGTTCATCAGCAGTACCTGCACGCCCACGGGGAACTCCGGAATAAACAGTCCGATCACCTGCGCAAGGCCGGTGAAGCCACCCATGCACATCTGGTTGGGGGCATAGAACCAGCAGAAGCCCAGCGCATACAGCGCGCATCCCAGTGTGATCTGGGCGAAACGCAGCAGCGAGTGACGAAAAGTGTTCCCCATGCAGCAAACCTCCCCCAAAAAGCCGCCAAAACGGCAATCTATATCCGGAGGCCATCCTATCAGGCGGCGCGGGGTTTGTAAAATAGACATTTTTCCCATCCGACATGAATTGAATTCATGCCAAAAGCGGCAAAAAGCACAGGCATGGCCTGTGCTTTCCCGGTATGGTCAGCTGCGGGGCGGCGCTTCCTCTCCACAGAGCATTTCGGCGGCGCAGCGGCAGAAGGTCTCGGCGGCGGGGCTCAGACGGTGCTGGGACAGCGTAGCCAGACAGATGGTGCGGGTGGGCCGTCCGGCCAGATAGCGCAGGCACACCCGGCGGTCGTCGTGGTCGGCCAGCAGCATCCGGGGCAGGATGGTCACGCCCCGGGACTGTCCCACCAGTGAGAGGGCGGCGTAGTCGCTGCTGACGCTGGCGCCCTCCGTCACGGCGCAGCCCGCCCGGCGCAGGATATTCCCTACGTCGTAGTCGACGCCCTCGGCGGGGACGATGACCCGCTGCTGCCGCAGCTGCTCCGGCGGCACCTCCTCCAGCGCGCACAGCTCGTGGCCGTGGGGCAGCACCAGCAGCAGCTCATCCTCTACCAGCGGCGTCAGGCGGAAGGGCTGCTTGGTGGCGGCGGACAGAAAGCCCACATCCACCTTCTTTTTCAGGATCCACGTCTCCACGTCCTCGTAGCTGCCGTCCTGAAAGCGGATCTGCACGGCGGGGAAGCGCCGGGCCATATGCTCGATCAGCTCCGGCAGCCAGCGGATGGCCACGCTGCTGATGCAGCCCACCGAGACGGTGCCGGATACGCGGTCGCTCAGCTCCCCTGCCTTCTGTATCAGCCGCTCCTGCGCGGTCAGCATGGCGGCGGCGTAGGGCAGCAGCGCCCTGCCGTTCTCTGTCAGGCAGACGCCCATGTGCAGACGCTGCAAAAGCTGCGTGCCTAAGCTCTGCTCCAGCCGGCGCAGGGCGTGGCTGGCGGCGGACTGGGTGTAGCCCAGCTCCGCGGCGGCGCGGGTGATGTTGCCCAGCTCTGCGGCACGGGTGAATAGCTTCAGATCGTTGACGTCCATACATTGCTCCTATATCTGCGGGGCGCGGCGGGGAACCGCGCCGACTCTGCTGCATTCTTGCGGCGACCCGGCGGCTCTGCGCGGGTCAAATATTAGTATACACCGGGCTTGCGGCGGACAAAAGACGTGATTTTGGCCAAAAACCCTCTCCCCTGCCCGTCAATATCGACAAAGGCGCGGCGTCCCGGCGCCGCGGGGCGATAGGGGTTGACATTTATCGGGCAAATGTTATAGTGAGAGAACAACTGCATGGGCAGTGATTACGAATATTTGGAGGGTCACATACCATGGAAGCATTTGATATTCTCGTCATCGGCGGCGGCCCCGGCGGCTATTCTCTGGCCATTGCGGCGGCCCGCAAGGGTCTGAAGACAGCGCTCTTTGAAAAGGAGCATCTGGGCGGCACCTGCCTGAACATCGGCTGCATCCCCACCAAATATCTGGTGGATAAGGCCAGCACCATGCGGAAACTCCGCGGACTGGTGAAAAAGGGGATCCTCACGGAGACGGGCGGCCTCAACTACCCGCAGGTACAGCAGGGCAAGAGCGAGGTCAGCGCCAAGCTGGTCAACGGCGTCAGCTTTCTGCTGAAGAAGTGCGGTGTTACGGTCATCACCGGCGAGGCGATTTTGAAGCCTGACCGGGTGGTGGAGTGCGGCGGCGTAGCGTACACCGGCAAGAACGTGGTCATCGCCACGGGCAGCGTACCCATGATGATCCCCGTCCCCGGTCACGAGTACTGCATCGACTCCACCGGCGCGCTGGCGCTGACGGAGCTGCCCGCCAGCATGGTGGTCATGGGCGGCGGTGTCATCGGCCTGGAGCTGGCCTGCGCCTTCGCGGCCTTCGGCACCAAGATCACGGTGGTGGAGATGCTGCCGGAGCTGCTGCCCCGGGAGCAGAAGGAGGCGGTGCGCGTCCTGACGCGGGAGATGAAGAAGCTGGGCATCTCCATGAAGACCGGCGCTAAGATGCTGCGCGTCGAGAAGAACGGCGAGCTGCTGCGTGCGGTCTACGAGCTCAAGGGCGCAGAGGAGGCCGTGGACTGTGAGCAGGTGCTGATGGCTGCCGGCCGCAAAACCAACCTCAGCGGCATCGACGCGGAGGCGCTGGGTCTTGCGCTGGATCAGAAGAAGTGCATCGTGGTGGACGACCATATGCGTACCAATCTGCCCGGCGTCTACGCCATCGGCGACGTGGTGGGCGGCTATCAGCTGGCTCACGCCGCCTATGCCGAGGGCGAGGCGGCGCTGGCGGACATTCTGGGCGAGGACAAGCCCTACGGCACCATGCCGGTCCCCGTCTGCACCTATACCCTGCCGGTGCTGGCGTCCGTGGGTCTGACCACCGAGGCTGCCGAGGCCGCCGGCTATGAGCCGGTGCTGGGCGCCTTTGACTACGGCGCCAACGGCATGGCGCTGGCGGAGGGCGCTGTGGGCCGCGTGTTCGTGGTGGCGGATAAGAACACCACCAGGACGCTGGGCGTCTCCATCGTGGGCGAGAACTCCGCCGAGATGATCGCCTTTGCCACCGCCGCCGTGGCGGAGGGCTGGACCACCGAGCAGTGGGAAAAGACCGTGGTGGCACATCCCTCCCTGTGCGAGATGGTGCGGGAGGCGGCGCTGGCGGCCTTTGGGCGCTCCGTCCACACCGCGTGACCGCCCGCCGCGCAGAAGCGGCATAAGACATATCGCGCAAAAAAAGATGACGGCAAGAGCCGTCATCTTTTTTTGCCGCATGGGGCTCCGCGCTTCAGGGGGGGAGAAGCGGCAAACTCGCCGCCGGTAAAGAGGCAGGCGTGGGTACCCAGCGCCTTGGCCTCCGTCAGCACCCGATCCATTTCCTCGAAGGTCAGGCTCTGCTTGTGGCCGTACTCCGCTCCGCCGCGTGGGAGATCTTTTCGGTGATACTCATTGGTCCGCCGTCCTTTCTTTTATAAAGTCCATAGGTTGTTTTATGTGTTTTTTCCGGTAGAAATGAAATGCGATGCAGGAGGCCAGCATCTCCGCCAGCTGGATGCCCGCCGCCGTCAGGAACTGAGGGGAACGGATGTCCGAGAGGCTCATGCCCATGGTGGGGAACAGCACGCAGGTGGTCAGAAAGCCCAGCAGACACGCGGGCAGATAGTCCCTGTATCTTACGCCTACCGCGCCCATGTAGGCGCTGACCACATCGGCGGACAGGATGCCCAGCAGCCGGACGATCAGCACGAAGAAGAAGTCGCTGCCGCCCCGCAGCTCCCGGAGCATGGCGGACTTCGGCCAGCGGCGGAGGATATACTGCACCGCCTGACTGCCCAGCTTTTTCCCCAGCCAGAAGGGGAGGCTGACCATCACCGCCGTTCCCGCGAGGTTCACCGCGATAGCCGCGGGGAGGGAAAACAGAACGCCGCTGGCGGCGTACAGCAGGCCGCTGTACAGGAAGATGCTCAGGCTCTTGACGGCGAACAGCGCCAGCAGGAGCGCGGCGGCCAGCGCCGGGTGCCGGGGCGAGTAGGTGAGGATGCCCTCCAGCGTGAAATCCTCCCGGTGCAGCAGGCACAGTACGATGATGACGAGCCACACCGCGCCCAGCAGACATCGCGCCAGCCGCAGCTGCCGCTGCTCCGGCGATGCCTTACCAGACATGGGCATGGGCGGCCTCCGCTTGGGAGGCGGATGGCACAACGCGGGTGAAGGCGGGGTGACGGCCCCTGTCCAGTGCGAACACGGCGGCGTATACCACGGCGCCTGCCGTCTCGATCATCATGTCGCCCATGGTGTCGATGAGGCCGATGTCGATATAGCCCTCCAGCGCCACGCCGTTGACGATGACGCTGTCGATCTGGTCGATGCTGCCGATCACACCCACCGCGTCGCCCAGATCGTAGGAGTGGATGGCGGTGACGAGGGTATCCCGCTGCATATCCGTGCCGAACCAGCGATCCATGCCGTACTCGTAGAACTCCCACAGCGCGGAGACGGAGATGGAGAACAGCACCGCAAACAGGATACGCAGCCGCCGGTCGTCCTTATAGTCCTTGTTGAGCAGCACGGGGATGTAGGAGCCCAGCACGGCGAATACCACGCCGCCGCTGAAGTGCAGCAGCTTGTCCCAATGGGCGATGAGGTAGTACAGCTTGTAAATGCGCCCCGACATACCGCCCAGCAGATACAGCATACTGAACACCAGCAGCGCGTTGGATACCCGGTAGCCCCACGTCTCCAACACATACGGCACCAGCACGCCGATGCCCACCAGCAGACACACCAGCGCGTCGGACAGCGGGCCTATGCGCAGGGAGCGCATCATGGAGAACAGCACGAACAGCTCACAGGCTGCCCAGAACCAGACGCGCCAGCGCGCCTGCTCTGCGTGGATACATTGCTTCACGTTTTGCATAGTGTCACCTCCACACCGGTTTTGGCTGGCGGCCGAGCCGTTACAGCCGGATCGTAAAATTGCCTGCCGCTGCTCGGTAGATCCTGCCGCCCTCCCGACCGGGACTTTGCGTGTACGGCTTTTGATACGCTCACCTTAACGAGCTTTTTACACAAAAACCATGGATAAACGGGTCTCTCTGTCTAATTTTTGGCAGAATTCCGTATATGTACAAATTTGCGCAAAACCGCGTTCTTACGCAAAAGAGCCACCCTTGGGGCGGTTCTTGCAGGTCTAAATAGTATGTAGCGGCGTTTTTGGCAGATCGGGGAAAGTGAATAAAAATTACGCACGCCGCCGTCCGGTGAACAATTTTTGTTCACCGCACTTTTTCTGTTTATTGAACAAAATGCGGTGGGGGTGTATGTTTTCGCCATCAAGCAGAAAACATAGAGCCATGAGCTTACAGGAGGTTTTACGATGTATTATTCCAGTGGTAACTATGAAGCCTTTGCCCGTCCCAAGAAGCCGGAGGGCGTGGACAACAAATCCGCCTATATCGTGGGCAGCGGTCTGGCGGCCCTCTCCGCCGCCTGCTATCTGGTGCGCGACGGCCAGATGCAGGGCGAGCACGTCCACATTCTGGAAAAGGGTGAGCTGCCCGGCGGCGCCTGCGACGGCTACAAGTTCGAGAATCTGGGCTATGTGATGCGCGGCGGCCGGGAGATGGACAACCACTTTGAAGTCATGTGGGATCTGTTCCGCTCCATCCCCTCCATTGAAACAGAGGGCGTCAGCGTGCTGGACGAGTATTACTGGCTCAACAAGGAGGATCCCAACTACTCCCTGTGCCGCGCCACCGAGAAGCGCGGACAGGACGCCCACACCGACGGCAAGTTCAGTATCTCCGACAAGGGCGCTATGGAGATCATGAAGCTGTTCTTCACCCCCAACGAGGAATTGCAGGACAAGAAGATCACCGATTTCTTCGATGACGAGGTGCTTTCCTCCAACTTCTGGCTGTACTGGCGCACCATGTTCGCCTTCGAGAACTGGCACAGCGCGCTGGAGATGAAGCTCTATATCCAGCGGTATATCCACCATATCGGCGGCCTGCCCGACTTCACCGCCCTGCGCTTTACCAAGTACAACCAGTATGAGTCCATGATCCTGCCCATGGTGAAGTATCTGGAGAGCCACGGCGTGCAGTTCCACTACGGCGTGCAGGTGTGCAACGTGGAATTTGACTGCACTGACCCCGCCCGCAAGCTGGCCAAGCGTATCGACGTGCTGCGCGGCGGCGAGAAGGACGCCATCGACCTGGCGGAGAACGATCTGGTGTTCATCACCAACGGCGGCTGCGTGGAGAACTCCTCCATGGGCAGCCAGAACAAGCCCGCCGCCTACAACACCGAGCTGCGGGAGGGCGGCGGCTGGGATATGTGGCGCAAGATCGCCGCGCAGGATCCCGACTTCGGCCATCCCGACAAGTTCTGCCACGATCCGGAGAAGACAAACTGGATGAGCGCCACCGTGGAGACGCTGGATGGGCGCATCATCCCCTATATCAAGAGCATCTGCAAGCGCGACCCCTTCACCGGCCATGTGGTCACCGGCGGCATCGTCACCGTGAAGGACTCCTCCTGGCTGATGAGCTGGACCATCAACCGCCAGCCCCAGTTCCGCGACCAGCCCAAGGATCACTGTCTGGTGTGGGTCTACTCCCTGTTCACCGACAAGCCCGGCGACTTCGTGAAGAAGCCTATGCGGGAGTGCACCGGCAAGGAGATCTGCATGGAGTGGCTGTACCACATCGGCGTGCCGGAGGAGCAGATCGAGGACATGGCGGCCAACAGCGCCAACACCGTGCCGGTGATGATGCCCTATATCGACGCGTTCTTCATGCCCCGCGCCTACGGCGACCGGCCCAAGGTCGTGCCGGACGGCAGCGTGAACTTTGCCTTCCTCGGTCAGTTTGCCGAGACGCCCCGCGACACCATCTTCACCACCGAATATTCCATGCGTACCGGCATGGAGGCCGTGTACACCCTGCTGAACGTGGATCGCGGCGTGCCGGAGGTCTGGGGCAGCGTCTACGATGTCCGCGACCTGCTGAACGCCACCGTGAAGCTGCGGGACGGCAAGAAGGCCACCGACATGGATCTGAGCTTCGGCGAAAAGATGGTCCTGAAGAAGGCCCTCAGCAAGATCGGCGGTACCGATGTGGAAAAGCTGCTGAAGCAGTACGGCGTCATCTGATGCCGCGTCCCGCGATGGCAAAACAATAAAAGAGGCGCGCCGGTCAAACCGGCGCGCCTCTTTTCCGCGAAAAAATGTTTCGGCGCTTACTGCTGGGAGGCCAGCGCAATGGCCTGCTGGATGTGGTCGCAGAAGTTCTCCCGTCCCACCTTGTCCACGAAGCCGGCGCGCTCCATCACGTGCAGGGGCTGCTCGTTGACGTGGGAGAAGATGACCCGCACGCCCTTCTTGGCGCACTCGTCATACAGCGCCTCCAGCGCGTTGAGGGCGGTGACGTCCAGCGCATTGACCATGTGCATACGGATGACGAGGCAGCGGGTGAACTCCTTGACGGTGATCTCGCCGATGTGGTCGGCCATGCCGAAGAACAGCGGCCCGCGGATCTCGTACACACGGACGTGCAGCGGCACCTCGGTGAGCTGATCCTCCGGCATATCCTTGTACTTCCAGCCGCGCACCTCCGTCTCGTCGCTCATGCGCTTCATGAACAGCAGCGCCGCCAGCAGCATACCCACCTCGATGGCCACCACCAGATCGAAGATGACCGTCAGCAAAAAGGTCAGCACCAGCACCAGAATATCGCTCTTGGGGGCGCACTTACACAGCCGCACAAAGGGACGCCACTGGCACATATTATACGCCACGCTGAACAGGATGGCGGCGATACAGGGCATGGGGATGAGGGCTGCGTAGGGCATCAGCACCACCAGCACCAGCACCAGCACGGCGGCGTGGATCATGCCCGCCACGGGGGTGCGGCCGCCGGACTTGATGTTGGCGGCGGTACGGGCGATAGCACCGGTGGCGGGGATGCCGCCAAACAGCGCCGAGCCCACGTTGCCGATGCCCTGTGCGATCAGCTCCGTGTTGGAGTTGTGGTGGGAGGCCACCATCCCGTCCGCCACCACACAGGACAAAAGGCTCTCAATAGCGGCTAAGATGGCGATGGTGAAGGCGCTGGGCAGCATAGCCTGCACAGTGTCAAAGGAGAAGTCCGGCGGGGTGAAGGAGGGCAGCCTGTTGGAGATGGTGTAGAGGTCGCCGATGGTGTTCACCGGCAGGTGCAGAAGCTTCACCATGGCGATGCCCACCAGCACGGCGATGAGGCTGCCGGGGATGAGCTTATTGATGCGGGGCCAGATGAGGAGAACGGCCAGACACACCGCGCCCACCAGCGCCGCCCAGAGGTTGACGGTATCCAGACTGCGGAAGAAGCAGGCGGCCTTTTCCATGGTCTCAATGGGCTTTTCCGGGTAGCTCACGCCGAAAAAGTCCTTCCACTGTCCGATGAAGATGGTCACGGCGATACCGGCGGTAAAGCCGGTGGTGATGGTGTAGGGGATGAAGCGGATCAGGCTGCCCAGCTTCAAAACGCCCATCAGGATCAGGATGATGCCCGCCATGACGGTGGCAAGGGCCAGCCCGCCCATGCCGTGCTCCGCCACGATACCCGCCACAATGGTGGCAAAGGCGGCGGTGGGGCCCGCGATCTGCACCCGGCTGCCGCCGAAGAAGGAAATCAGGAAGCCCGCGATAATGGCGGTGTAGATGCCCTGCTCCGGGCCGACGCCGCTGGCCAGCGCCAGCGCGATGGAAAGGGGCAGTGCGATGATGGCCACGATGACGCCCGATACCGCGTCCTTGGCGAACTGCTTGCCGGAATAGGACTTCAAGCAGTCAAACAGCGCGGGGGCGAATACTTTCTTGTGCATAAGGTACCTCTCTCGTCCTTTTTTGCCGCGACGCGGCCTTACCATCATAGCGCTTTACCACCGCCGCTGCAACTCGAAAAACGGCGAAAAAGCCAATTTTCAGGCGATTTCTTTGTGGGAATGTTACAAAGAGCGCTCGCCGGCACAGCCGGTGAACGCTCTTTTCGGTCAAACAGTGGATAAACGCAGGGAAAACCGGCAGCTTACAGGGCGTCCGCCGGATAGTTCCGGAGCAGCGCCTTGTAGAAATCCACCGCCAGATGGAGCTTATCCACGCTGATATTCTCGTTTTCCCCATGCACCGATGCGTATTGCTGCTTGTCGATGTCGATGGGGGCGAACCGGATCACCGCGTGGAGAGATCGGTGAACTGCCGTGCGTCCGCCGCGTTGAGCTTGGGGATCAGCTTGATGAGCAGTCACTCGAACATCCCAAGGTGGGAGAACACAAAGCCCATGGGGAACTTCATGTGGGGCGCCATGGCCTCGAACATCCCACGTACCTCCGGGTGGAGCCGCCGGATGTACGGTTTCTTCTCGTCCGCCTCTGCGATAAAGGCCGCCATATGCATGACGGGGGTCTTGTTTCCCCCCTCCAGTCCCGCGTGACCCGGCAGGTTCCTGGCAATGAGCCGCGCCGTGCATCTCCCCTTTTCGTGGACGGCCATCATGGCGCCGGGCAGCACGTTCAGCACCGCGAAGGGGAAGGACACGAACAGGGCGAACACGCAGGCCAGCACCAGCCGGTTCCCCGGCAGCATATCGATGAAGCAGATCACGATCTCCGCGGCGGAAAATACGGTGCAGCCCAGAATGATGGGCAGCTTCTTACCTCGCTTCTTGGCGAATTTGTTCGCCAGCGGGTACATCAGCAGCGACCCGGCGATGGAGATGGCCAAGATCAGCACGGAGTACGTCTCCGCAAGACCCATCAGCGAGGTCACATAGTACATGATGCACGCCTGAAAGAACGCCATGCCCGCGCCCTTGAACGCGCTGACGATCAGCGGGCTGACATAGCCGAGGGCGCTGCCGGTCACAAAGAAGAACGAGCTGATGGTGTAGGCGTTCACCCGCGCTGGCCGTCCTTGTGCCGGCTCTTGTCGGAGTCGGCGGCGATCAGCGGGTCTGTCACCGCGTCGATGATGTGTCCCACTGCCTTGATCATGCCGATGATGGTCAGCACGCCCAGCACCAGCCGTCCTTGCGGGATGAGGTCGGGGATGCCCGACGCCTTGGAGGGCTGGTAGAAATAGATGAGATAGTTATTCAGCATGGTCGTAAAAAGACCCACCGCAAATTGCGGAAGGCACAGTCTTACGATGAGGGAGGTGTCGACTTTTCTCATTTCTCCCCCTGCTTGCTGTCTTTGATGTAGCGCAGCGCGCAGATGTCGTCGCCCTTGGCGATGGCCTTGGGCAGCTCCAGCCGTGCGTCGAAGCACTTGCCGATGCCGTGGTCGCCGCACATGGCGATGTCGCAGAGCCGGACGATCTCCTCATCGGTGCAGCCGGCCTTCTGCCACGCCTTGACCAGCGGGCAGTAGTGGAAATCCAGATACAGGGTATCGTCGGTGTTCTCCACCAGGTCCATCTCGAAGACCCAGCGGGCCGCCTTGGTGAACAGCGTCTTGCGCAGACCCTTCAGGCTCTTGGTACCGCCCTTTTTCACAAGGTCGTTACCCTGCGAGATGCCGCAGCGGGAGATGGCTGCCGAGGCAAAATCCCTGGGGTCGAGGCCGCGCTTCTCCGCCTCGTCCACCAGCAGATACAGCCAGAAGGCACGGTGCTCCAGCAGCTCGCGAATCTTGACCACGAAGGCGTTTTTGATCTTGGGCTCATTGATGATTCTTGACATGATTTTCTTTCCTCTCGTTGTTTCTGTCGTTCTTTTCGGAAAGCGGCATACCATTTGTTTTGCCGCTTTTACACACGAGGACGATTATACCATACTTCCGCGGTTTTGTATCTACCTATTTTGACAGGTGTTTTATGGAAGGTACGCCGCTGTGCGGACTGCCTCGCACGAAAAAAACACCGCCAAGGGCGGTGTTTTTTCGTGAAGGAATAAGCGCAGATGAAATTGATGCGCCTTGTTGCTGTCAGGTGGGGCTGCGCATGGGGAAAGGATCTTACCGCTGCACGCGGCCGGAGCCGTCGCCACCGCAGAGCTTTTCCACCTCCGCCACGGTGACACGGTTGAAGTCGCCCGCAACGGAGTGCTTCAGCGCCGAGGCCGCCACGGCAAACTCAATGGCGTCCTCTCCGTTGGAGATGCACACATCCACGTAGCGGCACAGCTCTGTCATGGCGGTGCGCGCCTGCTCGCGAGTCCACAGCTTGCCGCGGTAGTTCAGGTCGCAGGAGATCTTAACACCCCGCTTTTTGGCGGCGATGCAGGCCTCCTTGCAGATCTCCACCAGATTCGGTCCCAGAGCCGGGGTGATGCCGGTAAAGTGGAACCAGTCTGCGCCCTCGAAAATGGTGTCCCAGTCGAAATCCGTGGGCTGTGCCTCCTGAATGGCGGAGTGGGCGCGGTCATAGATGCACACGCTGCCGCGCTGGGAGGCACCCTTTTCCAGATAGTAAATGCCGACGCGGTCGCCGCCGCGCACGATGGAGCCGGTATCCACACCTAAGCCCCGCAGGGCGTTGACCGCACCCTGTCCGATGGCGTGAGCCGGCAGCTTGGTCACGAACGCCGCATCCATGCCGTAGTTGGCAAGAGACACGGCCACATTGGCCTCGCCGCCGCCGAAGGTCGCCTGCAGCTGATCGTTCTGGAAAAAGCGGTAGTACCCGTTGGGGGCCAGCCGCAGCATGATCTCACCAAATGTAACGATACGCTTGCTCATAGTCAGATCCTCCTCACTTCCGCAGCAGATGAATGGCAAATCCGCCAAAATCACCGTCGATGTAGATGGCTGTCGTGTTGCCCTTGGCATCCGTTTTACGAGTCTCGGGCAGACACCGGATACCGGATAGGCTCAGGTGATACACCGCTCTGTCCACGTTGCAGGTGGCAATGGCGATGTGACCCTTTTCGCCGCGCCCCGGCGTCTTGGCGCATTCCACGGCGTGGAGCGCCTGCACCGAGGAGTTCCCCTCCCGGTAGGTGAAGCCGAATATGGCGCACAGCGTCTGTGCCAGCTGTGCCGCCTCCTCCTCGTTCTGGCAGTTGATGCCAATGTGGTCCAGCGAGAAGTCCAGCATCGTGTGGACGGCCTGACGGCTCAAGCGGGTGACCTCGTCCCAGTCCTCCCGCTGCAAAAGCTCGCCCTTGACCATCCAGGTGCCGCCGCAGGCGACGATCTGGTCGAAACTGAGATAGTCCGTCAGATTCTTGGCGTTTACACCGCCGGTGGGCATCCATTTCAGCGTTTTGTAGGGGCCTGCCAGCGCCTTGAGCTTAGCAACGCCGCCGTTCTGCTCCGCCGGGAAGAATTTCACCACATCCAGACCCAGTGCCATGGCCTGCTCCATCTCGCCGGGCGTGGCCGTGCCGGGGGTCATCAGCGCACCCTTGGACAGCCCGTAGGTCACGGTGTCCGGGTTGAAGCCGGGGCTGACGATAAACTGCGCGCCTGCCGCCAGTGCGCGATCCACCTGCTCGCGGGTCAAAACCGTTCCGGCGCCCACCAGCATTTCCGGCACCTCACGGCTGATCGTGCGGATAGCCTCCTCACCGGCGGCGGTGCGGAACGTGACCTCTGCCACCGGCAGACCGCCGGCCACCAGCACCTTGGCGAGAGGGACGGCCTTTTTTGCATCATCAATGGCGACCACCGGCACGATGCCGATGTCGGAGATCTTTTTCAAAACAGGATGCATATCCATATCATCCTCTTTACTGTACTGTGTAGTATCCGCAGGATGCTGGCTTCAGGGCTGCTTGCGGTCCTTGCCCAGAGCCTCCCACAGACCGGAGAGGTACACCGCGCCCAAGGCACGGTCGTACAGACCGTAGCCGGCCCGGCCCTGCTCATCCCAGATCATGCGCCCGTGGTCGGGACGGATATATCCGTCAAAGCCCACCTCGTAAAACGCCTTCATGATCTCGTACAGATCCAGACTGCCGTCTGCGGAGAAATGCGCCGCCTCCTCAAACTGTCCGGGTCCGGTGAACTTGATGTTGCGCACATGGGCGAAGTGGATGCGGCCCTGTGCGCCGAACTCCCGTACCATAGCGGGGATATCATTGCGGGGATCGGAACCCATGGAGCCGGAGCACATGGTCAGGCCATTGCAGGGGCTGTCCACCAGAGAGAGGATCCGCCGCACGTTTTCTGCATTGTTGCAGATCCGAGGCAGACCGAAGATACCGCGCTTCGTGCAACCATGAATATTTACTTTATTGTCGTGCTTTCGGCTACCTTCAACAGGGTATCACGATTCATATTTTGCCCTATAGCCGAAAACAACCATGCACTTTTTTCGCTGTATTGCCATCTGACTTGGATGATATTGTTTTTTTCGATCAGCAGCGCATTTCCTCCATGAAGCTGCACGGAAAGGGCCTGCGTATCTTCTGTATCAACACTAACACTACCAGCGGTCAAATCATTCCCAAAAATACTGATAGAAGCGCCTGTCTCATCATTTTTATAATTCGCCCAGACAGTCGATTGATTTTCGCCCGCATCTATCAGCGCAAACCCCTCTGGCAGCCAGCCAACAGAGAACTGCGGCACAGTATGCGCCTGATGGGCTGGATCGATCTGTTCTGGTGGCAGCCGGATCTCTGTCCGATCATCGAACATCTCTATGATGAAATTCAACGTTCTTACACGGAAATCCTCTGATGCCGCAAAAACTGTCGTAAATGTCAGCATTCCCACCAGCGCTATGATGGCCACCTTGGGCGCCGCCTTGGAAAGCGCACGGCCAAATCGCCGCACATCCTTCTGGGCTGTTTTTCGCGCAATAGTTCTCAGGCACCGCCGGTGTACTTCTTCGGGAATGACCATCTCGCCGCTGTCACAGAGCCGTTGGTTTTCTTCCAGAGCCTTTCTTCCTTCTGCTTCGGCCACTTCATTCATGAGCAGTGCAAACAGCGCGTCTTCGTACCGCTCCATGAGCATTTCTCGTCTTGTCATATCCACTCGACCTCCTTATCTAACATGATCTTCAGCGCATTCCTGCGAGCCCGCGTCAGCTTCATACGAACACTGTTAGACTTGCACCCTGCCAACTCTGCCAACTCACCGTCCGACAGCCCCAGCAGATATTTCCCTTCCAACAGCATCCGGTCATCTTCGGGTATGTTCAACCATGTTGCCGCGAGCTTCTGTTGACGTTCCCGCAAGATCAGCAGGTCATCCAGTGATAACTGCGGATCGATCGTTTCGGACTGATCGTCAATATCTGTTTCTGCAAGCTTTATTCTGCCCGCTTTGCGCAGATGATTGATGGCGGTGTTTCTGACAGTAGAGACAATGTACGCAACTAGAGTGCAACGCTCTAACTGTCTCAGCACGGAAGTTTTTCTGATAAGTCGCTCCAAACTGTCCTGCACGATCTCCTCTGCATCGTGATGCGAGGAAGTAAATTTCCATGCTGTGCTGAAAAGCAGCTTTTCATATTCCAAATAGAGCTGCACGATAAAATTTCGATCCTGCGGATCATCCAGCGTAGATATAATAACTGGCAGCATATGACCATCTCTCTTTCTTCTCGTTTAATAATAAACGCTTGTTGCGCAAGAATGCAACAACTTAGTCCACGAGAAGAATATCTCCAAGAAGGGTTTCAGAATTGAGCGTGTAAAAATCATCTCCAGCCTGTCAAAAAAGGTGATACGCGAGCAAGAAGGCGAGGATGTCTATCCTCGCCTTCTTGTGTTATGTATTGTCGCGGATCGCGCTTTCCTGCGCGGCCTCACAAGCGCCCTGCGAGTTGTGCCTGTTGGCCTCTATAGGTTTGCTGCTTGCATGCAGCATCCATGTGGCCGTAAATACGAGGGCAAAAATCAAGGAACCGAAAAGGGAGAGGCAATCCAATAGTCTCCACCTCTACCGGTCTTTATAGGCGTAACAAGTCGGTATTCTCCTCCGGGAATGGACTTTTCTCCGCTACGCCAAAAGGCGTTAAAATACTCCGTGCCGCCGGGTTCCAGCTTTAGCACAACCTGACTCTCCCCCGAATTGTCTGCCTTGACATTATACCAGTCGCCGTTTTTCTGATATTGAAGCGCAAAGCGGTTTGTGCAGAAGGCGGACTCGGAACCGTTGTTTACGATACGATAGACGCCTCGGGTTTTATCAACCTGATCAAAGCTTATCGACACAGGGGCATCGGCACGGATGTCGTAGGTGTTGGGGTCATTGGTAACAAGCCAAGGGCGGGCGGCGAGAAGATAGACCATTACGGCGGCGACCACGGCGGCCAGAGGGATCATGACAGCGAGGCGCTTTTTCATGTTTGCTCTCCTTTATAACATCATCTTATGGTTATCGTTCCAGCGGCCAAAGCTGTTGCCTCCTTAGCCTTCTCCAGTATTTGGGCGGAGGTATATCGAGCCTAATGAGCCCACCCTGTACTTTTCAAAAACAGACGTGGCCCAATCGTCCGTATCAAGCCATTTACGTAGCATCTCGTCTGTTTTCTGACTGAGATTTTCGCCGTTTTCGCGAAAAGCAAAATTGTAGTATATATCGTTGAGGCAAAATACATAGGCGCCAAGATCCGTCGCAAGCGTTGTAATACTGCCGTCCGCATACTCAAAGTGCAGTGTGGCATCCGGATTAAAGGTCTTCGGCGTATAGGGAATGACCAATGCGCTGCCAAATTGCTCCCCTATTTCCCAAAGACAGTCCGTGTCATCCACAGAATAGAGATATGAATCATAGAATTGAATTTCGATCCTCACCAGCTCGTCTGCCGGCTTTAGCTCTTTATTGAAGACGGCATCCGACGCATCGAACTTACCCAATGCGCGCTTGGGCTCCTCTGCCGCCACGTTCGCGTTGCCTTCGTCCTGCACCACATCTTCTGCCGCCCCTTGAGCCGCACATCCGATTAAAAGGAGCAGTGCAGCAAATACCGGCAGTATTCGCAGCTTTTTAATGACAAACACCTCCGTCTCAGAAAACTGATCGTACACCTATTGCCAGTTGACCGCCCGCTGCATAAATGCCTTTCTTTTATGCGCACAGAATTCACACAGTGTCCGATAAAATTGTCAAGTAGTACGGGTGCAAAACAGTCCTGGCAGCACCAATTACAACCTGACGATGCTAAGCATTTCTCATTCTACATCAAAAGACAATTTACCCGATAAAAATGCAACATAAAATTCCCTCGACTTACAAAAAATCGTATGCGTCCTTTTCTCCCTGGTCCAGCAAATGATGCAGCATCTCTTGACAACTGCGCCGTCTCTGCTGAACTGCATTGAGCCTGGATGCGCTTCTTTTGTTGGGTTAGTAATGAGGACGAGCGTTCCAGATAGCCATGCCGCTCCGGTTTTTCCACCGTCCACTTAATGACCCCGCGAAGATCGATACAGATTTACCGCGATGGCTTTGATGCAAGGGGCACGTCTTTCTGCCACTTTTGCGTGTGCTCAACCTACCGTTCATTCATAGGGGAAGTCCGGTTGGTACAGACCAAAAGTAACAGCTGCGCTTGCAGGATTGACAGCCGCAAGAAAGTATTTTAATATGTTTTTCAATGTGTAACACCTGCTGTTGATAGCATGACCAACATGCTTTTTGAAAACAGAAAACGGAGGCAGTGCTTTGTTGATTTACTTATCCGCTCTGGAAACAGACAATGAAAGGCGTGAATTTATGGTACTCTATAGCGAGTACCACGAGGTCATGCTACGCGTCGCAAAAAAATATTTCCCATCTGATCAGATGATGCTTGAGGACGCGGTACAGAACGCTTGGATGAATGTCATAAAAAATTTTCAAAGGATACTTGATGTCCCGTGTAAGAAAAGAGGTGCCTACTGCGTTATTATTGTTAGAAACGAATGCATTTCCCTTCTACGAAAAGCGAAAAACGACCTATCCTTTGATGATTTAGAGCCGATTTTGGCGGAAGATCAGGCCGAGGGACACGCCGATGCAATTATTGAGGTGATCCATCGTTTGCCAGAGACATATCGTACCGTTTTAGAAATGCGATTTGTAGAAGAATGCAGTACGCGGGAGATTGCTCAAAAGCTGAACATTCCGGAGGCCACCGTCAACACCCGCGTTTTTCGTGGGCGTAGCCTTTTGCTTGAGCGCCTGAGAGAGGAGGAGTTGATTTGACGGAACACAAAGAGAATGAACTGCTTCGCGATATCCTTCTGGATGCCGCCGCAGAAGAATTTGCCGAAGAATTTGCCGGAACAGCACATGTGGAAACGTCGCCCAAGTTTCAGAAATCCATGCATTCTTTATTGGCCAACCCCAACGGTTGGGCCAAGCGCAGACAGCGGCCGCTCTGGAAAAGGGTTGCCAGAACAGCGGCAGTACTTTTGCTGGCATGCATTTTAAGCCTTGGTGTGCTGATGATGGTCAGCCCTAAGGTCTATGCAACGGTTGCAAATTGGATCGCCGTGCGGTATGAAAACGCTATGTCCTATCATTTCGGCGGTAAGCCAAAAGAAACTCAAACGCGGAGGTATGAGATCACATATTTCCCGGACGGATACGAAACAAGTGGTCAATTCCTGATACAGCCGGACAAATTTTCCAACGCAACTGCGATTACGTACAGCGGGCCAAATCACCACGAGCTTTACTTTGAATATTTCCCAATGGAGAGCAGCACCGCAAAGATGTGTTACACAGAGAATATGGCCGTAACAGATATTGTGGTCAATGGGCAACCGGGACAACTGTATATTTCGCAGGATGAGTCCGAGAGCAGCGCGGTTGTCTGGATGAACGAGCGCGATAATATGTGCTTTATGATAGACGCGTTTTGGACGGAGACGAATTGTTACATATTGCCGAAAGCGTGGTCGAAATTTTGTCGTAATTGTAAAATTTTCAGAATCAGAAAGAAAGCACCTCCTTCATGCGTTATATAGTTGAGGTTCTCAATACCTCACTATTCGCAGGAAGGAGGTGTTTTTTATAAAGCGATTAGGTTGTGGGCTGTTAGTTGTACTACTGATCGTATCTCTTTCTGTGCCAGCGTATGCGGATGCGCGTCTTGCTAGCCAGATTTACGAGAGTGGCTACCGTTATGCGGCATATGATTTTAAAACACGGAATTCCACGTCTGGCACCCTGAATTACATCTGGAGTCCTGACAGCAACGGCACATACACAAGTGCAACGTAAGCTTGTCCCGCTGTGAACGATATCCAAACGACACGGGGGTCACCATTTGGTGATCCCCCGCCACAGGAGATTACCATGAAACGATTTTTGCAGTTAACCTTCACCATTGCCTTTGTCCTTTGCGCCATGTTGTCACTGTCCGGATGCTCCTCTTTGCAGAAGATTTTGCCGGATGACATGGGGACGAGGCATTATTGGGGGGATGACGATCCTTGGGGAGAAGAGACCATCCTATCCAAAACGGCAGATTCCGTCTCTTTCTGGCGGCGATTCGGCTTGAAATCCGGGAAGTTCGTTTTTACCTTACCAGCTGGCACTGGATCCCTCCTTGTAGGTGCCGCTGTCATCGGAATGAACACCCGGCTCGATACAGTAGGCCACCGCGCCATCCGCATATTTCATGTGGTAGAGGGCACTGCCGCTACCGAGGCCGCTGGTAGCCGAGATGGTCAAATTTGTAATGGACGGCGTTGTGCTTTGGCTATAATCATACTGACGAAATGTGATCTCGTCAGAATAGACGTAGACCCTGTACTTGACCGTTACAGTGGCGGCGTAAGCAGTCACCGCCAGTGCTGCCGCCATGACCAACGCCAGCACAAAGGCTGTCATGTGTTTGAATGCTTTCAAATGGCTTCCTCCTCTACAAAAGATAAGACCTCTCTGTTTCCAGAGAGGTCTTGCGTATTGTTTTTTCTCAGCCTGCATAGAGAACATAGATGAGCAGGCTTGCACCATCCTCTACGATGCAGACGTTGCAGCGGAAGCCCGCGTCGGCCAGCGTATCCACACCTGCCTGCATCATGAGCTGCCGGAAGGTGTAATCCACCATGTCCCGCGCCTTGGCCTCCAGCACTTCCTGCGAGGCGTCCACCGACACCGATGCCGGGAAGCGGTAGGCGCTGTTGTCCAGCGTCAGGCTGCCGTCTGTGATGACGCCGTACTGTGCGACGGCATAGGCGTTGGCGGCGCTAACAGCCGCCCAGCGGTCTGCCGGTTCGGGTTTCAGCTCGGGTTCAGGTTCGGGCACAGGCTCTTCCTCCTGTTTCTCTGCCGGTTTCTGTGTAGGTGCCGGTGTGGGTGCGGGAGCAGGTTTATCCTCCGGCACAGGCGCGGGTGTCGCCGCCTGTTCAGGGGTAGTGGGCGGTGCCGTTTCGGCGGTTGTAGGCTGCTTTTCCGCTTCTGCATCCGCATTCTCTGATGTCTCCGCCCGCTCGACCGGCAGCGGCGTATCCGCACTGCCCTCGGTTTTTTCCTCCTTCTGTGGCATTTCAGCCTTGTCCGCCGTCTTGTCCACTACACCAGCCACACCTTGTGCTGCGCTCTGCACCGCCGCCACCGGCAGCATTTTCGATGCGGAATTGCTCCCCGTCTGCCCACAGGCCGTGAGCAGCAGGAGCATCCCCATCATCAGGGTCATGATCTTCTTTCTCATGTGCGTTTCTCCTTTCTATGTTTTTGGTAGCACAAACAACTACCACACAACCATCCGTAAGTCAACGGAAAGATTTAGAATGGTCTGACAGTGCGGGAGACCCTCTGGCACAAGCCGTTCCCATGCTCATATCATGCCCCCTATTTCCATGTGAGGCACTTCCTTCTGTGCCATGTTCTGCCGCTGGACATCCAGATCATAGGCCGTACAGTAGCAGTTGTAATCTCCGGGGGACGGATTGCACCGCAGGCAGTAGCGGTAATGCTCCGTTTCCACGATATAACCGTAGTTTTGTGTCCAGCCGCCGCTGATTTTCCCGCCGTGTTCATAGCAAAAACGCTCCATAGCGAAGCGGTTTTTCAGCACACTCTCCCGCAGCGTGTCCACGACCTCCTGCAGCTCCGCTTTGAACGCGGGGCTGTTCAGCTCCTCCGGGCCACGGGGCCACCATGTATGCCAGAACTCGTTGCCGCTGCGCCCGAAGTCCATCCGGACATGGCCAACGGTTCCCAGCCGCTTATCTTCTTCGGGGTGCGGGGTATAAAATAAGCCCGCCTCCTCCGGGCGGGCAGGGCGGATATGAAGTTGTGTTGCATCTTTCAAGGTTAAGATCTCCTTTCGGTGTAGAATTTGGCTTTACACATTTTTTGGGGTGTGCTATGATGTGGCAAACAAATCGGAAGTTGAAGGTGTGATTAATGAAAATTGTTGAAGTTAAAGAGAATAAAAAACAATATCTGGATTTGCTCCTATTAGCAGATGAGCAGGAAGATATGATTCACCGCTATCTTGAAAAGGGAACCATGTATGTACTTGATGATAACGGCGTGAAAGCAGAGTGTATCGTTACCGACGAGGGAAACGGGATTCTTGAAATCAAGAATATTGCTGTAAAGCCAGAATATCAAGGTTGCGGTTACGGAAAAACCATAATTAACTTCTTAATTCACCGATATACAGGAAAATACTCTATTATGCAAGTGGGAACAGGAGATAGTCCGCTTTCAATCCCGTTTTATGAAGAGTGCGGTTTTGTTCGCTCACACAGCATACCCAATTTTTTTACAGATAATTACGACCACCCAATCTATGAGAGTGGAATACAGTTGGTAGATATGGTGTATTTGCAAAGGCCTTTATAATCCAACTTCCAGTTTGTCTGCCTACCAAGCGGCTTGATTCAAATGGATCGAGCCGCTTTTGCCTATAGGCAGAATGAATCCACCTCGCTCTTACCATCCGAATCTGTCCGAAGTATGCACAGCGTGAATCCTCCCAAATTGGGTTCAGTTTCTTTGGCAAGGGCAAGTATTTCCTCCGATATCTCTTTGGATTTGTGGTACTTATTCACAATTCTTTCGGAGTATATTTTGTATCTCTCCGAAAGGTCGATGAGGCTCTCCAACCGCCACCGCTTCGCCCAAATCGAAGTATGAGTAGTTTTCAGCTTTTCCGCCATGCACTTTTTTCGCATTCGCCCTAATATCCGCCGCAGTGCGTCCTTTCCCAAAGTTTTCTTTTGAGGTTCTCCGCATGACAGACTCGCTTTCGGTTGTCAGTCGTGTAACTTCAATGCCAATTTTACCGGAATCCCCAAGCACAAAATCCGGCCGCTCTATCTTGACCGTTTCCCGTGCTGCGTCAAAAGTGTCGTATTCAAATGATTGGAGTGATGCAACGGTTTTTGCCAGTTGTTTGAGCGTAGCATCTCTATGCATTTGCATTTCGTTCATAATGTCCCCTCTCCCATAACACGGATGCGAACCGCTTGGGGTCAATACCCCCTAAAATCTCCAAAATCCGCCGGAAACGCTCGGTTCGCATCCATATAAACCTCTCCAAATAGTTGCAAAAAAGCTGTGAAATATGAAATTTCACAGCTTTTCTTGGTGGACCTGAAGGGATTCGAACCCTCGACCTCTCGGATGCGAACGAATTAAAAGCTCTGATTTGTATTGATTTTCAAACATTTCCAGCGCTTTCGGCTGGAATGTAAATGGTCTTGTGGCCTCTTTTTCCCGTTGTAACCATGTGTCCCGGAAGCGTCTGTGGTATGCGTTGTGGTCACGGGAAAACAGGCGGAAAGGCGTCCATCCTCGGTGCGCCTATTATAGCCAGAAATAGAAAAAGCGTCAACGGTTTTCTTAACCCTTGGCGGCGCAAACCGTGGGATGCTATAATCAAAGAATAAGGGCAGCTGCTTTGTACGCTCTCCGAAGGCAGAGGAAAAGATGAGAGATGGTTAGTTGACACTAACCATCGGCGGTGCTATACTTTGGGGCAGAAATGGGGAGTAATGATTTTCTAAAAAAATCGTCCAAAAACGCTAAATTAAGCAAGAATAGCTTTGGGAGGGGTGCCGCAGCAATGCGGCTTTTCCAAGACGCGATAGTTAGTTGCATCTAACTGAAAGATGTGTGCGTATAGGTTAGATACATCTAACGACCGGGGAGTGATAGCGATGCAGGAACACAAGGACTTTTGGGACAAAAATGCCGGTCGGTACGACCGCTTTATGCGAAAGGATGGGGCGGCGTATGACGAGATGTATGAGCTGATCCGGCCAGTCGTGCGGCACAAGACGGTGCTGGAGCTTGCTACCGGCACGGGATTGATCGCAAAACACATCGTAAACGCGGCGGCACACATCGAGGCGACGGATGCCTCCCCGGAGATGATCGCAGAAGCGAAACGGGACAATCACTCGGCGAAGCTGCACTTTTCCGTGCAGGATATGTTCCGCCTGCCCTATGCGGACCAGTCCTTTGATGTAGTGATCGTGTCCAACGCGCTGCACATCGTGCCGCAGCCGGAAAAAGCCCTGCAAGAGATAAAACGGGTACTGAAAGACGACGGCACGCTCATCGCGCCGACCTTCACCCACGCGGGAAACTCGTTTTCCGGCAAGGTCAAAGCCTTTTTCATGAAGCTGGCAGGCTTTCCTCTCCACAGCAGGTGGACGAGCGCGGAATACCTGCAGTTCCTGCGGCAAAACGGCTGGGCGGTGCGGAAAAGCGCTGTTCTAAAGGCGTCCTTCCCGCTGACCTATGCGGAATGTGTGAAATCGGAGGTGTGATAAGATGTCATTTTTTGAGAACACCAGAAAGCCTGTGGGGCTTGGCGGGAAAATCATGGTCGCCATGATGAACCTGGGGCACAGTCCTGTGGCACGGTGGGGACTTCGCTTTTTGGAGCTTACTCTGGATGCCAAGGTGCTGGACTGCGGCTGCGGCGGCGGTGCGAACATGAAAAGGCTGCTGAAAAAATGCCCGGAGGGTATTGTCAAGGGCATTGACTATTCCCCCGTCAGCGTGGAGAAATCCAAAAAGGTCAACGAGGCCGCCATAGCGGAGGGCCGTTGCACCGTTCTGCAAGGCAGCGTGGCGAATATGATCTTTGCAGGCGACTGGTTCGATGCGGTGACGGCCTTTGAAACCGTCTATTTCTGGCCTGACCTGCCGCGGTGCTTCCGGGAGGTTTACCGGGTGCTGAAGCCCGGCGGGACATTTCTCATCTGCAACGAGAGCAGCGGCGACACGGACAAGGACGAGAGGTGGACGGAGATCATCGGCGGCATGACCATCTAGCCATGCATGGAGGGGTGGGAGCGGACACCATGCGCCCCGAGATGCTCCGCCAGCTGGGACTGGGGGAGGGGCTGGCCCACGGTTTTGTCCGTGACTGCTTGGCATTGGCCGGAGAACCGGTGGAGATCTGCCTGCCCAGCCACGTCAACCAGACCAACTTGGCCGGCAATCTCCCTGGTGATCCCATGGACTACCGGCCCTTTGTGGACTCGACGGTTTGGCCGGCTCTAATGGAGGAACGTGCCCGGGCAGTACAGGCACTCTATCCGGCGGTGTACGGCCAGGCGACGCGGTAGTCAGCGTACCTGGTTGCGCAGGGGCTTCCCCCGCAGGTAGCGGCGCAGGTTGTCCAGGGCAATGGCGGCAATGCGGCGGGCGGTGTCGGGCAGGTGGTCGCCGCCGGCGGTGTGGGGGGGTGATCAGGGCCCGGGGCTGGCGCCAGAGGGGGTGCTCCGGCGGCAGGGGCTCCGGATCGGTCACGTCCAGTCCGGCCCCCCACAGGCGGCCGGACTCCAGCACCTCCGCCAGGGCGGCGCAGTCCACCGCGCTTCCCCGGCCGCCGTTGAGGAGAATGGCGTCCTCTTTCAGGCGCAGCAGCCGCTCCCGGCCGAACAGGCCTACTGTTTTCGGCGACTGGGGCAGGGCCAGGGCCACCACGTCGGCCCGGGGCAGCAACTCGTCCAGCTCAGAGAGGCCATATATGCGCTGGATGCCCTGGGCGGGGCGGGCGGGATCACGGCGCACGCCGGTGGTATGGGCCCCCAGGGCCCGGCACAGCCGGGCGAAGGAGGTGCCCAGATCCCCGGTACCCACCATCAGCACCTCCGCGTCCAGCAGGGAACGGGCCTGGCCCAGGTCCCGCCACTGGGCCTGCCGCTGCTGGTCCCGGTACTGGGGCAGGCGCTTCATGAGGGCGAGCAGCATGGCAAACAGATGCTTCGACACTGAGTGACCATAGACCCCGGTGGAGCAGGTCAGCAGAACCCCCTCCGGCAGGACGCCGGGGGCGGTGTAGGCGTCCACCCCGGCGCTGCGGGTGTGGACGTCAGCGCAGAGCGGGTGCGTGCCTCAGGGCGGCGGGGGGCGGGTTGCCCAAGATTACCTCGGTGCCGGCATAGTCAGCGGTATCCAGCGGGATGCTGGCGGCGAAGCGCTGGGAGAGGCCGGGGGCGGCGGCCAGGAAGGCCTCCTTCTCCCCCGGCGTGAGGCTGAGCAGGTTGAGAATCTTGTCCATGGTTCGGTTCGCTCCTTTCAGGGGTATGGTACCACCCTTTGGGGCGGCGGGCAATTTCGGAAAACTGAACCTGGCCAGGGGATTCATAAGCGGGAATGGGAGAAAGCCCGCTATGGATCAGTTCTTTTAAGCCTTCCTTCAGTTTATCCAATTTGATTTCTCTTCCATCCCATGGTACAATGCTTTCAGAATCCATTGCAGATGTGTTTTCTGTGTAAAGGAAGCCTTCGGAGCCGCTCACTGCCAACAGCCATCCGAGGCCATCCATTTGAAACAAAAAGGAGTGCATTGCTATGTCCAATACCCCGAAGGTCGCTGCCATGGAGGTCTTTCCTGTGGCGGGCAAGGACTGCATGGAGCTGAACCTATCTGGCGCCCACGCCCCCTACTTCACCCGCAATGTGGTGGTGATCACCGACGACCGGGGCAACACCGGTATCGGCGAGGTGCCCGGCGGCCAGAAGATTACCAAAGCCCTGGAGGATGTGAAGCACCTGGTGGAGGGCACCAGTGTGGCCGACTACAAGATGACCCTGCGCAGGATCAACGAGTGGCTCTCCGCCAACATCAAGGACGACGTGCGGGGCCAGCAGACCTTTGATCTGCGCACCGGAGTCCACGTGGTCACCGCCGTGGAGACCCCCCTGCTGGATCTGCTGGGCCAGTATCTGGAGGTGCCCATGGCAGCCCTGCTGGGCGACGGCATCCAGCGGGATCGGGTGCGGTTCCTGAGCTATCTGTTCTATGTGGGCGACCGGAAAAAAACCGACCTGCCCTACCACTCCGAGCCGGACGCAGACTGCGCTTGGTACCGGCTGCGCCATGAGGAGGCTCTCACCCCCGACGCCATCGTGGCTCTGGCCAAGGCCACCTATGACAAGTACGGCTTTGAGGACTTCAAGCTCAAAGGCGGTGTGCTGGAGGGCAGGGAGGAGCTCAAGGCCGTACAGGCTCTGAAGGAGGCCTTCCCCAGGGCCCGCATCACCCTGGATCCCAACGGCGGCTGGCTGCTGAAGGACGCGCTGGCCCTGGCCCCCGAGCTGAAAAAGGTTCTGGCCTACTGCGAGGATCCCTGCGGCGCGGAGAACGGCTTCTCCGGCCGGGAGATCATGGCCGAGTTCCGCCAGGAGAGCGGCATGCCCACCGCCACCAACATGATCGACACCGACTGGCGGCAGATGCGCCACTGTATCGCCCTGCACAGCGTAGACATCCCCCTGGCCGACCCCCACTTCTGGACCATGGCCGGCTCCGTCCGGGTGGGACAGATGTGCAACGATTTCGGCCTGATGTGGGGCTGCCACTCCAACAACCACTTCGACATTTCCCTGGCCATGATGACCCAGTGCGCCGCCGCCGTGCCCGGAAAGCTCAACGGCATCGACACCCACTGGATCTGGCAGGAGGGACTGGAGCGTCTCACCAAACAGTCCCTGCAGATTTTGGACGGCTGCATCGATCTGCCGGAGCGGCCCGGCCTGGGAGTGGAGCTGGATCGGGAGCAGCTCATGAAGGCCCACAAACTCTATCAGGACAACTGCCTGGGCGGCCGCGACGACGCTGCGGGCATGCAGTACCTCATCCCCGGCTGGAAGTTCGACCCCAAGCGGCCCTGCCTGGTGCGGTAAATTTGGAGCACAATCCACGGCAAACAGGCCGAAGCGGCATACCGCTTCGGCCTGTTTGGCTATTCCCGCACGCTTTCTCTTTACAGGCATTCGGAATTGGGCTATAATCTCTTAAGAAGAAGGGGTGAAAGGAGGGACAGTATGGCAAATTTTGCACTAATTCTGCCGCGGCCGGAGATGGTGGCGCAGGCGGGCAGGATTGCCCGCCAGCTGGGCATGAAGGTGGTGCTGAATCAGTATGCTGTCACGGAACAGATTCTGGATGTGGCGGCGGATGCTAGAAAGCTGGGGGCGGATATTGTGGTAGCGAGGGGGCTACATGCCTCCATCCTCCGGGAAAAGACGGACTTTCCGATTGCGGAGATCCGGCTGACCGGCCTGGAAATCGCCCGGCTGCTCCACAGGGCCAGGAGCCTGGTGCCCCATGTGGCCAGACCTAGGGTCGGCGTGGTTACATTCTCCAATATGGTGGGCAATATCCAGGGATTCGAAGATATTTTGGGTATTGAGCTATACATCTATTTTGTAGCAAAGGATGCGGAGATGGAACAGGAGGCAGAACGGGCGGTTGCCGACGGGATGGATGTGATCTTGGGCGGCGATTTTGTCAATGCATACTGCCGTCGGCTGGGCAAGCGTACTCTCTTCTTTGAGGGGAGCGAGGACTCCCTCTGGGAGACGCTCCGCATGGCCAGGGACCTGGGGTTTGCCTCCGATATGGAGCGGCGGAACACCGCCCATCTGCAGGTACTGTTGGACTATTCCTTCAACGGAATCATCGAACTGGATGCCCGGGGGAACATTGTCTGCGCCAACGATATGGCCTGCAAGCTGCTGAACCAGAGTCAGGACACCCTTATGGGCCGGCAGTTGACAGAGCTGATGCCGGCTGAGGATGCCGCGTTTTGGAAAGACGCCCTGACCCAGCAGCAGGAGCTCTATTTCTCCGTGCTAGAACTGGCCGGTCTCCGTGTGGTGGCGAATGCCGCCCCCATGGCTAATTGGGACGCTGCAGGTGGAATGGTGTTCTCTTTTTACGAGATGAAAAAGATGGAGCGGCAGGGTGCCCGGGCTCTGCGGGAACGCTACCGGCTCCACCGCTATCTGGCCCACGGCCGCTTTGAGAATATCAACCATGCCAGTCGGGCCATGCAGAAAGTGATCCGCACCGCACAAGCGTTCGCCGAAACCAGTCAGCCCATTCTGCTCCAAGGCGAGGTGGGGAGCGGGAAGTCCCTTTTTGCCAAGAGCATCCATAACGCCAGCTCCGTCGCTCAGGGGCCATTCGTAACCTTCCGCTGTGCCGCGGGCGGGCCCAGCCAGACGGAGGCGTTGGCCGCTGCGGCCCTGGAGGCCAACGAGGGGACGCTGTATCTAAACGCGATAGACGCCCTGAAACCCGAGGGCCAGGAGTTCCTGCTCCGTCTGCTGGAGGAATCCGTTGTCCAGACTCGGATAGATGAATTACCCCGCTCGACAAATGTGCGAGTGATCGCCTCACTAGACGGCAGTTTGCTACCATGCGCCATAGCGGGACAGTTTCGTTGGGATCTGTACTATGTCCTTGCGCCCATGCTACTGGAGCTGCCCCCCCTGCGCACCCAGCCGGAAGAGCTGGAGCAGGCCATTGACATGTGCCTGGACGACTGCGTAACCCGGCTGGATCGCTATGTAGTGCTCACCAAGGAGTCTCGGCGGGTTCTGATGGAATACCCATGGCCGGGTAACTACACCCAGATGAAGGCCTTTCTGGAGCGTATGGTGCTCACGACGTCCACAAGGACTGTCCATGGTGAATATGTACGCCGGCTGTTGGAGCAGCTCTACCCGGCTCCGGTTCGGGACAGACTATCCCCTGCGGAGATGGAGGTGAGATCCCCAGAGGAGGCCGCGCTGTTGGAAGCCCTGCGGAAACACTGCGGCAGCCGGGCCGCCGCGGCAGCCGAGCTGGGTATCAGCAAGACTACCCTTTGGCGGCGGATGAAGCAGTATGGGTTGACCAACGGAACGCTCCTTTGAAACTGGCACCATATTAAACATTGATAGATAAAAGAGACATTTTCCTGGCGGGTATGCCTGGGGATGTCTCTTTTTTATGGGGTAAACTCGCTGGTCGTGTTGAAGGGACTCTATTGTAGAAATCAAGCGATCGTTTTTATGCAAAATATACAAAATAGAAGTTGTAATTTGGAAATCTGCACATTCGATATGAAATAATAATTTCAAAAAATAAATATTCGAAATATTTCATTTCAAATTTTGAGCCAATCACAAATCTGTGAATTTCAAAAGACTGATTTTAGGCTTTTTACAAATAGAAACTTGAAAATTTTTTTTGTAGAATGATACTGCAAAATCCGAGCGAAAGCGAGGCGAGGTTAGAATGGGTGCGACAACGCCGGTGGTTACACAGATGCGGGTTGTCCCCGTGGCCGGCTATGACAGCATGCTTATGACACTTTCTGGGGCCCATGCACCCTACTTTATCCGGAACCTGGTGATCCTCACCGACAGTAGTGGGAATCAGGGCGTCGGTGAAATCCACGGCGGTGAACACACCCGGACAGAGCTTGAACGGTACATCCCTCTGGTAGTGGGCCAGCCTATCGGCAATTACCGCGCAGTGGTGCAAAGCTTATCCGCCTTTCGTCGCGGCCGCCGGGAAGCGGGTGACAACGGCGAGGGTATCCAGAGCCTGGATATCAGCAACCTCAAGTATGTGGTCCAGGCCGAGGGCGCGGTGGAGATGGCCATGCTGGATCTGCTGGGCAAGTTCATGGGGTTGCCCATGTGTGCGCTGTTGGCCAACGGCCAGCAGCGGGACCGGGTGCGGTTCCTGGGCTACCTTTTCTATGTTAGCGACTGCGCCAGGGCCCGGCCCGACCTGCCCTACCGGGATGAGGGCGACAGCGACGACCCCTGGTTCCGCCTGCGGAATACCGAGATGCTCACCCCTGAGGCCATCGTGGAACAGGCCGAGACTCTCCAGGCCAAGTATGGCTTCCGGGACTTCAAACTCAAGGGCGGCGTGCTCCCCTGCGGGGAGGAGATGGAGGCCGTCAAGGCATTGAAGCGGCGCTTCCCCGAGGGGAACATCAACATTGATCCCAACGGAGCTTGGCGCCTGGAGGAGGCCATCGTTGCCTGCCGGGACGCCAAGTGGGCCTTGAGCTACGCGGAGGACCCGGTGGGGCCTGAGTCCGGCTTCTCCAGCCGGGAGACCAACGCCGAGTTCAAGATGGCTACCGGTATCCCCGTGGCAACAAACATGTTCGCGGTAAACTTCCGGCAACTGTATCACAGTCTGGTGGAAAAGAGTGTGGACATCGTCCTGGCCGACCCCCATTTCTGGACCATGGACGGCAGCCTGCGGGTAGCACAGGATATGAACGACTGGGGCCTGACCTGGGGCATCCACTCCAATAACCACTTCGACATCACCCTGGCCACCTTTGTCCAGTGCGCTGCCGCCGCGCCGGGGGAGATCACCGCCATCGACACCCACTACATCTGGCAGGACGGCCAGTACCTCACTCAGGCACCCCTGCAGTTCGAAGACGGGTGCATCAAGGTCCCCGACGCCCCGGGCTTGGGGGTAGAGGTGGATATGGGCGCGGTGGAGCGGGCCCATCAGCTCTACTGCTCCATGCCGGCCCGTTTTCGCGACCGGGACGATTCCATGGCCATGCAGTATCTTATTCCAAACTGGACCTACGACTCAAAGCATCCCTGCCTGGTGCGCTGATAATCCGCGAAGGAGAGAGGTGAATAATTATAGACACATATCGTGCGGCCGTTAGGGGATATTGGGCAATGTGGGTCCCAACCATCGACTAGCTTAGTAGTCTGCTATGAAAATTACAGACAAGACAACAGGAGGGAATTGAAGAAAATGAAACTATTTAGAAAAGTTATGAGCGGACTTTTGGCAGGCTCCTTGATCCTGAGCCTGGTCGCTTGTGGAGCCGGTCCCGGCGCGACCGAAACCGGCGATCCATCGGGAAACGGCGCTGTTGGGACCTCATCCGCCAGTGGCGACGAGATCGTCGTCAATGTCAGCGACAACGTTACCCTAATCAACCTGGAGGTGTACGCAAATAACAATAGCTGTGAATTCCTGTACGCCGACTTGGTCTTTGACCCCCTATACTACGGAGACCGACAAGGTAATAATAGCCCATGCATCTGTACAAGCTATGATTTAAACGAAGATGGAACTGAGGTCACTCTCCACATTAAAGAAGGCGTCAAGTTCCATGACGGCACAGATCTGAACGCGGAAGATGTGGTGGCAACCTTTGAGTTCATGCTTCGCAACATGGACACCTTGGGGCTGGCCAGCGCAGTCTGGTCCAATCTGGAGAGCGTGGAGCTCATTGATGAGTATACCTGCAAAATCACTCTGTCTCAGTATTTCGCGACTTTCGAAAACTCTTTGACCTACACCTGGATTCTCTCTGATGAGGACATTGAGCAGTACGGCGATGACTTCCAGTCCGCGGAGCGGGTTATCAACGGTAGCGGGCCCTGGAAGTTTGTGGAGTGGCAGGACGGCCAGTATGCCCGCTATACCCCCAACCAGAATTACTGGGATCCTGACGCTGTGTCCAATATCGATACGTTGAATGTCTGGTTCGTCAACCAGGAAAACGCGAAGGTTTCCGGCATCACCTCCGGCAATCTGGATTACACGCAGAGTCTGCGCTCCGATATGGTTCCCATGGTAGAGAATCTTGAAGGCGTCGAGGTCATAGAGTATACCTCTGACGTCATGTATTATATGCAGTTTGACTGTGCGGAGGACTCTATTTTCAGCGATCCCAACGCCAGAAAAGCGGTGGCCTACGCCTTGGATGTGAACACGGTTCTCGGCTTGGTGGGCGGCGGCGAAAAAATGAACTGCATGTTCCTCCCTTCTCTGCTAGGCTACGATGAGAGTATTGAGGGATATGAGTATAATCCCGACCTTGCCAGAGAGTACCTGGCCCAGACCGATTACAACGGTGAGAAACTGACGCTATATACTCGCAACGACTTGGTGGCCATAGACGATGTGATGGCCGTCTTTATCCAGAACCTGGTGGATGTGGGCTTTAACATCAGTACCAAGATTTGCGACAGCGCCGAGTTCGTCACGATCCGTCAGGACCCCAGCGCCTATGACATTTTCTTCGTCAATCTGGGCGCGTTTGATGCAGATCCCTATACCCTCTATATCATCCCCCGCATCGTAAATGACACCCACAACAGTTACTACCACAACGAGGAACTGAACAACCTGATTATTGACTCTTATACCACCACCGATAAAACGAAACGGGAAGACGAGCTTAAACAGGTTGCTCGGATCGTCTATGACGAGTGTGGTCCCGTTTTGGGCCTGTACGCGTCCAACAGCTACTGTGTCATACGGGAAGGCCTGGAAGGTGTCCTGGTTACAAAGGGCGCGGGGCCCTATTTCCGCTATGCCAGCGTGGATGAGGCAGTCTGGAATAAATAACAGCCCATCTGTTGAATTCTTTGTCGGACAGGCTAAGGGATCTTGATTACGCGGACGGAGTGGCCATATTCCGTGAGCATGGCCACTCCGTATTTATCAATTATCTCCTTTTGAATCAGCCTAATTGGTTTACGAAAGTGAGGAAAGGCAATGCTAAAATCCATACTCAAACGTATTTTTTATATGCTGATCGTGGTGTGGGTTGTGTCGGTTATGGCTTTCATTCTGATGCGTTGCGCGCCAGGAGACCCGACAGCGACCATGCTGCCAGATACTGCTTCAGAAGAACAGCGGGCGGCTCTCTATGAGCAGTTGGGCCTGAATCAGCCCTATATCATCCAATATTTAAAGTATATGGGAGGACTGTTCACTGGAAATCTGGGACACTCCACCCTGTATAACTCACCTGTACTGGAGGTTATTGCCCAGCGTCTGCCCGCAACCATCTGTGTCTCTCTGATTTCAGCGGTGTTTGTACTGCTCATCAGCGTCCCCATTGGCATTATATCTGGCGTTACCAGGGGGAGTATGGCGGACTTCTCCCTGATGTTTTTTGTAGTCATCCTGCAGTCTATGTCCGTGGTGTGGGTGTGTGTGCTGTTGCTCCTGATTTTTGTAGTGAAGCTGAACATTCTCCCCTCCATGGGGTATTACGGCTTATCAAGGCCAGCGTACCTCGTCATGCCAGTCATCGCAATGGGTTACCGTATGTGCGCCCAAGTAGCCAGAATGGGACGTTCCAGCATGATAGATGTGCTTAACGAGGACTATATCACCTGCGCCTACGCCCGTGGCTTGTCTAAGCGAGAGGTCTATTCCAAATACGCGCTGCGCAACTCCATGATCCCCGTCATCACCATTTATGGTCTTCAAGTGGCTGCCATGTTGTCCGGCGCGGTAGTCGTAGAACAGATCTTCTCTATTCCGGGTATCGGCACAATGCTGGTGACCGCAGTTAACAACCGGGACTATCCCCTCGTACAATCCACCCTAGTAGTCACCGCCGCCATGTTTTCCCTGGTTAACCTTGTCGTAGATATTGCTATTACGTTCATCGATCCCCGGATCCGGGAAGTATAAAGGAGGTGACTAATCGTGCAAGGAAAGATCATGTTGCGCCGGATTTTACACAGCAAGCAATTCATTATGGGGCTCACGCTGGTACTGATCCTGTGTTTTATCGCCATTTTCGCGGATCAGCTGGCACCCCATGACCCCAATGAATATCATCCAGATGCCCGCCTGCAGGCACCCGAGTGGTTTTCCCGAGGACTAGATGGCTATATCTTTGGCACTGATTCTACGGGGCGTGACATTCTCTCAAGAATGATTATTGGTGCCAAGTCCTCCATGCAGGTAGCCTTGTTTAGCACCTTCCTTTCTTTAATTATCGGGACAGTGCTAGGTATCATAGCCGGCTTCAAGGGTGGAATCTTAGATGCTATAATCATGCGAAGTACGGAAGTTACTATGGCGGTACCCACTATGACCTTGGGAGTGGTTATCATGGCCATATTCGGAACCAGTATAATAAATCTATTGATCGTTATGGTTATTAGCTACTGGATGAACTTCGCGCGAGTGGCCCGCAACGAGGTCATAGCGATTCGGGGACGTGAATTTGTTCAGGCGTCCCGAGCCCTTGGCGCGACAAATTCCCACATTATGTTTACACAGATTCTACCCAATGTGACAACCTCCCTCATCATTTGTACAAGTAACTGCTTTGGCAGTGTCATTCTCACAGAGTCCACACTGAGCTATCTCTATTTGGGCGTCCAACTCCCTACAGCATCCTGGGGGAATATGATCGCTGCGGGCAAGGACTTTATGGCGGTGGCCCCATGGACAGTCATTGTACCTGGCGTAGCCTTGATGATGGCTGTTATGGGCTTCAACTTCCTGGGTGATGGCCTGCGAGACGTGCTGGATCCCAAACAGACAAGATAACAGGAGGTGCGGAGAATGACGGAACACAAGAAAATCAGCCCGATAGTGTCTGCGAGTAGCGGGCAGAATGACGTGCTGCTTGACATCAGAGATTTAACCGTCGAATTTTGGACAGAACTTGGCATCAAGCAAGCGATCAACCACTTGAACCTGACCATCCGAAGGGGCGAGGCTCTGGGCTTAGTAGGGGAGGCAGGGGCAGGTAAAACAACCACGGCCTTAGCAATTCTACGGCTTCTTCAACCCAAAGTGGGTAGAGTAATCTCTGGTAGTATCATCTATAACGGAGTCGATATGGCCACCTATTCCGAGAAACAGATGCAGAACCTGCGAGGCAACAAGATATCTATGATCTTTCAAAACCCACTAACCTCTCTCAACCCGGTTTTTACGGTGGGAGAGCAGCTAGCGCTGGTTTTGCGGAAGCATCAACACATGAAAAATAAGGAGGCCTTTGAGGAGGCCGGAAAACTAATGGAAATGGTAGGCATCCGAGCCGACCGAATCAAAGACTTTCCGCACCAGTTTTCCGGTGGGATGCGCCAACGCATTGGAATCGCGGCGGCGTTGGCCTGTAATCCAGAGCTACTCATTGCGGATGAGCCTACCACTGCTTTGGATGTTACAATCCAGGCCCAGATCCTAGAACTGATCAAGGAGTTGGAGAAAAAGTTTGACACCTCTCTGCTGATGATCACCCACAACTTGGGTATCATTTCTGAGCTGTGCCGCAATGTGGCGGTTATGTACGCCGGCGCGATTATCGAGTATGGTTCTGTCAAAGAGGTGTTTAAAAAGCCTCTTCATCCATACACGAAGGGACTGCTGGGCGCGATTCCCACGCTGGATGACGATAAGGAAAGGCTGATGGCGATTCGGGGCGCGGTTGCGGATCCCTACCACCTGCCTAGGGGATGCAGTTTTTACCCGCGCTGTGACAAATGTCGGGCTGAATGCGAAGGGCAGTACCCCCCGCTAACCAAGATTACCGATAACCATTATGTTGCCTGCTGGTGTCACAAGGAGGGATAGCCATGGAACAGTTCAATACGAAGATCGACTCGGTTCGGGGGAGCAGCCTGATTGAGGTGAAGAATCTCAAAAAATACTTCAGGGTCGGGGATAAAAATTTGCTGCACGCCATAGATGGTGTGAGCTTCTCTGTTCAGCGGGGCGAGACGCTGGGCTTGGTAGGTGAGTCGGGGTGCGGAAAGAGCACCGTAGGAACGGTGATGATGCGCCTTCAGCCGCCTACCAGTGGCGAGGTGCTGATGGGCGGGAAGAATATCTTTCAGACAAAGGGCAGGACGGAGGATCTGGAGCTTCGCAAGCGGATGCAGATCATTTTTCAGGATCCATACTCCTCCTTAAACCCCAAAAAAAGAATTCGTGATATCCTGGCGGAGGCCTACAAAATTCACAAGACCTGTACAAAGGAGCAGCTGGAAGACACCATCAACCAACTTTGCGAGATGACGGGGATCTCGCCAGACATGTTGCTTCAGTATCCACATGAGCTGGACGGGGGCAAGCGCCAAGTGGTGGGCATCGCACGGGCATTGAGCTTGCGCCCGGAGTTCATCGTTTGTGACGAGCCTGTTTCCGCGCTGGATGTTTCCGTACAGGCTAAGATTATCAATCTGTTGATGGATCTCCAAAAGAGGATGAATCTGTCCTACCTGTTCATTTCCCACGATCTGAGCGTGGTAAAACACATCTCCCATCGGATCGCGGTCATGTACTTGGGGCAGATTGTAGAGCTAGCCAGTAAGGATGACCTTTTTATCGACACCCGTCATCCCTATTCCATTGCATTGCTCTCTGCCATTCCAAAGGTGGATGTGGAGCGGAAGGTCAAGCGCATTGTCCTAAAGGGTGACGTTCCCAGCCCGATCAATCCCAGACCGATCTGCCGATTCGCCTCCAGGTGCTGGATGAGCCAGGAGGTGTGCTTCCAGAAGGAGCCGCCCTTGCGAGAGGTATCCCCGGGACACTGTGTCGCGTGCCACTTCGCTGACCAGTCCCGGGAAAAGATGAAGAGCGCCACCGTGGTAGGAATTGACAGATGATCGGCGAGGTAAAGGAGGGGTTCGCGTGAAGTTGAGCGAATACGCAGAGTTAGACGCCACGGAACTGGCTGCATTGGTGCGAGGCGGCGCGGTTTCGCCCAGAGAACTAGTAGAGACTGCCCTCACGGCTATCCAGCAGACAGACAAAGAAATCCACGCGGTGGTAGATTATACCTATGATTACGCGATGGAACAGATAAAAAAAGGAATTGACAAAAACGCACCGTTTTGCGGAGTTCCTTTCGTACTGAAAGACAGCGGTGGTGTCGCGGCCGGGATCCGCGCCACATTGGGTACTCGCCTCTCTGGCGGCGGTGTTTACGCCAAGCGCGACTCAATTTTGTTCGAGCGCATGAAACGGGCGGGTGTCATTGTGGTCGCGACCACTGCCACATCAGAGTTCTGCGTGGACTCGTCAACTGAGACTCTCCGGCATGGGCCCACCAAAAATCCGTGGAATCTGAGCGAGTCGGCGGGCGGTTCTAGCGGCGGTAGCGCGGCGCTTGTGGCTGCTGGGGCCGTGCCTATGGCTCACGGCAGTGATGGTGGTGGTTCCATCCGCATACCGGCAGCAATGTGTGGTGTAGTCGGCTTCAAGCCCTCTCGATTTCGGGTTCCCACTGGCCCCTCTGGGTGGGATCCAGGAGGAACCGTGCAGTTTATTCTCTCTCGGACTGTCCGGGATAGCGCGGCAATGTTGGATGCCATAGAAGGCCCCGACCCGGGCTACTATGGCATCGCCGCGCCTCATGATCTTCTCTATACCGAGGCGGTCAGGCGAGATCCCCGGAAGCTGCGGATTGCCTACATGACGCGCACTCCTTATGGGAAGCCATTTGTCAGTCCGGAGTGTGTTGAGGCGGTCTTGAGTGTTGTTGATATCCTGCGGGCGTTGGGGCACACTTGCGTAGAAGCCTATCCGGAGATCTCGGAGCAATATCATGACGCACGAGTGATGTATATGAGTGACGGTATCGTGCTGGAGATTCAGCAGATGGCGGAGGAGACGGGTTGCCCAATCGACGAAACCACACTGGAACCGCTGGTCTATAAGACATACTTGGACGCGCTGAGTCGAAAGGGGATGGAAGTGTTTCGAGCCAGACGGGAGCTCGCGAGGGCCGGACGGGAGATGGGGCGCTTTTTCCAGTCCTACGATCTGCTGATTAGCCCAACTTGTGGACGGATTGGTCGACCGCTGGGTACGCTGAACGGCGTGGTCAACAGTGAAATTTCCGCCTCAGAGTGGGCCAGAAAGAGGCGCGATTACGCGTGTATTACACCGTTAGCCAATGTCGCGGGGCTGCCGTCTATATCCCTGCCGCTCTATATGAGCGATTCCGGTCTACCTATTGGCGTCGAGATAGATGGCGCCATTGATCAGGATGAGCTGGTGCTTCAGCTCTCTGCACAGTTGGAGCGCGCGGCGCCCTGGAGCGAAAGAAAACCACCGATTTATGTGTCTGAGATATAGCCTAGGTAAGGGAAACGAGTTAAAGAGCCGTGTGCGACGCAGCACATTACGAAAGGTGATTGGTAAGTTATGAAGGTATCTGAATATGCGGCATTGGACGCCACTGGGCTGGCTGGATTGATTCGGAGAAAGGAGATCTCTCCTCAGGAGGTACTGGACGCGGCCATAGAAGCCATTGAGCAGGTCAATCCTTCGCTCAACGCGATTGTAGCCCGAACCTACGATGCAGCCAGGGCACAGTTGGCAAAAGGGGTCGACATGAACGCGCCTTTTTGCGGGGTTCCGTTCGTGATCAAAGATGAAGGTGGACTCATGAAGGATATCCCATGTACGCTGGGAACACGCCTTTCCGGACGTGGGATTGTGACTGACCACGACACAATCTTGGGCGCCCGCTTCAAGAAGGCTGGTGTTGTTGTGGTAGCGACGGCGGCCTGCCCGGAATTCTGCTGGAATAATGCCACTGAGACTATACGCAATGGAGTCACCAGAAACCCATGGAATCCCAAACTGACCTCCGGTGGTTCTAGCGGGGGAACTGCTGCAATCGTAGCTGCTGGGGCTGTACCTATGGGACATGGTAGCGACGGCGGCGGGTCAATACGGATGCCCGCAGCGGCATGCGGCTTAGTGGGACTGAAACCCACTCGTTTTCGTATTCCAACCGGCCCTGACGGGGGAGATCCTGGGCAGGCGGCCGACTTTATCATGTCCCGTTCTGTGCGGGATACGGCGGCCATGCTGGACGCCGTGGAGGGGCCGGATCCAGGCTGCTATGGAACCGCCGAGCGGCCTACCATTCCATATAGCCAAGTCATACAGAAGGATCCGCCCAGGCTTCGGATTGCTTATATGCTGCGTACGCCCTATGGGGACGTATATGAAAATCACGAGTGCGTAGAAGCGGTGAAATCGGCTGTGGGCCTGCTGGAATCTCTGGGGCATATCTGTGTAGAGGACTACCCTCCCTTGGATGTTCACTATCACGAGGCCCGTATTTTAGTCCAGTCAGTGGGAACAAACGCGTGGATTGAGCGGGTGGCGAAGGGATCTGGCCTCCCCATTAGCGAGGATACTTTAGAGCCCCTGGTCTATAAGGCTTATCTGGAGGCCCGAAACGTAACAGCCAGCGCGTATGTGGCTGCAAAAAGTGAGTTGACTAAGGTCATGCGGGATCTGGGCCAGTTTATGGAGCACTACGATATTCTAATTAGTCCTACCATGGGGATCATGCCGCTGGAGGCGGGGTTCTATAATCCCTTCTCCAGGCCGGAGATGCCTGTCCACGACTGGGTACTGGAGCGCAGACGGTGGTCTGGCAATACAGCGATGTGCAATGTGACGGGGCAGCCTTCGATCACCGTCCCGCTGGAGTGGAGTAAGGAGGGACTGCCAATCGGCATCGAGATTGACGGCCGCGTTGGGGAGGACGCCCTGGTTCTGCAGCTTTCAGCGCAATTAGAGCGGGCCAAACCTTGGGCTGGCTGTCATCCGGAGATCTACGCCGGAAGATAGCTATCCAAAAAACAAGGGAGGAAGAAAGTATGTCCTTAGTAGAGCTTGAAGAAAAGATTCCAGTGATTCGCGCAAGTGGCTCAAATTATGATATCGGGCTTGCGCACGGAATAGGGGGCAAAAGGGAAATTGATATTACACTCGCAAATCTGAAAAAGAGCGTTCAGACAACCGTGGGGCAGGACTGGAGTGTTTGTGTTAAAGTCGCTGCGGCATTTCTTCCCACAGTAAAACACCGATGCCCTGCCTATCTCGAAGAGATCCAGGGCATCGCCGATGGCTCCGGTCACAGTTTTGAGGATATTTTTACCTTGAATTGCCGAACGGAGCTAGGCCAGCAGTTTAGTCGGCGCTCCGGGGAAAACTTCGGTCGGGCGATGCACTTAGGCGGTGGATGCTCTATCATCGGGATCAATCACACCCGTACCTCCACAAAGACAACCATTTACGGGCAGAATTGGGATGCCCATCCGGATCAACGGGATACCATAATCTTTGTGATTGCCCATCAGAAGGAACGGCCCAGCATAGCCTGGATGGGAGAGGCCGGCCTGATCTGCCGCATGGCCGGCATGAACTCCGCGGGTATCGGTCTGGGAGGTAACACCCTTTTCTGTGACGCGCCCATTGACTTTGGCGGACTGCCTCTTCAATTTACTTACCGGTATATTATGGATCAGGATAATTTCCCTGACGCGGTGGAGGCTGCCTCCATGAGCCGGGTGGCCAGCTGCAACAATCTGATGGTTTGCGGGCCGGAGGGGGAGATGGTCTGCCTGGAGATGGAGTATAAGAGCTATGCGATGTTATACATGCGGGATGGGATCATATCCCACGCCAATCACTACAAACACCCTCACATGCCCCGCCCCCCCTACCGCCAGATGGATATTTATCCCAAGGACGAACTCCGATCGTTCCGCCTGGATTACTTGGTGGAGAACTTACACGGAAATGAGCTGGGGATACGGGACATCATGGAGATCCTCTCCGACCACGGGGTAAACTATCCAGCCTCTATCTGCCAACATCTTCCAGAGTGCGCGACAAATTTTTCCACGGTTACTGATTTGAACAAAAAAGAGATGTACATTGCTACTGGAAATCCCTGTGGTGGCTATATTTTCGTCCGCCCATTTGAGGAATAGGGGGCAGTAATGTCTACACCGTTATTTATCCAGATCAAGGGCGAGGACAACGTGGCCATTGCCGTGGAGGACATCGCCGCGGGCACCCAGGTGATGCCCGGCGTGACCACCCGGGAGAACATCCCCCAGGCCCATAAGCTCGCCCTGACCGACATCCCCAAGGGGGGAGAGATCATCCGCTACGGGGTGGTCCTCGGCTATGCCAAGGACTCCATCCCCGTGGGGGCCTGGATCAACGAGCACATGCTGGAGCTGCCCCAGTCCCCGGGGCTGGAGGACATGCCCTACGGCACCAACCTCGTTCCCCCGGAGAAGCTGCCCGATCCGCCCCGCACCACCTGGCTGGGCTACCGCAATGCCCACGGCCCGGCGGGTACCCGCAACCTGCTGGGCATCGTCACCACCGTCCAGTGCGCCGCCGGCGTGGTCAACGTGGCGGCGGAGCGCATCAGGAAAGAGCTGCTGTCCAAGTACCCCAACGTGGACGGCGTGGTGGTGGCGAACCACCCCTACGGCTGCGGCGTGGCCATCAAGGCCCGGGAGGCTCATATCCCCATCCGGGCGGTGACCAACCTCATCCGCCACCCCAACTTCGGCGGGGAGCTGATGGTGGTGGGCCTGGGCTGTGAAAAGCTCACCTACGACATGGTGCTGCCCCCTGAGGACATCACCCTCGAGAACACCCTCACCCTCCAGGACTACGCCGGCCACGACGCCATGATGGACGCCCTGATGGCCATGGCGGAGAAGAAGCTCCAGAGGCTCAACCTGCGCCATCGGGAGGAGCTGCCCCTCAGCGAGCTGCTCATCGGCATGCAGTGCGGCGGCAGCGACGCCTTCTCCGGCCTTACCGCCAACCCCAGCGCCGGCTACGCCGCCGACATGCTGGTGAAGGGTGGCGCCACGGTGCTGTTCAGCGAGGTCACCGAGGTGCGGGACGGCGTCCATCTGCTGGCCGCCCGGTGCCGGGACGCGGCCACCCGGGACAAGCTGGCCGCCGAGATGAAGTGGTACGACGACTATCTGGAGGCCGGCGGCGTGGGCCGGGACGCCAACCCCACACCCGGCAACAAGAAGGGCGGCCTGGCCAACATCGTGGAGAAGGCCATGGGCTCCATCGCCAAGTCTGGCACCGCCCCTATCGAGGAGGTGCTCTCCCCCGCGGAGAAGCCCCATAAGCACGGCCTGATCTACGCCGCCACCCCCGCCAGCGACATCGTCTGCGGACCCTCTCAGCTGGCCAGCGGCATCGGCCTCCAGGTCTTCATGACCGGCCGGGGTACCCCCTACGGCTTGGCCGCCGCCCCGGTGATCAAGGTCTGCTCCCGCAACGAGATGAAGGCCCACTGGTTCGACCTCATCGACGTGAACGCCGGCCCCATCGCCACCGGGGAGAAGACCATCGCGGAGGTGGGCACTGAGCTGTTCCACCTGATCCTGGATGTGGCCAGCGGCATCAGGCAGCCCTACTCCGACCAGTACGGGTTCCACAACGACCTGTGCATCTTCAACCCCGCGCCCATCACTTAAATACGGAAAGGTTTGTTTCGCATGGAGATCAGACAGGGAGGCGTGGTCTCACACCTGCTGGCCGATGTGGCCATTCCCCGCATGTTCCGGGCGGAACAGGTATTTCCCCGGGAGCATATCGCACCCGGGGAAATACCCTCTGTGGTAGAGCGTGAGCTCTTCAGAGAGCCCTTCCGCTCCAAAATCCGGCCTGGCATGACCGTGGCCGTCACCGCCGGCAGCCGGGGCATCGCCAACGTGGACATCATCACCCGGGCCGTGGTGGATTTCGTCAAGGCCCGGGGGGCGGCCCCCTTCATCGTGCCCGCCATGGGCAGCCACGGCGGCGCCACGGCGGAGGGTCAGCTGGAGGTTCTGGCCAGCTACGGCATCACCCCCGACACCATGGGCTGCGAGATCCGCAGCAGCATGGAGGTGGTGGAGCTGGGTGTCTCCAGCACCGGCATGCCGGTGTACCTGGACAAGAACGCCTACGGCGCCGACGGCATTATCCTGTCCTGCCGCCTCAAGCCCCACAACGCCTTCCGGGGCCCCTACGAGAGCGGCCCCTGCAAGATGATGACCGTGGGCCTGGGCAAGCAGAAGGGGGCCGAACGGGTCCACGCCGACGGCATGGACAAGATCGGCGAAAACATCCCCTCCATGGCCAAGGTGGTGCTGGAGAAGGCCCCCATCCTCTTCGCCCTCCCCTGCATTGAGAACGCCTACGACCAGACCTGGCGCATCGAGGCCATCGACAAGGACCACATCCTGGCCCGGGAGCCGGAGCTGCTCCGGGAGGCCTTCGCCCGTATGCCCTCCCTGCTGGTGGGCGAGGGCGACGTGCTGGTGGTGGACGAGACGGGGAAGAACTACTCCGGCACCGGGGTGGACCCCAACATCACCGGCACCTTCTCCACCCCCTACGCCCACGGCGGCGTGCAGGTCCGGCGCACCTGCTTCCTGGATCTCAGCGCCGCCAGCCACGGCAACGCCCTGGGCGTGGGCCTGGCCAACGTGATCACCAAGCGGTTCTTCGACAAGATCGACCCGGAGATGATGTATCCCAACTGCATCACCTCCACCGTTCTCACCTCCGCCCGCATCCCCTGCGTGGTGGCCACCGACAAGGAGGCCATCCAGATGTGCATCCGCACCTGCAACGGCATCGACCCGGCCCAGGCCCGGGTGGTCCGCATCTCCAACAGCCTGCACATCGGCCATATCATGCTCAGCGAGGCCTACTACCAGGACGTGCTGGCCGGGAAATGGCCGGGCCTCATCGCCCGGTCTGCGCCGGAGGAGCTCTCCTTCGACTCGTCCGGGGCCCTGACCACCCCCATCGAGGCGTAGGCATGGACAGCTTTTTCAAAATGGTGGACGTGCAGACGGTGCTGTTCATCTACATGGCGGTGGGCTTCGGGTGCCGCAAGGCCGGCATTTTCAACGACGTGGCCCGGGATAAGCTCACCGACTTCGTGGTGTTCGTCACCCTGCCCTGCATGATCTTCGAGTCCTTCAACATGGCCTTCAGCCTGGAGTCCCTCAAACAGGGGGCCCTGGCCCTGCTCATCGCGGTGGGCATGTCCTGCGTGGCCCTGCTGCTGGGCAAGGTGCTGTACAACCGCTTCCCCTATGAGGAGAAGAGCATCCTCCAGTACGGCACCCTGGTGAGCAACTCCGGCTTTGCCGGCCTGCCGGTGGTCAGCGGGGCCTACGGGGATGAGGGGCTCTTTCTGGGCTCCCTGTTCATCATCCCCACCCGCATTCTCATGTGGAGCGCCGGCATCTCTCTATTTACCAGGGCCGACGCCAAGCAGGCCGTCAAAAAGGTGCTGCTCAACCCCGGCATCATCGCCGTGGAGGTGGGCCTGGTGCGAATGCTCTTTCAGATCCCCCTGCCCCACTTCGTGGATACGGCGGTGGACAATCTGGGGGGCTGCACCTCCCCCATGGCCATGGCCCTGGTGGGGGCCATCCTGGTGGATGTGCCCCTGAAAACCGTCTTTGATCTCAAAAGCTTTTACCTGGTGGCGGTACGGCAGTTCCTGCTGCCGGGCATCTGCCTGGCGGCCCTGCGCCTGCTGCACGTGGATCCCCTCACCATCGGGGTGAGTGTGGTGATCACCGGCATGCCTATCGGCTCCACCACCGCCATCCTGGCCCAGAAATACGTGGCGGACGCCAAGTTCGCCTCCAAGTGTGTGTTTATCTCGACACTGACCAGCCTGGTCACCGTCCCCATACTGACCCTGTTCCTCTAAAAAGAAAAGACGAGAGCCTATACAGCAGTCCTACGACGTAGTCATTATCGGCGGCGGCGTGGTGGGCGGCGCCATCGCCCGAGAGCTGTCCCGCTACCGGCTGCGCATCGCGGTGCTGGAAAAGGAGAGCGACGTGTGCACCCAGACCAGCGGCCGCAACACCGGCATGCTCCACGCTGGCTTTCTCTACAAGACCGGTTCCCACAAGGCCATCCATCTGCGCCGTGGAGGGCAACCAGGAGTTCGACGCCGCGGCCGCAGAGCTGGACGTACCCTTTAAGCGCACCGGCAAGCTCATCGCGGGCTTCACCGACGAGGACCGGCAGCTCCTGGAGAACTTCAAGGCCCGGGGCGAGGCCAACGGCGTCAAGGGCCTGGAGATCATCGACCGCAAGCGGATGGATGAGCTGGACCCCAGCGCCGGCGGCAACTTCGCCATGTGGTGCCCGGCCAGCGGCATCCTGGACCCCTTCCTCTACACCATTGCCCTGACGGAAAACGCCGTCCGCAACGGCGTGGAGTACCACCTGAACTGCGCCTTTACCGGCGAGACCAAGCAGGCCGACGGCACCCACCTGCTCCACACCACCCGGGGCGACTTCCTCACCCAGTGGGTGGTGAACAGCGCGGGCCTCAGCTCCGCCGAGGTCAGCACCCAGCTGGGCATCCCCGGCTACGTGATCAAGCCCGTGAAGGGCGAGTACTTCGTGCTGGATAAGCTGGCCGGGCAGTTTGCCAGAATCCCCGTCTACCCCGCCCCCAACCGGGACAACACCTTCGACACCCACGCCACCCCCACGGTGGACGGCAACGTGCTGGTGGGTCCCGACAGCCAGCTGGCCCGGGATTTCCAGGACTACGAGTCCACCCAGGCCGCCATGGACGGCCTCATTGAGAGCGGCTCCCGCATGTTCAAGCACATGGACCGGGGCTACTTCATCCGCAACTTTGCCGGCATCCGTCCCAAGCGCATCGATCCGGAGACCGGGGCGGTGCAGGACTTCGTGCTGGAGTGCCGGGACGAGGTGCCCGGCGTGGTTAACCTGGTGGGCATCGAGTCCCCCGGCTTGGCCTCCGCCCTCCCCCTGACCCGCCGGGCCGTGGCCCTCATCGCCCAGCGGGAGAAGCTGTAACCCAACCCGGATTTCGACCCCGTCCGCCACGGCATCCGCCGCTTCGCCGACATGAACGACGCCGAGCGGGCGGCCGCTATCGCGGAGAATCCGGACTACGGCGAGATCTTCTGCCGCTGTGAGAAGGTCACCAAGGCAGAGATCCTCCAGGCCATCCACAATCCTCTGGGGGTCCGCACCGTCAACGGCGTGAAGGTGCGTACCCGGGCCACCATGGGCCGCTGCCAGGGCGGATACTGCGAGACCCGCATCACCGAGGCCCTCCACCAGGAGCTGGGTGAGGATTTCAGGGACATCCACTTGGGGCCGGAGGGCGCCTGAATGTTCACCGGCGCGGTGAAAGGAGGGGACCGGGCATGAATGTGGAACGCCATCGGGCGGTGGTCATCGGCGGCGGTCCCGCCGGCCTGGCCGCTGCCATCCAGCTCAAGCAGAAGGGTATTGACGACGTGGTGGTGCTGGAGCGGGAACACCGCACCGGCGGCATCCTGCGCCAGTGCATCCACGACGGCTTCGGCCTCACCCGGTTCGGGGAGACCCTCTCCGGCCCGGAGTACGCCCAGCGGTTCGTGGACCAGGCGGAGGAGCTGGGGATCACCTGCCTCACAGACACCACGGTGCTCTCACTGGAGGCCGACCGCACCGTCACCGCCTCCGGCCACGCCGGCATCTACACCGCCGGCGTGGCCCAGGAGTACATCAACCTGTGCAACCTAATGGTGGGCAGGGAAGTGGTGATCCTGGGCAGCGGCGATATCGGCCTCATCATGGCCCGGCGCATGACCCTGGAAGGGGCCCATGTAAAGGGTGTCTATGAGGTTCAGCCCTATTCCAGGGGCCTGCCCCGGAACATCGAGCAGTGCCTCAACGACTACAACATCCCCCTCCACCTGAGCCACACCGTCACCGACATCCACGGCCGGGAGCGGCTGGAAGGGATGACCATCTCCCAGGTGGACGAACGGTTCCGCCCCATCCCCGGCACCGAGGAGCGGGTGGACTGCGACACCCTCATCCTGTCGGTGGGCCTCATTCCCGCCGGGGACATCGCCAACGGCTCCGGCCTGGCGGTGGACGGGCGCACCAAGGGCGCCTTTGTGGATGAGCACTATCAGACCAGCATCCCCGGCGTGTTCTCTGCCGGCAACGTGCTCCACGTCCACGACCTGGTGGACTTCGTCTCTCTGGAGGCGGAGGCTCTGGCGGCCGCGGCGGCGGAGTACCTGCAAAAGGGCTCCCTGCCTCCCTGTCCCCTGGAGGTGAAGGCCGGCGCCAATGTGGGCCATGTGATTCCCCAGCATGTCAGCGGTACGCGGAGCTTCACCCTGTCCCTGCGGGTGCGCCAGCCCCTGAAGAAGGTCACCCTCACCGTCACCCAGAACGGCAGGGAGGTGCTGCGGCGGAAGTTCCCCAAGGCCCTGCCCGCCGAGATGATCCAGCTCACCGTGCCTGCGGAGAAGCTGGAGACCGCGGGAGATCTGGAGGTGAGCGTACAATGACACGGACCTTTACCTGCATCATCTGCCCCAACGGCTGTGAGATCACCGCCGAGTATGAGGGCACCGACGTGCGCTCCATCGAGGGTGCCACCTGCCCCAAGGGTCAGGACTACGTCCGGCAGGAGCTCACCGATCCCCGGCGCAACATCGCCACCAGCATTCCGGTGGAGTGCGGCGAGCTGCCTCTGGTCAGCGTCCGGCTGGACCGACCCATCCCCAAGAAGGACATCTTTACCGTCATGGACGCCATCAACAAGCTCCATGTGAAGGCCCCTACCGCCATCGGGCAGGTGGTCCTGCCCGACGTGTGCGGCCTGGGTGCCAACGTCATCATCACCAAAAACGTGGCCGCTCTGTGAGCGACCCGTTTGGATAAATTCTATTTTCAATATCTAGGAGGAAATTACTATGAAAGTCGGACTGATTGGTCTCGGTATTATGGGTAAGCCTATGGCTAAGAACCTGCTGAAGGCGGGCTATGACCTGACGGTCAGCAACCGAAACAAGGCCGCTGCGGACGAAGTGGTTGCCGCCGGCGCCAAGGCCGCCACCAACGCCGAGATCGGCGAGACCTGCGACGTGGTGCTGACCATGGTGCCCAACAGCCCCCAGGTCAAGGCCGTGATGCTGGGTGAGGACGGCGTGGCCGCCCACATGAAGCCCGGCACCGTGTTCATCGACATGAGTTCTATCAACCCCGTGGCCTCCAAGGAGATCGCCGCTGAGCTGGCCAAGAAGAACATCGAGATGCTGGACGCCCCCGTGTCCGGCGGCGAGCCCAAGGCCATCGACGGCACCCTGTCCTTCATGGTGGGCGGCAAGCAGGAGGTCTTTGACCAGTACAAGGATCTGCTGGGTGCTATGGGCGCTTCCGTGGTCCGCTGCGGTGAGGTGGGCGCCGGCAACACCACCAAGCTGGCCAACCAGATCATCGTGGCCTGCAACATCCAGGCCCTGTCCGAGGCCCTGACCCTGGCCAAGCTGGCCGGTGTGGAGCCCCAGCTGGTGCTTGAGGCCATTCGCGGTGGCCTGGCCGGTTCCACCGTCATGAACGCCAAGGCGCCCATGATGATCGAGGGCAACGACAAGCCCGGTTTCAAGATCGACCTGCACATCAAGGACCTGAACAACGCTCTGGACTGCGCCCACAGCGTGGGTTCCCCCCTGCCCATGACCGCCGCCGTGCAGGAGATCTTCCAGTGGCTGCACAACAATGGCTGCGGCCAGGACGACCACAGCTCTATCATCAAGTACTACAAGAAGCTCACCGGCATCGAGTCCCTGTAAGCTTCGACCAGATGTGAGGTGAACGTCTATGAACACTGATTTCATTAAGGGCATCATTGTGCCTATCCTCACGCCGATCGACGGGGAGGAGCGCATTGATGAGCCCAGGCTCCGGGATCAGGTGGACTACGTCATCAACGGCGGTGTGTCCGGTGTGCTGGCCTTCGGCAGCAACGGCGAGTTCTACATGGTGGAAGAGGACGAGATGGAGCGGGGCCTGAAAATCATGGTGGCTCAGGCCGCGGGCAGGGTGCCGGTGTACTTCGGTATCGGTGCCATCAGCACCAAAAAGTGCTGCCGCCTTGCCAAAATGGCGGCGGCCAACGGAGCCGCCGGTGTCAGCGTGCTCCAGCCCATGTTTCTCAAGCCCACCTATCAGGAGCTCTTTCTCCACTTCAAGGCCGTCGCCGAGAGCGTGCCCGGCGTGCCCATGCTGCTCTACAACAACCCCGGCCGGGTGGGGTACACGCTCTCCGCCGATCTGGTGGACGAACTGGCCCACAAGGTGGACAACATCGTGGGTATGAAGGACACCAGCGGGGACATCACCCTCACCTCCGAGTTCATCCGCCGCACCCGGGACGTGGATTTTAAGGTGTTTGGCGGCAAGGACACCCTGCTCTATGCCAGCCTGTGCCACGGCGCGGTGGGCGGCGTGTGCACCGCGGCCAACTTCATGCCAAAGCTCATCACTGACGTGTACAACAAGTTTGTCGCCGGCGATCTGAAGGGCAGTCTGGAGGCCCAGTTCAAGCTCAACCCCGTCCGCCTAGCCATGGATCCGGCCAGCTTCCCCGTGGCCGCCAAGGATATGGCGAAGCTCCGGGGGAGAGATGTGGGCGTGCCCTATCTGCCCACACTGCCCACCCCGGAGGGGGCAGTAAAAGAGGGTTTCCGCCGCACCATGGCCGCTGCTGGCCTGCTCTGAGGCCGCCGGCCCGGCGCGTCCACCGCACAGCAAAGGAGACAACACCATGACACTCAGACAAGACTGCGAACAGATCGTCCGTCAGGCCATCGCCGCTGTCCAGCCGGACGAGGCGGTGCGCCGGGCCCTGGAGGGCCGCGCCTTCCCTGCCGGTCGGCTGGTGCTGGTATCGGTTGGCAAGGCGGCCTGGTCCATGGCCAAGGCCGCCTGGGACTGCGTGGGGGAGCGGCTGGACAGCGGTATCGTCATCACCAAGCACGGCCATGCCCAGGGCCCCATCACCTCCCTGCGCATCCGGGAGGCAGGCCATCCCGTGCCTGATGAAGATACCTTCTCCGCCACTGAGGAGGCCCTGGTCCTCACCAGCGGCCTGACGGAGGCGGATACGGTACTCTTCCTGCTCTCCGGCGGCGGTTCGGCCCTGTTTGAGGCCCCTCTGGTGCCCCCCTCGGAGCTCCAGGACATCACCCGGCAGCTGTTGGCCAGCGGGGCGGACATTGTGGAAATGAACACCATCCGCAAGCGGCTCTCCGCCGTCAAGGGCGGCCGCTTCGCCAGACACTGTGCTCCGGCCAGAGTGTTCTCCATCGTCCTGTCCGACATCATCGGCGATCCCCTGGACATGATTGCCTCCGGTCCGGCTTATCCGGACTCCTCCACCTGTGAGGAAGCCCGGGCCATTGCCCGGCGGTACGACCTCACCCTTTCCGCAGCGGCGGAGTACTGCTTGGAGGAGGAGACCCCCAAGGCGCTGGACAATGTGGACACCGTGGTCACCGGCAGTGTGCGGGAGCTATGCGCTGCCACCGCCAGGGCCTGCCGGAATCTTGGGTATGAGCCCATCCTGCTCACGGACAGCCTGGACTGCGAGGCCCGGGAGGCCGGGACCTTCCTGGCCGCCATTGCCCGTAGCCACCAGGGAACGAACCGCTCCCTGGCCTTCCTGGCCGGGGGAGAGACGGTGGTGCACCTGACGGGCAGCGGCCTAGGTGGGCGCAACCAGGAACTGGCCCTCTCCGCCGCGGCGGGTATCGCCGGCCTGGCGGACACCGCCGTGTTCTCCGTGGGCAGCGACGGCACCGACGGTCCCACTGACGCCGCCGGCGGCTTTGTCACCGGGCAGACCCGGGATACGCTGGCCAGGCAGGGCGTGCGCATCTTTGACGTACTGAAGGACAACGACGCCTACCACGCCCTGGAGGCGTGCGGCGGCCTGCTGCGCACCGGCGCCACGGGCACCAATGTCAACGACGTGGCGGTGGCGCTGATCCACCGCTGAGCCCATTCCCATCTGCCGCGTCCCCGACCCCAGCCGGTCACCGGGGACGCGGCGCGTTCTATATAAGTGAGGAGGGAGCACTCATGGATGTCAAGCAGATGCTCTATATCGTCACCATTGCCAAGGAAGGGGGCATCAGCAGAGCGGCCGCCAAGCTGTTCATCACCCAGTCCGCCCTGGATCAGCAGCTGCTCAAGCTGGAGCACGAGCTGGGCGCCCCACTGTTCTGCCGCTCCCGGGGCAGTCTCTCCCTGACAGAGGCCGGACGGGTTTATGTGGACTACGCCGAGAAGATGTTGGCGATGAAGAACGAGGCATACCGCGTCATCCACGATATTGCGGACCAGCGGCGGGGCACCCTGGCCCTGGCCTTTGCCCCTGAACGTGGGATGGAAATGTTTATGGACGTGTACCCCCGCTTCTACCGGGACTATCCTCAGGTGAAAGTAGTGCCCCGGGAGCTCAGCGTCCATCGACAGCTGGAGCTGCTGGCTGGGGACGCCCTGGATCTGGGATTTATTCCCCGGCGGGAGGAGTACCTGCCTGGAATCAACCAGGTTGCCCTGTGCCGGGAGGAGTTCCTCCTCATCACCCCCCTGGACCACCCCCTGGCGGCCCAGGCCGCCCCCCCGGGGGAGCCGCTGACGGTGCTGGACGTGTCCCGCCTGCGGGAGCTGACCTTCTGCCTGATCTACCGCCAGTCCACCCAGCGGGAGGTCATTGACCCTCTCTTTGACGCGGCGGGGTGCAAGGCAAACCTATTTCTGGAGACGGGGAGCAACCGGGCCAATATCTCGATGGTGCGCCGGGGCTTGAGCTGTTCCATCCTGCCTGCCCACTATGTCCGGGGGGTGGAGGATGTGGCCCGCTTCCGCCTGTCTACCTGCCCCACCTGGACGGTGTCGGCTTGCTGCAGGCGGGGCCACTATCTGTCCCAGGCCGCCCGGCATTTCATCCAGCTTGCGGGGGAATATTTTCAGTCCGCCGGAACCGCTCCGGCGGAAAAGGAGCTGAGCCAATGAGCACCATCTATGAGATCTTCGGCCGCGACGCCCACGCCATGACCATCGCACTGATGGAGCGGGCGGAGGTGATCACCGCCATCCCCGCCGGGGCGTCCGTGGCACTCAAGCCCAACCTGGTGGTGGCTGGCCAGCCGGAGTACGGTGCCACCACCCACGCCGGCGTCCTCTCCGGCGCCATCGAGTACCTGCGGGAGCACGGGGTGAGAGACATCTCCATCATCGAGGGTTCCTGGGTGGGGGACAGCACCGGCCGGGCCTTCCGCGCCGCCGGATACGACGCGGTGGGGAAGCAATACAGCGTGCCCCTGTATGATCTCAAGGGAGACAAAACCCGCTAGGTGGACACCCCCCTGCGGCCCATGGACATCTGCTGCCGGGCGCTGGACGCGGGGTACCTCATCAATCTGCCGGTGCTCAAGGGCCACTGCCAGGCCCGCATGACCTGCGCCCTCAAGAACTGCAAGGGCTGTCTGCCCGACCGGGAGAAGCGGCGCTTCCACGCCGAGGGGCTCATGGAGCCCATTGCCGCCCTGGCCGCCGCCCTGAGGCCGGCACTCACCATCGTGGATAGCATCTGCGGCGATCTGGACTTTGAGGAGGGGGGCAACCCGGTGCCCACCGGCCGGATGCTGCTGGGCACCGATATGGTGCAGATAGACGCCTACGGGTGCCGCCTCATGGGCCTGGGGCCGGCGCAGGTGCCCTACATCGGCCTGGCCGAGCGGTGGGGCGCGGGCAGCTCCGCTCTGGCGGAGGGGGAGCTTGTCCGCCTCAATGCCCCCACCGACGGGGCAGAGTATCCCAGGCCATCGGGCGCGGTGGCCGCCCTCACCCGTGCCGTCCAGGCCAGGAGCGCCTGCTCCGCCTGCTATGCCAGCCTGGTGCGGGCCCTCCACCGTAGCGGGGGCACGAACAAGGCTGTCGCCATCGGCCAAGGCTGGAAGGGCATGCCCTTCGACGGACTGGGTGTTGGGGCCTGCTGCGACTGCGCCCGGGAGCAGGTCAAGGGCTGCCCGCCCTCCGCCGGCGATATCCTCCGGGCCATGGATGCCTGAACTCTGCCAATGGAATATATTGCCCCAGCGTTCCCAGACTAAAATCTTTTTTGCCTTTCTGCTGAGCTTGGCATAGCAACTTGCCAAGACATAAAATTCACTAAGGTAACATCACCTTTAGGTTCTCGTGCAGCGATGTGTTGGGGTTCGAGTCCCCATGCCCGCACCAAAATGCTCTAAACGTAAGGTTTAGAGCATTTTTCAGTCTGTCAAAGAACCTTACCAGCGGCGGGGTTCTTCTGGTATAATAGAGAAAAGGGGGATTGAATATGGAGAACTGGAAAAAGGATTCCCGAAAAGACATTGTTATGGTGGATGTGGATGGATTAGTCCCCCAAGACCATCTGCTCCGAAAAGTAGAAAGGGTCATGGATTATGACTGGCTATATGAGCGGTTAAGTCCATATTATTGCGCAGACAACGGGCGGCCAGGAACGGATCCGGTTGTGTTGATCAAGATGGTTCTGATCCAGCACTTGTTTGGAATTGCGTCTTTACGTCAGACGTACCGGGATATACAAGTAAACGTAGCATACCGTTGGTTTCTCGGATATAGCTTGCTGGAAGAGATTCCTCACTTTGCAACGGTAAGTTATGCCTTCTGCAAACGCTTCCCCCCCGGAGCTGGGTGAAGAAATTTTTGCACATATTTTGAATAAAGCACTGAACAACCGGATGGTAGACCCAAGCATGATTTTTATTGACGGAACACATATTAAGGCATCCGCAAATAAAAAGAAGTTCCAGAAGGAACAGGTCGCCAAAGGCGCGAAGGTGTACGAGGAACAGCTTCGCAAAGAGGTGTCCGAGGAACGAAAAAAACTGGGCAAGAAAGTCAACGATGACGATGATGACGAAAATAAGGGAAGTTCCGGAGGAGGAACGGTTGAGAAAACGGTGTCCAAAACCGACCCGGACTGCGGAATGTTTGTAAAAGGGGCTCATGAGCGGCAGTTTGCGTACGAAGCACATACTGCCTGTGATAAGCACGGCTTTGTGTTGGGTGTTGAGGTGACCGCTGGAAATGTAAGCGATAGTGTTGCATGGGACGCAGTATACGACCAGGTAACGAACAGTTTTCCCGAAGTTAAGTTTGTAACGATGGATGCCGGATACAAAACGCCGTGGATCGCTAAAAAAGTTCTGGAAGACAGCCGAATCCCTATTCTGCCCTATACCCGCTACAAAGGAAAGAACGACAGATTCCGTCCCTGGGATTTCACCTATGACTTGGTAAATGACAGCTTTATCTGTCCCAGAGGCCACGAATTAAGGCACACGACCACCAGCAAAGAGGGCAAGCGAACTTACCGTAGTTCCACTAAAATCTGTAAAGACTGCCCTTGCAGAACAGTTTGCGGAGCAAACGAAAACGGACAACGGATGCTCACCACTCATATCTGGCAAGAATATCTTGATTTGGTGGAACAGTTGCGTAAAACCGAGCGAGGCAAAGAAATTTAGCCTTCCTCTCGCGTGTGCGCCAAGTTGCTCTCAAGAGACTGTTCGTCAATATGAATGGGAAAGCCCCACGTGTTCCCAGTCTCAGACACGAAGAGAAAACGAAGCTCCCGGTCGTGGCTCTTAACGTCATATTCAAGATGCACAAACGCGCCATGATAGCGATGCCCCAGCGTCAGGTTATGAAACTCCATGTAAAAGCAAGGGTAATGCTATTTGGCGGATATCCGCAAAAATCCGTTGTTGATGCTGCCGTAAAGTTCTCCCCACAGGCAATCGAGGCAGGACACATTTTTAGAATTGGTGCAGATCATCAGTGTCCCCTTCCATATGGAAGGGGCACCCCACGGCGTGGGATGCCATAATCAAAGATTACCGACAGCCGCAGGCTATCGCACCGGATGGCCTGCGGCTGCTCCCGCGCTGACAAAGAAATCTCGTAAATTCTCGAAACCAGGAGGTTTTACGAAAAGGATCCTCCTCTTTCCGCTTTGCACATTCGCCGCCATTAGGACATTGTTTTAGCGGCATCTCTTTCTCACGACTCCTTCAGCCAGCGGGAGAAATCCTCCGGTGTGATCGTGCCGTTGTCGCAATCCTCTTTTTTCTTTCTGGCTTCCTCACTCCAGGCGTAAAATACGCTCTTGGTCAGCTTGCCGGCGTTGATGCGGGCGAAACGCTTTTTGTACTCTCTGCGATATTCCTTGAACACCTCGTCGCCCTGCTTGCGCTGCGTCCATGTGTTGATGGCCCCGATCTCCCGGCAGGTGCGGCCCTTGCTGTCGCAGACCCGGTCGCAGTACTCCGTGCTGGCCTTGCCCGTCACAGCGAAGTAGCGCAGGCAGTTCTTGCATACCCGCATCCTCACCTCACGCTTCACGCACTCCCGTATATGGTGGTCGATGAGGTCATAGATGTCCTTGGGATATAGCACCTCAGCAAAGATCCGCCTGTCGATGACCTCGAAGTTGACAGGCTGTGGCTGGAACTGGAAAGTGTACAACGTGTCGTTGCCCTCGGCGTTGTAGTAGGCTACCATCTTTTCAGATACGGATTTCTTCTCGCCGTCCATGTCCAGCGCATGTGCGATTAAACTGATGATCTGCCGCTGCATGGTATCGATGTTGCTGTAAATGTGGCTGATTTTTTTATGCGGCAGCAGCCGAAGGTACTCCTTGGGCGTGACGCGCTCCGCCGCTTTCAACCGCTCTGTCCAGTCCAGCCGCAGCAGCTCAAAATAGACGTGTCGGGATGCAAGCTCGTTCAGTCCTGCTGCTACGACCTGCAGGTCATCCTTGGCGCCGGACTGGTAAAAAGCCAGCAAGGCTTTGTCCATTTTCTTGGTGATGGCTTCCAGCTCCTGCGTATCCATATACAGCAGATCCATCAGACTTTCCGGGAACGGAAAGTCTTTTTTTATGGTCTGCTCTCTATCCGTCACATCGGTGTACTCGTAGTACTCCCTGCCGCTGTCAATGTAGGTTTTAAAAATATAGTCTGGCATAATGTGTACTCCTTAAATTAGACTAATGAAATATACTGCGTTCACTAAGACTTGACAATAGGGCATTGACATGTTATAGTATGCTCAGAAGTAGACACAGTAAACGACTTTTATGAAATAAGTCTAATCTATTGAGGCAGATATGTCAACCGTTATTTTCGGAACCTTGAAAAGTGAATCCCTGCCGCCGCAGCCTGGATGCTCCGGGCGAGGTGACGCCACGATCCCGCAAAGGGGGAGCGCACCAACGGAGCAAGAGCGCGGCGTACAGTAGAGAAAAATCATGGGAGGTGAGATCAGACCTACACCATCACTAAAAAATGAATACGCTCTACCAACAAAGCTACAAGGAGGACACGATTTGAAGAAAAGCATTTATACCAGCTATGACGAACTGCCCCTGCTGCTGAATGTGAAGCAGCTGGTGGATCTCATGGGAGTCTCGGACTCCAGCATTTACGAACTCATTCAGGAGGATGATTTTCCCTCTCTGCGGATCGGCAAGCGCATCGTCGTTCCGAAGGAGGAACTGCGGAAATGGATCACCGCACACACGAAAGGGGCATCGGGATGCTGAACACGCCCTATGTGAAGAAGGACACAATCAAAAACTTTTTCCCCATTCCCAACGCGGTCTTTGATCTGGGACTGCACCACATGGAGATCAACATCTACGCTTACCTCCTCCGCATCGAGGACCGCCGCACTTATCAATGCATTGTCAGCTACCCCACCATCGCAAAGAAGCTGGGCATCTCGGTCAACACGGTGGCGAAGTACATTGCTGCACTGGAGGAACATGGTCTTATCCGAACAGAGCGGACGGAGATCATCACCAGGGACGGTCTCAAGCGCAACGGCTGTCTCAGGTATACCATCCTGCCAATAAAGAATGCCCTCGGCCTCTGTTACGAGCGCCAGATGGAGAAGGCGGCGCAAGCCTTGGAACGGAAGCGGGCGCAGACAAGTGCCGAAAAGTTGGGCGTTCAGTTTGTCCCGGCAGACGATGAACGGAGCGCATGAAGTACCAACCTGTACGCCGCTGTAAGCCGCCGTGTGAGATTTTACGGTCGAAGGCGGCAACAACAGCGAGGGCAGTTATGTGGGAGCGTTCAGGGCAGAAATGCCCCGTAGGGGCGAAATTCCCACCTTTCGGTGGGGCAAGCATAGCGTCCGGCTATACGCCGGACGCACTCGCCGGGGCAAGGCCCCGGCACCCCCGGCCCCAAGGGGGAGAAAGGAGTTCAATGCAGAGAAAGAAAACAGCGATCATCACCGCAAGAATGACACCGGGCATCAAAGATCTGATTCAGCATCAGGCCAAGCAAGCCGGAATGACCGTCACCGATTACATCATCACCTGCGCGCTGGGCAAGGAGATCGTCCGGGTGGACGGGCTGGATGAGATCCTCGCCGAAGTGAAAGCCCAAGGCAGGAACCTCAACCAGCTCACGACACTGGCAAACATGGGACGCATCCAAGTCCTCAGAAGCGACGAGCTCATCGACGGTTACGCAGACCTTTGCCAAAAGCTATTGCGCATCAGCCGGGAGGTGCAGTAATGGCCATCTTCACCGCAGTACGCAACAAGAAACAGACGGCTGGTACGATGATGGGCGTGCTGAAATATGTGACGCAGGCCTGCAAAACCATGCTGGACGACCAATGGATGGTGACGGGACACAACTGCGTGGCAAGGGCATCGTACCTGGAAATGATGACAACCAAACAGCAATTCCGAAAAACGGATGGCAGACAATTCTATCACTTCGTCCAATCCTTCCCGGCAGAGGACGGGCTGACGCCACAGCAGGTCAACGCCATCGGCGTGGAGTTCGCACAAAGGCAGTTCCCGGATTTTGAAGTAGTCGTGGCGACCCATCTGGACACGAATCACCTCCACAACCATCTGGTGGTCAACAGCGTGAGCTGCAAGGACGGCAAAAAGCTGCACCAGAACGCCGCAGATCTCCAGCGGCATCGGCAGGTCAATGATGAGATCTGCATGGCGCATGGACTGCAGGTGCTGGAGCCGCCAAAAAAGCACACTCGGAAAAAGCAGATGCGTCCCGGCGAGTACCAGGCGGGGCTGCGGGGCGATAGCTGGAAGCTGGATCTCGTCCAAGCCATCAACGACGCACTGGAATATGCCGATGACCGGGAGAGCTTCGTCGAAAACATGGAGTACGAGGGCTATGAAGTTATCTGGACGGACACACGGAAACATATCACCTTTGTCTGCCCTGACGGTCGGCGGTGCCGGGACAGCAGCCTCCACGATGAAACATTTCTGAAGGAGAATTTGGAAACGCTGTTTGCCTACCGACAGGCGGTGGGCTTCCGGCCCAACACGCCGGAGCCGGAGGAGGGCTGGATGGGAGAACTGGCAAGCGAGCTGGTTCGGCTGGGTCGGTCCATAGAGGAGGCAGACGATTTGCCGCCGCTGCCTGCGCCGCCGGCATGGACGGAGAGCAAGCAGCGGCATCGAGAGGCGCTGAAGAAACTGGCCTTGGGACAAAAGCTGAGCCGGGGGCAGAGCTGGCAGCAGACCATGTGGTAAAAGCTATGGGCGCGACTGTTGTTGCTTTCGTAGAAAGTGCGTCGACATCGATAATTCTTCTCGCTTTCGCAAAGGGTTATCGGTATGGTGTGTTTGTAAAACAGGTTGCAGGCCACGCAGGAGCTGCTGCGCCTAATCAAAGAAAAATCCTCGGAGGTAAAACCACATGGCGAAACGAAGGCCATCCGGTGACGGCATGGTACGCAAGCGTGACGATGGTCGCTGGGAAGGGCGTATTGTGGTCGGACACAAGGAAAACGGCGACTCGATCTTCCACTATGTATCCGCGAAGACGCAAAAGGCTCTGATGGAAAAGATGCATCGGTGCATTGTCGAGTATGACGGTGCCGAACTTACGGAGGACAGCCGCATGACACTGGGGGAGTGGCTGGACATCTGGTTGAAGGAGTGTGCCGAACCGTCGGTCCGGCCATCCACATACAAGGGCTACCGTGGGTATGCAGAGCGAAATATCAAACCCTCCCTTGGCAGCAAACAAATCAGCAAGGTGACTGCTGCCGATGTTCAGACCTTGTATCGAAAGCTGCAGCGGGAGGGCGGCGTGGACGGCGGGGCGCTGTCTCCCACCACGGTCCGCAGGATACACGGCGTCCTGCATCAGGCGCTGAATGCGGCTGTTGACCGCCACCTGATCGTAAAGAACCCCACCGACGATGTGACACTGCCGAAGAAAGTGACTGCCGCAAAAACTATCCTCAATGACAAACAGCTGGAACGATTCATGGAAGCTATTAAGGCAGATGAGCACTGGCACGACTTCTTCTATCTGGAGATCACCACCGGCCTGCGGCGGGGTGAGCTGTGCGGCCTTATGTGGACAGACTTTGATGCGGAAAAAGGAACGCTGACCGTCCGCAGAACACTCCACAACAAGGAGGGCGGCGGTTACTATGTGGGCGAAACGAAAACCGGTGCGGGACGCAGGATCATCAAACTACCGCCCAGCACGGTGCAGCTGCTGTCCGAGCGAAAAAGGACATCCATCTCCCAGTGGATATTCCCGAACCCGATCCACCCGGAAGACCCCATCATGCCGAACAGCGGTTACACCCGCATGAAAAAGCTACTGGCGGAAGCAGGACTTCCGAATATGCGCTTTCACGATCTCCGGCACACCTTCGCCACTCACGCGCTGACCAGCGGCGTGGATGCCAAAACGCTCTCCGGCATTCTGGGCCACACGAAAACCTCGTTCACGCTGGACACCTACACCCATGTCACAGGGGATATGCACCGCAAAGCGTCGGGAATTGTGGGCGAGTTCATGAGTGACTTTGTAGTGAAGGGGTGATCACATGGCAAGGAAACGCAAAAACGGTCAGGGTACTGTCCGCTTGAGAAGCGACGGACGGTGGGAAGGCCGTCACATCGTGGGCTACGATGAAAACGGAAAGGCAAAGCAAAAAAGCGTCCTGGCAAAAACAAAGGCGGAATGCGTGGAAAAGCTGAAAAGGCTTCGGGAGGAGTACACTGAGGTCGCCCCCTTCAAGGTAAAACCGGATATGCGGTTTGGGGATTGGATGAATTACTGGTATGAAAATCACTGCAAGCCATCCATCCGCCCCACTACGCAGAAGGGCTATGAGGAGTGGATCTATGTCCACGCTATTCCCGGTCTCGGGCATATCCCGCTGAATAAGCTGACGCAGGCGGACTGCCAGAAGTTTCTGAACGAAATGAAGGCCAACGGCAGGAAGACACATCGGGACACCAAGGGGCCGGAGATGGCGGAGCGGTCGGTGCGAAGCTGCTATCATGTAATACGGATGGCGCTGGACAGGGCGGTCAAGGATGGCTTGATCAAGAAAAATCCCATCCTCGGCGTCAAGCTCCCACCTCCGGAGCCGAAAGAAATGAAGGTGCTGTCCAAAGAAGAAATTCAGCGATTTCTGATACAAGCCAAAGCGGAGGGGATGTACGAACTCTTCCTGCTGGAGCTGACCACAGGACTTCGCCGGGGTGAGATACTGGCACTCACATGGGATGACCTGAACTTTGAGACAGGGGAACTCCATATCAGCAAGCAGGTCACACCGGTTGGCGGTAAGAATATCATCAGCGAGCCGAAAACAAAAGCAGCGTTTCGCACGATCATCCTGCCGCCAGTCATGGTAGGACTTCTGCGGGAATATCGGAAAGAAGTATTCTCCCCGCTGATGTTCCCGTCCCGCATCATGCCGAACCAGCCCATCGACCCCAGCTATGTCCGCAAGCGGCTTCAGCAGATACTGGAGCGGGCAGACTGCAAAAGGGTGCGCTTTCACGATCTCCGGCATACCTTCGCCACCATGTCACTGGAACACGGCATGGATGTGAAGACACTGTCCGCCATCATTGGCCATGTCTCCGCCAAGACCACGCTGAATATCTACACCCACATTACCAACGAAATGCAGGAAAATGCCGCAGCCAGCATCGACCGCGGCATCGCAAAGGCAGAAATATCCCGACAGAAAGCAGAAGCTGCATCAGAGGCGCAGAGGTTTGAACCGTACACACCGCCGCGCCGCAGACCCGGCACGGGCTACATCAAGCAGCTCAAGGAGGATCTGTGGGAGGGACGGTATTCGCCCGTCTGGCCAGACGGCAAGAAGCACTCCCGCAATGTATATGGCCGCACGCGGGAGGAATGTGAGGAAAAGCCGGCGAAGCTGATCCTGCAAATGAAAGCGGAGATCGCTGTCCTGCGGAATGGGACGGCTGCGGAGTATCCAGACGGCGTCAGCCCCAAGAAAAAGCAGCTGGCGGAGTACCTGCGCCAGCACCCCGGCGTGAGCAATAAAAGCTATATCGCACGGGAAACAGGCATGGACCGCACCACGGTGCAGAAATACTACGATGAGGTCAGAGCAGAACTTGCCGCACCGGCAAACACATAAAACGAAAATCCGCAGGTGGTGAGGGGCTGCTACTCACCGCCTGCGGATTTCAAAAGCGGTCAGAATTTTCTGCCGTCTGTGGTATAATTGTGGTCAAACGAAAAATCACCGCCGAATTGGCGGTGATTTTTCTCGAAATGGTGGACCCAAAGGGATTCGAACCCTCGACCTCTCGGATGCGAACCGAACGCTCTCCCAGCTGAGCTATGGGCCCATATTGCCGCTTTTTGCGGGGTTTTTGCAACAAAAAGCTGATTTTCAAGTTTTCCGATTTTAGAAGAATTCAGAGAAAAACCTCTCCGAAATCATGGACTGAAACTCGCAGGTCGATGTGCGACCATAGGGATGCGAACCGAACGCTCTCCCAGCTGAGCTACAAGCCCGAATATGAAGTTGTATGGTTGCGGTATGTCAGGCTTGCTCTCCCAGCTGAGCTACAAGCCCATAACGTACCATATCATTATACACATCCCGCGGCAAAATGCAAGGGGTTTTCCACATCTTTTTTCGCGAGCGTTTCGCAGTGCTAATACCCCCTATTATTTTTTTGTATTTCACTTATGCCGCTTTTGTGGTATACTAAGGTGTCCTGCGGAAGTTCGCCGCAGTCTGACGAGACAAGCAACTGATAATATACATATTACGAAGTAAAGGAGCATCCGCTATGAGCAGAACACTGGGTACCGTGGTACGGGGCGTGCGCGCCCCCATCTTCCGCGAGGGCGACGATGTGGTGAAGATCACCGCCGACACCGTTTTGAACGCACTGAAGGAAAACGGCATTGCCGCCCGCGACGGCGACGTCGTGGCAATCACCGAGTCCGTGGTGGCCCGCTGTCAGGGCAACTACGCTACGGTGGAGCAGATCGCCGCTGACGTGACCGCCAAGACCGGCGGTGAGACCGTGGGCGTCATCTTCCCCATCCTCAGCCGCAACCGCTTCTCCCTGCTGCTGCAGGGCATCGCCTCCGGCGTGAAAAAGGTGGTGCTGATGCTCAGCTATCCCTCCGACGAGGTGGGCAACCATCTGGTGTCCATGGATCAGCTGGACGAGGCCGGCATCGACCCGTGGCACGATGTGCTGTCCCTTCAGCAGTTCCGCGCCGCCTTCGGCGCCGTGATCCACCCCTTCACCGGCGTGGACTATGTGGACTACTACAAGTCCATCATCGAGTCTGCCGGCGCCGAGGCGGAAATCGTGTTTGCCAACCGGGTGCAGGCGGTGCTGGACTACACCGACACCGTGATCTGCTGCGATATCCACACCCGCCAGCGCAGCAAGCGCCTGCTGACCGCCGCCGGCGCCAAGCGGGTGCTGGGTCTGGACGACCTGCTGACCGCTTCCGTGGACGGCAGCGGCTATAACCCCCAGTACGGCCTGCTGGGCAGCAACAAGGCCGACGACGACCGGGTGAAGCTGTTCCCCCGGGACGCCAAGTCCGTGGCGGAGGCCATCAGCCGCGCCGTGAGCGAAGCCACCGGTAAGCGCATCGAGGCCATGGTCTACGGCGACGGCGCGTTCAAGGATCCTGTCGGCAAGATCTGGGAGCTGGCTGACCCCGTGGTGGCGCCCGGTTACACCGGCGGTCTGGTGGGTACGCCCAACGAGCTGAAGCTGAAGTATCTGGCGGACAAGGAGTTTGCGGGTCTGTCCGGTCAGGCCCTGCAGGACGCCATTTCCCAGAAGATCCGGGAGAAGGACGCCAAGGTCAGTCTGGTGGGCAACATGGTGTCCGAGGGTACCACGCCCCGGAACATCACCGACCTGATCGGCTCCCTGTGCGACCTGACCAGCGGCTCCGGTGACAAGGGGACTCCCATCATCTACATCCAGGGCTACTTCGACAACTACACCAACGAGTAATAGATTCTTCCCAATAAGCAAAGAGGCGCGGGCCAACGGCCCGCGCCTCTCTGCTTATTTTATTTCACGCTTCGCCGTAGGGCAGTACCACCAGTGTGCCGTCTGCACGCAGGTAGAGCTTGCCGCCCTCCGCGTAGAATGTCTCGTTGTTCTCGTCGCAGGTCACAGACCACACCGGCGTGAGGATGTAGCTGCTGACGCCCGCCTCGTAGCCGAAATAGCCGGTGGGCGTGGGCAGACTGTAATCCGGCTCGATGCTGCGGACATAGCGGCCGATGTGGATATGCACCGGCAGCGTCACCTCCACCGCTTTGACGGGCATGGTGTACTGCGCCCGCTCCGCGCCCCGGTATGTCTCCGGCATAGCCACATACAGACCGCAGTAGGGCGCCTTCTTCAGCGTGCCGGTGAGACCGCCGATGGCGGTGACCCTTGCGCCCTGCACCGTATCGGGGATGGTGTAGTCAATAACATCGCCGGAGCCGTCCCACTGGTAGGCGGAGGCAAAGGCTTCCCGGCCGTCCCTACGCAGGTAGAACAGGACATGGTCCTTTTCCACGACATTCTCGGCGGGATAGATCCGCAGGCTCACCAGTCCCCATGCGCCGAAGACCAGCAGCACTACGGCTGCCGCCGCACACAACAGCCCCCGTTTCATGACACCACCTCCGTAGCTGGGACATCCGCCGTATTGGTGTCGAAGTCCAGCCCGTCGATGAACTCCTGCATACGGGTGCAGTAGCTCATCATGGACAGATAGCGGTCCTTGGTGCCGCCGTCCGCCGTGGTGGAGTAGATCACCATCTGATAGCGCCACGTCTGCGCGGTATCGGTGTCGATGGCCGCCAGCATATCGGTGTCGACTGCCGCCGCCACATCCTGCTGGGCGGCGCGGCACAGCGCCAACGCCTGCTCGCGGGTCAGATCCACGGAGAAGCCTGTATCAGAATCCTCCACGAAGCCGCCGCGGACGGCGTTCAGCTCCTCGTCCGTCAGATCGTTGATCCCCACGGCGTAGCTGCGGGCCTGCGGCAGATTCAGGAGCTGGTTGATCTTGCGGTACGTCTCCGCGCCTTCCCGCTCCGCGATGCCGTAATCCCGTCGGATCTCCTGGCCGTTCTTCATTGTGTAGTAGAAGGTGACATACAGCACACGGCTGCCATCGGTGTTTTCCGGCCCCTGCTCCAGAATGGCGCGGTGCAGGGAGGTGACAGTCTCGATGGCGGTGCTGTCCGAGGCCAGGAAGTTGCCGGCCTTACTGTGGGAGACTGAGACCCGGACATTGTCCACCTGCGGGACGTCCGGCACGCGGTACTGCATGCCCAGCACGTCCGCACGGATGGCGAGGGTCAGCGCCACCATGGCTGCCGCCAGCGCCGCCAGCTCCTTCCAGCTCCGGCGGAAGACGCGAAACGTCTTTTGCAGCAGCATCTGGGCAGCCACAAAGCACAGCAGACCCATGAAGACCTGACAGAGCAGCAGCTTTGCAAGGCTGCGGGAGCCGCCCAGCACGAAGCTGCTGAGGAACAGTCCCAGCCCCAGACCGCCGCACAGACCCACGGCCCAGCGGACGAGGATCCGCAGCCACGGGAAGGCGATGGCGTCGCCCGCCGCCTCACTGGGGCGCTTGCGGTACAGCAGCCAGCCCAGCGCCAGCAGCACCAGTCCCGCCGCCGCGTAGATGGCCGATGTGGGCAGCGCCTGCGCCGACAGGCTGCGCCAGTAGACCTCGATGCCGTTGCGGGCGATATACTCTCCATCCAAGAAGCCTACGTCCTCCGCCAGCTTTATGATGGGCGTCAGCCACTGCACGAAGGGGGGATAGGTGGTGTACTGAAAGCCGAAGTAGAACCAGCGCTGCAAGAACTGCACCACGCTGCACAGAAGCAGAGCGGCGAAGTTCACCGCCACATACAGCACCGGGATGGCCAGCAGCCAGCCGGTGGCCATGGCGCACAGAGCGCCCAGTGACAGGAAGAACAGCTCCAGCAGCTCGGTCAGCAGCAGCCACTGACCCAGCGCCGCCCAGTCCACCATGCCGAAGGGCAGCTGCGCCAGCACCGACAGCAGGAAGATCAGCAGATTTCCGGCGGTCAGCAGGCCGAAGCCCGCCAGAAAGTGGGAGAAGTACTGGGTGGTGCGCTTGACCGGCAGGGCGTGCATCATGCCCACGGAGCGGGGCGTCATCAGGTAGGCGTACACCGCCATGGGGATCACCACGCCGCATACCACCGCCAGCACCAGCGAGCCGACGGATGCGTCGACGATCACATTGTGCAGCAGCGGCTCCAGATTTTCAGCCAGCAGACCGTCGTCATGCGGGGCGTCGTAGCCGGCGCGCAGCAGCTGGATGGGCAGGATCATCAGCCATATCAGCACATAGACGAAGCCGGCGGGCCAGAAGTGGCGCAGGTCGCTGCGCAGCAGAGCTCTGTTACAGAAGGATGTCTTTTGCGGCATAGTCCACACCTCCCAACTCATAGATAAAGATCTCCTCCAGCGTCAGCGGGATGGATTCCAGCAGCACCGGCTCGGTGATCTGCATCCGGCGCAGGATATCCTCCCGGCTTCCGCGGACGATATAGGTATACACCCGCCCCACATGGCTGCGGTGCAGGATCTGCATCTCCGCCGGCAGCACCGGCTCGGTCACGCCCGGATAGGCCACCTGCAATTTCACCGTGTTGTCCTGCAGGTCGGAGAGGCTCCGCTCCAGCAGCACCCGCCCGTGATCCAGAATACCCACATGGTCGCACACGTCCTCCAGCTCCCGCAGGTTGTGGCTGGACACCAGCACCGTGGTGCCGCGCTCGGCCACGTCGCCCAAAAGCAGCGACCAGACCTGCCGCCGCATGACGGGGTCCAGACCGTCCACCGGCTCGTCCAGAATGAGATACTCCGGCATACAGCACACCGTCAGCCAGAAGGCCGCCTGCTTCTGCATACCCTTGGACATCCGGCGCAGCATCATCTTCTCGTCCAGCGGAAACACCTGCTTCAGCTTTTCGTACCGCTCCCAGCTGAAGGCGGGGTACAGTCCGGCGAAGAAATGCGCCATCTCCCGGATGTTGGCCTGGGGGAAGTAGTACCAGTCATCGCCGATCACCGTCATCCGCCGCTTCACAGCGGGATCCTCGTAGACCGGCTGGCCGTCCAGCAGCACCTCGCCGCTGTCCTGCCGGTAGATACCCGCCAGATGGCGGATAATGGTGGATTTGCCCGCACCGTTGGGGCCTACCAGCCCGTAGACCGCGCCGGTGGGTACCGTCATGGTCAGACCATCCAGCGCCCGGAAGCCATCAAAGGTCTTGACGACGTGTTTCGCTTCAAGCATGGCTCTCTCCTCCTTTCCAAAGCTGCAAAAGGGCCTCCTGTGTATAGCCCAGCGTTTTCAGTTCCTCCAGCACCGGCGTCAGCTGCTCCGTCAGCTCCCGGATGCGGCGCTGCTGCTCATCACCGCCCGAGGCGGCAAAGCTGCCCTTGCCCGCCACGGAGTAGATGTAGCCCTCCGCCTCCAGCTCGCTGTACGCCCGTTGGATGGTGTTGGGATTGATGGCCAGCTGTGTGGCAAGACTCCGCACGGACGGCAGCTTTTCGTCCGGCGGCAGCAGACCTGTCAGCATCATCCGCCGCAGGTTGTCCTTCACCTGCTGGTACAGCGGCCGCCCGTCCCGATAATCCAAGGAGATCATCTGCTGTCCACTCCTTTCCATGATGTGTACTAACTGTACTGTTTGTGTTAGTACAGTTAAAATACCACGGGACACCGTGCCTGTCAAGGGCCTTTTGAAAAAACAGGGAACGCGGCTCACAGGAGCCGCGTTCCCTGTATACTTTTTCCGCCGCGGGGCAAACTCCCCTTGTCCCAAAATTTTATGTATGGAGGCGATTTTTATGGAAGCGATTGTATTGCAGAAGGCGTGCATCCAGTGCGGCCTGTGTACCTCCGTCTGTCCGGAGGTGTTCTCCATCACGCCGGGAGAACCGGCGCAGGCGATCATCGGGCCGGTGCCGGACGACCTACGGCTGGCGGTGCAGGAGGCGGCGGACGCCTGTCCCGTGGCCGCCATCGAGGTGCGGTAGGCGCGTTTCCGCGTCAGCGGGCGGCGGCGCCGATCCTCAACCCGGCCTCAAAGGCCTTCCGGTTCAGGGGCAGCAGCGCCGGCTTTTTCCCCAGCTTCCGGGCGATGGTGTCCCACACCAGCTCGGCGGGGACCACCTGCGTGCAGCCGATATAGATGCCCAGCATGATGATGTTCAGCACCTTGGCGTTGCCCATGTCCAGCGCCATCTCCGTGACCGGTGCGGACACTACCTTGATATCGGTGCGGGTGATCTCACTTTTCACGATGGAGCTGTTGATGAACAGCGTGCCGCCGGGGAGCAGCTTGTAGAGGAACTTTTGCAGGCTGGGGTCGTTCATGACGATGAGATCGTCCATGCTGTCGCCCAGCGGCGCGCCGATATCGGCATCGGAGATGACCACATAGCAGTTGGCGGTGCCGCCGCGCTGCTCCGCGCCGTAGGAGGGGAAGAACGTCACGTTCTTGTCGGTGGCGTCGCAGGCGGCCTCCGCCAGAAACTTGCCCAGCGTCATGACGCCCTGCCCGCCGAAGCCGGCGACCATCAGATTCCGTTCCATCGTTACGCCTCCTCTCCGCTTCTGTCCCGGATGACGCCCAGCGGGAACTCTTTGAGCATCTTCTCCTCCAGAAAATCCAGCGCCTCCAGCGGGTCAAGACCCCAGTTGGTGGGGCAGCTGGTGACGATCTCCACCATGGAGAAGCCCTTGCCCGCCAGCTGGTTTAGGAACGCCTTGCGGATGGCGTCCTTCGTCCTTGCCACGTTGGCGGGGGTGTTGCAGCTGGTGCGCGCCAGATAGCAGGGCGCGGTGAGCTGGTTCAGAATCTCGCACATATGCATGGGGTAGCCGTGCTCCCTGGGATCACGGCCCTGAGGCGCGGTGGTGGCCTTCATGCCGAGCAGGGTGGTGGGGGCCATCTGGCCGCCGGTCATGCCGTAGATGCCGTTGTTCACGAAGATCACGGTGATGTTCTCGCCCCGGTTGGCGGCGGACATGGTCTCGGCAAGGCCGATGGAGGCCAGGTCGCCGTCGCCCTGATAAGTGAACACCAGCTTGTCGGGCTCGGCGCGCTTTACGCCGGTGGCCACGGCGCAGGCCCGGCCGTGGGGACTGGTGGTGCAGTCGTAGGTGACATACTCCATGGCAAGGCCGCAGCAGCCGACGCCGTGGACGGTGATGGTCTGTTCCAGCATACCCAGCTCCTCCAGCACCTCGCCGATGAGCTTGAAGATGGTGCCGTGCATACAGCCGGGGCAGAAGCCCACCACCATGTCGTCCCGGATGCCCTTTGTTCTCCCGTATATTTTCTCCATCATGCACCCTCCTTGTCCAGAATGGCCTTCGCCGCCGTCACCACGCGCTCACGGCTCATGATCTCACCGCCGCTGCGCAGGCAGGTGTGGATGGGGCAGCGATCCTTCACCGCCAGCGTCACATCCAGTACCAGTTGGGCGGGGATGGACATCTCCACATCCAGCACCGCCTTCACCCGGCTGTAATCCAGCTTGTCGAAGCTGGCGTAGGGCCACGGGCTGACGGTCTTGGGCCGGATCAGCCCCACCTTATAGCCCTGTGCGCGGAGGGTGCGGACGGCGGACTTGGCGATACGGCCGCACACGCCGTAGGCGGCGATGATCAGCTCCGCGTCGTCGGCCATGAACTCCTCCACCTGCACGTCCTTCTCCCAGGTGTCGTACAGGGCGGCGTTGCGCTTGCAGCGCTCCTCCTGCCCCGACCAGCCGCCGGGGAGGATCAGGGACTTCTGATCGGCGCTGTGCCCCACCAGCGCCCAGCCGCGCAGCTCGTCCTTCAGGCGCTTCACCTCTTCGTCGGAGCGCATCTCCGGCAGCACCACCGGCTCCATGATGGTACCCAGCACGCCGTCAGCCAGGATCAGCACCGGGTTGCGGTCACGCTGGGCATAGTCGAAGGCGGCATAGGTCATGTCCACCGCCTCCTGCACCGTGGCGGGGGCAAAGACCATCATGCGGAAGCCGCCGTTGCCGCTGGCGCGGGTGGCCTGCAAATAGTCCTGCTGGGCGGGCTGGATAGCACCGATGCCGGGGCCGCCACGCTGCACGTTGCAGTACACCATGGGGATACGGGCGCTGGCACAGAAGCTGATGCCCTCGCTCTTGAGGCTGATGCCGCAGGAGCTGGAGCTGGTCATGGCGCGGGTGCCGGTCTGGGCAGCGCCGTAGACCATGTTGACGGAGGCCACCTCGCTCTCGCCCTGCACAAACACGCCGCCTACCTCCGGCATACGGCGGGCGAAATACTCCGGGATCTCGTTCTGCGGGGTGATGGGATAGCCGGCGAAGAACCGGCAGCCGCTGCGTACCGCCGCCTCGGCGATGGCCTCGCAGCCCTTCATGAATTTTCTTGCCATACCCACGCCTCCTTACTTATAGACCTCAATGGCCGCGTCGGGACACATACGCCCGCAGACGGCGCAGCCGATGCAGTCTTCGGGGTGAACGGCCACCACATAGGGGTAGCCCTTGGAGTTGACCTGCTGTCCCACGGCCAGCACGCCCTTGGGACAGAATTTCACGCAGTAGCCGCAGCTTTTGCAGCTCTCTGCGCGGATGGTGACTTGCGGCATGAGTTGTTCCTCCTTCTATTCGTCCAGTCCCATCTCCGGGACGGTGATGCGGGGTGTGATGCACAGCAGCGGCAGGCCGGTGTGAGGCCGCACCTGCGCATACAGGGCGTCCGGCACGGCGGCGGCCTCCACGGTGACGTAGGGCGTCAGCAGGGCGAGACCCTGCGCCAGCCCGTCCAGATACTCCTCCGCCGTGGTGTCCCGCCCCAGATTGGGGTTCAGCAGGAACCGGGGCGTCCGCAGGCGGGAGGCCCGCAGAACGGCGCTGAGCGTGCCGTCGATGTGCGCCGCCGTCCCCGACCACGGCCGGTAGGGGTTCACCACGAAGTATACGGCGGCGGTGTGCAGCAGGTGGGCGCAGCCGCCGATCAGCTTCGCGCCGGTGTCGCCGCCGCCTACGTCCAGCAGGACGACGGCGCTCTCGTCCATCAGCAGCGGGAGAAGTCCGCCTGCTTGCGTGGGGATATCGGCGTACTGCTCTGCAAAATGGACGGTGACGCCGCCCGTCTCCAGCAGCGCCGCCGCGTCCCGGGCGCGCATCAGGGGCTTTGTCTGGTCCAGATCGAAGAAATGGACGGCGTTGCCCTGCGCCGCCAGCGTCAGCGCCAGCTGCATGGCGATCTCCGACTTGCCGCAGCCCGCCTCCCCTAAAAAGACCAGCTTCCGCGCCGCTGGCAGAAAGTTCCCGCTCATGCCTGTGCGTCGGGAAGCGCAAACTGCTTCGGGCGCTCATGTCCCTCCAGCACGCGGCACGCGCCGGCGGCCAGCGCCTCCAGCTCGAATTCGCCCGCCATGATCTCCACCGGCGCGATGAAGGACAGCTTCTTCGTCAGATACGCGGCGACATACTTGGAGTGGGCGATGCCGCCGGTGAGGATGACCCGATCCACCTGTCCGTCCGCGGCGGCAGCCAGACCGCCGATGGCGCGGGCGGCGCTGTACAACATCCCGTCATAGACCAGCTTGGCCTGTGCGTCGCCGTCGGCGATGCGCTTTTCCACCTCCCGGGCGTCGGCGGTGCCGAGATACGCCACAAGGCCGCCCTTGCCCCGGATGAAGTCCGTCATCTCTTTTTCCGTATACTTGCCGGAGTAGCACAGGCGCACCACCGGCTGAAGGCTGGCACCGCCGAAGCGCTCCGGCGCGAACATCCACTCGTCGTCCCGGACGCCGTCCACCATTTTCCCGCCGATGAACAGGCGGGCGGAGGCGCCGCCGCCCAGATGCAGCACGATGAGGCGGCAGTCCTCCAGCGGCTTGTGCAGCACCTCCTCGGCGCAGCGCCGCGCCATGGCGCGGCAGTTCAGGGCGTGACCCAGCATGGTGCGCCGGATCTCCGGCAGGCCGGTAATACGGGCCTCCTCCGTCATCTCGTCCACCGAGACGGGGTCGCAGATAAAGGCGGGGATGTGCAGGGGCTGCGCCAGCTCCAGCGCCAGCACACAGCCCAGATTGGAGGCGTGCGCCGCGTGGTGGATGGTGTACATATAGTCCGCCATGCGCTGCTCCACCAGATAGGTGCCGGACTCGCAGGGCGGCAGCTGTCCGCCACGGGCGCAGATGCCGTCCAGCTGCGCCGTGTCGAAGCCGTGGGCGGCCAGCGCCCGCTCAATGACGGCGCGGCGGAAGTCCACCTGCTCCATGACCCAGTGGAAGGGCGCCAGCTCCTCCCGGCTGTGGCGCAGCGTCTCGTCAAAGACCTTCTCCGCCCCGCGGAACACCGCGATCTTGGTGGAGGTGGAGCCGGGGTTGATGACCAGAATGCACTTGCTCATAGCTGTATCGGCCGGACGCGGGGCATCCGGCGCTCCTTTCCTGCAATATTCCGTCGGCAGGGGCATTTGCCGATGGGCGCGTGTTTTGTTATAGTATAAAAGACCCGCCGCTCCCACGCAAGCGGGAATCCTTTCGCGGATCATGAAATTTCTGCGGAAAAAGCTTGCGGCGATGAAACATTTTGCCGTTCCCATGTGTATTCCCAGTGAAGGGCCTTTTCAAACACAAGGAGATCGATCTATGACAGAGCAACAGTTTTCCCCTCTGGCAGAGCGATATATGGATACGGTGTTCCGGGTGGCGTACAGCTATCTGCGCTCCCCCGCCGACGCCGACGATGTGACCCAGGACGTGCTGCTACAGCTGTACAAAACGGACAAGGCGTTCGATGACGACGCCCATGTTAAGAACTGGCTGATCCGCGTCACGGTCAATCGATGCAAGAACGTGCTGCGCGCCCCGTGGCACAGGACGGAGGACATCGCCGACTACGAAAACAGTCTGTCCTTCGAGGAGCCCCAGTGCCACGAGCTGTTTGACGCGGTGATGGCGCTGGACAGGCGCTACCGGGTGCCGGTGCTGCTGTACTACTATGAGGGCTATCGCCAGAAGGAGATCGCCGGACTGCTGGACATACCGGAGGAAACGGTGCGTACCCGGCTGGCCCGGGCCAGAGAAAAGCTGAAGCACATTTTATCGGAGGTGCCGCAGACATGACAGAGCATGAACTTTTCCAGAAGACCTTCTCCACGCTGCACGCCTCCCCCGACACATTGATGGAGGTTCAGAAGACCATGGAGAACAGCAAAAAGACCCATCGTACCCTGCGCAGGGGCGTGGTGATCGCCATTGCCGCCGCCCTGACGCTGACGGTGGCCGCAGCCACCGGGGTGGTAACACTGATCAAGGCCAACGTGTCCCATGCCGACAAGGTGGACGACACTACCTACCACGCCTTTACCGACGATATGGACGCCTCCACCCCCACGGTGGAGGGCAACTCCGGTGAGCTCATCACTCTGCCGGACATGGAGCGCATCCCCGGTGACCGGGATACCGTGCAGCGTCTGGTGGGCGATTACCTCAGCAAGCTGGACGCCGAGCTCACCGTAGGCAGCACCACCATCACACTGGAGACGTTCCTTGTCGACGAGAGCGGCTGCGGCATTCTGACCTACACCGTGGACGATCCCGAAGGCGTATCCTACGAGGACGCAGGCTACGGTGAGGTGTACAGTCTGCCGCTGGAGCCCCGCATGTACCTGCGCTCCCCCGACTACCAGCAGGGCGGCAGCATCAATGTCAAGCTCCACGTGGACAAGACCACCAGCACCGCCACCCATCTGGACGTGGTGGCCTACTTTGCCGCCGGCGAGACGTATCAGAAGGGCGACAACTTCTACTTTACCGTTTACGACGGCGGCGGCGAGGGCCGGGAGCCCTACGCCGTGGCCATCCAGCCCCGCACCTACGCCCCTGTCCGGACGCTGACCGCCGCCGATGGCGAGGTGGTCCGCATCTCCGCCGTGGGCATCACCATGGGCAACGCCTCCCCCGACCGGGAGCTGACCGCACAGGAGCTGACGCTGCACTATGCCGACGGCACCTCCTATGTGGTGACCAGCGAGAGCCAGAACCTGATGAACTGGGTGCTGGGTTACATCTACGGCGACGGCGAGACCGCCCCCTTCGCTCACGCGGTATACATCTTCAACCGCATGGTGGACGTGGACACTGTTACCTCCGTGTCCTTCGACGGCCGCTGGTTCGACTTCACCGCCGAGCAGCACATCCCCGTGCAGCTGACCTACCTGCCCTGACCGGCACGGTTTTCTGCCGAGGTGGCGGAGGTCTTAAACAGTCAGAAACGGAGCGGCGAAAGCCGCTCCGTTTCTCATTTTTCAATGGAAAAAATGTGTGTGACCCTGCGCTCTCCCGTGGCTCGACAGTCTTATCAGCCGCAGGAGGCAAGGGGACTTGCTCGGCTTGTCAGTGCTGCATCATATTTGCCGCGAACTGCGCCGCCTCCTCCGCGATATGGGGCAGCTTTACCAGACTGCCCCGCTCGTTGGCGGTCTCCAGCAGGCAGAAGTGGGGCGGCAAAAAGAAGGACTTGTTCATGTTCAGGGAGGAGATCAGCTGCCGCGCCAGCAGGTCGCCGCCGGAGTAGCCGGACACCACCAGCCCGAACAGCCGCTTATCGTAGAGCCGGCTTTGCCGGAACAGCGCCGTCAGTCGGTTGACACAGGCGGTCAGGTTTGCCGCCAGCGCGTCGTTGTAGTTGGCGCACAGCATCACCAGCGCGTCACAGCGGCGGATGGCGGGATAGACCTCCTCCACCATGGGGCCGCCGTAGAAGCAGCCGCCCTGCTCCCCGAAGTGGAGGCAGGCGGTGTAGCTGCACCCGTTGCAGTCCGCCATGGTGCCGTTGCGCAGGCAGATCTCCTCCACCTCCACCGTGTCCGGCAGGGCGCTTTTCACCAGCTCCCACAGAGCCAGCGTGTTGGAGGTGCTGCGCTGGGAGGCGTGGAGCGCCAGAATGTGCCGGATGGGGGCGGGCGTCTCCCAGCCCTCCAATCGCCCGATCAGCTCGGCCACGGCGGTATGGAAGGCGGTGACCTCGTCGGTGCCGCCGATCTGCGCCTGGGTGCGGAAATTCCGCAGGGAGCCGGTGGCCTCCACCAGCGGGCGGCCGATAAAGGCACAGCCGGACTGGTTGGCGGCGAACACCATGTCCCGCGCCACGTCCTTGGTGTAGAACTCGCCCACACCGGTGACCACCAGCCCCGCCACGCAGCCGTGGAGCAGCGTCAGGCTCCGGCGCAGGCGGGAGAGCATCCGGTAGTAGGACTCGTTGCAGCCGCCCTCGTCCAGCGCCACGGCGAACAGCAGCCGCCGTCCCGCCAGACCTTCCAACCCGTCATCCGGGTCGCGGAAGGTGCTGCCCGCCGGCAGCAGCGGCGTCAGCAGCTGGCGCAGCGGCGCACTGTGGCCGTTTTCCGGCAAAAGTACCGTCAGCATGGCGCATCCCTCCTCAGTCGATGGCGCGCAGCCGCGCCGCCGTCGTGTCAAGGCGTTTTTGCAGGGCATCCGGCAGCGTCAGATGCTCCACCTCGATGCCCGACGGTGTCAGGCGCTGTCGGCAGCCCATGAAAATGCCGTCCATGTATACGGAGGCGTAGTGCCACTGTCCCCGCAGCAGCGCCAACAGCGTCAGTGCGCCGGAGCTGAGAGCCGGCGCCACATAGGGCTTATAGCCCAGCTTCCGCATCTCCAGATTGGCGTGTGCCACCCTGTCCGTCAGTTCCCGGGACAGGGCATCGTCGTAGTGCTCGATGGAATTGGCCAGTACCAGATCCTCCCCGTGGGGGCCGAAGGCCCGGCCCTCCGTGAGGTAGCCTGCGAACCGCTCGTCCCTCCCGGCAAAGTACAGCGCACGGGCGTGCATGACGCCGAGGCCGAAGCCCCGCACCTGACAGGGCCGCAGCCCTTTGCCGTCCGGCCTGCCGTTTTCGCCGCGATCACTCTCTTGCAGCACGGCGCGGCACAGGGGATCCACCGGGTCGCTGACCACGCAGAAAAGTCCCTTGTAGCCCTTTTCCCGGGCCATACGGGCGTAGACGGCGGCCAGCTCCCGGTTCAGCCCATACTGCGCCATGCGCACGTCGCCGCCGGTGACGGAGGTGTCCGGCACCATCCGGGAGGCGCAGAACAAAAACACGTCCCCGTCAAATACCTGCTCCGGCTGGATGATGTCCACCGGCGGCATGGCCGCGCCGTCCGGCGACTGGATCTGGTTCAGCTCGAACTCCCAGCGCTGTGCCGCGCCGGGACGCACATCGCAGATGCCGATGGACGAGATGACGTCGCCGCCCATGAGACGCAGGCCCATCAGCAGGGTGCTGCCCACGTCACCCAGCGCCAGCAGGGTGACGCGCACCTTCTCCGGCAGGTGCAGCACGCCGCCGGAGGCATTGTCAAAGCCAAGGGTAAACCCGTTCATATCGTTTCTCCTTTCCCGTCAGTCCGCCGGGCGCATCCGCTTCAAAAGCTCGATATCCCCCTCCAGACAGGCGGAGGCGGCGCGGCTCACGTCGTAGGTGATGCAGCCGCCCTTGTCGGGACACAGGGGCAGCACCACCGCCTCGCCCAGCCGGTTCAGCGTCAGATTGCGGGCGTAGAGGCTTCGGAACTCCGTCTCCAGCGCCAGCAGGATATCCCGTGCATTTTCCAGACAGCACAGGCTCAGCTCCCACGCGGTGCGGCCGTCCATGGGGGAAAACTCCGGCGCGGCGTAGGGCAAAATGCGGTTCACAGACGGCTGAAGCCCGCCGGGGAGCCGCTCGGTGCGGCGGACGGTGTCGCCGCCAATAAAGGGGTACAGCGTGGATTCCACGAACCGCATCCGCAGGTTGGGCAGGAAGTAGATGCCGTCCACCGGATAGCCCAGCTGCTCCATAAGATCCCGGCCCACGCCGGTGAGATAGCCCACCAGCACCTGATCCACCGGTGTGCGCGTCTCCTCCAGCAGCGGCGCCAGACGGCGGATGCGCTTGCCGTCGTGGAGCATATCGTCCACCAGGATCACCGGCCGGTCGAAGGCGCGGATGGTGCGTACCTGATCGGCCAGCGGCGAGTAATCAGGGTAGGCCTCGATGGAGTAGGCGCTGAGATCGGGCTCGTAGACCTTGTCGGTACGCAGCGTCTTGGTGACGGTGTTGGGCACCGCCACGCCCCGCAGGATCTTGCCGTAGGGTACGCAGATATCGGGGCCGAGGACGCGGGGGGTAACGGGCGCCGCCGGTACGCCGTTGCGCTGGGTGATGCGCTGGAGCAGCCGGTGGTAGATGACGCCGGCGGACAGACTCAGCACCAGCGAGCCGGGCTGCAGGCGGGTCAGCGCCGCCTGTAACCGCCGGTGGGCGGCGGCGACGGCGGCCACCACCTGGGGCGCTGTGTTCAGCGGCGCCTTGATGGCAGTGTCCACGTTGCGGCTGAGGACGATGGGACAGCGCATATCCACACCCAACACGTCATAGCCGTCCCGGTGCTGGATGGGGACAAAGCCCTGCAGCTGCATGAGCTGCCTGCCATAGCCGGACACGGCGCCCTCCAACGGACAGTACAGCGCGTAGGTATACTCCCGGCTGAGGGCGGTGGTCAGCACCTCCGTCAGCAGGAGCTGGCCGAAATCCAGCTGCCGCTGGCCCTTGGGGACGAACAGACCGCTGAGCAGCAGGGTACGGCCTCCGGCGTTCTGGCGGACGATGCCGCTGAGGGTCGGGTCGTTCAGCCGCGCAAACAGGTGCTGGGAGTCCAGACAGCGGTAGGACGCGGCGCCCAGCACCTCGCCGCTGACGCCGTCGCACAGCAGCATGAGCTCGTCGCCGCTATCCGTCAGACGGCGGCGCATGGCGGCGGCGGAGGCGGGGAAGATCCGCCGGAGCAGGGTGTCTGTCCGCTCCTCCGGGCCGGAGCAGGAGATGAAGGTCAGATCCTCCGTCCGCAGCACCGGTTTATCCTGCGGCTCCCGCAGGTACAGACCCTGCCGGTAGATGAACTCCTGCGCCATGGGGTCGATGAGGTTGGACACGTCCCGGTTGGCGTCCACCGCCTCCCGGATGCGGGTGGAGCTGATCTCCTCCAGCTGGGGCGGCAGCGTCAGCTCCACCACATGGCCGGTGATGCAGCGGTAGTCCGCCGGCTCGGCGCCCGGCTCGGTGCGGCGGAAGATCACATGGTCAAAGGTGTGGATGGAGTCCGCTGTGGGCGCTTTGCGGTAGGAGGAGGCATGGGCCACCACGTCGCTGCCCACCACGATGGAAACGCGCCGTCCCGGAAATGCCTGCCGCAGCCGGCGCAGGTTGTCGGGGTTGGCGATGTTCACCGGGAAGTCCTCCGGGAAAAGATGGACGTGGAACTCGTTGGCCACGGACATGGCCGCGATGCGGCGGCGGATGCGGGTGGGCTGTGTGCGCTTGGACCAGGAGAATTCGTCGATGGCCAGCAGCACCTCGAAGCCCGCGTCCCGGATGGCGCGGACGATGCCCTTGTGGGACAGGGTGAAGGGGTCGAAGGTGCCGGGAAAGAACGCCACAGGCCGGGGCGCGCCGAAATCGAAGCCCTTCCGGAACAGCTGCTCCTCCGTCATGAAGCGGTAGAGCTTGCCCAGCATGGCGGCGCGATAGTAGAACGTCAGCCCGTCGTCCGGCTCCTCGTCGTAGGCAGCCAGCAGCTTGCGCTCCGTCAGCACAAAGGCGCGGCACTTCTCGTGGTCGCCCAGCTCCGCCGAGCCGAAAACCCGGCGGCCCAGCACATACAGAGCCTCCTGCCGCACGGCGTTGTCGATGCCGTACAGACCCCGCATCAGCATGCCCAACAGCCGCTGACGGCGGCGGCGATAGGCGTCGTCCGTCTCCGGGAAGCGGGTACGGTAGGCGTCATACGTCTCGTAGATGATGCCCACGGTGTCCAGCACGGAGGCGGCCACCCGGCTGTCGGAGGCGCTGAGGTTGACCCACAGGTCATCCAGCACCTCATCCAGCTCGGCGGGGGGCAGCCACAGGGCAAAGCGACCCAGATAGTCGGGGATATATTTGGTGAATTCCTGCTGCCCCAGCTCCAGACCGCGGCACAGCTCTACCGCCACCTCGTTGCGCTGATCCACCGTCAGCCGGGGCGCCAGCTCCAGCAGGGCGCTGCCGGCGCTGTGGCGCACGGTGACACGGTCACTGACCTTGATGAGGTTGGACAGATGGGTGGCGATATGCAGCGCGGGGCTGCTGCCGCTGCGGGCAAAGTCCGTCAGCAGACGGATATTGGCCTGCTTGGTGATCCACGGCGTGGCGGTTTTCAGGTTATCCAGAAAGATCTCGGATACGGCGTCATCCGGCAGGGTGATGGGGGCGCCGTCCTGCAGCACGTCCTCCCGCAGCAGCCGGAGGGTAGTGCTGCCGCCGCAGTCCATGCGCGCCAGCACCCGCAGCGCTCCGGTGGATCGGGGCGACGAGCGGCGCAGGCGATCCAGCAGCAGCACGGCGGCGGTACGCACCTGCACGTCCTGCCGGGCGGAGAGGGTCTCCGCGAACCGCAGCAGCAGCGCCCCGTGGCGGGCATACACCGTGTCCGGCAGGGAGACCGCCGCGTCCAGAAGCTGGAACGCTGTGGCGTCATCCAGACGGTCGGGGCGGCGGTAGTAGGAGAACAGCGGGGTCAGGAAACGCTCCTCCCGTCCGGCGGCGTGCTGAAGCAGGGAGGCGACCACGAATTTCAGGGTATAGCCGATCCAGCGGCGATGCTGGGGCATCAGCTTGTGATCGGGATAGATGATCTTGTCCAGATACAGCTTCCACTGATCCAGATCGGTGACACCGCGGGGGTCGGGACGGCTGCCGGCGGGACGCTCCTTGGCGTAGCCGGCGTGGAAGCCGCCGATGATCTCGCCCAGCAGCGCCGCCGCCTGTCGGCGGATGTCGCCCTCCCGGTGCATCAGCAGCTCATAGAGGAAGGCCAGCGTCTGTACCTTCTGGGGGATGTGCAGGTACAGAGAGTAGGATTCAAATACGCCCAGATAGGCGCGGAGACGACGCCAGTTAGTCTCGCCGCGGGCCAGCTCCAGCAGTTGGGCAAAGCTGCGCTGGCCGGTGAGACGGCTCATCAGCTCCATATTGTGTCCCACGCACTGCATGGTCAGGGCGTGGAGCGCCTCATCATCAGTCATGAGGGCGGTCTGCTTCTCCGGGCGGGGCGGCGTGTCATGCCCTTGCAGCGTCACATCCACGCCCCTGTCGACCATGAACTGCTCAAAGTCACGCAGCCGGGCGTAGACCCGCATATACCGGCATCGCTTGGCGTCGTCTACGCCGTCCAGCTTGGACAGGATCACGTCGAAAGCCTCCGCCAGCGAGGAGATGCGGGTGATCTCCCGCCCGTCGGGATCGCGGCTCTGCTTTACCCGGAAATCCGCGTAGATCAGCAGCAGCGATTCCACCGAAAGATAGTCCGGCTCCAGATCCCAGACGGAGTGGTTGGCGGCCACATGGCCGATGTCGGTGATACGGCGGCGGCGGAACCACAGATCGGTGTAGTAGTAGTGCAGGTAGGGTACCCGCTCGCCGGGGCGGCAGCCGAATTTGCCGATATCGTGTCCGGCGGCGCTACCGGACACCAGCGCCAGATCCAGCGGGATACCGGCCCGGCGCAGGCCGCGGGCGGCGGTGATGGCCACATGGTGGACGCCGGCAATATGCTCCAACGTGCGGTAGGGCGTGGCCTCCAGCCCCAGACGCATCAGCTCGTAGACGTACTCCCGCTTCCAGCTCCGCAGCATCTGGCCGAGGCTGGCGGCGCAGGCACAGCCGGACAGCTCCTCCTCCGTGGGGAAGTCGAAGGTCCATGCCGGGTCGCGGGGCAGCAGCTCATCCTCCGCTGCAAACAGTACCTGCAGGACAGAGAGAAAAAACACAGCGCCGGCGGCGCAGGACGTGTCCGCGTCCTCCTCCGGATACAGCAGGCGGCAGGCGAAATCGTAGGTGTATGCCAGCCAGCCCCGCGCGGGCTCCTGCCCGCCGCTGAGGGCGTCCAGCTCCGGGCGGCACAGCGCCAGCACCTCGGCGCAGCGCAGCCGTACCCCGTGGAACAGCGGGGCAAAGCGCTGCATATAGTTCTCCGCCTCCAGCGCCCGGGCAAAGGACTCCCCATCGGGGAGCCAGTCCGCCGCCGGGCGGTTGGTCAGGCGGCGGCGCAGAGCGCCGTTCATCTGCCGGATGCGTTTTTTTGTCATGGCGATCCCTCCTGCGTCAGAGGCGCACCGCCCGGAAAAACGCCGGGCGGCGGCAGTTTTCATCAAATATTTTATGCCATGAGCGCAGGCGCTGTCAACATTTTCCCGCCCGCAAACTTATACAGCCCTTAAACCTTTGTTCATGCTTTATTCACATTTGCGGAAAAGGGGCATGGTATGATAAAAGCGACTTTTTTTCGGCGGATATACCCACGTTTTGCGGAACATTTTTCCGGGGCGCTCCGTCATAGAAGTATGTGAGATACTGCGGCGTGCCGCAGAGGAAAAGCAAAGGAGATATAGAAAAGATGAAGAAAGCTGCATTCATTCTGGCGCTGGTCATGCTGCTGGGCGTAGCGGCCGGCTGCGGCGAGAGTAACGGCGAGGCATCCGTCCAGTCCGTCTCCATGATCTGCGGGATCGGCACCGCCGGCCTGACAGACCGGTTCGCAGGTGTGGTCAGCGCAATGGGCGAGACAAATATCAAAAAGGACGACTCCCTGACCATCGGGGAGATCAAGGTTAAAGTGGGCGACGCCGTCAAGGTGGGCGACGTGCTGTTTACCTACGACATGAGCCAGCTTGAGATCAGCCTGGAGGAGGCGCAGATAGCGCTGGATGATCTGAAGGACACGCTCGCCGACAAGGAGAAGGAGAAGGAGCAGGCCGAGGCCGCGTTGAATGAGATCGAGGACGACACCGAGAGAAACAAGACCCTTGGACAGATCCGCCAGATCAATCTGGATATCCGCACTACCAACCGCAGCATCACGGAAAAGGGCCGGGAAATCGAGAAGATACAGAACAATATGAAGAACAGCTCCGTCAAGGCGGAGGTGGAGGGCGAGGTCAAGAGCGTCAATCCCAACGGCGGCACCGACGACCGGGGCAACGCCCTGCCGCTGATCTCCATCGTCCAGACCGGCGGCTTCCGGGTCAAGGGCTACGTCAATGAGAGCAATGCGTCGGTGCTGAACGAGGGCGCCAAGGTGGTCATCCGCGCCCGCACCGGCAATCAGACCTGGAGCGGCGCCATCACCAGCATCGACTGGAACAACCCGGCGCAGAGCGGCGGCAGCAACTACTACGATGGTGGCTCCAGCGACACCGGCACCTCCAGCAAATATCCGTTCTATGTGGAGCTGGACAGCAGCGACGGACTGCTGCTGGGCCAGCACGTGTACATCGAGCCGGATCTGGGCCAGAGCGACAGCCCCGCCGGCATCCAGCTTCCGGCCGGCTTTATCAACGACGCCGACACCTCTCCGTGGGTGTGGGCGCAGGGCAGCAACGGCAAGTTGGAGAAGCGCAGCGTGACGCTGGGCGAATACAACGGCGAGCTGGATACCTACGCCGTGACGGACGGCCTGACGGCCTCGGACTATATCGCCTACCCCGACGACACGCTGAAGGCCGGTATGACCTGCGTCACCTATGACGAGAGCACCTTTGAGCCGGATGACAGCGTCACCACACCGGGCGGCGACATGGACGGCATGGACGGCATGGATAGCATGCCCGGCGGCACGGATGGTATGGACGGTGGCATGGACGGCATGACCGGCGGCACGGACATTCCGGAGGATATGCAGACCGCGGATGCGCCGGTGGAGGGTTGAGTATGATCCTTGAAATGCGCGACATCTGCAAGGACTACCCCATGGGAAAATCCGTGAACCACATTCTCAAGCACATCGATCTGGATGTGGAGGCGGGGGAGTATCTTGCCATTATGGGTCCTTCCGGCAGCGGAAAGACCACGCTGATGAATCTCATCGGCTGCCTGGACGTGCCTACCAGCGGCAGCTATCTGCTGGGCGGGCAGGACATCACCAAATGCACCCCCAAGCAGCTGGCGGAGGTGCGGAATAAGCAGCTGGGCTTCGTGTTCCAGTCCTTCAACCTGCTGCCCAAGCTGACGGCGCTGGAAAATGTGGCGCTTCCCCTGCTGTACGGCGGCGTGAAAAAGGCCGAGCGGCTGGAGCGCGCCCGGGAGGCGCTGGAGACGGTGGGGCTTGCCGACCGTGTGGACCACCGGCCTGACCAGCTCTCCGGCGGCCAGTGCCAGCGTGTGGCCATTGCCCGCGCCATCGTGGGAAAGCCCCAGCTGCTGCTGGCTGACGAGCCCACCGGCGCGTTGGACTCTGCCAGCGGCGCGGCGGTGATGGAGCTGTTCCAGCAGCTCCATGACAGTGGCTCCACCATCATTATGATCACCCACGATCAGGGCATCGCACAGCATGCCCACACCATTATGAACATCCGCGACGGTGTGCTGTCAGGAGGTGCGTTCCATGAATAAAACCCTGAAAAAGACGCTGCTGATCGTGGGCATTACCGTGGCGGTATGTGCCGCCGTCTGGGGCGGTCTGACACTGGCGCGGAACGCCCAGCGGGGCGACGTCAACGTGTATCAGGTATCCGATTTTGCCATGACCGACTACTGGGGCGACACCGCCAACACCAGCGGCACCGTGAACACGGATAAATTACAAAAGATCTATATCTCCGAGACCCAGGAGGTCAGTGCGATCTACGTCAAGGAAGGGCAGAACGTCAAAAAGGGCGATAAGCTGCTGGCTTACGATTCCTCCCTGTCTCAGGCGCAGGTGGAGCAAGCGGAGATCGATCTGGACACGGCACAGCTCAACGCCAAGGCCGCCAAACAAAATCTGGAGCTGTACAAAATAGCGGAGGACAAGGAAAAGCTGCAGATCGAATACGACACCCAGTACGCCAAGCTGGAGGCTCTGATCCAGGCGCAGGACAAGGAGGCGGGCCGCTACGAGCCTGTGAAGGAGGGGCTGCTTTCTGTCGAAGGCAGCAACGGCAAAACAAAGTCGACGCCGCTGTACTATCAGATGCTGGAGGACAACGGCACGCAGGAGTACTACCTGACGGACGAGTTCATCCGCACGAAGATCCTCAAGCACCGCACCAGCGCCTATGTGGTGCTGGTGGAGAAGGCGGGCAACGTGAACAACGGCGCCGTCACCTGCTACGGTATGTACCTTGTGGCAGATGACACCGCCGCACCGGTGAAGCTGAAGATGCTCAACGACCTGCCGCCCTACGAGGACGCCTACTCCACGAAGAACACCAAGGAGATCAAGGAGGCCAGAGAGAAGCTGGACAAGATCAAGGAGCTGCTGGATACCTCCCTCACCAAGGAGGAGCTGAAGGCACTGATCGCCAGCACCGAGAAGGAGGTCTATTCCACCCAGCGTGCCGTCCGGCGGGCGCAGATCGAGCTGGATAAGAAGAAAAAGGAGCTGGGAGACGGCAACGTGTACAGCGAGATCGACGGCGTTGTGAAGGTTGTGCGGGACGCGAAAGAGGCCTTCAACAACAGCGAGCCTGTGGTGGAGGTCTCCGGCGGCGGCGGTTACTACGTTACCGGCACCATCGGCGAGCTGGATCTGGGTACCGTCAAGATCGGCGACACGGTGCAGATCAGCAGCTGGATGACCGGCGCAAGCTGTGAGGGCAAGATCGTGGAGATCAGCGATTTCCCCACGGACAACGGCAGCTCCTGGGGCGGAGACTCCAACAGCAACGTGTCCTACTACCCCTTTAAGGTATTTGTGTCCGAGGACGCCGACCTGCAGGCCGGCGACTATGTGGATATGTCCTATCAGAAGACCGTGGCAACCGACGGCCCCAGCCTATACCTGCAAACCATGTTCATCCGCTCCGAAAACGGCAAGAGCTATGTGCTGGCACGGGGCGAGGACGGCAAGCTGGAGCAGCGCTGGATCCAGACGGGCCGCGACCTGTGGGGCAGCTACACCCAGATCCGCGGCGGCTTGACGGTGGACGATTATGTGGCGTTCCCCTACGGCCGTGACGTGAAGCCCGGCGCCGCCACGGTGGAGGCCACGGCGGATCAGCTGTACGGCGGTATGTAAGGAGGGCGAAGGTATGTTAGAAAATATCAATCTCGCCTTTCAGGGCGTTTGGAGCCACAAGCTGCGGTCATTCCTGACCATGCTGGGCATTATCATCGGCATTGCCGCCATCATCACCATCGTGTCCACCATTCAGGGCACCAACGAGCAGATCAAGGAGAACCTGATCGGCGCAGGCAACAACGTGGTGCGCGTCCAGCTGACGCAGGACGGCAATCAGGTGGAGCTGGGCTATATGGCGCTGCCCGAGGGCGTCAGCGTCATCACCGAGGAGATGCGCGATGAGATGAGCAAGCTGGACAGCGTGGCGGATGTGGCGCTGTACCACCAGCGCCAGTGGCCCGACGGTGTGTACGTGGGCAACAACTCCTTCAGCGGCAACCTGTACGGCATCGACAGCCACTATCTGGCCGCAGCGGACTATGCTGTCAACTATGGCCGGGGCTTTAGCGCGTCGGACTTTGCCGCCTGCCGGAAGGTGGCGCTCATCGACACCAAGACGGCGCAGAGTCTGTTTCAGGGTGAAAACCCCATCGGCGGCACCATGGAGATCTCCGGCGAGCCGTTCACCGTGGTGGGCGTGATCTCCCCGCGGGTGACCTCCGAGCCGGTGATCAACAACCTCAACGACTACTATATGTACACGGGCAATACCTCCGGCACGGTGTTTATCCCCGATAGCTGCTGGCCCATCGTCTATCGTTATGACGAGCCCCAGTCCGTGGCGGTCCGCGCCACGTCCACCAACGATATGACCACCGCCGGCAACAACGTGGCGGAGTATCTGAACGGTCATGTTATCTCCGGCGACACGTTCAAGTACCAGTCCAAGGACCTGCTGGAGCAGGCCAGCCAGCTGCAAAGCCTGTCCGAAAGCTCCAACAAGCAGCTGATCTGGATCGCCGCCATCTCTCTGGTGGTGGGCGGTATCGGCGTGATGAACATCATGCTGGTGTCGGTGACGGAGCGTACCCGCGAGATCGGCCTGAAGATCGCCATCGGCGCCCAGCAGAGCCGGATCCGCTGGCAGTTCCTGACGGAGGCGGCGGTGCTGACCAGCATGGGCGGCATCCTGGGCGTAGGCTGCGGCATCGGCCTTGCGGAGATGATGTCCCATGTCATGAGCACGCCGGTGGCCATCAGCGTACCGGCCTGCATCATCGCCGTGGCCTTCTCCATGTGCATCGGCGTGGTGTTCGGCTTCGTACCGGCGGTGAAGGCCTCCAAGCTCAACCCCATCGAGGCGCTGCGCCGCGAATAAAACACGCAAAAAAAGAAAGACCTGCCCGGCAGGTCTTTCTTTTTTTCAGCGGGTGGTAGGCGGCGGCGCGTTCCAGCCGTCGGGGAAGTTGGCCAGCACCCAGCGGCGGGTGTGGTCGATAAAGGCGCGGGTACTGTTGGACAGGGCGTTTTTGTCCTTGACGCAGACGCCGATGTTCCGGTAGAAGGGCTGGGGCAGAGAACAGGCCACCAGCGGGTAGGCGCAGCGGTAGAGCATCAGCTCCTCCATGATGCTGATGCCCAGTCCGTTGGACACCATGGCCAGAATGGTCTGGTCCTGCTGAACGGTGTACTGGATCTTCGGCGTGATGCCCAGCGTGTCGAACACCGCCTGTATCTCGTAGTCATCCCCCTCGTCCAGCAGGATCAGGGGGTACTTCTCCAGCGCCTCCGGCGGGAAGGGGTCGGCGCCGGCCAGCGGATGTCCGCAGGGGACGATGACCTTCCACTGATCCTGCTGCAAAAGCCAGCAGTCCAGATACTTTTCCGCCGGGGCGGGCAGGCTGATAAAGCCGCAGTCCGCCTGCCCATTGAGTACCCAGTCGCTGATCTCATTGTTGAAGTTGGAGGGCAGCAGCTCAAATTCGATGCGGGGGTACAGCTCCTGAAATGTCTTGAGAATGTTGGGCAGCCACTTTTCCGACACGCTGGTGAAGGTGGCGACCTTCACCAGACCGGTTTCCATCCCTCGCAGGTCGGCGGCCCGCTGCTCCAGCTGGTGCTGCATGGCGCACATCTTCTCAAAATAGGGCATCAGCGCCCGGCCATCCGCCGTGGGGGTGACACCGCCGTGACTGCGGATGAGCAGGGAAACGCCCAGCTCCTCCTCCAGCGAGCTGATGGCATGGCTGATGCCGGACTGGGTAAAGCTCAGCTCCCGCGCCGCCGCTGTAAAGCTGCCGCGCTCCACCGTTTTCAAAAAGATCTGGTATTTTGCCACGCTCATGCGCCCACGCTCCTCTCTTTGCGCCAGTATACCACACCGTGTTGTGCGGTGCAAAGTATTTTTCATGATTTTGATGAATATGATGCGTTTTACAAATTGAATATTGTATGATACAGTAAAGATACATTAAAGAGACGTTAAGAATTCGCAGAAAAGGAGGCGCTGAAGCATGGGTCCGAATGTTATGTTGGCAGCTCTGGCCGGTCTTCTTCTGGTGGTCGGCATCGTCAGCAGAGTCACAGACAAGTAAAACTTTTCTTTTCCCTGTTATGCATAATCCCGCCCGGAGGGACCTCCCCAAGCCTCCGGCACGACAGTCCCGCGCAGTGCGCGGGGCTGTCGCTTTTTCCGGGGCGGTACGGCAGAAAAGAAAAGCTTCCTATATCATTCCGTGTTTTCTTGTGGTATAATCGCCGCAGAACGGCTGCCGCATAAGGCGGCCGCAAAGAAAAAAGAGGTATCGGGACATGACACAGAAAAAGACGCATACGCTGTCGCTGCTGGCGGCACTGACCTCCGCCGTGATCTTCGGCATGAGCTTTATGTTCTCCAAGCTGGCGCTGGAGGTGGCGGCGCCCACGGTGCTGCTGGCCTTTCGGTTCACCGTGGCGGTGGCGGCCATGTCGCTGGTCATCTTAGTCAATGCGCTGGTAGGAAAGCTCCGGGGGCGGCCGCTGTTCGCCTTTTCCCTGCGGGGCAAGCCGGTGTATAAGCTGGTGCTGCTGGGCATCGTGCAGCCGGTGGCGTATTTTATCTTCGAGAACTACGGTATCCTGTACACCTCCTCGGCGGTGGCGGGTACCATCATCGCCGCCGTGCCGGTGTGCTGCATCCTCATGGATGTGTTGGTGCTCCACGAGCGGGTGACGCTGAAGCAGGTGCTGTGCGCGCTGGGCGCCATCGGCGGCGTGGCGCTGATCTCCGTGGGCGGCGCCATGATGGTCTCCGCGCTGGGTATGCTGTTTCTGGTGCTGACCATGCTCAGCGATACGCTGTACTACGGCATCAGCCACAACGCCGCCAAGCGCTTCACCCCCTTTGAGATGACCTACGTCATGTTTATCGTGGGCATGGTGGTGTTCATCCCGGTGGGACTGATCTATGCCGGCGGGCTGCACAGCCCCCTCATCACCGGGCCCATGCACGACGGCGGCTTCTGGGTAGCGGTGCTGTATCTGGGGCTTTTGTCCTCGGTGCTGGCCTACGGCCTGCTGAACTTCGCCAACAGCCATCTGTCCGTGTCGGAGACGTCGCTGTTTTCCAACGTGACAACGGTGGTATCGGTGCTGGCAGGCGTGGTGCTGCTGAAGGAGCCGTTCAGCGTGTGGCAGATGCTGGGCGTGGCGGTGATCCTGGTCTGCGTATTCGTCGCCAACGTATCCGGCGGCAAGGAATCCTAAGGAATCCTAAGGAAGCCTGACGATTTTTACAGGAGGTGCTGCGATGTATAAGAACGAGACGCGCTATGCGCTGATAAACGGCGTCCTGCTGGACGGGACGCGGGACATGACCCCCCAGACCGGCAAGATCGTCTGTGTGGAGGGCGGTAAGATCGCCGCCGTCACCGACGGCCCTGTTCCTGCCGGGTACGAGCCGGTGGATCTGGCGGGACGGTACATCCTGCCGGGACTGATCAACCTGCACGTACACCTGCCGGCCTCCGGCAAGCCGAAGAAAAAGCCCTCCGACCCGAAAAAGCTGGTGAAGCTCATTACCTCCAACGGCCTTATGCGCCGGGTAGGCGTCAAGCTCTGCGAGAGCTACGCCAGGACAGAGCTGCTCAGCGGCGTCACCACCATCCGTACCGTGGGCGGCGTGGCGGACTTCGACACCATCATCCGCGACAGGGCGGCGGCAGGCGAGATCCTCAGCCCCCGGGTGGTGGCCTCCAATATGGCGGTATCCGTACCGGGCGGCCACATGGCCGGCTCGCTGGCCTATGAGGCACGGACGCCGGAGGAGGCAGCGGCCTACGTGGAGCGGATCGCGGCGGAAAAGCCCGACCTCATCAAGCTGATGATCACCGGCGGCGTGATGGACGCCGAGGTGGTGGGCGAGCCGGGCGTCCTGCGGATGGAACCGGCACTGGTGAAGGCCGCCTGCGACAGAGCCCACGGGCTGGGCATGAAGGTGGCTGCCCATGTGGAGAGCCCGGAGGGTGTCCGGGTGGCGCTGGAGAACGGTGTGGACTCCATCGAGCACGGCGCCAAGCCGGACGAGGAGATCCTGCGCCTGCTCAGGGAGCATGGCGCGTTTCAGGTGGCCACCCTCTCCCCCGCCATCCCCTATGCGCTGTTTGACCGCAGCGTCTCCCACGCCACCTACGAGCAGCAGGAGAACGGCAAGGTGGTGCTGGAGGATGTGATCGCCATGGCCCGGGCGTGTCTGGAAAACGACATCCCCGTGGGACTGGGCACCGATACCGGCTGCCCCTACGTCACCCACTACGATATGTGGCGGGAGCTGTGCTACTTCGTGAAATACTGCGGCGTGACGCCCGCCTTCGCACTGCACAGCGCCACGCTGCTCAACGCCCGGCTGGCGGGCATCGACAGCGTCACCGGCTCCGTGGAGGCGGGGAAGGCCGCCGATCTCATCGTGTGCGACCGGGATCCGCTGGCCGATCTGTCGGCGCTGCGGAGCCTGCACATGGTCATCAAGGACGGCGTCCGCATCGAGCATCCCGCCGTAAAGAAGCTGCCGGAGGTGGAGCGGGAGCTGGATAAATTCCTGTGAGATGCACCGCATATACAAGAAGTGAAAACGGGACGACCCCATCGGGTCGTCCCGTTTGCTATTGCTCCGGCATAGTTCTTACAGCGCTAATTCCTTCAGCACGCCGTGGCACTTGGCGTTGGCGGCAAACACCGACGAGGGGTGCAGCATGTCCAGCGGCGTATCCGCCAGCGTGGTGACGGTGCCGCCGGCCTCCGCCACGATCAGGCTGCCGGCAGCGTAGTCCCACGGGGACAGACGGCACTCGTAGAACAGCTCCACCCGTCCGGCCGCCACCTGACACAGATCCAGCGCCGCCGCCCCGAAGCGGCGGAAGTCCAGACCCTTTTCGTATAGCTGCCGCATCAGGGAGAAGCTGCGCTCCGTCAGACTGCGGTCGTAGATGGTGGAGCCGCAGAGGAACACGGCGTGTGCCATGTCCTTGTCGCTGACGCGGATGGGAAGACCATTGCAGAACGCGCCGCAGTCCTTTTGGGCGGAGAACAGCTCGTCGGCAAAGGGGTCGTAGACCACGGCGTACTCCACCTGCCTGTCGTGGGCCAGCGCCACGGAGATGTTGCTGTAATGCAGGCGGCGGACAAAGTTGGTGGTGCCGTCGATGGGGTCGACGATAAACGTCCACGGCTGAGTCAGCGCCGCGTGATCCCCCTCCTCGCCGAAGAAATCCGCCTCCGGCAGCAGCGTCAGCAGCTCCCGCTTCAAAAAGCCCTGCACCGCCACATCGTACTTGGTGACAAGGTCGGCGGCGCCGTTCTTCTCCGTGGTGACCTGCTCGATGTCATGAGCCTCCCGCACCATGTCCCCGGCACACCGGACGATGCGCTCCAGCTCCTGCAGCATATGTTCCTTCATAGGGTATCCCTCCTGATGACTGTTCCGGCCTGTGCGCCGGTGTATGTATCGTGTGTGACCGCAGCCTCCCCCGCCACCAGCACGGCGTCCAGTCCGGACGCCATCTGGCAGGGGTGCTGATAGTCGCCGTTTTCCCGGAGCTGCGCCGGGTCAAAGACGCAGAGATCCGCGTCCATACCGACAGCAATGGTCCCCTTGCCCCGCAGACGCAGCGCCTTGGCGGGGAGCGCCGTCATCTTCCGGACGGCCTGCTCCGGCGTGAGGATGTGCTTTTCTATGACAAAGTGGCGGATGAGCCGGGGGAATGTGCCGTAGACGCGGGGATGGGGCATCCCCTCCGTGGGGTAGGTGGCGTCGGAGATCAGATTGGACAGCTCGCTTTGCAGAATGGCGGCGATGTCCTCCTCCGAGGCCATGAAGTCGATCATGGTGATCTGGCAGTCCTCCCGTACCAGCAGGTCACAGCAGCAGTTCAGCGGATCCTGCCCCGTCAGCGCCGCGATCTGGGCAAGGCTCTTGCCCAAAAACGGGTGATCCTCCGGGCAGTGGAGGCTGGTGAGATAGATGCCGTCCCAGCCCGCCAGACGGGCAATATCGTCGAAGCCGTCGCCTGTCTCGATGCGCTGTGCCAGCTCCCGCCGGGCGGCGGGGTCCCGGAGACGGCGCACCACCGCGTCCATGCCGCCCTCCAGAAACTCCGGCGGCAGGATGTGCAGCAGCTGTGTGGAGCCGGCGGTGTAGGGGTACACATCGCAGCTGACATCCAGCCCCTCCTGCCGCGCCTGCTCTAAAAGCGCCAGCGCACGGGGGATCTTTTTGCCCCAGCTGTCCCGCCCCATGGCCTTCAGGTGGCTGATGTGCAGGGGGATGCGGAGCGTCCGCGCCACGGTGAGCATCTCCTCCACGGCGGTGCAGACCCCGGCGCCTTCCTGCCGCATATGGACAGTGAGGGGGATATCCTGTCCCCGCAGCGGCGCCAGCGCGCGGAGCAGTTCCTCCGTGGTGCAGAAGCACTCCGGCGCGTAGCCCAGCCCCAGCGACACGCCCAGCGCACCGTCGGCCAGCGCCTGCTCCATGGCGCGGTGGATGGCGCGGTAGTGTTCGTCCTCCAGACGCTCCAGCTCATACCCGGCGGCGGCCGCCCGCAGGGTACCCATGCCCACCAGCATCCCGGTGTGGAGGGGCAGCGCCCGCAGCGCCGCCAGATACGCCGCCATGGAGACGGCGGGCAGCGTTTCCGGTATGTCGCCGGTGATGGGCCGCAGGTAGGCGCGGATAGCGGCGTCGTGCGCGCCGCCGAAGGGGGCGGCGGACAGGCCGCAGTTGCCGTTGACAATGGTGGTCAGCCCCTGCCGCAGCTCCAGCTCTCCGTAGCCGGGGCGGAACGCCGCCGCGTCGGCGTGGCGGTGGATGTCGATGAAGCCGGGGGTCACCACCTTGCCGGAGGCGTCGATGGTGCGGCGCGCTCGGGCGGCGGACAGGTCGTCCACCGCGGTGATCCTTCCGGCGGTGACGCCCACATCGGCGGTAAAGCCGGGGCGGCCGGTGCCGTCGAGCACCGTACCGCCGCGGATAATGGTATCAAACACAGTATCGTCTCCCTACTTCCCCTGTTGGACGGGGATGGTGATAGTAAAGCGGGTGACGCCTCCGCCGCTGTCGCAGCGGATAGCACCCCGGTGCGCCTCCACGATGGCCTTGGCGATGGGCAGGCCCAGCCCGAAGCTGTCGCCACTGGTGCGGGAGGCGTCCGCCCGGTAAAACCGGTCGAAGATGTGGGGCAGCTTGTCGGCGGGAATGGCGTCCCCCTGATTTTCCACCCACAGGCAGGCGTTTTTCCCCTGCCGCACCGCGTCCAGCCGGATCTCCGTGTGGGGCGCGGCGTATTTTACGGCGTTGTCCAGCAGAACGGCCACGGCCTGCTCCAGCTTCTGCCCGTCGCCCCGCACCAAAAGTCCCGGCGCAATGTCGTAGGACAACGTGTGTCCCGCCTCATACGCCACCGGCTCGAACCGCAGGGCCACGTTGGCCGCCGCGTCCGACAGATCCGCCGTGGTATCCGGCAGGCGGGTGTCGCCCCGCTCCGCCCGGGACAATGTGAGCATATCCTCCACCAGCTGCTTCATCCGGCGGGACTCGGCGCGGATGTTGTCCACATACTGCCGCTGCTCCGGCGCGGCGCCCTGCTCCAGCAGCTCCGTCGAGGACAGGATCACCGTCAGGGGCGTTTTCAGCTCATGGCTGGCGTCGGACAGGAACTGCTTCTGCTGCGCCCACGCCCGATCCACCGGACGGGTCACGGCGCCGCTGAGCACATAGCTGCACGCGAACAGCACCGCCAGCGCCGCAAGGCCGATGAGCAGGCTGCCGGTCAGCAGACTGCGGAGGGTGGCCTGCTCCAGTGTGCTGTCGGTAAAGGCGATGCGGGTGGACAGCAGCCCCTCCTGCCGCAGATAGCGCAGGTGGTGCGCCGGCAGCACGCCCTCCCCGCTCTCCGCCGCCAGCGCGGCGGTGACGATCTCCGCCAGCGCCGCCTTGTCCGTCAGGTCGTAGTAGCTGTTGCCGGAGACACGGACGGTGCCGCTGGCATAGACCTCCGCCACAAAGCAGGGCAGTCTCTCCTGCCCCGGACGGTACAGCTCATAGCCGCTGCTGGGCTGGAGCGCCTGCTGTAATTGCTGGCGCACGTTGCGGGAGATGACGGCGCGGGAGGAGAAGTACACAGCGGCGAACACCGCCAGCAGCACGCAGAATACCATGCCCATGTTCAGCCCCACGACCTTCCAGCGAAGCTTGCGGATCATGCCGTCACCTCCTCCAGACAGTAGCCCACCATGCGCAGCGTCTTGATGCGCACGCGGGAGTGCAGGTGGGTCAGCTTCCGCCGCAGGAAGGAGATGTACACCTCCACGTTGTTGTCCTCGGCGGCGGAGTCGTAGCCCCATACCTTCAATATAAGCTGCTCCTTGGACACGATCTGGCTGCCGTTCTTCATCAGCAGCTCCATGAGATCGTACTCCCGGCGGCTCAGGCGGACGGAGCGCTCTCCGCAGGCCAGCAGGAACGTGGCCCTTTGCAGACGCAGATCGCCGAAGCACGTCTCGCCGCTGTCCGCTGTCTCGCCGCCCCGCCGCAGAAGGGAGCGGATGCACGCCAGCAGCTCCTCTGTTTCAAAGGGCTTTGTCAGGTAGTAATCGGCACCGCAGTCCAGCCCCCGCACCCGGTCGCTCAGGTCGCTGCGGGCGGTCAGCATCAGCACCGGCACCGTCTCGCCGCCGGCGCGGAGCTGCTGCAACAGGGAGAAGCCGTCCAGCCCCGGCAGCATGGCGTCCAGCAGCACCAGATCGTAGATACCGCTGCGGGCGTTGTCCAGCCCGGACACGCCGTCATAGCTGACGTCTACGGCGTAGCCCTGCCGGTGCAGCAGCTCCGCCAGCGTACCGGCCAGGCGTTTTTCATCCTCCACAATAAGAATACGCACGGGCAGTCCCCCCTTTTCTCTGGATCGTCTCCTCTTATACCACAAAAAGGTGCGTTTTGCAACGCACCTTTCGTGTTCAGCTCAGACCGTTCTCCGCCAGCGTCAGCACCTGCACCAGCGATGCCTCCTCCATGCGGTAGATGGTGGGCTCGTCGTTCAGCGTCACATAGCGGCCGCCGTCTCCGGTGGGCAGGCCGATGGTGACGGTCAGCGCCTCCTCGCGGCCGGTGATGCCGGTATAGGTCACCACCAGGATCGCCTCCGGCGCGCTGAGCCCGCAGACGGCGGCAGCGCCCTCCGCGGGGGCATAGTCCACGCAGGAGGTCACGCTCAGACGGGACAGTTCCTCCACCAGCGGGGCGGTCTTTTCGGTTACATCCCGCGTACCCACCTTCCGCACGCCGTCCGACGCCCGGATGGTAAAGCGCTCTCCGTCAGCGCCGGCAATCACGGCGGTACGCAGCGTATCTTCCGTAATGGCGGGCATAGCGGGCAGCACCGCCAGGTCGTAAATGCTGCCGTCCAGCAGCTGGAAGATCTTCACGGCGTCGTCAGACACCAGCCGCACGGAGTCGTCCTCGGCGCACAGCAGGTACCAGTCGCCGGAGGCGGCCTGATCGCCCCGTGTGAAGGTCAGCGTCTCACCGTCCGCCGTGACGGAGAGACTGGTCTTGGCGTCGTCCAAGCCGTACTCCGACAGATCGTCCCCCGCCTGCACCGGCGTGGAGGCGGTCATGGCGGCGGCAGCCTCCAGCAGCGCCGGCATACCGGCCTGATCCAGCGGGAACGTGGCGTCGTCCTGCCAGAACCAGACGCCGTCGTCGTCCCGGCGGAAGCGCAGCACCTGCGTGTCGTCGGACAGCACCAGCGCCGTGATGCCCTCCGGCGGCAGCGCCTCCTGCGCGTTGGGGTCTGCGTCGGTGTCCGGCTGCGCCTTGTGGCCGCAGCCCACCAAAAGCGCCGCTGTCAGCAGCAGCGCCAACAAATATACGTGTCGTTTCATAGGGAAATTCTCCTTTCTCGATAGGAACCATGCCAGTATACCAGCTTCGTGTACAAAAGTGAAGAACAAAACGTGAATAAACCGCCGAAAACTGAAAAAATATACTTTACAAACCATGTATTTTATGGTAGCATACCAAGGTACGCGACTGAGTCGCTGCCCCTTGCCTTAGCCCTGCGGAGCGGTCCATCTCTCCCGTGGCTCAGGATGCGGGCGTAATTTATGAAAGGTGGAAACACAACTATGATGCTGAAAGACCAGAAGACCTCCATCATCGAGGCCAATCGTACCCACGAGACCGACACCGGCTCCCCCGAGGTGCAGGTGGCGATCCTGACCGAGCGTATCAACCAGCTGACCGCTCATCTGAAGGTGCATCCCCACGACTTCCACAGCCGCCGCGGTATGCAGATGATGATCGGTAAGCGCCGTCGTCTGCTGGACTATCTGGCCAAGAAGGACATTGAGCGTTATCGTGCCCTGATCGCCAAGCTGGGGCTGCGTAAGTAAGTTGAAACAGGGTGATGTGCGTCCGCGCATCACCCTTCTTTCACATTCTGCGCCGTGTTCACATCCAACCATTAGCAGTTGAAAATGCACCGAAACCGCCGCTTTCGGGGTGTTTTCAAGTGCTAACGGCGATGAGACCGGCACAGGATGCTATTTCACAAAAAGGAGAAACGATATGTCGACTATCATCACCAAGCGCCAATTCCCCCACTATCACAAGTACACCATGGATCTGGCCGGCCGTCCCCTCACGCTGGAGGTGGGCAAGCTGGCTGAGCTGGCCAACGCTGCCGTCATGGTGGGCTACGGCGACACCCGCGTGCTGTGCTGCGTCACCGCCGCGCCCCGTCCCCGGGACGGCATCGACTTCTTCCCCCTCAGCGTGGACTTTGAGGAGAAGCTGTACGCCGTGGGCCGCATTCCCGGCAGCTTCAACCGCCGCGAGGGCCGCCCCGGCGAGAAGGGCATCCTGACCAGCCGCGTCATCGACCGCCCCATCCGCCCCCTGTTTCCCTACGACTTCCGCAACGACGTGTCCGTGATGTGTACCGTCATGGCCGTGGATCACGACTGCTCCCCGGAGATCGCCGCCCTCATCGGCACCTCCGCCGCGCTGGCCATCTCCGATATCCCCTGGAACGGCCCTGTTGCCGCCCTGAAGGTGGGTCTGGTGGACGGCAAGCTGGTCTTTAACCCCGACGCCGAGCAGCGTAAGGTCAGCGATCTGGACGTCACCGTGGTCTCCACCGGCAAGAAGGTGGTCATGATCGAGGCCGGCGCCAACGAGGTTCCCAACGACGTGATGTTCGAGGCCATCCGCTCCGCTCACGAGGAGAATCAGAAGCAGATCGCCCTCATCAACCAGATGGTGTCCGAGATCGGCAAGCCCAAGTTCGACTACCCCCACGCCGACTTCGATCAGGAGCTGTTTGACAAGATCGTGGCCGCCACCATGGACGACGCCAAGGCCGCTATGGATACCGACGACAAGAACGTCCGCGAGGCCCGCTGGAACCAGCTGATCGAGAAGTGGCACGAGTTGTTCCTGGAGGACTATCCCAACATGGATCAGTATCTGGACGAGATCACCTACAAGTTCCAGAAGAAGATCGTGAAGGCATGGCTGCTGGAGGGTCACCGCGTGGATGGCCGCCAGAAGAACGAGATCCGTCCGCTGGACGCCGAGGTGGGCGTGCTGCCCCGCGTCCACGGCTCCGGCCTGTTCACCCGCGGCCAGACCCAGGTGCTGAGCGTGGCCACGCTGGATACCCTGTCCGCCAACCAGAAGCTGGATACCATCTGGGAGGAGACGGAGAAGCGCTATATGCACCACTACAACTTCCCCGGCTACTCCGTGGGCGAGGCCAAGCCCGCCCGCAGCCCCGGCCGCCGCGAGATCGGCCACGGTGCGCTGGCTGAGCGCGCCCTGCTGCCCGTCATCCCCCCGGTGGAGGAGTTCCCCTACGCTATCCGCGTGGTGTCCGAGGTGGTGTCCTCCAACGGCTCCACGTCTCAGGGCTCCATCTGCGGTTCTACGCTGGCGCTGATGGACGCCGGTGTGCCTATCAAGGCCCCTGTGGCCGGTATCTCCTGCGGCCTCATTCAGGACGATGACGGCAGCTTTACCACCTTCATCGACATTCAGGGCGTGGAGGACTTCCACGGCGAGATGGACTTCAAGGTGGCCGGCACCAAGAAGGGTATCACCGCCATCCAGATGGACCTGAAGAACGACGGCCTGACCATGGAGATCATCAAGAACGCGCTGGACATCACCTACGATGCCCGCGTGCAGATCCTGGATCAGGTGATGCTGCCCTGCATCGCCGAGCCTCGCGCCGAGGTGAGCAAGTACGCTCCCAAGATGCTGACCATGCATATCGACCCCGACAAGATCCGCGATGTCATCGGCAAGGGCGGCTCCGTCATCCAGAAGATCGTGGCCGAGTCCGGCGCCAAGATCGACATCGACGACGACGGCACCATCCATATCGCCTCCCCCGACGCGGAGAGCTGCGCCATCGCCAAGAAGTGCATCGACGACATTGTGTTCGTACCCGAGGTGGGTCAGCTGTACTACGGCCGCGTGGTGCGCCTGATGACCTTCGGCGCCTTCGTGGAGCTGGCCCCCGGCAAGGACGGTCTGGTGCATATCTCCAAGCTGGCTGACCACCGCATCGAGAAGGTGGAGGACGCCTGCAAGATCGGCGATATGATGTGGGTCAAGGTCACCGAGATCGACGAGAAGGGCCGCGTGAACCTGAGCCACAAGGACGCCATGAAGGAGATCGCCGCCAAGGAAGCCGCCGGCGAGCCCATCAAGTAAGCGCGTATATTTTACCGGTTTTTCTGGAAGGACCGCCTGCGGGCGGTCCTTTCGGCTGTCGTGGGGCACTCCCGGCCGCTGTGCCGCGGCACAGTGTTGCGGGGCGAAGCGGAGGTGCCAAAAAGTGCGTAAAAAAAGTGGAAAACAGGGGAAACACATCCTAACGGCGCGAAAAACCAGAAAAAGGAAAATTTACGGGCAATTATGGTAAATCTCAAGGTTATGCACACTTTTCCAGAAAAAACACATTTACATAACGTATGTGGAAAACTCGGTGGAAACTGTGCAAAACCCTTTTGAGACGGGCGTTTCTCCGGTTGTCCGTCTGTTATTTTTTGTATGAACCTGTAAACTTTTTTGCGCACCGCTCTTATTTTGGCGAGCCGCCGCGCTTCTTGTCCGGCGAGACTTGCATTGACCGGAGAAATACGGTAAAATATTAAAAAACGAATGGCTCGGTGTATGCCGGAGGAAAGATATGGCAAAGAAAAACGTATACGATAACGAGAGCATCTCCAGTCTGAAGGGCGCGGATCGGGTCCGGAAACGGCCCGGTGTTATTTTTGGCTCCGACGGGCTGGAGGGCTGCGAGCACGCGGTGTTTGAGATCCTGTCCAACGCCATCGACGAGGCCCGCGGCGGGTATGGCAGGCTCATCACCGTCACCCGGTTTCTGGATCGGTCGGTGCAGGTGGAGGACATGGGCCGGGGCTGCCCGGTGGACTGGAACGAGAAGGAGGGGCGCTACAACTGGGAGCTGGTGTTCTGCGAGCTGTACGCCGGCGGCAAGTACGACAACGAGAACAGCGAGAACTATGAGTTTTCTCTGGGTCTGAACGGCCTTGGCTCCTGCGCCACCCAGTACGCCTCCCGCTATATGGACGTCACGGTGTACCGCGAGGGGAAGGAGTATCGCCTCCACTTCGAGCGGGGTGAGATCGTGGGAAAGCTGGAGAGCACGGAGCTGACCACCAACAAGAAAAGGACCGGCACCACCATCCGCTGGCTGCCGGATCTGGAGGTGTTTACCGACATCGCTGTGCCGCTGGACTACTATCAGGACGTGATGAAGCGGCAGGCGGTGGTCAACGCCGGCGTTACGTTCCGCCTGCGCAACGAGACATCGCCCGGCAAGTTCGACACCCAGGAGTTCCTGTATGAGAACGGCATCGCCGACTACATCCGGGAGCTGGCGGGGGACGACGCCCTGACGGAGCCGGTGTTCTGGGAGGCGGAGCGCCGGGGCCGCGACCGGGCGGACAAGCCGGAGTACAAGGTGAAGCTCAGCGTGGCACTGTGCTTCTCCAATCGGACGGCGGTGTGTGAGTACTACCACAACTCCAGCTATCTGGAGCACGGCGGCAGCCCGGAGAAGGCCACTCGCTCGGCCATGGTGTCCGCCATCGATAAGTACCTGCGCGACAACAACAAATATACAAAGGGCGAGTCCAAGATCACGTTCCCGGACGTGCAGGACTGCCTCATTCTGGTGAGCAACAGCTTCTCCACCCAGACCAGCTACGAGAACCAGACGAAAAAGGCCATCACCAACAAGTTCGTGCAGGAGGCCATGACAGAGTTCCTCCGCAGCCGGATGGAGATCTACTTCATCGAGAACAAGGAGGCGGCGGAGAAGATCGCCGCACAGGTGCTCATCAACAAGCGCAGCCGGGAGACGGCGGAGCGCACCCGCATCAACCAGAAAAAGAAGCTGACGGAGAAGATCGACATCGCCAACCGCGTCCAGAAGTTTGTGGACTGCCGCACCAAGGATGTGGATCGCCGGGAGATCTACATCGTGGAGGGCGACTCCGCTCTGGGCGCCTGCAAGCAGTCCCGCGATGCGGAGTTTCAGGGTCTGATGCCCGTGCGGGGCAAGATCCTGAACTGCCTGAAGGCCGACTATCCCCGCATCTTCAAAAGCGACGTCATCACCGACCTGATGAAAGTGCTGGGCTGCGGCGTGGAGGTCAGCGGCAAGGCGGTGAAGGATCTGAACCAGTTCGACCTTGCCAACCTGCGCTGGAGCAAGGTGGTCATCTGCACCGATGGCGATGTGGACGGCTTCCAGATCCGGACGCTGATCCTGACCATGCTGTATCGCCTGTGTCCCACCCTGATCCGGGAGGGCTACGTCTATATCGCGGAGACGCCGCTGTTTGAGATCACCTGCAAGGAAAAGGGCGGCGAAAAGACGTGGTTTGCCTACTCCGAGCGGGAGAAGGCGGACATTCTCAAGGAGCTGTCCGGGAAAAAGGTGAACATCCAGCGCTCCAAGGGACTGGGCGAGAACGACCCGGAGATGATGTGGCTCACCACCATGAATCCCGAGACACGGCGGCTCATCCGTGTGCTGCCGGAGGAGGCGGAGGAGACGGCGCGGGTCTTCGACCTGCTGCTGGGCGACAATCTGGCGGGGCGCAAGGACTATATCGCCGAGAATGGCTGCCGCTATCTGGATATGATCGACGTGAGCTGAGAAAGGAACCGCAATGGCAAAGAAGAAAACAGAAGAAAAGACCGTCCACCGGCCGGCCGATCCCAATGTGATGGGCCTGCGGGGCGCGGTGGTGGAGCAGCCCATCACCCGCACGCTGGACGAGAACTATATGCCCTACGCCATGTCGGTCATCGTCAGCCGCGCCATCCCGGAGATCGACGGCTTCAAGCCCTCCCACCGCAAGCTGCTGTACACCATGTACAAGATGGGACTGCTCACCGGCAGCCGCACCAAGTCCGCCAACATCGTGGGTCAGACCATGCGCCTGAACCCCCACGGCGATCAGGCCATCTATGAGACCATGGTGCGTCTGGCCAAGGGCAACGAGTCCCTGCTGCACCCCTTCGTGGACAGCAAGGGCAACTTCGGCAAGGTGTATTCCCGGGATATGGCCTACGCCGCCAGCCGCTATACAGAGGCCAAGCTGGCGCCCATCTGCGCCGAGCTGTTCCGGGATCTGGACTGCGACGCCGTGGATTTTGTGGACAACTACGACAATACCATGAAGGAGCCGTCGCTGCTGCCCACCACCTACCCCAACGTACTGGTATCCGCCAATCAGGGCATCGCCGTGGGCATGGCCAGCCAGATCTGCGGCTTCAATCTGGGCGAGGTGTGCGACACTACCATCGCGTGTCTGAAAAACCCCGACCACGATATCGCCTCCACCCTGCTGGCGCCGGACTTCCCCACCGGCGGGCAGATCATCTGCGACAACGACGAGCTGCGGAGCATCTATGCCACGGGGCGGGGCGGCCTGAAGGTCCGCGCCCGCTGGCGCTACGACAAGAAGGAAAACGTCATCGAGGTCTACGAGATCCCCTACTCCACCGCCATTGAGACGATACTGGACAAGGTGGCGGAGCTGGTGAAGGCCGGCAAGATCAAGGAGATCGCCGATATGCGGGACGAGACAGACCTGAGCGGTCTGAAGCTGGCCATCGACCTGAAGCGCGGCGTGGATCCGGACAAGCTGATGGCCAAGCTGTTCCGCCTGACCCCCTTGCAGGACACGGTGAGCTGCAACTTCAACATCCTCATTGCCGGTATGCCCCGGGTCATGGGGGTGGGGGAGATCCTCACGGAGTGGACGGCGTGGCGCACCGACTGCGTCAAGCGCCGGGTGTACTATATCCTCAACAAGAAGAGGGAGAAGCTCCACCTGCTGCAGGGTCTGAAGCGCATCCTGCTGGATATCGACAAGGCCATTCGGATCATCCGGGAGACGGAGGAGGAGGCCGAGGTCATCCCCAACCTGATGATCGGCTTCGGCATCGATCAGGTGCAGGCGGAGTATGTGGCGGAGATCAAGCTGCGGAACATCAACAAGGAGTACATCCTCAAGAGGGTGCAGGAGACGGCGGCGCTGGCCGACGAGATCGACGATCTGGAGGATACGCTGGCCAAGCCCGGGCGCATTCGCCGCATCATCATCGACGAGCTGACGGAGGTGCGGAAGAAATACGCCGTACCCCGCCGCACCGAGATCGTGTACAGCCACGAGATCGAGGAGGAGCCGGAGGAGGATGCACCGGAGGACTATCCCGTCCACCTGTTCCTGTCCCGCGAGGGGTATTTCAAGAAGATCACGCCCCAGTCCCTGCGGATGTCCGGCGAGCAGAAGTACAAGGAGGGCGACGGCCCCGGCCAGTACTTCGAGGCCACCAACAACACGGAGCTGATGTTCTTCACCGACAAGCAGCAGGTCTATAAGACCCGTGCCAGCGAGTTCGGCGAGACAAAGGCCTCCCTGCTGGGCGACTATCTGCCCGGCAAGCTGGGCATGGACGCGGGAGAGAATGTGATCTTTTTGTGCCTGCCCGGCGATTACAGCGGCAGCCTGCTGTTCGCCTTCGAGAATGGCCGGGTGGCCCGGGTGGCGCTGAGCGCCTACGCCACCACCTCTAACCGCCGCAAGCTCACCGGCGCCTACTGTGACAAGTTCCCGCTGGTGCAGATCCTGCCGCTGACGGAGGACAAGGAGCTGGCGCTGCTGACCAACGAGCCCCGCGCCCTGCTGGTGCATGCGGCGCTGCTGGCGCCCAAGACCACCCGCGGCACCCAGGGCGTGCAGGTCATGAACATCAAGCCCAAATACCGGCTGGAGCGGCTGGCGGATGTGGCGGATACCGGCATTACCAATCAGGCACGCTACCGCACACGCACCATCCCCGCCGCCGGTGCGCTGCTGCGTCCGGAGGACAGTGAGGAAAAGCAACTGGAGCTTCTGTAAAAAGGAGGGCCTATGAAAAAGAGAGTGCTGCCGCTTCTGCTGGCCGCGCTGCTGTGCCTTACCGGCTGCGGCAGCTTTTTGCAGCGGGAATGGTATGAGGTCAAGGATCACAGCCCCAACAACTATGAGGGCAATGGCCGCGATGCGCTGCAAGCCGATACCTATCAGGATCTGGTCAACAACATCCTGATCCTGGTAGGAAACCACACAGCGGAGGGAACCATCTGGCTGTACTACGCCCAGGAGGATCTGGACGCGGCCGTCGCCATGGAGCGGGCCTGCCAGGAGGTGGAGCACGAGACGCCTGTTGGTTCCTATGCTGTGGAGTACCTGCAATACACGGTGGATGACTCGGCCCGCAATTACAGCGAGATCGTGGTCACCATCGGCTACCGCCGGACGGAGCAGCAACTGGCGGGGATCACGCACATTACCAACTCGGCGGCGCTGCGGGATATGCTGGTCAATGCGGCGGAGCAGGGGGAGGCGGAGTTGGTGGTGCAGTTCGGCAACACAGATTGTCAGGCGGAGGAGGTCGAGCGGATCGTCCGCAGTGTGCAGAACGGCGTGGATGGCCGCGGCTGGACGGTGAATTTTTATCCCAGCCGTGAAAATGTAGGACTGGCGGAGATCTTGATGTCGGACTGAAAAAATAAAAATGCGGGGTTGACAAAGCACGTTCTTTGCGCTATAATCAACCTTGCGTTTGCGGGCGTAGCTCATCTGGTAGAGCGCGACCTTGCCAAGGTCGAGGTAGCGAGTTCGAGCCTCGTCGCCCGCTCCAAAACCCCATCTTGTTGGATGGGGTTTTCTTTTTTGAAAATGCACCGCAGCGCCGGTGAACCCGCTGCCTCGACCTGCGCGGAGCGCGTCAAATCAAGAGGTGAGGCAGGGTTCCTGCGAATGGCGACAGCCATTCGTGGGATGCCGGGAAGCGAGTTCGAGCCTCGTCGCCCGCTCCAAAACCCCATCCTGTTGGATGGGGTTTTCTTTTTTGAAAATGCACCGCAGCGTCGGTGAACCCGCTGCCTCGACCTGCGCGGAGCGCGTCAAATCAAGAGGTGAGGCAGGGTTCCTGCGAATGGCGACAGCCATTCGTGGGATGCCGGGAAGCGAGTTCGAGCCTCGTCGCCCGTTCCAAAACCCCATCCTGTTGGATGGGGTTTTCTTTTTTGGAAATGCACCGCAGCGCCGGTGAACCCGCTGCCTCGACCTGCGCGGAGCGCGTCAAATCAAGAGGTGAGGCAGGGTTCCTGCGAATGGCGACAGCCATTCGTGGGATGCCGGGAAGCGAGTTCGAGCCTCGTCGCCCGTTCCGAAAAAAGAAAGACACCCAAGGCTGCCTACTGGTAAGACAGCAAAATCAAAATTTTTGGAATAGATTGTCGCTCTGCACAGGTCACACCTCCTACCCTTTTTTCTTATCGTAATCTCTCAAAAAATGCAATATTTTTTTCGTTTTCTCGCCACAATTTATCAAACTGTGCACAATGGAAGGGCGAGGGATTGTTTTTCCGATTTCTTTCGTATATGATGTATACAGAAATCACCACCGGAAACTGACAGGGGTCACCGTATGCAGAAAGAAAAATTGGAGATCCTCAGTCGGTTTCGGCTTGGCGCACAGCCGCTATTGTGTGAGCCGTATGGTTGTGGACATATTAATACCACATATTTGGTCGTGACGGAGCGGAAGCTGGCGCTTTTGCCGCTTGGCGCAAAGACCATGACGATGGAATGCGGTGTGCGATTTTTGACGGACTATCTCGACGGAGACCATTATTACGCCGTCCGCCGGGGCGGTAAGAATCTTGACCGCGCACGTACACAATTTAAGCTCGTCGCGGACACGGAACAAAAATGGGACGAAATGCAAAAAATCATTGCTGAAGAAATGAAAAGGAGAAAGAAACGATGCTGCACCTGAATGTCATGAAAGTTCAGACACCTGATGAAATGGGCAAAGCCGCCGCTGACGAGTTTGAGGCGGTTATCAAACGCAAGCCCGCCTGTGTGTTGGGCCTTGCCACCGGCTCGACACCGCTGCCTCTCTACCGTGAACTGATCGCACGGGAAAAGGCAGGTCGGATCGATTTCAGCCGCGTTCGCTCCGCGAACCTCGATGAGTATAAGGGGCTCGCACCCGACCATCCGCAGAGTTACCGGCGCTTTATGCAGGAGAATCTGTTCGACCACATTTCCATCAAACCCGAGAACACCATTGTTCCTGACGGTTTAGCGGCAGATATTCCTGCTATGTGTGAAGACTATGAGCGCCGGATCGAGGATTGGGGCGGCGTAGATATCCAGCTTCTCGGTATCGGCCATGACGGACACATCGGCTTCAACGAGCCCTGTGACCATTTTCCGGTCATGACTCACGAGGTCCTGCTCGCAGACATGACTCGTGAGGCAAACAAGCGCTTTTTCGCCTCTATTGATGAGGTTCCGACCAAGGCTGTTACGATGGGGATCGGCACGGTCATGGCTGCGCGGAAAATCGTTATGGTCATCACGGGCGCGGACAAGGCTGATATTCTCTGCCGCGCCTTTTTCGGACCGGTTACCCCGGAGGTCCCCGCTTCTATCTTACAGTTCCATCCCGATGTAACGTTGATCTGTGACGAGGCGGCAGCATCCAAAATGCCGTAAGGAGGGGCATTGTGAAGTATTTAGATATTACATATTCTGTTAAAAACATACCGGCACTCGACCCAGGCTTCATTCCGTTCGGCGTTTGGGCGAGGGCTTATCTTGCGGAAGCGACCCGCCCCTTCCGAATTGCGGTCGAGCGCGATCACGGCAAGATCACCGTCTATGAGACCCGTCTGCGTGAGGAGAAATTCGCCGCTGCCAATATGAGATTTGCCGAGCGGCTGGTGAAAATGCTGCTCTGGTCGGCTGGCGGCTTCCGGATCTATCTTCAGGGCGACGATGCCATTGCCGCGCAGATCCGGGACACATACCGTCAGGGCGGGGCGCGCGAATTTGACGCAGGCTTTGAGCTTGATATGTTTGAACGTCCGCTTGAGGTCATTATCTGCGGCGAAACAAATTTCCCGGCTGCCAACGAGAGCCCGATCCGTGTGGGAGGCCATACAAACGGCTGCCGCATTGGTCTTGACGCCGGCGGCTCTGACCGCAAGGTCTCTGCGGTCATCGACGGGCAGACCGTCTACTCTGAGGAGGTCATCTGGCATCCCAAGACCAGCGAGGATCCGCAGTATCAGTATGACGGCATTGTGGCTGCGTTCAAAACGGCGGCATCCAAAATGCCGCGAGTGGACGGTATCGGCGTTTCGTCGGCAGGCACCTTCATTGGAAACGCGCCGATGGTGTCCTCTCTTTTCATTAAAGTCCCGCGCGAACGGCGTGAAGAGGTTAAGACGATCTATGACCGCGCGGCAAAGGAGATCGGTGACGTTCCCATTGTCGTTGCCAACGACGGAGACGTTACGGCGCTTGCCGGCTATATGAGCTTGCAAGAGGGCTGCGTGATGGGCCTTGCAATGGGGACCTCGGAGGCAGCCGGCTATGTAGATGCGGACGGCAACATTCTCGGCTGGTTCAACGAGCTTGCTTTTGCGCCGGTCGACCTGAATGAAAAAGCCATGCGTGATGAGTGGTCGGGCGATATCGGCGTCGGCTGCAAGTATTTCTCACAGGATGCAGTTGCAAAGCTCGCACCTGCCGCGGGGATCATGCTTGCAGAGGGGCTCACGCCCGCTGAAAAGCTCAAGGAGGTCCAGAAGCTGGCAGAGAGCAGAAATTCCTCTGCCCTGTCCGTTTTTGACTCCATCGGCGTTTACTTGGCGCATACACTGTATCTCTATGACATGTTCTATGATATCCGCCACCTGTTGGTCTTGGGGCGCGTTGCCTCCGGGCTTGGCGGAGAGCATATTGTTGCGGAGTGCCGAAGAGTTCTGACGGAAGAATATCCGGGTCTTGCCGAAAAGCTGCATGTGCAGCTGCCGGATGAGAACTTCCGCCGCGTCGGTCAGTCGATGGCGGCAGCCAGTCTGCCGGAGGTGTAAGTGTGCTGTTCAAAAACGCAAATATCTTTGTAGACGGCAGCTTTCGGTTCGGTTCATTCCGAGTGGAAAACGGCAGGTTCACCGAGATCCTGACATCCGTTCCGGAGGTGGATGGCGTTGATCTGAAAAAACGGTACGTCATTCCGGGACTCGTTGACGTGCATAATCACGGCAACTCCGGCGCGGACTTCTCCGACGGTAACTATGAGGGGCTTATGAAAATGGCCCAGTATCTCGCACAAAACGGCGTGACCAGCTTTGCGCCCGCATCTATGACGCTGCCCTATAACATTCTGGAAACGGCGTATCAGACTGCGGTGCGGTTCAAAAATGAGCAGCCGGAGGACTGCGCTCGGCTGATGGGTATCCAGATGGAGGGTCCCTTTTTCTCCGAGAAGAAAAAAGGTGCGCAGAACGGCGCGTATCTGCGAGATCCTGATTTTGAAGCATTTCAGCGGCTATATGACGTTTCGGAGGGGCTTCTTCGCATTGTGGATGTGGCGGCGGAGCTGCCTGGCGCGGCAGCATTTACCCGGCGGGCAAGCAAGCTTTGCACAGTCTCTGTTGCCCATACGGACTGCACCTACGACGACGCCTGCAATGTCTTTGATGCAGGTGCAAGCCACCTGACGCATCTCTATAATGCCATGCCGCCTATCCATCACCGGAAGCCTGGCCCGATCGGGGCTGCCAGCGAACGGGAGAATGTGGTTGCCGAGCTCATTTGCGATGGACACCACATCCATCCGAGTGCCGTTCGTATGGCATTCAAGCTGTTTCCCAACCGAATTTGCCTCATCTCCGATGCCCTGCGCTGCTGCGGCATGCCGGATGGGAGGTATACCCTTGGAGGGCAGGACGTGTTCCTGTCCGGCGGCGTGGCAAAGCTTGCAGACGGCGCACTGGCGGGCTCTGCGACGAATCTCTATGACTGTATGAAAAAAGCGGTCGCTTTTGGCATTCCGAAGGAGCAGGCGATCCTCTCGGCAACGCTCGTTCCGGCAAGGGAACTGGGCTGCGAGGCGGAAATCGGTTCGATCGCTGCTGGAAAACGTGCGGATTTTGTGGTCTGCGATGAGAATCTGTGTCTTTCTGCGGTGTACATGGATGGACAGGCAAGGACGCATGAATGGCGCGCATGATGAGCTGGTACGCAGTGAGCCGAACATGGAGACACTGGACTATCTCATGTGCCGGACGGACAAAAAGGACTGTCCTTAAAACGCAAAAACAGGCGGTCTCCCCGTTCAAGGAGACCGCCTGTTTTTTTGTGCGGCGAGAAAACCGAAAAGGCCGTTTTTGCAACTTTTCTGAGTGTTTTCCAGATAATTCCAGCAGCGTCTTTCGTCAAAATAACGAAAAGTCCTGAAACCGTTGTGGTTTCAGGACTTTTGACCATGGTGCGCGGTACAGGACTCGAATTCGGAAAAAAGAATTTTCAGCAACAAATTACGTCAAATTATGTGATATTCAGTTCTGAAACTATAAAACATGGTATCAGTCAGTCCAGTTGTTTTATAGAAGATGGCCCGTTAAAGGGTCAGGATAAGGGTCAATCCCGAAATGCATAAAAGGAGTATCACGCAATGGAAGTCACTTACACAAACCACGAGGGCTTTTACCTGCCAAATCTTACCTTACCGAGAAAAGAAGAAGCGTCCTTCGGACGCTATGGCCGTCTGCGGCTCAAGTATCTCAAGGAACATCGGAAGGTCTTATACATCAATCTATTGACCTCCGGCGAGCTGACACGGCACCTCAACGAGGTAGACCGACAGGCGCAAGAGATGCTGGAACTGCTGGTGAAGCAGATGGCACAGGCGCAGAGGATCACCGAACAACTGAAGGTTGAGGATCAGATGGCGTGGGTCGGTGCCATGAACAATATTTGCAGCGTAGCAGAAGAAATTGTGATATGTGAGTTGGTTTGTTGCTGATAAAAGGGGCTGCCGATAGCCGGTGCCTGCCTAATGCTGTTAAAAAATATGATTTTGAAGTACTACTCAAATTAGAAAAAATGAAACTATGATTTCAAAACAAAGAATGGCTGGAATAGTCTAAGTTCCAAGCAGGAAAACCGTTTGTTCATTAACCGAGGGGGCTTCTTGACATCGGCATTTAAATATAATAATATTGTGTTAGCTGTTAGTTAACAGCTAACACAATGAAGGGAGGAGTATTAATGGCTGTATCAGCTGCCGATAAGAAAAAACTTGGCAAATGGATTAAGCAAGCAAGAGAAAAGAAACAACCGCATCTTTCTCAGCGACAGTTGGCATTGGCTGTTGATATCACGAATGCTTCTCTCAGCTCGATTGAAAGCGGAATGATCTTCCCTTCTGAGGAGTTGCTATTAAAACTAATAGAACAACTCCAGCCACCTCCTGAACTGCGAGAGAAGATGTTGACCCTTTTCGCAAAAGCAAAAGGAACGTCACCACCTGACATAAACGCAGAACTCAGCAAAAACCCTAAATTGTGGGGGCTGATAAGACAACTAATTGCAGTTGATCCATCAGAAGAACAAGTTACACAAATCGAGCAACTTATTTATGCGGGTATTTCCGCATCAGGAGGAACGACAAATGTATAGAGATTGGCTTCTGCGCTTCAACGTTGGCACGTCTTATCCTGTCATAAAAGATGAAGATGTACTTAACATGCCCGTACCGATTCTGGGAGATGATGTTAAACAAGACGTTGTTACTAAGGTTAACGAGTCGGCTTCTCTTCGCCGTCAATCTAAGCAGCTGCTTGAATACGCAAAACAGGCTGTTGAGATGGCTATCGAGCAGGGAGAGAATGCAGCGCTGGCATGGCTGAAAGACAAGGTGAAATGACCCCTTCGCTTGTAAAGCGTGGATTTACCTGTCATACTTAAAGTGCCAACAAAAAGTACACAGGAGTTACCACATACAAGGAGGGGTCATTTCATTATCGTTGATATTCCCTTCGATTTGGTAGAAATTTCTCCAATTCTTCCCGTGGAATTTTGCCAAGCAGATGTTCCAGACGCTTGTACCGTCGTTCCAGTTCAGAGATTTTCATACGTTGGTCAAAGCTGCGATTGCGTTCTTCATTCAATGTGCTTCGAAGATCTTCATTGATTTCTTTCTGTAAGTTCTTATCCTGCCGCTCGCGGGTGATAGCGTCTTTCATGCGCTGCATTTCTGCCTGAAAGGATTCAATCTGCGGTAGAAGTTCCTTAAGTATTTCCGCGGCCTCCTCGCGCTTCTTCCCTGCGTTCAGCACGTTGATGCCATTCAGCACTGTCTCCAGCTGCTCCAGCTTGGCGTCCATAGCTGTGACCTTCTTGTACCACTGGGGCGTCAGATGCCTGCGCCTTGTCTCTACGGCAGGTGTGCCGCGCTCCAATTCCGGCCAGCGTTCCGCCATGCAGGCGTAGAAATCATCCTGCCAGCGGATCATGTTTTTCTTGTTGCCGAGAATTTCTTTTGCGGACAGGCGGTTATCATTCGTCAGCGGTACAAAGCACAGGTGCATATGGGGTGTCGTCTCATCCAGATGTACCACAGCGGAGATGATGTTCTCCTCACCGACTCGCTCTTTCAGGAATGTGAACGCCCGTGTGAAATACTCCGGCATCTCCGCCGTGTGTTCCTGTGCGAACTCTGGACTTACCGTTACCAGTGTATCCACGAATTTCACGCTGTCCTTCCGAACGCGGCAGCCTGCCATCCTGATGCGGTGCCAGATCTCCTGCTCGTAGCTCCAGCGTGGTGTCACCAAATGAAAGTTCTGCGGAGTACGGCTCCGGTCGATGTCGGGGTTGCTGATGTAGAAATCCTTCGTCCGTTCGTGGTGTGCGCTCAACGCCTTGGACGCGCCGCCCTTGTGTTTGGCAAATCGTAAAATGGCGTATGCCATGATGACCTCCTTGTCTTTGTGAGTGCGGGAGCAGGAGGGGCGGAGAACACCCGTCACGGCTCTCTGAAAAAGTGCGCCCGACAGATGCCGGTAACGGCATCTGTCGCTCTTCTTTTTCGGCCCGGTCAGAAATGGGCGAGGACTCCCGTCCTCGCCCATTTCCTCCCGTCCCCCGCCGTGACGGGTATAACACACTAGACTTTGTCCCAAAGTCGTGTGCCAGCCGTTCCCTCTGGACTCCCTCTGCGGTGTACGGTATGTCCGGTAATGTACGGTATTTTCGGGGTAGGGCCTGCCCCTCTATTTACCGTACATACCGTACACTACCGTACACCGACCCACCGCAGCAGGAGGGTCTTCCCCTCCTTGCTGCGGCGGGTCCTGTAGCGGATGCTGTACTTCTGAAGCAGAATATCATGCTTGGCATTCAGCCTCCGCACGATCCAGTTAGGCGTAAAGCCCCCGCTTTGCAGCTGCTGTGCCAGCTCCGTGGCTGTCCCATGCCATTCGGGGTACTCCGCTGTGACCAATCGGCTGATGGCCTCCAGCAGCGGATCGGGCGGCTCCTGATATGGTGCTGTTTCCCCTTCCACCAACTCCCAGCACAGGCAGGCGGGATCAAAGCACAGATGCAGCCGCATATCCGGCTGATCGCGGCCTGTTACGTCTAATACCGCATCCGCACCGGTGCGCCTGTCCTTGTGGAGGATCAGCGCACCATCCGCCGCGCCCATCAGACCGTTGGTGCCGGAGATGGTATGGAATACATCCTCCGCGCTCTCTTTGCGGGTGTGGTGTACCAGCACCAGCGTAATGCCGTGGGCGTCTGCAAAGGTTTTCAGCTTTGCCAACGTGTCATAGTCGGCAGCGTAGCTGCAACTATCGGGCGTCCGCCCACGGACACGCTGGAGGGTATCGATGATGACCAGAACGGTATCGGGATAGTCCATCAGGAAGCCTTCCAACTGCGCCAGCAGGTTCTCATCCAAGGTGTCGGCTAACACGGAGAGTATGAGGTCGGGACTGTCCTGCTCTGTCATCTGGACGAGCCGTTTCTGCAAGCGGTCGAGGGTGTCCTCCAAGGCCAAGTAGAGCACTGTGCCAGGATGAACGGAACAGCCAAGAAATGTACCGCCTGTGCTGACCCGATAAGCCATCTGCAAAACGAAGAAGGACTTGCCGACTTTGGGCGCACCGGCGAGGAGGTATGTCCCCACCGGCAGCAGCCCTTCGATCACAGCCGGTTTGACAGGAAACCGTATCTCCATCAGCTTCGGCATGGGGATCACGGTCATCCCGCCAGACGACTTGTTCTTTTCCTCTGTAAATGGTATACTGTCATTGCGTGTAAGCGCGAACGGCTGCTCCCCATCTGGTGCAACAGATGGAATCGGGGCAGTCGTTTCTTTATCCCCCCACATGGCTGCCTCCGGTGTTCTGCTCGATCCACTCAACGAGCTTATCCTTCGGCACCAGCAGCCGCTTGCCGATTCGCAGCGTGGGGAACGTGCCGGTGTTGAGCAGCTGGTAAGCCCCTGCGCGGGAGATGCCCAGCGCCGCCGCCAGCTGATTGGCGTTCAATACCGCCGGCAGATTGTCGTAGTTGTTGTTCATACAAAACCTCCTTAAAATTTCAGTTGACATCATGGACTATATGAACTATAATACACAATGTAACTATTACGCTATGATTGTATAATGCTGGTACGCAAAAGTCAATAGATTATTTTGCGGACTTATTATGATGTATCTAACAGGAGGGCGGTCATGATCTTTCCCGAACACATGGAGTTCCGGTACTACATCACGCCGGAGCGCAAGGAGTGCTTTGCACTGTACAGTAAGACGCTGGGGCAGCGCAGGACGATTCTGGAGAAAACGCAGGATGTAGGGCAGTGCCTGATCGACCTGTACGATACGGATTTCTATGACGCCTATTGCGTTCTTTCCGAGATTCAAAAGCTGGTGAGAGCTGACAAGGACGAAGCCGCATGGAAAAGGCTCTTGGAGCTGGCGATGCCGCTTTGCGAGGTGCATCCCTTCTTTGGGATGCTGGTCAAGGAATTGAGCGATTTGGAGGCTGATCCGTCCGCCGATACGGCGGAACTGCTGCGATTTGACACGGACTTTGAGAGAATCGTCCGCGATGCCAAGGCATTGGTGGAGGTGTGTCTGGATGACCGCTATAAGTCGGACTACTCCACAGCGGAACGGTATCGGGAGGCGCACTACGACGCGGTGCTCTGCTTTGACAATATGCGCTATGGTGAGTTGGCCACGGAGGAGATTATTCTTGACCATCCTGCCTACGACAGCGCCTATAACTACAGCGTAGAAATGCTGCGGCAGCGGCAGATGACGACCGCGCTGCGGGAGGTGCTGTATCCCCATACGCTGCGCGACCTCTACAACTACTTGAAAGCCTACTGCCTGCGTCTGCCGCTGGTGATCCATAAGTGCAAGAACTGCGGCAGATACTTCGTGGTGACCGGCAACATCACGCAGGAGTACTGCACACGGCGGATGGATGGCTCGGAAAAGACCTGCCGGCAGATGGGCGCGGTGGTGCAGTATCAGAGCCGTCAGATGAAGAACCCGGCCACCAAGGAGTTCACGCGCTCCTACAAGGCCCACAACGCCCGTGTACGGTATGGAACGATGACCAAGGCGGAGTTCACCGCATGGTCGAAGGAGGCGCGCAAGAAGCGCGACCTGTGTACCGGCGGCAAGCTGTCCCTGGAGGACTTTGTGGCGTGGCTGGACAGCGACAAGCAGCGATAAAGCAACGGACTGACTGACCGTTTTATATTTCAGAGGAACAGGAGGTTATTTTGACGACCAAGGCAACAAAAAACGCCAAGGGCGGCGGCACCATCCGCAAGCGTTCAGACGGACGATGGGAGGCACGCTACACCCTCGGCATTGATCCCAAGACGGGAAAGCAGATACAAAAATCGGTTTACGGCAAGACGCAGAAAGAAGTCCGCCAAAAGCTCACCGCCATCACAGCGGAGATCGATGACGGGACATATATGGAGCCATGCCGCATGACGCTGGACGAGTGGCTGGACATCTGGCTGAGGGATTACCTAACAGGCGTAAAGCCATCTACCGCTTACCTGTATCAGCGACAGGCAAAGCTCTATATTCGTCCTGCGCTGGGCAGTGTGCGGCTAGACAGGCTGGAACCCCATACGATTCAGCGGTTTTACAATTCTCTCTATGAGGAGCGCGACGGAAAGCCGCCTCTGTCGGCAAAGTCCATCAAAAACATCCACGGCATCCTGCACAAGGCATTGCAGCAGGCGGTATTGCTGAACTATCTCCGTACCAACCCCGCCAATGCCTGTATTCTCCCGAAGATCATCAAAAAGGAGATCCATCCCATGGATGACCGTGATACCGCCCTCTTTCTGGAAGCCATCAAGGGCTGCCGGTATGAACTGCTGCTGAAGGTAGACCTGTTCACCGGCTTACGGGAGGGCGAGCTGCTGGGCCTTATGTGGGACTGTGTGGATTTTAATAAGGGTACGATTCTGGTCAACAAACAGCTGCACCGCAGCCAGAAAAAGGGCGAGGGCTACTATTTTGCTCCGCCCAAAAACAACAAGAGCAGGACGATCCGCCCTGCGCCCTATGTGATGACTTTGCTGCGGCAGCAAAAGCTCGTACAGACACAGATGCGTTTGGCCGCTGGCCCTGCATGGCAGGAAAGCGGACTGGTGTTCACCAACGAATTTGGACGCTATATCTCCCTGCGGGCGGTATTTGACTGCTTTAAGCGCACGGTACGGAAGGTCGGCTTGCCCAACCTGCGGATCCACGACTTGCGCCACACATATGCCGTCAACAGCATCCGCGCTGGTGATGACATCAAGACAGTGCAATCCAACCTCGGCCACGCTACCGCCGCTTTTACCCTTGATGTCTATGGCCATTTCACTGATGATATGCGGCAGGCCAGCTCCCAGCGTATGGAACAGTTCATCTCCGGTGTGCTGGGGCTTTAAGGGTCAGAATAAGGGTCAAACCCGTTTTGAGACAGCAAAAAACCCTTGAAACCATGTGGTTTCAAGGGTTCCCGATGGTGCGCGGTACAGGACTCGAATTGACCCGGCACCATGTCACCCTGGGTCGTCCGGTATCGAAAAGTACCGCAAGCAAAACCTCAATCGAGGTGGTTCGTGTTAGGCAGCGTTAAATCGGATTACCCAAGTTTATTGCCATAAGGCTAAAAATAAGGCTAAATTTTGTGGCCGCGCGGAATGTACCAATTTGAGACATACTTATTTCCCGCGATCAGGTAATAAGTCAATCGAACGCCCCGTTCTCCCAACACGCCCACGCTTGCCAAAACCGTGGAATTCGCTTATAATTGGAATAATCCTTGACGAAAAGGGGGCGTGAGCCATGTACAACCCGCAGCTTGAGACTTTTCTGCACGTGGCGGACGCAGGGAGCTTCAATAAGGCGGCGGAGGAGAGCTTCATCACGCCCACGGCGGTCATCAAGCAGATCAATTCGCTGGAGGAATCCCTTGGCGTCAGGCTTTTTGACCGCAGCCACCGGGGGCTGACATTGACAAAAGCTGGGCGCTCCATGTATCAGGACGCCAGATACATCATCCAATATTGCCGCGACTCTGTGACGCGGGCGAAGAACGCCATGCAGGAGGACGAAAACATCATCCGCATCGGCTCGTCCCCCATGACGCCCGCACAGCTTTTGATGGATCTCTGGTCGAGAGTGCAAGCATTGCACCCCGATATTAAATTCCAGATCGTGCCCTTTGAGAACACGCCGGAAAATGCGCGGGAAATTCTTGCCAATCTCGGCAAAAACATTGATATTGTAGGCGGTATTTTTGATGAGACCATGCTGCACCTGCGGGGCTGTGCTGGGTTGGAGCTGACGCGGGGGCGCTTCTGCTGTGCAGTCTCCATCCACCACCGGCTGGCGGACAAAGACAAGCTGCAAGTTTCTGACCTCTATGGGGAGAATCTGCTGCTGATGCACCGTGGCTGGAGCCACTATGTCGATCAGCTTCGGGACGATCTGTGGCAGCACCACCCGCAAATTCACATTGTGGATTTTGATTTTTACAGCATGGACGTGTTCAACCGCTGCGAGAACACCAACGATGTGCTGCTGGCGATTCCCGGCTGGGCGAATGTCCATCCGCTTCTAAAGGTCATTCCTGTCGAATGGGAACACAACATCCCCTACGGCATCCTCCATTCCCCGGAGCCGACACCTACGGTACGGCGGTTTCTGGATGCGGCGAAGGCCGTCAGAAAAGAACTGTACGGCTGATTATAACCAAAAGGTATATACTGATGAACAAAGCGAGACTTCCTCGGAAGTCTCGCTTTTCTTATAATAGGGGCAGAAAAAGCGAAAGGAGCTCCTGATATGAACAACTTCATTTTTGAGGACAAGACGAAGGTGTATTTCGGCAAGGGCGGCGTGAAAGAGTATCTCGGCTGTCTGCTGGGGAACTACGGCGAAACCGTCATGCTGGCCTACGGCGGCGGCTCGAT